>TARA_R110002050_G_scaffold34967_11_pt1 | contig 96992 bp, 88 predicted proteins | sample TARA_R110002050 | Tara Oceans TARA_R110002050 (sample SAMEA4396988) | marine metagenome | biome: Polar Biome; feature: [DCM] deep chlorophyll maximum layer (ENVO:01000326); material: water (ENVO:00002006), including particulate matter (ENVO:01000060) such as... | depth 25 m
TGAGCTTATCTATTTGACACAAGCGCAAAAAGTTGCCGAAATGGATGTCAAACTTAGCAAGCAAAACTGGCTGCCCAACCTGGAGCTCACCTACGAAGGAGAAAAAGTTCCCGAAGGCACCTACCGCGGGGTTCGGGCCGGAATTGCCATCCCCTTGTGGAAAGAAAAGAACACGGTACGCCATGCTCAAGCCCGCGCGTGGTTTGAAGAAAGTCGCTACCAGGCGCGAATCAGTTCGATTTTAAATGAAACAACCAAACACTACCAGCAAGCCGCAGCCTACGACAGTATTCGGCGTGAATATGAAACAACTCTGGAAGAGGCGGCCAACAATATTTTTTTGGACAAGGCTTTGAACCTGGGGCAAATTTCTGTGATCGAGTATTTCAACGAGTTGACCTTCTATTATGAAGCCATGGATGCCTATCTGGAGATTGAAAAGAACTATTACCAGACCTTGGCGAAACTCCAGGCATTCCGGCTATAACAGCTGATCACCAACAAACTTTTTGGTCAAACTTGATTTATGTTAGTCGCTAATTAAAATAATCTTTCTATTTTGGCTCCCTGATTTTGGAATCGAATTGGGATAAGGAAAGAAAAAGGAGAAGGATATGTGGGAGAATGCCCAACACACAAACGGACAGGCAGATTTAGATGAGACAATAGACCAACTAAGGCAACAACTCGAACTTGAAAGAAAAAAAAATGTGGAGCTGACAAGGCAACTCATTCTTTTGGAACAAAAAAAACGAGACTCATCGCGGGAGAATCTATTGAAGCCAAATCATTGGAGTGAACTCGAAATGCCAAAAGAGAGTAACCAACCGATCATGCTTTGGGAAGAAGATTTCTCACCAGCATTTAAGTTTATTTCGGCCTTAAATCGGAGAGGAATTACTGATCTGCGGGACTATTTCCGGTCAAGGCCGGATGAGATGGAAAATTTGCTTCGAAAAATTTCAGTTACTCCCTTAAATCATGTCAGCCAAACCCTTGCTGATTCACGGAAAGCACAAAATCTGCTTGAACTTCTTCATCCAAACACCTTCGAACAGATCATTGATTTCTTTTATGCCATCCAGAAAAAGCAATATTACCTGAACTCGAAAACTTCCTTTCAAACGAAGCATGGGAAAACAGCATTTTTTTCAGCACAACTAACGGTAATTAGTGGCTTCGAGCACGACTACAGCCGGGTAATTGTTGCCGTAACAAATATCACTGAAACCCGGCAGACCGAACTCAAGTTACAGGAAACCAACCGCCAGCTAACCAATTTAATTGGCAACTTGAACGGGATGGTTTATCGATGCCTCTACGACCAAAACTGGACGATGCTTTTCGTGAGTAATCCTGTCGTCGAATTGACGGGCTACCTCTCACAGGAAATTCTTTACAATAATAAGATATCCTATGCACAACTCGTGCACCCCTGCGATTTGGTTCGGGTTTCCAAAACCATTCAAACGGCAGTGGAGTCAGATCAACGGTTCACCGTCGAATACCGGATCAGAACTAAATCCGGCGAAGAAAAATGGGTTTGGGAGCAAGGAATCGGCCTGAAAAATAGGGAGGGAAAACTTGAGATCCTCGAAGGGTGTATATTGGATATTACCGACCGAAAAAATGCTGAAGCGGCAAGAGTGGAAATTGAAGAAAAATTTAAGAAATCATTTCAATTCAGCTCTTCCTTGATCCTGATTTCTACCGCTGACGAACATTCCAGGATACTGGAAGCCAACGAACGGTTTGAACAAGTTACCGGATGGAAAAAGAAAGAGTATTTGAACATGTCAACGCTAGATATAGGAATCTGGGCTGATTTGAAAGACCGGGAAGAATATATCCATTTGCTCAAAACCGAAGGAGCCGTCAAAAACAAAGAATACGATTTTCGCCTAAAATCTGGCGAAGTTCGCAACGGGCTTGTGTCCGGTCAGCTGATGCATTTAAAACAAGGAACTGTAGTACTGGGAATAATTACCGATATTACCGAACAAAAGAATGCCCGGATCAAGTTGGACAATGAGCGTTTACACTTGCGAACCGTTATCGAAACCATTCCTGATTTAATCTGGTTAAAAGACCTTGACGGCAATTACTTGAACTGCAATCCCCGTTTTGAACAGTTCTTTGGTGCCAAAGAAGCCGAAATTATTGGGAAAACCGATTATGATTTTGTGGGTAAGGAACTGGCTGATTCTTTTCGAAAAAATGACTTGGCAGCCATGCACGCTAATCAACCAACTACTAACCTGGAGTGGGTTACCTTTGCAAGCGATGGGCACCGGGCATTTTTGGAAACCGTTAAAACACCCATGCGCGACGCAAATGGCAAGCTGATTGGCGTGTTGGGCATTGCTCGTGACATCACTAAAACCAAGCAGCAAGAGGAAGACCTGCGACTGAGTAAAAACTGGTACAAAGCCATTTTTAACAACACCGGAACAGCCACGTGCATTATTAACAAGGACTCCGAGATTATTTTGATGAACGATATGTTCATGCAATTGACAGGGTACACCGAAACGGATCTGGCAAACAAAGTAAAGTGGATTGAATTTATAGCACCTGAAGATTTGAAACGCATGCAGCAATTTCATCAGGACCGTCGTGAAACCGGGAAAAACCCACCCAAACAATATGAATTCAAGCTGATTAGCAAGCACGGCAACCAGCACCAGATTTTGCTCAACGTCGACCTGATTCCCGGAACAAGCATGTCGGTGGCATCCTTGCTTGACATCAGCATCCGTGTGAAAGCCTTAAATGAACTGAAGCAAAGCCAGGAAAAATACCAGAATTTAGTCGAGAATATCAACGATGTCATTTATGAGCTCGATGGCAATTGGAGGATCACTTACATCAGCCCTTCGGTGCAAGCAGTCACCGGATTCAAACCGGAAAGCTACCTGGGAAAATATTTCATGGAAGTTGTTGTTCCTGAAGATCAAGCCAGCATACAGGAAATTCATATAAAGTTTCTTGAAACTAAAACAATTGGTCCTTTTACCTTCCGCATTCAAACGAAAGACAAGCAATTGGTTTGGATCCGGATCTCCGCACGACCTGTTTTCGAAGGCGGTCAATTCATCGGCTCACGGGGAGTAGCCATGAATGTGACGAAACAAAAAGCCATCGAGGCCGAACTGATTCAAGCCAAGGAAGAAGCAGAACAAGCCAACCATCTGAAATCGGCCTTTTTGGCTACCATGTCGCACGAGCTGCGCACGCCCTTGAACGCTATTATCGGATTTAGCCAACTGATGGATCACACGGTTCCCCAGAAAGACATGATCGAAATGGGCCAGATCATTTTCAACAGTGGAAACCACCTGCTATCCATTATCGAATCCATTCTTAACCTGACCATGCTTCAGTCGCGTCGGGTCAAACGGCGAACGGAAACGTTCTTCCTGAGTGATTTGCAAAAAACCTTGCAGTTTTACCTTGAAAGTGAGCTGAGCAAGCACAAAAAGCCTCAACTAACCAGCCAGTTTCAGCTCCTGGAGGACAGCCAGAAAATTGAACTGACCACCGATAAAACGAGGCTTACCCAACTGCTGACCAACCTCATTGGTAACGCCGTTAAATACTCCGAGAAGGGAGTGATCCGGTACACCTACAAAGTGGAAGATCAAGACATTGTTTTTTGTGTCGAAGATGAAGGAATTGGTATTCCTCCTGATAAACTGGACATCATTTTTGACCGCTTCCGACAGGTTGACGATACCAGCACCCGACGACACGGCGGTGTGGGCCTCGGACTGGCGATCTGCAAAGAGATTGCCGAATTGTTGAAGGGCGACATCTGGGTGGAATCAAAACATAGACAAGGCTCATCGTTCTACTTCCGACTTCCAGGGGTGGTGAAAAAGATTGGTCATTAGTCCTTCGTTAATCCTACAGCCATAGCGGTTCTTCTGAAAAACTAAAATTCATAAAATCCACGATAGGCACATAGAACCAGAAAAAGTTGGTTAATAATTGGTGATTGGATATTTGATCATTCGTTGTGATGACTGGAACTGACCTTTTGCGGCTTTTTAGGGGAATGCCTGATCCGCCAGTGGGTGGACAGACTCAAAACCCGGAACTCAAATCACATAGCCGATCAAAACTCCAGCGTGAGCTGAACCGCTTCCTGATGTGGTTCATCAAAGTTGGAAATCGTGAGCCCCAGTAAACGGACACCTTTAACAAAAGGATCCTCATTCTTGAGCAACTGCATGGCAGTTTGGTGCAACACAACCTCTGAGTCAAGCTTATCAATCAGGGTTTTGCTGCGGGTGATTTGCTCAAAATCGGAAAACTTAATTTTCAGCGTCAAGGTGCGGCCGTACTTTTGGGCCCGCTCCAAGCGCCGCCAAAGCTCCTGCTCAATTTTTAGCATTTGCTCGGTCAAATCGCGCAGCAAATAATAGTCGGTTCCAAAGGTGCGCTCAGCGCCCAGCGACTTGCGTTCGCGCGAGGAAATCACCGGGCGGTCATCAATGCCCCTAACGATGTTGAAATAGTACAGGCCTGACTTGCCGAACTGCCTGATCAATTCCTGCTGGCCGAGCAGTTTGAGGTCGGCCCCAAAGTAGATGCCTTGCCGATTCAGCTTTTCAGCCGTCACCTTACCAATGCCAAAGAATTTACGCACCTCCAGTTTATCAATAAACGTTTCGGCCTCAGCCGGTGTAATTACAAACAAGCCATCCGGCTTTTTCTCGTCCGAAGCAATCTTAGCCAGAAATTTGCAATAAGAAACCCCGGCCGATGCCGTGAGCCCGGTTTCGGCCTTAATACGCTGCTTGATTTCGCGGGCTATCAGCGTAGCCGAAGGTTTGCCCTTTTTAACGAAAGTCACATCCAAAAAAGCTTCATCGAGCGAAAGCGGCTCCACCCGATCAGTGTACTCGAAAAATATCTCCCGGATCTGTTGGCTCACTGCCTTGTACTTTTCGAAGTTGCCCCGCACAAAAATCAGATCGGGACACCGGCGCCTAGCTACCACCGACGGCATCGCCGACTTCACCCCAAACCGACGTGCCTCATAGCTGGCAGCAGCTACCACACCCCGGTTCGAGTCGCCACCAACCACCACCGGCTTACCACGCAAGTCAGGGTTGTCGCGCTGCTCAACCGATGCGTAGAACGCGTCCATATCTACGTGAATGATTTTGCGTGCGGGTGCCTCCATTTTCTAATTCTTTGATCCCAAGAACCAGTCAAAAGTAGGAAAAATTACAGATCCTAACTTTTTCGACGTTCAAGATCTCAAAAATTTCGAGATCCTGGTCTTTCAAACGGATCTATAGGAAGTCGCTATTCCGCTGTTGAGTTAGTCTTTAACCCGGCTAAAAGCCAATGTTCTCACCATCCAGTCGGGCAGTGATTTTTTCGGGTCTCTTCCCTTGAGATTCATGAACCAGCCAAACTTTTCTATAATTGGAAGTTTATGCGTCTCCACAAACTCAATGGGTGTACCATCCGGATCGGAAATGTAGGAGAAATGCCCGGCAGCAGTACCCATATCAAAACTATCGGCGCTGTTTACGGTAAAGGGAAAGCCTTTTTGTTCGCATTCGTCTTTTAACAAATCCATGCCAACAATGTCGAAGCACAGGTGGATGTATCCGAGTTCGCCCCAGATGCGATCCTGGTAAATCTTCTTGGGGTGCCTGTCAATTGGCTGGATTAGTTCAATTTGTGTTGGCCCCAACAACTTGCTAAACGGGCCAGTTCGAGGCTTGTGCTTCAATAAAACACGCCGGTATTTTTGTTCTCCGCCTGGCAGGCCCTCCAGATCAACAAACTGGCCGACGTCATCAAAAACCACTTGGTCATAACGAAGAATATCAACATAAACTTTTTTGGCTTCTTCCATATCCGACACGCCAATCACCACACCGGCCACACCGCCGGTAACGGACTTTTGCTTCCAATAGTGATTTTCTTCTTCGACCACCTCAAAAATGTTATTATAAGGATCGCGGAGGTAATAGTGCCAATGATCTTGCGGGTCACGAGTCAATTTGCCCAAAATATCCAATCCTTTAGCCTGGTGTTCTTCAAACGCTTTCTGAACATTCCGGCACTTCATTTTACAGATGAATATACCCGTGTCGCCCAACTGAACGTCAAAAACAGGGGGTTTTGGTGCGATGTTGGTGTGCTGCCAGATTTCAAATCCACCGCCACCTTCCATGTTCATGGCCAAGGCAGCATAGCGGTCACATTGCTGTCCATTGGTGTAGGGCAGCATGAGTTTAGCCGTCGCGGTATCTTCAAACACGTTGATGTCCATTCCAAATACGTCCCGATACCATCTCCACGCCTCTTGCGCGTTTTTCACTCCAATTCCGACTTGTTGAATGCCACAAATATTCTTTTCCATATCATCTTCTATTTTCGTGAAGCTTTTTATGCTAGTTCTTGATTTTTGTAATGAGTCGATGAAACAAAGCCGGCAAAAAACGTCGGATGTACACCATAGCAATTTCCTTTTTTCCAACCAACAGCTCCTTTCTGTCGTGCTTTATCGCACGTACAATCTGCTCAGCACATCGATCGGCAGGCAATCCATTGGCCTGCCCGTCATCCATTTTATTGTATGACTGCCCATCTTTTGTCAGCGCATTTCGGGAGATGTTGGTTTTAATACGCCCGGGAGAAACAATGGTAACCTGAATATGATCATGGACCAACTCTGCCCGCAATGCTTCGAAATAGCCCTGAACGGCATGCTTAGAAGCTGAATAAGCTGTCCTCATGGGAACCCCAAATTTGCCGGTAACACTGCTCACCACCACCAGGTGCCCTGACTGCCTTTTCAGCATGTGTGGCAAGACCAATTTGGTGAGCGCCACCACACCAAAGAAATTGATCTCCATGATATCCCGGTCATTCCGAAGAGGCGTTTCCCGGGCCAGTGAGCGTTGGCTGCGTCCGGCATTATTGATCAAGATATCTATCTGTCCAGCTTGTTCCAGTACAACGGAGACCAGCTCATCCAACTGCTCGATGGCGGTCAGGTCCATTGCCTGAACCCAGCATTTTGGAGTGAATTGCAGGCAGCGGATTTTTACTTCCTCGAGCTTCGCGGCGTTTCGCCCCGAAAGCACCAGAAATGCTCCCTCTCTGGCCATTGCATAAGCCACCGCTTCTCCTATTCCGGATGATGCACCCGTGATCCAGACCACCTTTTCTTTAAGACACTTCATCGGTAAACACTAAGTTTAACAATTAGAAATTTTCACCTTAAGCTAGTTCTCTTCCTTCATCAACCAGTAAAGGCCTTTTACACCGATTCGGATATCGTCGAGCTTCAACAATACAAAAATCTTTTCGATGTAAGCAATCACTCCCCAGCCAATGGCCAGGTAATACATCCAGGGATAAAACCCGAAAACAAACAGCACGAAAAAAAAGATGCTTTGCACGTATCCGGCCGAAACCGCAGAGTAAAGGTGCAAGCCGGGTATTTTTCCAAAGCGGTAAAAAGCCACCAGATAACTCAAAACAAATACAGAAAGAAACAAATATAAGAACCACGCGTGAGGAGCAATATCTGTCCATTTAAAAATAAACAAGCCAAGCAGTGCCATGGCGTAAGTGAAAATATCGGCCAGGTTGTCGAGCGCTGCTCCAAAATTGGTTTGAAGCTTATAGATCCGTGCAATATTTCCATCAAGCACATCGCTGACTAAACTGATACACAAAAGCACGACAAACCAGCTCTCGCGACCGGTAAGCGCCATAAACAGGATGACTGGAAAAACAAGAAGCCGGTAAAGGCTGATCAGGTTGGGAACATTCAAGACATTTTCCCCATTGACTTGTATTTGTTTCATTTTGAGTTTTTAAGATTCTTGCAATGTATTTATTAAGGTGCTGGGGGATTGGAAACGCGCCTCGATCTGTCGATAAAGTTAAACTGCAAACCCCAGTTTTTGCTTCCCCTTTTTGTCAGACAAGCTGACAATAAAATAGCGAAGCATGCTTTCGATTGCCTGTTCATCAACCTCATTATTGATCCCAGCCATCACCGAATCCAGATTCTTGGTGTCGAAGGTCAGGTTGGTTTCGGCATAACCAATGGTGAATGACATGCCTTTGGAAATGATTCGTTCAAAGGCATCCATCTCGGATTTGGCCAACCCTTTGACAGGAACTATTTGAATGGGCAGAAGCGCATTGAGACTATCGGCAATCAGCCTGTTCTTGATTGAATTCTTTGCCACAAAATTCATAACTACCGGCACCTGTTCAGTTTCCACGGTTCGCACCAAAAAATTAACTGCGGTGTCAATGGGAATCAGATTTTGTGTTGAATCCGGATCAACGCCAACCCGTATTGTTTTATTAGGGTAGCGTTTAGCCAGGCTGTATACCCGTTTTGCAAAATCGAAAATTCCGTAATCTGTTTTGGTCACCCCCGTTTCACTGTGTCCGACAACTTGAGACAGGCGCAAGATGTAGCCGTTTAAACCGGCTTCATCCCGATATTTGTTTATGATGTTTTCAGCCAATCGTTTCGACTGTTCATAGTAATTTCTGAAACTTGATATTTCGGCATCCGGATAAAATTTTTCTTCAAACAGGCCGGTAAATTTTCCGCACGAATAGGCGGTACTGATAAAGAAAAATCGGGAGTCTTGTCCGGTATTTTTTAGAAATACCTGAATGGAATTCTCAAGTCCTTTGAGGTTGGTTTTAAAGATTTCAGTCTTCGATCGGGAGTCGTATTTCAAGCTGGCCGCAAAATGCAAATAATCCACCTGCCCGTCAAAAATCTGAGTCAACTCATTGACAGGAATTGCAAGGTTTTCGTCATCCAAACCATAACCATATACCTTCAGATTCTTGGTAGCCACCCGTTCTCCGCCATTCATTTCCACAAGCATCGTATGCATCCTTTCTTCCGGCGAATGCTTGTTTGCTCTGACAAAGGCAATCACCTCATAATCGTTTAAAAGCAGTTGATTGATAAAATTAGCCGCAACATACCCATTTGCTCCATTAATAATTATTTTTCTCATGCTTCTTATTTTTATTCTTTTGTCTCCACGTGTCTTTAGGCTTAAATTTAGGCCATAAAATTGAATTTTACAGAAACAACACCAACATTAATACCACACTTAAGGGAATCGTAAGGTTATCAGACCCTCTCCAGCTAATCAGTTCTGCCAGCGTACCAGCTATGGCAATCGATAGGGCCAGCCAAAATATTTTCAAATCGAACAATTCCCGGTGGAAATAAAGTGCGATGATGCTGACAATAAAACTGGTTACCAAAAATGCCCCTGACCCCAGCCATGTTTTATTTAGTTTTTTCCCAAATAGTTTAATTCTTCCATTATATTCTTTGATATTGATACCGAGGATGGCTGCCATGGGATCGCAAATCGCGAGAATCAACATGGGCAAAATAAACAGGAATTTGTCTTCCATTAGGTCGGCGATCAAAAATGTAATATAAATTGAAAGGGGCAGCAGGTAACTTCCAACCGATTTCCGCTTAATGTCATGAATGGATTTCAGCAGCTTGCTGTATTGTGTAATAAAGAGTGCGGCAAAAAACAGCAAGGCCAGCACCAAAACATACCAATGCGATGGAAAGATGTAAGGAAACGGCACAACAGCCAGGGTTGCCGTAAAATGGGCGAACTTACGGGTGATTTCACCTTTTAGCTTAAGCCGCCTGTAGTTGATCTCGTTGAATACGAGCAAAAGAACGATTCCGACCAAATATACAAATGATAAAACAACGACATTCCCCATACGCTATCTCTTAGAAATTTAGAATATAAACACAAAACGTGACCCAAGCTCCTCCGGCAATCAGGCTGTCGAACCGATCAAGAAAGCCACCATGTCCGGGAATTAAATTTCCAAAATCCTTTTCCCTGAATTTTCGCTTATAAAATGAAGCGGCCAAGTCACCGGCAAAGGCAAAAAAAACAATGCCTACAGCCAATAAAACCGACATAAAAAGCGTGCCTCCGTACAACCGACTCAGCAGCAAACTGCTTGCAAGTGCCACAATGGCTCCCCCGATTAATCCCCCGACTGTTTTTGCCGGACTGACGGTCGGAAAAAGCTTTTGTTTTCCCCAAAGCTGCCCGGTTATTTGACTGAAACTATCGAATATGGACAGAACCAAAAACGAAAACAAAATCAATTCTTTCTGAAGTCGACTGAAAAAAAAGAATCCAGCAGCCAGGGAAATAAAAACAACTAGTGCAACTAAAAAGAACCGTTTTTGTTTAAATCCATCGTTCCAAAACAGTTTCAGCAGCTCAAAAAGACCAGCAATAATAATTACGACGGCCAGATAGTTGAACAGAACAGGTCTTAAAACGATACTAAAAAACAGTAGGTTAATGATGAAGAAGTAGGTCGCGAATTTTGTGTAACTTTTTCGGGCGGTCGCGGAGTCTTTCTTTCGATTGATAAGATAGAAACCAATTCCGCCAAGAAAGAAATAGATGAGAATGATCAGGTATATTGTTTGAATCATCTTTTTGGTTTTAATCAGATTAGCGAACAATCATCAAAATACCGATAGCTGCCATGACCGCTGCATACAAGTACCTGACTTTGTTCTCGGAACGATCCGTTTTTACCTTCGTTAAAATTCTGGGGCCCAAAATGGCTCCGGCGATTGATCCGGCTGTTAAAAAATAAACCAGCATCAGGTCGATTCGTCCAACCAAAAAATGCGCTCCAACCGCAAACAGCGTGTTCACCAGGACCACCATCAGCGAAGTGCCGATAACCAGCTTGAATGGGATTCGCATGGAAAACAAGCCCGCCAGAACCGGAGCTGTTCCGCTTGTTCCAAAAGTACCTGTGATGAAGCCCGCAAACAATCCGAAAATTGATCCTTTCACCTTTCTTCGCATTCCGGAGTCTTCGGACCGAAGCACCTTACCGGCCTCGGATCGCTTTTTTTTCCAGGTACCATGAACCATGTTCAACGCAATAAAGATTGAATAAATACCAAAGCCGGCTTTTAGTTGTTCCGGACTAACCATGCCGGTAATACGGGCTCCCGCAAACGCACCCAAAATACCAGTGAGCGAAAACATCAGTCCAATCCGAAAGTTGATATTGGTTTTCTGGTAGTGGCCCAACGCGCCAACCATACAAATGGGCAGGGTAGCAACCAACGAAGTAATAACAGCCGTTTGAACCGGCACGCCAATTAGAAGTGTCAGAATGGGCAGAAAGAAAAAACCTCCACCGCCTCCAAGCATGGTTCCAAACAGACCAATCAGAAAACCAACCAGTGGAAGGATAAAATAAACAGGCTCAATGGAGGAATGAAAAATCATAAACTTCAGTTTTAGTCGGTACGCTCCATATAAATCGTCGCGATCGGGTGCTCAAGGATCGCTGTCTCCAAAACTCCATCTTTATACCGATATTCGTTTGTTCGACGACCTTTGCGATCAGTGATCGCATAGGTATTTTCAGCGATGTATTGAATCGATTTCATTTCTCCGTTTCGCTCGTTATACATCAGCGAATCCTGTTTTGGCTCGTTGAAATACAACAAACTTCCGCTGTATGTAATATTTTTGTTCACCCATGTCGAATCTCCATCCTTGATCAAAAGGTAGGCTTCGTCCATTCTTTTCAGTTGCGTATCAGAGTTAATGCTGCCATTCTTCAACGTTTGCACACGATACTTCAATAAATTACCATTCTGGTAATGGCTTTGTTGTGTGTATTTCACCTTGTAAGAAAAAACGATTCGGATTTCAATATCAGTCACTGCATCAATACTTATTTCGTTGTCCAACTTTGTCTGATTGACGGTAAACTCTCCAATATTCATCCCTAAAGCCCGAATCCGGTATTTGGCTTCTGAAATCGCGGGCTGCGCAAAAACAGTTCCCCAAAAAAAGAATCCAATTAGAAAGGTCCAAACGTATTTTGTGTCTCTCATCCTGCTATCGACTATAAATTCAGTGATGAACTTCTCAATTTCCAAAACCTGTGAAGTGGCCTACTTACTCGTCTCCAAAAGGAAACGGCTCAGAAGGCACGCGGGCATCAGCCAGAAGCGCTTTCATTTCTTCAACAATTTCTGGATGTTCACTGGCCACATTGTTTTCTTCGCCCAAATCAACCGACAAATCGTACAGTTCGAAAGTCTGCTTTTCGGGATTAAAAACCTGATAGGTGACAAATTTCCAGTTATCTTTCCGAATAGCCTGACGTCCACCCTGCTCATGAAACTCCCAATACAGCTGATCGTGTTGCTGCTGATCCTCCTCGCCAAGCAAGGCAGGCAAAAATGAAATACCCTGAATATCTTGTGGAGCCTCTGCACCTGCCATTTCAGCAAAAGTTGGCAGCACATCCCAAAAAGCCGAAACATGATCAGATACACTGCCGGCAACAATATTGGCCGGCCAACGGGCAATCATCGGCACGCGGATGCCTCCTTCGTACAAATCGCGTTTGTAACCTTTCAAGGGGCCATTGCTGTCAAAATAATCCGGATCGGCACCACCTTCCAGGTGCGGACCATTGTCTGAAGTGAACACAACGAGGGTGTTTTCTTCGATCCCAAGTTCTGCCAGCTTCTTCATTACGTCACCAACCTGCTGGTCCAACAGGGTTACCATGGCTGCAAATGCGGCATGCGACTCTTCCTGATAGCCGTAAGCTCCTTCGCGAAAGCGTGCATCACCCGGTTCCGCCCCGTCATAGACGCGTTCAGGTAGATATTTACCTCTGAATTCGGCCATATATTCTTCCGGAATCAGCAATTCGGCATGCGGAATCACATTAGGATAAAACAAAAAGAACGATGTATCCTTGTTGGCCTCGATAAAACGCAATGCTTGTTCATGAATCAACGTCGGTGCATAAGTTTCAAACTGATCCCCGGCATTGCCTTCCAATTCAATTTTCTCCTGGTTATGCCACAAATGCCCGGGATAGTAATTGTGTGCCAAACTCTGGCAGTTATACCCGTAAAACTCGTCAATCCCCTGTTTGTTTGGATCACCTTCGGTATCCACGAAGCCAAGCCCCCATTTGCCAAAAGCGCCGGTCACATAGCCAGCTTCTTTTAGGATTTCGGGCAAGGTGAGCGACTCAGCTGGTAAAGGCCACTGCCCTTCGGGATCCCAACCTTTGTTCCCGCGAATCGGCGTATGCCCGGTATCCAGTCCGGTCATCAGCGATGAGCGCGACGGAGCACAAACCGTCGTTCCAGCATAATGCTGGGTAAACAGCATCCCCTGACTGGCCAGCCTGTCAATATTCGGTGTTTGAAATTTTTGCTGTCCGTAACAACTTAAATCGCCATAACCCAAATCGTCGGCCAAAATGTAGACAATGTTGGGTTTTGGTGCTTGCTTTTCCTTTTCGGGGGAAGTCTGACAGGCCGTAAAAACAGACAAAGCGGCCAAGCCACTGAAAATCGTTTGATTCATTTTTTCAAGTTTGATTTGAGTAGTAGATTTCTTTTAGCGTGACCAAAATAAGCAATAATGCCCCAACAACAAAGCTGCCGGGGCAATATCCATTAAAATGTTTGTCCGCTTACTTCCAATTTATGCGATTCTGGCTGTCAATCATCGTCATTTGTGGTCATAGGCCGTTTAAAAACAACTTAATGACCAGCTAATGACAATACTGCTTAAACCGTCACACAGCCTTCGGAAGCGTTCGATACCAGCTGCACATACTTTTTGAGAATGCCGGAAGTCGCTTTGCTGGCTGGCTTCACCCAGGACTTTCGGCGTTCGGCAATTTCCACTTCACTCAAGTCAACCGAAAGTTGGTTTTGGGTGATATCGATGGTGATCATATCGCCATTCCGGACCAGTCCAATCAGCCCACCTTCAACAGCTTCGGGAGTGATGTGCCCCACCACGAATCCGTGTGAGCCTCCTGAAAACCGGCCATCGGTAATCAGCGCCACATCCTTGCCCAGGCCGGCTCCAATCACTGCGCTGGTTGGCTTTAGCATCTCCGGCATGCCCGGCCCGCCTTTGGGCCCCGAATTCCGGATTACAATCACCTCGCCTTTTTGAACTTCAGATAAAATTCCCTTAATGGCTAGAAATTCATCTTCGTACACCCGCGCCGGGCCGGTAAACGATTCGCCTTCTTTACCCGTAATCTTGGCTACGGCGCCATCTTCAGCCAGGTTGCCATACAAAACCTGCAGGTGCCCGGTCTTTTTGATCGGGTTGCTCAAAGGCCGGATAATTTTTTGATCCTGATCGAGGTCTGGCACCCGATCGAGGTTTTCACCCAAGGTTTTTCCGGTCACCGTCAGACAGTTTCCATCCAGAAAACCTTCTTTGAGCATAAACTTCATCACCGCCGGCACACCACCCTGATCATGCAGGTCTTCCATCAGGTATTCGCCGCTGGGTTTCAAATCGGCCAGGTAAGGTGTTGTGTTGCTGATTCGTTGAAAATCATCAATCGTCAAATTGACCCCCACTGCTTTAGCCATTGCAACCAGGTGAATCACCGCATTGGTCGATCCTCCCAGAATCATAATCAGGCGAATGGCATTCTCAAAAGCAGTCTTGGTCATGATGTCCCGGGGTTTAATGTCTTTGAGAAGCAATTCGTTGATCGCTTCGCCCAACTGAACGCACTCCGATTTTTTTTCCTTGCTCAAAGCCGGATTTGAAGATGTATAAGGCAAGCTCATTCCCATGCATTCAATGGCAGCAGCCATGGTGTTGGCCGTGTACATGCCCCCGCAAGCGCCGGCTCCCGGAATACAATGCTGAATGATTCCCTTGTAGTCATCGTCGCTCATGTCGCCTTTGATGCGTTCTCCATAGGCTTCAAAAGCCGACACAATATTCAAATCCCGGTTTTTCCACCGTCCCTTTTTCACCGTTCCTCCGTACATCAAAATCCCCGGACGGTTCAGCCGCCCCAAGGCAATCATGGCTCCCGGCATGTTTTTATCGCAGCCCACAATCGGGATTACCGCATCGTAAAACTGCGCGCTCACTACGGTTTCAATCGAATCAGCTATAATTTCGCGCGAGGGAAGCGAATACTTCATGCCTTCGGTGCCATTAGTAATGCCATCGCTGACACCAATGGTATGAAAAATCAATCCATACAAATCCTTTTGAGCATCCACTCCCCGCTTGACCGCATCGGCCAAACCATTCAGGTGCATGTTGCAGGGATTCCCCTGAAAGCCCGTACTCACAATTCCCACCTGGGCCTTTTTGAGGTCACTTTCGCTCATGCCAATGGCATAAAGCATGGCTTGCGATGCGGGAAGCGTCTCGTCCTGGGTAATTTTTTCGCTATATCGATTCAATTTCTTTTCCATAACAATTTCATTCAGGTCATTAATACTGATTTGTTAACGTTTCCTGTCGCATATTGTTTGGAAGAGAAAACTGCGCGCGGTCTATTTATTTTCCTCGGAGAATTGCCGGCCTGCGCGAATTGCTTTCAGGTTGACTTCAACAATCTGCTCTCCTTTTCGGGCAAAAACCTCGCGGATACCATCCTCCAATTTTGCAAAATCGATGTCGATAAACGGGCTGGCAGCGCCGAGCATCACCATGTTTGACGCGCGGGCATTGCCGGCTTCCTTCGCGATCCGGTCGGCATCGATGGCAATAAAGCGGGGAAGCTTGTGAATTTCTTCCATCACCTTTTCGAACTCCGGATAGTTGGGAATATTCACAAAAGGCGTGGTGTTCGTCACCAGATAGCCAACTGCCGAAAGGAAAGGCAGATAACGAAGCGACTCCATCGGCTCGACCGATAGAATCAGGTCGGCAGTTCCCATCTGAATCAAATCCGAAGCTATGGGTTTGTCGGAAATACGCATATGCGAAACCACCGCTCCACCGCGCTGGCTCATGCCATGTGTTTCAGCTTGTTTCAGGTACAGGTTGTTTTCGAGGGCGGCTGTTCCCAAAGCGGCGGCAATGGATAAAATTCCTTGTCCGCCAACTCCGGCTAATATGATGTTTGATTTCATTTTTTCAGTTTTTAATGGTTGGCATGACGGCTTACGTTTCTCTTGCGGCGGCTGGCCCGCTGAATACATTCGCGGCGTGGGATAATAACCGAAACGCCATCGTATTCCAGCTCCTCGCGAAACAGTTTCACCAGTTCGGCATGATTCTTTTTCAGTGGAACAATCACATGAATGTGCGCCGGGTCAACACCCAAACCTTCGCAAATGCTTTCAATTTTACCGAAGGCTGAAGAATCCTGTCCGCCAGTCATGGATACCGATTCGTTATCGGAAATTACCACTGTGATGTTTGACTTCTCATTCACCGCATCGAGCAAACCAGTAATTCCCGAATGGGCAAAAGTGGAGTCACCAATAACAGCTACTGCGGGAATCAATCCGGCATCAGCCGCGCCCTTCGCCATTGTAATAGAAGCTCCCATATCAACACATGAACTGATGGTTTCGTAAGGAGGAAGAGCTCCCAGCGTGTAGCAACCAATATCGGAAAACACGCGGCCCTTTCCATAGTCGGCCAACACTTCGTTCATGGCTTCGTAAGCATCCTGGTGGCCGCAGCCCTGGCACAAAGCCGGCGGGCGATTGGCTACCACCGAAGGAACCTGAATTCCCACGTAAATATCCTTACCCAATGCTTTCGCCACCAAATCGGGGTTCAGCTCACCATCGCGTGGCAGAGTCCCATCCAATCGGCCTTTGATTGGCGTTCCACAGGCAAAATAGCCTTTCAACTGTTCTTCGACCAGCGGATACCCTTCTTCCAACACCAAAATCGTATCGCATTCAGTTTCCAACTTCTTCAATTGTTTTTCGGGAAGCGGATACTGCGAAATTTTCAACACCGGATAAGGACAAGCTTCATCGGGATAATTCTCCATCAGGTAGTTGTACGAAATTCCACAGCAGATAATCCCCATACGTTTGTCGGCTGCATCGTGATATTGGTTGTAATTTGATTCTTCGGAAAGTTTCACAAATGAGGCTTGCTTTTCGAGCAGCGACTTGTACCGTCGGCGCGCAATGGCCGGAAGCAGCACAAACTGGCGCGGATCTTGCGGCATGCTCAGCTGATTTTCATCCAACACGGGTTTGTATTCCACCCCGGCCCTGGAGTGAGCCAGGCGTGTGGTTATTCGCAACATCACCGGTACTCCGGTTTCTTCCGAAAGCGCAAAACCCTCGCGAGCCATGTCGTAAGCTTCCTGCTGGTTCGATGGCTCCAGCACCGGAATCATGGCAAACTGTCCGTAGTACCGCGAATCCTGCTCGTTTTGCGACGAATGCATGGACGGGTCATCGGCAACCGTCAGCACAAAGCCTCCATTTACGCCGGTAATGGCCGAATTAATAAAGGCGTCGGCCGCCACGTTCAATCCCACGTGTTTCATACAGGCCATGGTTCGCTTTCCGGCGTAACTCATACCCAGGGCCGTTTCGTAGGCCGTTTTCTCGTTGGCTGACCATTTGCTGTGTAACTGGCGTTCAATGGCCAACTCATTTTCCTGAATATATTCGGTAATTTCAGTTGATGGTGTTCCCGGATAGGCATATACGCCCGACATCCCTCCGTCAATCGCACCCTGCCCGATCGCTTCAACTCCAAGTAATAAATGCTTATGCATAGTGTTGATTTATTGATTTCGTTTTGAGACTTCAAAATTAGCAGTCCAAACCTTAGAACCAATATAAATTACTTGGCTCGGGAAATTGAAAACCGCTGTTTCTAAGCACGTACGGAGCAGACTGAAAAAACATCGGGGCCTTTTCCAAAAAAATCCGGACATTTCCAGCCAGACTGTCAGTGATCAGCAGTCGGTCAATCCTGTGCCTGTGGTTTGGATCCTTGGAACATGAAATCTGGAATTTTGAATCTGAAACTCAAGCTTCCATCCGCTGAAAAACTTCAAGAGGGTAACTAATATCAGCGAGGAATAACCCTTCGGCAGGAGCTGATGCGCCGGCTACACCGCGATCTTTGGCTTCAATGATCTGCCGAAATTCAGGAATCGTCAGCTTGCCGCGCCCCACTTCAACCAGGGTGCCGACAATGGCGCGCACCATGTTGCGTAGAAACCGGTCAGCCTTAATAGTAAACACCAACTGGTGACCATTCCGGGCCCAACCCGCCTCATAAACCTTGCAGTTGTTGGTTTTCACGTCGGTGTGTAACTTGCTGAAACTGGTAAAATCAGTGTAGTCAAACAGATCGGCACAGGCTGCATTCATTTGATCCACATTCACCGGACGATTTAAATACCAGGAGGTTTCCTGCGCAAACGGATCTTTGCGTTGGCTGATAAAATAATGATAGGTGCGTGAAGTGGCATCGAAGCGGGCATGCGCTTCGGCATTCACTTTGCTGATGCGAAAAATAACAAGGTCGGCCCCCAAAAAACTGTTCATTTTATAGGCGAAATCCGTATGATCCAGCGCCTTCTTTTCAGAATCAAAATGCGCCACAAAATAGCTGGCATGAACACCGGTGTCCGTTCTTCCGGCCCCGGTAACGGCAATGGTTTCGCGGCATACCGTGCTCAAGGCTTTCTCCAAAGTTTCCTGCACCGTCTGCGCATTGGGCTGAACCTGCCAGCCGTGAAAACGGGTGCCATTATACGCTAACTCAATAAAATAACGTTGTTTCAAAATCAGTCAATTTTCGCAAATGTAAAAAAGATATCACAAAAGGCTGAATGGGCGGCTGAAATTATTAATTTTACAGCTCTTCCAGAGGAAGGTTAACTTAACAACTTTTAACAAAGTTACATCCTTTTTAGTAGATGATTGAAGTATTTTCGTCAACCAAAATCGAAACAAATATTTAAAATATGGATCAAGCAGTTGATATTCGTGAATTGAATGAACGAATCCAAAAGGAAAGTTCTTTTGTGGATTTGATCAGTTTGGAAATGAACAAGGTCATCGTTGGCCAAAAACATTTGGTAGAAAGTTTATTAGTTGGCTTACTTTCCGGTGGGCATATCCTGTTGGAAGGGGTTCCCGGGCTGGCAAAAACCCTGGCTATTAATACGCTGGCCCAAACCATCAGCGCCGATTTTGCCCGAATCCAGTTTACGCCCGACCTATTACCCGCCGACTTGCTGGGTACGTTGATTTACAGCCAGAAAAACGAAGAATTCATCGTCAAAAAAGGGCCAATCTTTACCAACTTTGTATTGGCCGATGAGATTAACCGGGCACCTGCCAAAGTGCAGTCGGCTTTGCTGGAAGCCATGCAGGAACGCCAAATTACCATTGGCGACGAAACCTTCAAGTTGCAGGAACCATTCCTTGTAATGGCCACACAAAACCCGATCGAACAGGAAGGAACTTACCCGCTTCCCGAAGCTCAGGTTGACCGTTTTATGCTGAAAGTTGTGATCGACTATCCTAAGAAGGCGGAGGAAAAACTGATTATTCAGCAAAACCTGCTCAAACAGTTTCCAAGGGCAACCACCATTCTGCAACCTCAGGATATTTTGAATGCCCGCGATGTGGTGAAGGATGTCTACCTGGATGAAAAAATAAGCCAGTATATTGTCGACATCGTATTTGCCACCCGCGAACCCGCCGAGGACAAGCTCGAAAAATATGCTGACATGATTTCGTACGGCGGTTCACCGCGTGCCAGTATCAGTTTGGCACAAGCCGCCAAAGCCTACGCGTTTATTAAGCGTCGCGGCTACGTTGTTCCGGAAGATGTACGCGCCGTATGCTACGATGTGCTCCGCCACCGGATCGGCCTCAGCTACGAAGCGGAAGCCAACAACATCACATCCGAGGAAATTATTACCGATATTCTGAACACGGTTGAAGTTCCGTAAAGCGAGTTTTGAGTTGCAAGTTATGAGTTGCGAGTTGGGCAACCTGAAACTTTAAACTTTGAACTTTGAACTTTGATAAACTTGTAAGTATGGAACACACGGAGTTACTAAAGAAGGTACGGAAGATTGAAATTAAAACGCGGGGACTGAGCCGGAATATTTTTGCCGGAGAATACCACTCAGCGTTTAAGGGCCGCGGAATGGCCTTCAGCGAAGTGCGCGAATACCAGTTCGGTGACGACATTCGTAGCATTGACTGGAATGTGACTGCCCGCTACAATAAGCCGTATATCAAAATATTTGAGGAAGAGCGTGAATTGACTGTCATGTTGCTGATTGACGTCAGCGGATCGCGTGACTTCGGTTCGCTCGTTAAATTCAAAAAGAATGTGATCACCGAAATTTCGGCCATTCTATCGTTCTCGGCCATTCAAAACAACGATAAGATCGGGGTGATTTTCTTTTCTGAAAAAATCGAAAAATTCATTCCTCCAAAAAAGGGAAAATCCCATATTTTACGGATTATACGTGAGTTGATTGACTTTGAACCGGAAAACAAAGGCACCAACATTACCGAAGCCATCCGATACCTGACCAACGCCATTAAAAAGCGTTGCACCAGCTTCATTATTTCCGACTTCATTCAGAATGAACCGGATTTTGACAAGGCGCTATCCATTGCCAACAATAAACACGACATTGTGGCCCTGCGTATTTACGATGAGCGTGAAACCGAACTGCCGCCAATTGGCATGATTAAGCTGAAAGATGCTGAAACCAACGAATACATTTGGGTGGACAGCAGCAGCAAAAAAGTTCGGGACAATTATGCCCGCTGGTGGCGCGAAACCAATCAAAAACTGGACACGGCCTTCAAAAAGAGTGGTGTGGATTATGCCAATATCAACACGAATGAAGACTATGTGAGATCGCTGATGACATTGTTCAAAAAGCGGGGGTTAAAAGCATAATAAGTATGAGAGGATTAAAATACATAGCGGTTGTGATCGGACTGGTTCTGGTTCAAACAGCAGCCGTTCAGGCACAACGCATCCAGGCCCGGGCCGTCATAGACTCGACCAACATCTTAATTGGCGACCAGATCAACCTTCGGATTGAGCTGGATCAACCCAATAATGTGACCATCGAATTTCCGGTCATTGGCGATTCGCTGTCATCAACCATCGAAGTAATTGAACAGTCGCCGCTGGATACCTTCGAACTGGACGAAGCCAATCAGATTAAAATTATCCAAAATCTGACCATTACTTCGTTCGACAGCGGAAAACAGGTGGTCCCCTCACTTCAGTTTCGACTGCAATACGACGAACTGGCCGACACCATCGAAACATTGCCAGCCGAGTTTTTTGTCCACAGCATGCCCATTGACACCACCAAAGGGCCAGTCGATATCAAAAAACCCTACGAGGCTCCGGTAACGTTGAAAGAAGTCACACCCTACATTTTGGGTGCGATTTTAATTGGTGCCTTGCTCTTCTTCCTGTTTTACTACATCCAGCGAAGACGCAAGAATCAGCCTATTTTTGTGAAACCGGCCAAACCCAAAGAACCACCACACATCGTTGCACTTCGTGAGTTGGACCGGATAAAGGAAGAAAAGCTGTGGCAAACCGAAGAAATCAAAACCTACTACAGTTTGGTGTCAGACACCTTGCGCACCTATATCGAAGACCGGTTCAACATTCAGGCGATGGAATATACGACCCACGAAACGATCCGGGCTTTTGAAGAACGCGAAAACCTGATTTCGCAAAAATCATTGGAAGAACTAAAAAACATACTCAGCCTGTCGGATTTGGTAAAGTTTGCCAAGTACAACCCGCTGCCTGACGATCATAACCTGACCCTGATGAACGCTTACTTTTTTGTGAATCAAACCAAACAAGAAGACAAAAAAGCTGATCAGCAAAAAGACGAGCGGGACGGCGAAGATGTTGATTTAAAATAAGAGAAAGATGATGAACGGAATAACATATAAGAATCCGGAGTTTTTTTACCTCTTGCTGGTATTGATTCCCATGATTGTGTGGTACTTGTTTCAGTACCGCAAGGCGGGAGCCAGCATCCGGTATTCCAGCGTGAAAGGATTTGCCGGGTTATCAAAAAGCTGGAAACACTATTTGCGGCACTTGCCATTCTTGATGCAACTGGCCGGCATCGGACTACTTACCGTGTCACTGGCCCGTCCGCAGTCGTCCAACAGCTGGCAGGATGTAACCACCGAAGGAATTGACATTGTCATAGCCTTGGATATTTCCAGCTCCATGCTTGCCCGCGACTTTCAGCCCAACCGACTGGTAGCTGCCAAAAATGTGGCTACCGAATTTATCTCAGGTCGCCGCGACGACAAAATGGGATTGGTTGTATTTGCAGGCGAAAGTTTTACTCAGTGTCCGCTAACCACCGACCATGCCGTATTGATCAATCTGTTTAAAGATATTGAAAGTGGCATGATTGAAGATGGAACGGCCATTGGAAACGGCTTGGCCACTTCAGTTGCACGACTGAAAGAAAGTGACGCCATCAGTAAAGTCATCATTTTGCTGACCGACGGCGAAAACAACCGGGGCGAGATAGCCCCGGAAACAGCAGCGGAGCTGGCTAAAACCTTCGGTATTCGCGTTTACACCGTTGGCGTTGGAACAATCGGTATGGCGCCCTACCCTGTTCAAACCCCCTTCGGCATACAAATGCGCGATGTGGAAGTCAAAATTGATGAAGAAACCTTACAGAAAATTGCTGATATTACCGATGGACGCTATTTCCGCGCCACCAACAATGAGAAGCTGGTTCAGATTTATGAAGAAATTGACCAGCTGGAGAAATCTAAGATGGATGTAAAAGAATACAGTCGGAAAGAAGAAGAGTTTGTCCGCTATGCCTTGATGGCCGGAGTCATTTTGCTGACAGGCTTATTTCTGAAAACGACCTTATTTAGAAACATTCCTTAAATGGGACAGACTATGGAAATGTTCAGATTTGCACATATCGAATACCTATACGCACTGGCAATCATCCCGGTGCTCATCATCCTGTTTTGGATCACTCGCAGGAGTCGTCGCAAGGCGCTCGAGCGTTTCGGAAACAAGGAAATCATCCGCCAGCTGATGCCCAATGTCAGTCACGCGCGTCCGGTTTTGAAATTTATCATTTGGCTTCTGGCTATCAGCGCCATCATTGTAGCCATTGCCCGCCCGCAGTTCGGTAGCAAACTTAAAACTGTGAAGCGCGAAGGCGTAGAACTGATTATTGCTTTGGATGTGTCGAATTCCATGTTGGCTGAAGACATTCAGCCCAACCGTCTGGAACGATCTAAACGAGCAATTTCGCGCTTGGTAGACAACCTGAATGATGACAAAATCGGGCTGATTGTATTTGCGGGCGACGCCTACACGCAATTGCCCATCACTTCCGACTATCCATCAGCTAAACTATTCCTGAACGCCGTCAGCACTGATATTGTACCACAGCAGGGAACGGCCATTGGCGCCGCTATTGAGCTGGCCTCGGTTTCCTTCAGCCCCCAGTTTGAAGGCAACAAAGCCATCATCATCATTACAGATGGTGAAAACCACGAGGACGATGCCATTGGTGCGGCCACAACTGCTGCCGAAAACGGAATCATTGTGCATACCATTGGAATGGGATTGCCGCAGGGAGGCCCTATTCCGGTAGTCACCAACGGACAGCGCGACTACCGAAAGGACAAAGAGGGCAACGTGGTCATTACCAAGCTAAATGAAGAAATGCTGCAACAAATTGCCGCAGCCGGAAACGGCATTTACGTGCGGGCAAACAATGCGCAAGTGGGCTTAAACACCCTGTTTAACGAGATTGATAAAATGGAAGAAGCAGAAATGGAATCGCTTGTTTATTCCGACTACGAAGACCAATTTCAGTGGTTTTTGGGATTTGCCATGCTGATGCTTCTGCTTGACTGTTTGATTTTAGAACGGAAAAACAAATATTTGAAAAAAATCAAGCTATTTGGATGATGAAGAAAAAATTAATGACACATACCGGATTAATGTTGTTCCTTCTAGTGATGGGAATAAGCACCCAGGCTCAAAACGAGCGTAAGTTTGTGCGGCAGGGAAATGAAATTTTTGAGCAAGCATTGCAAGACACGACCAGGCTCGACACAACAGCTTTTAGCCAGGCCGAAACAGCTTACCGCAGAGCACTGGAAAAAAGACCCGATGACTTAAAGTGGAACTTTAACCTGGGCGATGCTCTTTACAAGCAAATGAAATTTGATCAGGCCATTTCAAAATTCGAAGAAATTGCCGAAAAGACCGACGACAAAATTGAAAAGTCGCGGGCTTATCACAACCTGGGCAATTCGATGATGATGCAAGACAAACTTGACGAAAGCATTGAAGCCTATAAAAAAGCGTTGCGCAACAACCCGGATGATTTGGAAAGCAAATACAACCTGGTTTATGCCATGAACCTGAAAAAGCAGCAGGAAGAGCAACAACAAAATCAGGATCAAAATCAAGATCAAAACAAAGACCAGGAGCAGAACCAGGATCAAAATCAGGATCAGCAAGATCAGAACAAGGATCAGGGCCAAGATCAAAAAGATAAAGACCAGCAAAAACAAGAACAGAATCAAGATCAGCAGCAGCAGAAACAACAACCGCAAGAACAAAAAATATCGAAAGAAAACGCGGAACGGTTGTTGCAGGCCTTGCAAAACGATGAAGAAAAAATTCAGGAAAAAGTAAAAAAAGCCCAGGCTGCCAAAGCGCAACAGCGCCAAACAGACAAAGACTGGTAGAGGGTTAATTTCTTACTTTGGCAAAAATTAAAAATTATAGCATAACTGAGTAAAATGTATAGAAAACTCCTGTTTACGATATTGCTTCTCATTCCGGCCTTCTTTGCCGAAGCCGACGCTGTGAAGTTTACCATGTCGGGACCCAATGTGGTTTCTGTAGGCGAACAGTTTCGTTTATCATTTGTCGCCAACGATCGTGGAACCGACCTTAAATTACCGGATATTTCAAACTTTGAAGTGTTGATGGGACCATCGACGTCCCAAAGCTCAAGTGTTCAAATCATTAATGGAAGGACAACTCAGTCAGTCACTTTTTCCTATATTTTTATCCTTCGGGCAAGAGAAGAAGGAACCTTTACTATCCGCCCGGCCTCCATCACTATCGACGGTAAAGTCTATGAGTCCAATGAATTGACGATTCAGGTAGTAAAGGAGCAAGCATCACAAGGCGCCGCAGGAACCCAGCAACAGCAACAGCAACAACAATCATCAACTCCAAGCGGAACGATAAGCAAGGAGGACTTATTTGTAAAAGTGGAACTGGACAAGGGCAACGTTTTTCGAGGCGAGCAAATCATTGCTACCGTAAAGATCTATGTCTCTCCCGAAGTTCCCATCACCAGTTTCGACGACGTAAAAATTCCCTCTTACGCCGGTTTCTGGACGCAAGAAATCCAGATCCCCAACCAGATCAGTTTTTCCAGGGAGGTGTACAACAACAAGATTTACCAGGTTGGTGTGCTGAAAAAAACCATCCTCTTCCCGCAGCAAACCGGCCGGATTACCATCGATCCTTTTGAAATCACCTGCATGGTGCGTCAGCAAATCCGCCAGCAGCGCAGTTTTTTCGACGACTTTTTCGACAATTTCCGAACCGTTCAGGCCAAGGTTGTCAGCGATCCGGTGAACATCAATGTGAAAGAATTGCCATCGCGGCCCGACGGTTTTTACGGTGGAGTTGGAAACCTGAACTTCGCGGCAACCATCGACAAGCAACAGCTTAAAGCAAACGAAGCAGCCACCCTGAAGATTACCATTTCGGGCAGTGGAAACCTTCGACTCATTGAAGCTCCCAAAGTGGAGTTTCCAGTAGATTTTGAGGTTTATGATCCAAAAACGAACGAGAGCCTGAATGCAACAGCTAATGGTTTGAACGGAACAAAAACCTTCGAATACCTTTTTATTCCCCGATTTGCCGGCGACTACTCTATTCCGCCGATCAAATTTGCCAGCTTCAACCCGGCAACCGGTCAATTCAAACACCAGCAGTCGCGGGAATTTGTTCTTTTGGTTGAAAAAGGCAGCGATGACCAAAGCACAACGGTTACCAGCGCTTACTCTAAAGAAAATCTTCGTCTCATTGGCAAGGATATCCGTTTCATCAAACAGGGAAAATACAAGTTGAAAGAGAAAGAGGCACTCTTCTTTGGAAGTACCGCCTTCTACCTGATTTACCTGGCGTCATTGCTGGCATTCGCCATCATTGTGCTGGTTTATCGTAAAAAGCTGAAAGAAAACGCGAATGTCCAGCTCATTCGAAACAAAAAAGCGAACAAAGTCGCGCGCAAACGTCTGAAAGTAGCCGCCGCCCATCTGAAACACAACAAGAAAGAAGAATTTTACGAGGCAGTATTGAAAGCTTTCTGGGGCTATTTAAGTGACAAATTGAGTATTCCCGCTGCAGAGCTAAATCGCGTAAATGCAACGGAAGCCTTAAAAAAACGAACGGTTGCAAACGATACAATTGATGAATTTATTCACATTGTGGATACTTGCGAGTATGCCCGCTACGCGCCAAGTGCCGTTGAAGGAACCATAGAGGATCTCTATCAGAAAGCAGCCCAACTGATGGGAAAACTGGAAAAACAAATTCGTTAAAAAACTGATAAAATGAAGACTAGCATTCATATCCTATTCATATTGCTTCTTTCCTTCAGTGCTGTTGCACAGGAAGGATTGCTGGAAAAGGCGAACGAGCATTATACGAATCAGGAATACGAAGAAGCCATTGCCGCTTACCAGGAAGTTTTAAACAGCAACCGGGAATCAGCGGAGGTGTATTATAACCTGGGCAATGCCTACTATAAAAACGGGCAAATTACGCCCGCTATCATCAACTATGAACGGGCTAAACTACTGGCCCCAAATGATGAGGATATCCAATTTAACCTTGAACTGGCCAACCAGCATGTAATTGATGCCATTGATCCGCTTCCCAAGGTATTTTTTGTGCGCTGGTGGAATAACCTGGCCAACAAGTTTCCGGCAGATGGCTGGGCCAAAATCAGTGTCATCTCCTTTATTCTCTTTCTTGTTTTGGCAGGCTTGTTCTTTTTCACCCGCACCACAGCAATCAAAAGGCTTTCGTTTTGGGTGGGAATTTTAATTGTAGCCATTTCCATTTTTAGTTTTAACTTTGCCGCCCGGCAGAAGAAACAGATGACCAGCCACAACTTTGCGGTAATCGTGCAACCAAGTGTAGCCGTCAAGAGCTCGCCGGCAGAAAGCGGAACCGATCTCTTTTTGATTCACGAAGGCTTAAAGGTTGAAATAAAAGACAGCCTGGGAAATTGGAGGCAAATCCGTTTGGCTGATGGCAACCAGGGATGGTTACCAGAAAACAGCTTGGAGAAAATCTGAAAAATGCCGGCAACCGCCGGTTTTTTTTATTGTTCGAAACATTTTTACAACCATTTTAAACGAGCGTTGTTTTACTCATAAATTTAAAATCATGGCTTATAATTTACTTAAAGGTAAAAAGGGGATCATTTTCGGTGCGCTAAACGCCGACTCGATTGCCTGGAAAGTTGCAGAACGTGCTTTTGAAGAAGGAGCGACATTTACATTAACGAATACTTCCGTAGCCCTGCGTATGGGCGAAACCGCAAAGCTTGCTGAAAAATGCGGTGCTGAATTAATTGAAGCAGATGCGACCAATGTTGAAGACCTCGAAAACCTGGTCAAAAAATCGATGGAAGTATTGGGAGGAAAAGTTGATTTCATCCTGCACTCCATCGGCATGTCACCAAATGTTCGTAAAGGACGTCATTACAGCGATCTGGATTACAGCTATCTGGATAAAACACTCGACATTTCAGCGATCTCTTTTCACAAGGTACTGCAGGTTGCACGCAAACTGGACGCCATTAATGAGTGGGGCTCAGTTGTGGCGCTATCTTATGTTGCCGCTCAACGTACTTTCTATGGCTACAACGATATGGCTGATGCCAAGGCGCTCCTTGAATCAATCGGACGCAGTTTTGGCTACATATACGGTCGCGAACGCCATGTTCGAATCAACACCATTTCGCAATCGCCAACCGTTACTACTGCCGGAAGCGGCGTAAAAGGAATGGACAAATTACTGGATTTTGGAGATCGTATGTCGCCTCTGGGCAATGCAACCGGTGATGATTGTGCCGACTATTGTATCACTTTATTCTCTGACTTGACCCGTAAAGTAACCATGCAGAACCTCTTCCACGATGGTGGGTTCTCATCTATGGGAATGAGTCTGAGAGCGCTGGAACAATACGAAAAAGGATTGGGATGTGATTGCGACTGTGGCGATGCCGGAGATCAAGACCATCTTTACGATTAGTCAGTAAAAAAGCATACAATTGAAAAACGAAGCAGAGAAACTGACTTCGTTTTTTTTTTGGCTTAAGCTTTTAAAAAACGGATATCATCCTGGTAGTCAATCTGAATATCCTCGTGCAATTTATCCAAAACGGACTCAATTTTCACCACTTGGCGTGCATAAATATTTCGCAAAGCAACACTTCGCGACAAGGGAACTTTGGAAGTCCTGATTTTGCGGCAAAAGTAAATCAGTAAATCCAGTTCGGTGGTTTTAATCCCCGAGTACTTGATATATTTATTGGTATCGCGCAAAATTTTCCGCAAGCTCTTTTTTATCAAATAAGTACTTCGTCTGTTTATGGCTTCAAAACTTTCATCAATCTCTTCTTTTACCGAGTCAATATACCCTTGCTCGTTGTCGGCCTCAAACATCAAATAAGTCAGCAACTCTTTATTTTCCTTTTTGAATTTTGCCAAACGGATACACAAAGACTGCAACTGCTCAGGAGGATAGATTTTCAACTCGTCGCGTAATTCTTTTAAAGAGGAAGCTTTCATGTTTTTGATTAAAAAATTAGTGGTTCTCCACTTTCTTACCCATTTTTCCTATCGTGGCTGTCAATAGTTGCCATTCATGCTCATTAAAACGACCATGAGGTAAATTTGAGAATCTTCACAAAATTTATTCTTCTGAAATAAAATCAGCCGGAAATTCAACAGGCAAAAGCTTATCGCCGTTTCCAAGCCGGATCCAGCTACTGAATGCCCGTTCTCCTTCTGTCAGCACAATCACCCGCGCACCATTGGGTAATTCACCATAAGTAGTCCCTCCTCCGGTAAAACGACCGTACGTCAAAGCAATTCCATTCAGGTAAGCCATGTAGTCGTTCACGTGATCGTGCCCAACAAATGTGCCCATCACATCGCCGGCATGCAGCATGGCAGCATACATTCCCGTGTTGATATCCGGCGCGCATTCATCTTCAAAACGAACGCCAACAGGCGGATTCTTTTCATTTGCATAGGCTTCGCGGTATTCGGGCAGCGGGATATGGAAAAAAGCCAAAGCCGGAAGCACTTTGCCGTTCTTTTGCCGCTGATTCCGGCTTTGTTCAAGATACCAATTCACCTGACTGAGATGAAACCAGCCATAACCATCAATACCTTCCATGGTACTGTATGCGTTTGAATCCATGCAATAAAGTATGGCAGCATTGCCGTTGGTTTCAGCCGACTTAATCTCCAACACATAATTTCCATAACCGTACACATCTTCCACTTTGGGCTCCAACAAGCTATAGGGCATTCGTGTCATCAGTTCGGTCAACTGCGCCCGCGAAACCCCGTCCTCATCATCATGATTTCCAAATACTACAGCAAACGGAATTTCCCGTTCAATACAGGGCAAGGTGGCCAACTTCCAACCTTTTTCCACCGGATGTCCAGTCACAATATCGCCTGTATAAACAACCAGATCAGGCCGCTCAATCTCCAGCACTTCGGCCATAGTTTTAAACGCTGCACCCGAAGCCGGATCATCGGCTTTAATATGCGTATCGGTAAACTGAACAATCTTAAACGATTTATCGGGATGAAATTGCAAAGTAATTTTCTGGGCCCTGCCCATGCTGACACCGAGTACCAAACTCAACAACATTAAATTCAATCGTCTTTTCATAAACATCTCGTTCTAATTGATCGTAATGGAATTCGTCAATAAAATATTCAACAGATCCATCACCATCGTTTCTTTATCCTTATTTTTAACGTTTCAAAATACAAAATTCCCTGTGAACAAAACAAGCAGTCAATCCATCAAATTGAGAAAAAAATTATCAAAACAGTTATCCCATGAAACAACAAAAACAAAGGCAAGGCGTTAAGAAAAGTCATGAAGAAATTATTCAATCATATTCCGTTCCAAATTAAAATAGCAACCACTGGCTTGTATGTGCTTCTGGTTGCGGCTTTGTCGCTCATTCCAGCCAGCGACTTACCAAAAGTTCCTTTATTTCCCGGTGCCGATAAGCTGGTGCACGCAGCAATGTATTTTGTGCTTTCCATTTTGATTTTATGGACTTTTCATGCCAAACAAATTGCTCGCTGGAAATTGTACAGCTTTGTCATTGGCTGGGGATTGCTGATGGAATGCCTGCAAATACTGATGAATGCCGGCCGCCACTTTTCATATGCTGATATTGTGGCCAATATTACCGGAGTTGCATTAGGAATAGCGCTTTATAATTTCTTAAATAATCGCTTGCAGTTGGAACACATGCCTGAATCCAATTAGTCAGGATTCAATCGGCTCAACTTTCTCAATAAACTGGGTCGACACATCGGCAAAAATTGAACATCCCAACTTATCAAAACGCAAGACGATTCTTTTCTTTCCCCTTACTTCAGAAATTTCGCCTTCAATTCCTGCCAAAGCTCCGGCAACAACCCGCACTTTTTGCCCTTTAGCAATGTTTTCATTGGTAACATGAACTGCGGAGTTCACCTTTTCAATAAACAGTTTCAAGTCATTAATTTGCTTTTCAGGTATTTTGGCCGGTTCGTTCCCAAACGAGATGAAAGCCATCACACCACTGACTTTAAGCACTTCTACATACTCGCGATAGCTGACACGCACAAACAAGTATCCTCTCAACAAAGGTTCTTCAACGATTTTTACACGATCGCTCCACTGTCTCTTCGAAACCTGCAGTGGCAGATAAGCCTCGATGCCTCTGCGAATCAATTCACCGAGCGACTTCTTTTCAGCTCTGGACTTTACGTATACGGCATGCCATTTGTAGTCTCCGTTTTTCATCATATAAAAAAAATTTGTTACCCAACAACGCAACTGTTTTCTAAATATTTCATCTAAATATAAGTTGAGCAGGGGTTACCATTTTGGGTTTTTCGGAATTCACTAGAGTACACAGACGAAATCTCTACCTGTCAACAAAGGTATGCATTTCATCGATTACGCTTATGCTAAATCTTTAAAATACGAGTAATGACAAGGAAAAAGACGAAATTTCGAACGATTTTGAAGGTGAGTTCAAAAAAAAATAATTTTCACGAACACACTGAAAATGAAAAGAAAACGTTTTAATAACATTAAAACCTGTTAAAAAACATACAACGATTCTATTTTTGCAACTTGAACCCATTTTCTATGACTGAATACTTATTAATCATATTCGCAGCCGTTGTCGCTAGCTTTTTATTTACGTACTCAACTATCCCCCCGATCGTGCGTATCTCAAATGAAAAACACTTATTTGACGTTCCAAATTCCCGAAAACTGAATAAGACTGTTGTTCCAACACTGGGCGGCGTCGCCATTTTTATTGGTATTTGCCTGGGGTCGACGCTATTCTTGGGAAAACTTCAATTCACCGAGCTACGGTACATTTTTGCTGCCCTTCTGATGCTCTTTTTTATTGGATTGAAAGACGACATCCTGATTATTTCAGCACGCAAGAAGTTGTTGGTTCAAATGGCCGCTGCGGCTATATTAGTGGGTTTAGGAGGCATTCAAATTACGAGCTTGTCTAACTTGTTTTACTTCAACCAGATTAGTATCTGGTTAAGTGCCCCACTCTCATTCATGATTTTGTTATTTATTATCAATGCGATGAATCTTATTGACGGCATTGATGGACTAGCTGCTGGAATCTCAATCTTAGTATCAGGAGTCTTGGGAACTTGGTTTTATGTCAACGGACATTTTGAATACGCCATATTAAGTTTAGCGATGAGTGGCAGTTTACTGGCATTTCTGCGGTTTAATTTGTGGGGTGGTGACAATAAAGTTTTCATGGGTGATACCGGCTCTCTGATTTTGGGAGGACTTTTAGGAATTCTGGTCATTAAATTCCTAAGCTTTAACATAGTAGCCCCCTCATTTTTAAAAGTTCAAAACGCACCGGCTTTTGCTCTGGCGCTGTTTATTGTTCCGGTAACCGATACCTTGCGAGTATTTATCATCCGGCTATATCAGAAACGATCACCTTTTTCACCTGACATGAATCACGTTCATCACCTGCTGATTCAATCGGGCATGAAACATATCCAGGCGAGTGCATTTTTGGTTCTATACACGGCATTCTTTGCTTCATTTACCTTGGCCACAGCAGCTTATTTATCAAGCACAGTCAGTTTCCTGCTCCTGCTAAGTATGAGTTTTGGGGCAATTGGATTAATGAAAAGAAGGACCGATCAGATCAAACTCAAAAGAGATCGTCAAATTCGGCTTACGCGAAAAATCCTGTCAACAGGAATTGCCCTTCATGAGGATCCATTTCGGTTTACGGAAAGTAAAAAGAAAATCTATCAAAATTAATTGGACGCTAATTCAGCTTCAAGGCCATTCGGAATTCAGCTCCAAATCCTGAATCCATAATTGCACCGCGATCGTAAGCCAGCTTTAGTGAAAAAGACAGCGGCTTTTGCGGTAGTGAATACGCTAACTGAGCGCCAAGTGAAAAAAGCTCTGCAGGCGAGTCATACTCAGCCCCATGCTGTCCGTAATGTTTGGAATAAGTCACCTGGGTTTTCCAGTTTACATCATCCGAAAACCAGCCACCCATGCCGTGATGAATCACCCACATACGCGTGTTTGCAAAACCGGTGGAAATGCCATCTTCATTAATTCCCGGCATAAAAAGCGGAAGTCCGATCATCCGCTGATAGCTAACAAATCCCGAACGGTAAACGCTGTTGTTGAAATAATTATCCCGGCCATTGCCAAAAACCTCCCCCGGATGGTCTGGGTCCGGTTCTTTATGAAACCGGCCGCTTTGATGCCGGGTGTTGACGTATTCAAGCACCACAGACTCCAGTAACTGGTGCATTTTTTTTTCTTTCCAGTGGACTCCCCATAAACCATCCGGCGCATTTTCAAATCGCATGCCCGACCCATCTTCCCAAAGATGCTGCCAATAAAAGCTCAGTTGATGTTTTTTAGTATCATGCTCCAACGAAACGATGTATTGCCCCAAGTGGTCGCCTGCCACATTATTCCGGTCGGTGTCCGGCGCGCTCTCACTTCCAACCTTGCCAAAAACATACCGGATGTAATCTTCAAAACCCGGCAACTGTCCGTACTCCGGGGAGTTGCCGCCCCAATGCGCCCAATGGTCCAACCCGGCAGAAAAAGTCCATTCCGGCGAAATCATATAACTAATATCCAGCCGTTTATGATGCAAGTTGGCATTCTCCACCACCCGATCGTCCAGCAAAAAATATTCGTTGTACTCCAGGTCAAAGAAAAACCGGCTCAACCAGCCCTGGTTGAAGGGGCGAAAATCAGTTGCTCCAAACCCAATGCGCGGCATCGGACGGGCATTGTTCGACAAAAACAGGTTCCCATTCGTGAGTGAAAGCCCATCGGCAAAGATGGGTTCAGACTTGGCTCCCAAATGCAGATACCATTGCTTTCTATGCATTCGGCTCCAATATTCTACCGGCTGAAAAACGGCATGATCCGCCAAGCGGCCCAACAAACTCAAACCGTAGGAAACTGCCAGATTATTATTTGACTTCTGTGACTTCCCAAACAGTTGAAATAAGAATAGCTGCTGAAAGGAATCTTCCGGATCTATCATCCCAAGCTGATTGCTTTGCAACCAAAACGGAACTTGTTCACCTGACGAAACCAAGCTTCGCGATTGCAGGGTGATAGTAGGCTTTTCATCGGCTACCTGAGCCAGCAAACTGCATGACAACAGGGCAGCCAGGAAGAGCGAGACTAATTTCTTTAGCATGGGTTTTGAGACTCGTTCGACATTGCTTTGGCAATATAATAAAACCACACAAACGATCCGCCATCATTTCATGCCCATCGTTTGTGTGGATTCTTTCATAAAAAAAGCAGACCTGTAAGCCGGGTTCTGTACTCTCCGGCAAAAAAACTGGAGAGTCTCTATCATTTATCTGGCCGCAGCATCACTGCTACGATCTAGCAACCTACCCCTCACGACTTCCGACAGAGTCGGAATGGGACGGGCCGCCCCTGGTCGTGATATATTTGGTCTTGCAACCCAAGAGGCGTACGGCTTCCGAGGTCACCCCCGGAACCGGTGAGCTCTTACCTCACCTTTTCACCCTTTTCCCCGAGTACACGGGGATGGTTATTTTCTGTTACACTACTGCAAGCTTTCGCCCGCCTTCCCATTAAGAAGCTTGGTGCCCTGTGTTGCCCGGACTTTCCTCCTTCCGACTAATGCCGAAAAGCGATAGAGCGGTCTGCGGTGCAAAATTATGAAAATCAATGAAATTCCAATTCTTAGCAACCGTTTATTTTCGCAGAATCACCATGGTCGCGCCGTAACCATATTCCTGGAAACTCGCATCCTGAAAAGCGTATCTTTTATATCGATGCGAAAGCTCGCGACGCAGCTCCTGCTTCAAGGTTCCATTTCCCAACCCATGAATGAAGACCACTTTCTTCACCTGCTTTTTAATGGCTTCATCCATCTTCTCGTGAAAATGAGTCAACTGCAAATCCAGCATTTCCTTGTTTGACAAGCCCGTAGTGTTGTCAAGCAATTCGTGAATGTGCAAGTCCACCTCCAGCAAGTCGGTATTTTCAACCACCGGCTTTGGCTTTCGGGCCGGTTCCTTGGCACGAACCGCCTGCTTCACCTCTTTCTCAGTCAGCCCTTCCACAGCCTGCTCCATGGCGCTTTGATTCAGCTTGATGAGCATGGCTTTTTCGCTGAAAAAATCGTTGCCCACAAAACTTCCCGACTTATAAAACTTCACGGGGTTCACTTTTACCGACGCTTCAACCGGGCGTTCCAAACGACCGGATTTTTCGCGGTAGCAAATCAACTGAAAAAAATACTCCGGCAGTCCGGCGATGTCTACTTGCGCGATGGAATCCAGCCAAAGCTTGGTATTGGGTTCCAGCTCACCTGCCTCTTTGGTTTCGTATTCCACGCCATCAAACTGCGAAAAATGATACAAAACCGAAAAGTTACTATCGTTGATCAGGTAAAGTTTAATCGACCCATCCAGCGGATTTCGGCTGTCTTCAGGTACAAAAGCCAGCTGGAAATTGGGCTCATCGTTGCCTTCAATCAACACGGTTTCTTCTTTCGCCGGTGCTTTCTCCGGCTCCCTCTTGCCCGGTACTGCCTGCGCTACAAAATCTTGCACCGAGGGTTTCTTCACGGCTGCCAGCTCATCGCTCACCACAACCAACTCAGAAACCAAGGTGGGAATCTCAAAACCATCGTCGTTCTCCACATGCACCAACGACTTACTCACCACTTTGGTCACGATGCCTCCGCCGACATCATTCATAAATTTAACCCGATCGCCTACTTTTATCATGACATTCTAATTTTACCCCAAAATTAAGAACAATTTCTACCGAAAATAATTATTCCGTACTTTTGCGGCCCATGAGTGAAAAATCATCCATAAAACCGGTGCTTGGCCAAAGCGCGCAAGCCTTGAACTACGAACTGCCCGACGAGCGGATTGCCAAATATCCCTTGGCAGAGCGCGATGCTTCCAAGCTGTTGGTTTGGAAGAATGGGCACATGGAAGATGCGACCTTCCACACCATTGCTGATTTCTTACCCGAATCAAGCCTATTGGTTTTTAACAACACGAAAGTCATCCGGGCACGGCTGCCGTTTCAGAAAAAGACCGGCGCTCAGATTGAGATTTTTTGCCTCGACCCGGCTCATCCGGCCGACTACCAGCTTGCTTTTCAGCAAACCAGCCGTTGTAGCTGGAACTGCATGGTAGGCAACCTGAAAAAATGGAAGCAGGAACCCCTGGAACGTCTTGTGGAAGTGAACGGAAAAGCGATAACCCTGGTGGCTGAAAAGCTGAGCCAATCGCGGGAGCATGTGCTCGTTGAGTTTAGCTGGAATGATGCTTCGGTGGACTTTGCTTCGCTGATTGAAGCCAGCGGGATCTTGCCCATCCCACCCTATTTGCATCGCGACACCGAGGCCAGCGACCTGGAACGCTACCAAACCATTTATTCGAAGATTAAAGGATCGGTTGCCGCACCCACCGCCGGACTACATTTTACCAATTCGGTTTTTGCTTCGCTGAAAAAGAAGAACATCAGCTGTGCCGAAGTGACGCTGCATGTGGGAGCCGGAACGTTTAAACCCGTCAAGGCAGTCACCATTGCCGACCATGAAATGCACGCGGAGCAGTTTGTGGTGTCGCGCCAATTGATTGAACAACTGCTTTTGAAAGAAGGCAAGCTCATTGCGGTTGGAACCACCTCCATTCGCACGCTGGAAAGCCTTTATTGGCTGGGGATTTCAATACTGAAGAACGCCAACCAGTTGCCCGGCAAGCTGCACATCGAACAATGGGCGCCCTATGAAACGACGGATCAGCAACCAGCCAAAGTTGTTTTGGAAGCCCTGATCAGCTACATGGATCGCCACTGGCTTCCGGTTCTGATCGCTTCCACCCAAATCATCATCGTTCCCGGCTACCAGTTCCGAATTGTTGATGGCATGATCACCAACTTTCATCAACCACAAAGCACGCTGCTGCTGCTCATTTCGGCTTATGTTGGCAACGACTGGCAGCGCATCTACCGGCACGCACTGGATAACAACTACCGCTTTCTGAGTTATGGCGACAGCAATTTGTATTTGAAGTAGCTTGCGAGTGAGGGCTTCACTCAAAGCGAACCTTCACTACCCGACCTAACTTGGCTTAACCAAGTCTGCCATCGAATCCGCAGCAACAGGAGAGTTGCAATTACTCAAACAATTTCGAAGCAAAAAAAGGAGCATGTTTCCATACTCCTTAGTCTATGATCGATCGTTCGGACTATTTTACAACTCGCGAATCCAGATATTTCGGAAGCTGACCGGGTTTCCATGATCCTGAAGAATCAGCGGGCCGTCACCATGCGGCTTAACCGAATATTCAGGAATACCGATGTATTCCGTGGGGCCTCGCACCTCCACATTGTTTTGCACCAACACGCCATTATGAATAACAGTCACACGAGGGGGCGTAAAGTACGTGCCATCGACCTTGAAGCGTGGAGCAGTATAAATGATATCGTAGGTTTGCCAAACGCCCGGCGCCTTGCAGGCATTTACCAAGGGAGGATGTTGCTTGTACACACTTCCGGCTTGCCCGTTGCGATAGGTGCGATTTTCGTAATTATCGAGCACCTGCACTTCGTAAATCCCTTGTAAAAAGACTCCGCTGTTGCCACGTCCCTGGCTTTCGCCAACTACCTCTTCGGGTGAGCGCCACTCCAGGTGCAACTGGAAATCTTTAAACTCGCGCTTGGTTTTGATGACGCCGGTTCCGCTTTTCACGGTTGCCACTCCCTGGTCGAAGTTCCAGCCCGGCTTTCCGCCTTCACCATTGGTCCATTCATTATCAAAAGCCTTATCAGCTCCCAACAAAACAATGGCATCTGACGGCGCGTCCATTGGGCTTTCGCCCGGGGCAACAACACTGACTTCCGGATCCCAGATCTCAGTCATTTCGGGCACCATATCCGGGCGTTCCTGGGCAAAGGTCGTAACACACAAAACAGACAATAACAGCGATACTAATTTTCTCATGGTTTAATTCAATTTAATTTGATAATTATAGGTTTAGTTCTTCCATAATCCCGTCAATTTTTTGATCAGCCAGTCGCTCAACTTCGTCGAACTCCTCAGGGCTGCTCAGTTGTCCGGACACTTCAAAATAAAATTTGATTTTTGGTTCGGTTCCTGAAGGGCGAACCGAAATTTTTGTTCCGTCTTCGGTAAAAAACTGGAGCACGTTCGACGTGATTTTCTGATCGATTTTCTTGCTTTCACCACTAAGCAAGTTTTTCTCGGTCAAATCGGCATAATCTTTTACCACTTTAAGCAATCCACCACCCAATGTTTTGGGAGGATTTGTACGGAAAGTCACCATCATCTGCTGAATCTCGTCAGCACCGGTTTTTCCGGGACGCACGATGTATTTCATTTTTTCTTTTGAATAACCGTATTCCAGGTAAATGTCTTTTAGCAATTCGAACAAGGTCTTGCCCTGATCTTTGGCCCAGGCTGTAATTTCTGCCATTAAAGCACAGGATGATACCGCGTCTTTGTCACGCACAAAATCGGCCGGCATAAATCCAAAGCTCTCTTCGCCGCCACCAATGTATTTTTTGATTCCTTCACAGTCACGAATCACTTCGGCAATGTATTTGAACCCGGTGTACACGTCGAAATACTCAATCCCATTCTTTTGAGCAATGGCCGCTATTTTTTCGGTTGAAACGATTGTCTTTACAATGAATTCATTGCCTTTCAACTGACCGTTCTCCTTCATTTTTGTCACGATATAATAGATGAACAGCAAGGCAGTCTGGTTTCCGTTGATGATAAAGAACTCGCCCGCGTCGTTTCGGACAGCTACGCCAATCCGATCAGCATCCGGGTCGGAAGCCATCACCACATCGGCATCCACTTCATAGCCTTTTTTAATGGCCATTTCCATCGCAGCCGGTTCTTCCGGATTGGGCGAAATAACCGTTGGGAAATCGCCGCTGACCACATCCTGCTCCGGCACATTAAAAATATTGTTGAAACCAAAAGCCCGCAAGGCTGCCGGAATCAGCTTCACTCCGGTCCCGTGAATCGGAGTATAGACAATCTTCAAATCTTTGTGCCGGGCCACCACATCGGGTGAGATGGAGACCGTTTTCACTTTCGCTAAAAACTTTTTATCCATCTCCTCTCCAATGATTTCGATTAGCTCCCTATTGCCTTCAAATTTGATGTCTTCGGCTTTAACTTTTTGAACCTCCTCAATAATATTCACATCGTGTGGCCCGACAATTTGCGAACCGTCTTCCCAGTAAGCTTTGTAGCCATTGTACTCTTTGGGGTTATGTGATGCGGTAAGAATAATGCCACTTTGGCAACCCAATTCGCGAATCACAAACGACATTTCCGGGGTTGGACGTAAATCTTCAAACAAATAGACTTTGATTCCGTTGGCGGCAAAGATCCCGGCACTTTTCTCCGAAAACAGCCGGCTGTTATTTCGGCAATCGTACGCGATGGCAACTTTGATCTCATCCAGGTCGGCAAACACTTTTTTCAGGTAGTTACTCAATCCCTGGGTTGCAGCACCGACTGTATAGATATTCATCCGGTTGGAGCCAACACCCATAATTCCGCGCAAACCACCAGTTCCGAATTCAAGATCGCGATAAAACGAATCGATTAATTCCGTTTTATCTTCCTGCTCAAGCAAGCGTTTTACTTCGGTGCGGGTTTCCGGGTCGTAAACGTCGCTTAACCATGTTTTCGCTTTTTCGATAACTGTGTCTAAAGTCTCGCTATTTGCTGCCATATCTTTTAATTTTTTAATTCAGTAATACATTTTTTCAGGCTGTCGCGCCAGTAAGGAATTTGAACACCAAAAATACGCTTAATTTTGGATTTATTCAGTACACTGTAAGGCGGGCGGGCTGCTGGCGTGGGGTATTCTTCAGAAGGAATGGGATGAACCAGGCAATTGATTCCATATAGTTCATGAATGGCTTTGGCAAAATCATACCAACTGCAAACACCCTCATTGGAATAGTGATAAATTCCCGGTTTCCAATCGCAGACCTGATTTTCGGTTTTTGAAATAATTGTTAAAATTGCGTCCGCCAAATCGGCGGCGTAAGTTGGCGTTCCTATCTGGTCGCTCACCACCCGCAGCTCATCGCGATCTTCACCCAGCTTCACCATGGTTTTCACAAAGTTCTTTCCAAAGCTGGAATACAACCATGAGGTCCGGATTACCATCGACGAGGGAGCCTCTTTCAGTAAAGCAATTTCACCATTCAGTTTGCTCTTTCCGTAAATGGACTCGGGATTGACCAAATCATTTTCGGTGTATGGAATGAATGAGGTGCCATCAAAAACATAGTCGGTCGAAATGTGGATGACCTTCGCACCAATGGCATTCGCCAGTTTCCCAAGCTGCGCCGGCACTTTGGTATTGATCAAGGCCGCGAGTTCGGTGTCTTCTTCCGCAATATCAACCGCGGTGTATGCCGCGCAATTAACAACATAATCCGGTTTTTCCTGCTCAAAAAACTGAGCAAGTGCTGCTTGATCGGTTAAATCCAGCTCACCAATATCAGTAAATAAAAACCGGAAATCCTGAAAACGATCAGCAAGTCGCCTGATTTCTGACCCTAACTGTCCGTCTGCTCCTGTAACAAGAATTTTTACCATAGCTTAAAAGTTGTATTCGGCTTCCTTAAACAAGGGATTTGCCTGATCTTTTCCGGAAATGCGAGCATCTTTTTCGTCCACCTTCCAGTCAATTTTTAAATCGGGATCATTATATACAATGCCCCGCTCCGATTTTGGATCGTAATAAGCATCACATTTATAAGCAAATACCGCGGTTTCACTCAGGACCGAAAATCCATGCGCAAACCCCCGCGGAATAAATAGCTGTATTTTATTTTCACCACTCAACTTCAGGCCGTACCACTGACCAAAAGTTGGTGAATCTTTTCGCAGATCAACGGCCACATCAAACACGGTTCCTTCAATCACGCGGACCAACTTGGCCTGGGCGTTCGGGTTCAGCTGGTAATGCAATCCGCGAATCACTCCCCGTGTCGATTTTGACTCATTATCTTGTACAAAGGAAGTGGTTATCCCTGCCTCTTCCAGGTTTTTAGCGTTAAATGATTCTAAAAAATACCCCCGATCATCTTGAAAAACCCGGGGAGTCAAGACCAATAATCCGGCGATTGGCGTTTTTGTAATTTCCATGAACAAGTAGAATTCAAATTAGAATGAAGTAATTTTTTTATTGGCCAAATTGAAAAGATATTGTCCGTACTGGTTTTTCATCAGCGGTTCGGCCAACTCCAGCAACTGCTCTTTTGATATGTAGCCCTTCTTGAAAGCGATTTCTTCCAGACATGAAACTTTCAGGCCTTGCCGCTGTTCGATAGTCGCTATGAAGTTTGAAGCTTGCAACAGGCTGTCGTGTGTTCCGGTATCGAGCCAGGCAAAGCCGCGTCCCAAGAGTTGAACCTTCAGGCGCTGTTCTTCGAGGTAAAGACGATTCAGATCGGTAATTTCCAGCTCACCACGAGCCGATGGTTTTAATGATTTCGCTTTCGCCACCACGTCGTTGGAATAGAAATACAAGCCTGTTACGGCATAATTTGATTTGGGCTCATTCGGTTTTTCTTCAATTGACAACACCTTGCCGTCATCGTCAAAATCAACCACTCCATAGCGGTCGGGATCGTTCACATAATAACCGAAAACCAGGGCGCCATCGTCAAGCGATCCGGCATCTTTCAATATTTGGCTGAAGTTATAGCCGTAGAAAATATTGTCACCCAAAATAAGGCAAACCTGATCGTCGCCAATAAACTCTTCGCCAATCAAAAAGGCTTGAGCCAAGCCGTCGGGTGAAGGCTGAATGGCATATTCCAGCTGAATTCCGAACTGCGAACCATCGCCCAGCAGATCTTCATAAAGTGAAATATCCTTCGGAGTTGAAATAATCAGAATCTCCCGGATTCCGGCTAGCATCAGTACCGACAAAGGGTAATAAATCATCGGCTTGTCGTAAACGGGAATGATCTGTTTTGAGATCGACTTGGTAATCGGATATAAACGTGTTCCGGAACCTCCGGCTAAAATAATTCCTTTCATGTCAGTTTGTTTTTAATAATTCGTCAAAGTACGCGATTGTCTTTACCAAACCCTCCTCCAGTTGAATTTTGGGTTCCCAGCCATTCAGTTTTTCCTTGGCCAACGAAATATCGGGCTTACGCTGAATCGGGTCATCTTCGGGCAAGGGCAAATAGGTAATTTTCGATCTGCTACCGGTCAGCGAAATGATTTTCTCAGCCAGCTCGAGTATCGTAAATTCATGAGGATTACCAATGTTTACCGGACCCAGAAAATCCTCCGTTGTTTGCATCAGGCGTTTCAGCCCATCCACCAAATCATCCACATACTGAAAACTCCGGCTTTGCGAGCCATCTCCAAAGATAGTGATATCCTTATTCTGCAATGCCTGAACGATAAAGTTTGAAACCACCCGGCCATCATCCGGTTCCATTTTAGGCCCGTAAGTATTAAATATTCGGGCAATTTTAATGGCCACCTGGTTTTGTGCGTGGTAATTAATGAACAGCGATTCGGCACACCGCTTTCCCTCATCATAACACGATCGCACACCAATCGGATTCACATTGCCCCAATAGGTTTCGGGTTGTGGATGAAGTTCGGGGTCACCGTACACTTCGCTGGTTGAAGCTTGTAGAATTCTCGCCTTGACCCGTTTAGCCAGCCCCAGCATATTGATGGAGCCCATAACAGACGTTTTTATGGTTTTGATAGCATTGAACTGGTAGTGAACCGGCGAAGCGGGACAAGCCAGGTTGTAAATTTCATCCACCTCAATATAAAACGGCATAATGACATCGTGCCGCACCAACTCGAAATACGGGTTATTGAGCAGATGAACCACTTTTTGCTTTGCCCCGGTGAAAAAATTATCCAGGCAAATCACCTCGTTTCCTTCAGCCAGCAACCGCTCGCAAAGATGCGAACCAATAAAACCAGCTCCGCCGGTAACTAAAATCCGCTTTTTTCGTGCGTCCATTTATGTTTTTCTTTTTGTATGTACCAAAAAACATCATCCCGGAATGATCCGATCGATGATTTCCTAAGCCGATCGCCTGACAGCAGCACCGGCAGCCTATCAAAAGTAGGAAATAAATCAATTTTAACAATAAAAAACCGGCTGCAAAACTAAGCAGTTCATCGGATTGTTCGACGAAAAACAATCAGATAATTCGAAAAAAAAAGCACATCTTTCAAATTCATCTGAAAATCACTAAAAAAGCACTGAAAACCTTTGATTTAAAGCATATAAATCCTAATTTTGCCGCGCATTTAACAAATATAAAGTCTAACTTATTAATTAATTGATTATTACACATGGTAGAAGAAAAGCAAAATGAAGGCCTCGAAGCAAAAGAGGAACTCGAACAACAGGATGCAGCACAGGATGTGCAACGGGAACACGAAGTGGTTTCTGAAAAAGTAAGTGAAAAAGAAGAAGACAAAGCCGAAGAGCTTGTTGAAAAAGAAGGCGTTGCCTCGATAGCGACGGAGGAAGAAGAAGCAACAGAGGTTGCTGAAGAGCCCGCCGCCGAATCGGAAGAATTTGACTGGGACGCACTGGAAGCCGACGACGAAGGTTTTGCAGGTAAAAAGAAAAAAGAACTGGTCGACCTTTACGACAACACGCTAAACACGGTTCAGGAAAAAGAAGTATTGGAAGGTACTGTTATTTCGATGAACAAGCGTGAAGTAGTTGTTGATATCGGTTACAAATCAGACGGTATTGTAAGCTTAAACGAATTCCGCTACAACCCTGAGTTGAAAGTTGGCGATCCGGTTGAAGTTTATGTAGAAAGTCTGGAAGACAAAAAAGGACAAATGATCCTGTCGCACAAAAAAGCACGTGCTGTCCGCTCTTGGGACCGTGTGAATGATGCGCTGGACAAAGACGAAATTATCAAAGGATACATCAAGTGCCGCACCAAGGGTGGTATGATTGTGGATGTATTCGGAATTGAAGCTTTCTTGCCAGGTTCTCAAATCGATGTGAAACCAATCCGCGACTACGACATGTACGTAGGCAAAAACATGGAATTCAAAGTGGTTAAAATCAACCAGGAATTCCGTAACGTGGTAGTTTCGCACAAAGCATTGATTGAAGCTGAGCTTGAACAGCAGAAGAAAGAAATTATTTCGAAACTGGAAAAAGGCCAGGTATTGGAAGGAACTGTTAAAAACGTCACTTCGTACGGTGTATTCATCGACCTGGGTGGTGTTGACGGATTGATTCACATTACTGACCTGAGCTGGGGACGGATTTCTCATCCGAACGAAATCGTTGAATTGGATCAAAAACTGAACGTGGTAATCCTTGACTTCGATGATGACAAAAAACGGATTGCACTTGGCTTGAAACAATTGACTCCTCACCCATGGGACAACCTGGATGCCGAGTTGAAAGTTGGCGACAGCATCAAAGGAAAAGTTGTTGTCATGGCTGACTACGGTGCCTTTGTTGAAATCGCTCCCGGAGTTGAAGGTTTGATCCACGTCTCGGAAATGAGCTGGTCACAGCACTTGCGCAGCGCTCAGGACTTCCTGAAAGTTGGCGACGAAGTAGAAGCTCAAATCCTGACTTTGGACCGCGACGAGCGCAAAATGTCATTGGGTATCAAACAACTGAAAAAAGACCCATGGCAGGAAATCGATACCAGGTTTGGTATCGGAACCAAACACAATGCTTCCGTTCGCAACTTCACCAACTTTGGTGTATTCGTTGAAATTGAGGAAGGCGTTGACGGCTTGATCCACATTTCGGACTTGAGCTGGACCAAAAAGATCAAACACCCATCTGAATTTACTTCAATTGGTGCAGAGATCGAAGTGGTTGTGCTGGACATCGACAAAGACAACCGTCGTTTGAGCCTTGGACACAAACAACTGGAAGAAAATCCATGGGACGTGTTCGAAACCATTTTCTCCGTTGATTCAATCCACGAAGGAACGATTGTTGAACTATTCGACAAAGGTGCTACCATCGCTCTTCCATACGGTGTTGAAGGATTTGCAACTCCACGCCACCTGGTAAAAGAAGATGGTTCAAAAGCAAGCCTCGAAGAAAAACTGGATTTCAAAGTCATTGAATTCTCAAAAGCTGCCAAACGCATCATTCTTTCTCACTCTCGTGTATTCGAAGATGAGAAAAAAGGTGAAGACACAGCCAAAAAGAAAGCTCAAAGCAAGCAAACTGCCAAAGCAATGAAAGCAGTGAAAGAAAACAACCAGGAAAAAACAACTCTGGGCGATATCAGCGAGCTGGCTGCTTTGAAATCTCAAATGGAAGCTGAAGAGAACAAAGAAAAATAGACCGATCCCTATCAATCGTTTCAACATAAATTCGTAAATTTCGTTCCATGGAATTTGAAATTACAAAAAAAGAAGATCACGTTGTTATCAAAGTACTTTCCAAAAAGCTTGATACAAATAATGCTCCCGAGTTGAAATCAGAGTTGGTTGTTTTGGGCAATGACGAGGTTAAAACCATCATATTGGATGTAAGCAACTGTAATTACGTTGACTCATCCGGGTTAAGCGCCATCTTAGTTGCCAACCGGCTTTGCGAAGACTCAATCGGAACATTTATTCTTTGTGGCCTTCAACCCGATGTTGAACACCTGATACGAATTTCGATGCTTCATACCGTTTTACTCATTACAAAAAATGTGGATGAAGCAGAGAAGTTGCTTGTAGAAAAGGGCAACTTATAACAGGATTTCCTGTATGCAGATGCCTTTTCAACTGACAATTCTGGGAAGTAGCTCAGCGATGCCTACTTCCAAAAGATACCCAACCGCTCAAGTGCTCAATGCGCTTGGGCGGTTCTTTTTAATAGACTGTGGCGAAGGCACGCAGCACCAGATTCGCAAAAATAAAATTGGCTTTGGACGACTCGACCACATCTTTATTTCACACCTGCATGGCGACCATTTTTTCGGGTTGATCGGATTCATTTCAACCCAGGTTATGCTAAAACGAACAAAAGATCTGCATATTTTTGCTCACTCCGAATTGCAACGCTACACCCAGTTCCAACTGGACTTTCTGAACATGGAAGAATTGGGTTTTCGCTTGGTTTTTCATCCACTCAATTTTAGAAAGCCACAGCTTATCTTCGACGACGAGAAGCTTACGATCACGTCATTTCCGCTAAAGCATCGAATTCCATGTTGCGGATTTCTCTTTCGTGAAAAGGAAAAAGAGCCAAATATAAAAAAAGAGCAGGTGCTAAAATACCAAATTCCCATCCGGGAAATTAAAAACATTAAAGCAGGTTCCGATTTTATAACCGAAAAAGGTGAATTAGTTCCAAACCACGAATTGGTTATCGCTCCGTACAAGCCCCGCTCCTATGCCTTTTGCTCCGATACTGCTTATCATGAAAAAATTATTCCGGTGATTGAAGGTGTTGATCTGCTGTACCATGAAGCCACTTTTACAGAATCGGAAAAGCACATGGCGGAAACCACTTTTCACTCCACAGGAAAAGAAGCTGCTTTAATTGCTCAAAAAGCCAAAGCTGGCAAATTGTTGATTGGACATTTCTCAGCCCGATACAAAGATCCTCAGCTTGTTTTGGAAGAAGCAAGAGCTATTTTCCCTGAAACGAATGCGGTTGAAGAAGACGAAGTACATTCTGTTGTCCGTTGATTACTGCCTGAAAACATCGCGTTCCAAACACCTCTACGAATCCTTATTCGCCCTCAAAAAACTCCTTGTTAAAATTCACCAGGAACAGCTCTTTCACCGGTCGGGTAAAAGCGGTGTAAAGCCATCGAAGGTATTCCACATTCAGCATATCCTCCACCAGGTAGCCTTGATCGACGAAAACAGCATCCCATTGCCCGCCTTGTGCCTTATGGCAGGTTACCGCGTAAGCAAACTTCACCTGCAAGGCATTGAAATACTCATTCCCCTTGATCTTCTCCCAGCGCTTTTTCTTACTCCGAATATCAACGTAGTCTTCAGCGACGGCTTCGAACAAACGCTGGCTTTGTTCATAGCTGAGTGAAGCAGTCTCAATATTCAGGGTCTCCAGAAGTATCTTGCAGTCAATCTCCAAATCATCGTAATCAGTAAATTTCAGGCATACATTGGCAAACCGGAAGCCATATAATTCTTCGTAGTTGTAGATGGACTGAATTTCAACAATATCGCCATTGGCAATAAAATCGAGTCGCTCGTCATCGCCCAGCCAGAAGTAGTTATTTTTCACCACCATCAGCAAATCGCCAATGGTAATATCAGCTTCCTTGTAAAGAATGGTTGAACGAATCCCTTCATTAAACTTGTTGGCCCGCTTGTTTGAGCGCGTTATTACCATGGTTTGCTGCTCCCCGTACTTTCCATAACAATCCGAAATTTTCTCGATGAGCTCGGCGCCTCCAATGCGCTGAATATCCTCAAAACCGGAAAGCTCAATGGGAAAATAATTGGGTTGAAAATACGATTCATTAATCAACGAACGAAGCTGGGTTGCATTGTACAAGATTCCGGAATCGAGCTCCTGCCTGACCACGTCTACCAACTCATGATGCATCACTTTGCCGCCGTACATTTCGAGCTCCGGCACATTCAAGGCAGGACTAATATCCATTCCAACAGGTGGGAGCTGGGCAGTGTCACCAACCAGCACAAGTTTGCAATTCGTTCCGGTATGGACATATTCATATAAATCGTCGAGCAATCGCCCTGATCCAAAAACAGAACCATCTGCCGAAGAATTGGCAATCATCGAAGCTTCGTCAACAATAAAAAAACAATTTTTTGCCAGGTTCTTATCCAGCGTGAATTTCCCAAAACCATCGGTTGTAGATTGCTGCCGGTAGATTTTTTTATGAATAGTATACGCACTCTGTCCGGTGTAGGAAGCCAGAACTTTTGCCGCTCGGCCCGTTGGAGCTAAAAGCACGGATTGGAATTTAAAAGCTCGAAGAGTTTTAACCAACGCATTGAGCATACTGGTTTTGCCTGTTCCCGCATAGCCTTTTAACAAAAACAGCTCGTCGGGATCACCATTGGTAATAAAATCAGCAAGCTTTTCCGACAGCAAACTCTGGCCTGCTGTTGGTTCAAAACCTAAATTCTGACAAATATGATCTTTCAAGTGTTTTTTCAACATTCCTGCGAAATTAAAACTATTCCACGGATAGTAATTTGATTTTTTTTATAAATTTGCATGCAAACACAAACTAATCTTAAAAAATTACAGATGAAGACAGTTATTCAGATCGTACTTATAGTCGCTGCAATCATCCTTGTATACTTTATTTACCAAAGTATTGAAAGGCCAATTGAGTTTGAAAAAGCCAAAGATGCCAGGTATAAAGTCACCGTTGAACGCTTAAAAGATATTAGAAAAGCGCAACTGGCTTTTAAAGACGTGCATGGACACTTTACAGCTGACTGGGATAGCTTAATAAATTTTATAAAAACTGATTCTCTTCCCCTTGTGCGTAAAATTGGAATGCTTAACGATAGTATGCTGGAAGCTGGGTTGACTGAAGAAGCAGCGATCAAGAAAGGCTTAATTATCCGCGACACACTCAGAGTTAGTGTTTTGGACAGCTTGTTTGGCCCTTCTTTCCAAGCTGAAAAAATTAAAATGGTGCCGGTTAAAGACACCGTCGCTGAATTTCATCTTGGAACCAATATCATTACTACAGGATCTGGCATTCAAGTTCCTGTATTCGAAGCAAAAGCGCACAACAACACCATTTTGAAAAACCTGGATCGCCAAATGGTTATTAACCTGAACGATCAAAGACGCACCAATGGTAAGTATCCGGGACTGAGAGTAGGTTCATTAACTGAAACGACAAACAATGCCGGTAACTGGGAGTAAAAAATAGGTATGCAGCACTTATTGCTTGTTGACGAAACCTTTGATTTAAATTTCACACCAGAATATTATTTATCCATCCAGTTTAGTCTGGATGGATTTTCTTTTTGTATCCGGGATGGACTGCAAAACAAATACATCTACTTGTTTCACAAGGAATTTTCAGGTAATCCCAAGTTTCTTCATCGTAAGCTAAAGGATATTTATTCCGAATTCGAGATACTGAATGGTGATTTCAAAAGAACTAAGCTGATTTTTTCTTCGCCCGGCAGAATGATGCTTCTTCCTAAATCTTTCTTTGAGGAGCGCCATGGGCAGGCAATCTGTCAACTGAACATGGACTTAGCTGATGATGAGGAGTTCTGCTACCTGCCGGTAAAACCTTTCGATCAGGTTTTGCAGATGGCCATGCCCCGAAAAGTTAAGCAATTCGTAAACGGAAAACATCCGGGCGTTGTAATTCAGAATGAACTCGCGTTACAACTTAGTGCAAGCGCACGCCAAACAAGTCTGCATCCAGTGATGAATGTCCTGCTTTATCGTAATCAACTAACGCTGACTTTGCTTGATCAAACCACCATCCGTTTCTGCAATTCGTTCAAATACCGCAATGACAACGATTTGCTATATTATATTCTGAATGTGGTGCAATCTGAGCAGGTCAACGAACTCACAATTCAGTTGAGTGGCCGGGTGAACAAACGATCTCCAATCTATCACCTGCTTCGGCAATACTTCAAGGACGTGACAATCGTCTCACCAAGCAGTGAGGTGTACTATAGCTACCTGTTTGATCAGCTTCCTGATGCCCGCTTTGTTAATCTTTTAAATGATCAGGAATGAGAATTGTAGGCGGAATTCACCGCGGGCGCCAATTTAGCCCTGGAAAAACCTTCAAAGCCAGACCCACAACGGACATGGCCAAAGAAAGCCTATTCAATATTTTAACCAATCAGGTCAATTTTGAAGAGTTGAAGGTACTGGATTTATTTGCCGGAACAGGAAGTATTTCATTTGAATTTTTATCGAGGGGATGCACGGACATCACCACGATTGAGCTTAACTTTCAACACCATCAATTTATCAAGTCCATCATTCATAAACTGGATGCCGCCAATGAGGTCCGGGCTATTAAGGGAAATGCCTTTAGTTATTGCGAGCAGACGACCCAAAAATTTGATTTAATTTTCGCTGATCCACCCTATGATCATCCCCGGTTCAACGAAATTCCCGCACTGATCTTTAACAATCATCTACTCAAAGAAAATGGGCTGTTCATACTCGAACACTCCAAGTATTTTGATTTCTCAGGGCGAGAAGAATTCCAGGAGAGCCGTCATTACGGAAGTGTCCATTTTAGTTTTTTCAGATGATCCGTGTCAATCGAGACAACCGCAGGAAAGGAAAGACCGTGGCGTCTACGGATTAAACATGTCAGGCGTAAAATACCCCAAAATACTATTGGCCATATCAATCTGCGACTGCGCATCAGGATGGTTCGGATCAATTTCCAAAACCCGGTTGAATGCATTAATTGCCTGTCCCCACTGCTGTTGTTTGTAAAAGATTTGTCCTTGAAGGTAGTATAGTTCGGCACAACTCGGCCTTTGATGAAGCCCGTGTTCAATCAGAAGAAGTGCTTCGTCCAACAAATTTAACTTCACCTGCTTTTTTATATGATTCAATTCTTCAGTCATCATCCGGTGTTCTATTCAATCATTAAAATGAAGCACAAATCTACAAACCTTATTCAAAAGAATCACGATCTGATATAACAACAAACCATCCTTTTGAGTCCGGTGTTGCAATTTCCTGAAATCCACCGCCCTCAAATTGAAATTTATTCCCCCATTCCCCGGTTGCGATGCTAATCCATCGGGCATAAAATGTTTTGGGATGTTTACTCAAATCTATTTTAACAGTTCCGCTATTTGGGAACAAGAGCACATATGTTTCTCCTACATTGGCCGTTAAATAGGCTTCGTTGGATTCTCGCCCGCTCAGCAAGCTCTCTTGAGGCTCCAGATTCCAAAAGCGATCAACCGTTTCAATTTTCCGAACTGATTTGATGGCAGCAATAGCAGATTCGTTCAAGCCGTTTCCAGTCGCAGGCCTGTGGAACCTTACCGATGCAAATCCCCCTATCACATCCCGGCAAAAACGCTTAACACCTCCATTTGAACCTGAAGCGCTTGCCTTGCCATATACCTTAACACTGTTCACTGGTCGCAAGGTCATTTTTTCCCTTTGTCCCATCACCCATCGCAAATTATCCCAATGCTCCTGACCATTATTCCAGTTTAGCTGTGAGGCGTCGACAAAGGCATATTCATCGGGGCTCATCAAGGCTTCCAGACATGACTCGCAGGACTGAGGTTCTAAAAACTGGTCGAACATATCCGTCGCATAAATCAAATTTGTGCCGGCTTCCTCGTTTATGAAATTAATCCAGTATTTCCCCCATTCCACCGGAGTGTTCGTTTCGTTATTGATGCAGTATAAAACATGCCCATAGTTCAATGAATACGACAACATTTTCTTGACAAATTTTTCCTGATAAGCACGAATTTTGTCCAGTTCCGCCATGTATCGCGGCATACCCTCCAAGCTATGAAAAAAAGTCTGTAAGTCACCACCAGGATGATGCGGGTAATCATCAGCCATTCCACTGGCAGAAACCGAATAATTGGTGTTATTTTTCGGATTGAAGGGATTTAGTTGCCAGAATTCCTGTGAAAAGTCAAATCGGTCCCAGACTTCAATCTGAACAATAATATTCCGCTCAGCGGTTAATTTCAATAGTTCTTCGAATTGCTTCCAGTACTGATCATTCCACTCTTCCAAGTCATAAAGCCCGTTGGCTTGCTTGTGAAAAGGCCAAATATCGCCATCATCGCGGGAACTCATCGTATTTCGAATATAGTTTCCGCCAATGCTGGAGAGCAAATCCAGCTGCTCCTTCATGTCGGCAGACTGAAATAAATTGTCGTTATTCGTCGCTCCCAATAGCAAAACGGGCTTGCCTTGATATTGCCAATAACGGGGATTTTCAGTATACGGCCTTATCACCAACTCTTCATCCTGACTGGTAAATTGGGTGTTCTTTATATTTTCAGAAAGCTCCGTTGGATCTGACTGGCATGCCAGGAACAACGGGAACATACACACAAGGGTTAGTGCTATTAATCTCATATTTTCTAAATTGTTAATTTTTAGTTGTAAAAAAAGCCGAACTCCGCATGATACAAATTTGCCTGCATCGAGAAATCCCATCATAACTCGCTTCATGGTGACCATTGAAAATTAAATCATTTGTGACTTTAGTGGGAGTTAAAACGCAATATACTCCAAACTAACCAACAGAAAATAAGGAAAGTAGTCGACAACCATTCAATCATCTCTCAGCAACGATCACAATCATTAAACACGAAATCGCGCCGATTATTATTCTGGAAGCTACTCGAAAAGCGATTTATAACAATCGTTAACACTTTTCGACTCTCTGGACGAACTTGCAGAACGAGTGTAAACCTCCAGCCGGCTCAGGTGTTTAATTCATACAAAACAAATGGAACCCAAATGATGGAAAATACGGCGCATGATATTTCAGAATGGATCAAAAGCAGGGAATCGACTTTTGTAAATGGCTTGAAAGAAGGGAGCCAGATTGATGATTCCGTGATTGAAAAACTATTGGAGAATGCCAGCTGGGCGCCTTCGCATGGCTTGGTGCAGGCTTGGCACTTTAAAGTTTTTGCAGGTCATGGTGTCAAACGATTTTTCAGCACTCAGCAGGAAATCTACAAGCAAATCACACCTCCTGACAAATTTTTCGATTTTAAATACCAGGCATACAACGACAAGTGGAAAAGGGTTTCGCACGTGATCGCCATCATTGCTAAACGCGATCCGTACAAACGTTTTCCAAAACAAGAAGATATTGTGTCGGTAGCCTGCGCTGTTGAAAACATCTACCTTAGTTTGAAGGCTTTTGAAATTGGAGGTTATCTAAGCACCGGAGATATTTGTTACTCCAATCAGATGCGTGATTTTTTAAAACTGGAAGAAGAAGACACACCCATTGGTTTTTTCATTTTGGGCGAACCAGACAAGTCGTTTCAACGTCCGAAGCGAACAAGGATTGTTGCCAGCGACAAAACCGAGTGGATCAGAGAATAGTATTCGAAGGGTTTGGGAAAAATCATTTGAGAACCATAATCATCCGGCTTAGCGGACGGCTAATTTTGCTCATTCATTGCCTCAAAGCAGCATCAGAATATCCTTTTCCATTTTTTCAGGCTTCGTGACTGGCGCAAAACGCTTTACCGGATTTCCGTCCCGATCAATCAAAAACTTCGTAAAGTTCCATTTGATTTTGCCTCCAAACAATCCGGGTAGTTTCTTCTTTAGAAACTGAAAAACAGGATGCGCATTATCTCCGTTCACTTCAACCTTTCCGAACATCTGAAACGTAACACCATAATTTATCAGGCAGCCGTCCTGAATTTCCTGTTCTGAACCTGGTTCCTGATTACCAAACTGATTGCATGGAAAACCCAAAATCACGAGGCCACGATCATTATATTGTTCATGTAATTTCTCCAGCCCTTCGTATTGAGGCGTAAACCCACACTTGCTGGCGGTGTTCACAATCAAAACAACTTTTCCACGGTACTGCTCCATCGACACTTCTTTACCCTGGATCGTACGGGCTGCAAATTCATAAAAACTTGTTTTCATATTTATATCGTTCGCGACACAAATATAGAATTTCCATCGCACACGATAATGAATCAATTTCCTTTCTCTAAAAATAATTGCTTTGGAGAGAACTCGGCAATTGTTTATTCTTGAAAGACAACCATCTGCAAACCGAAATTGTTATGCCTTTAAAACAGCAACCTTCAATTTATTAAGATTATGAGATACAATCAATTGGGAAACACCGGAGTATTAGTTTCAGAGCTTTGTTTGGGAACCATGACTTTTGGCGGACGCGGCTTTTGGGAAACCATCGGCAAAGTTCCGCAAGAGGAAGTCAATCAACTTGTGAAGACAGCCATCGATGGTGGTATCAATTTTATTGACACGGCCAATGCCTATTCGGAAGGCCTTTCGGAGACCATGCTGGGCAAATCGCTGAAAGATCTGGGGATCAACCGCCAACAATTGGTGATCGCAACGAAAGTAAGAATACGAATGGGGCCCGGAACTAACCAGGTTGGCCTGTCGCGTTTACACATCATGGATTCGGTTAATGACAGCTTGAAACGAATGGGACTGAGCCATATCGACTTGCTCTACATTCATGGCGTTGATCCGCTCACGCCTCTCGAGGAAACCATGCGCGGACTGGAAGATGTCGTGCGCTCCGGTAAAGTTCGTTACATTGGCATCAGTAATCATCCGGCGTGGATGGTAACCAAAGCCAATGCTATTGCTGAACGGAATGGCTGGACCAAATTTTCGGCTGGCCAATATTACTACAGTCTGGCTTCGCGCGATATCGAACGCGAAATCATCCCCATGGCGCAAGCAGAAAACATTGGAATCATGCCCTGGAGCCCATTGGCCGGAGGTTTTCTTTCCGGAAAATACACACGGCAGCAAGAAAAAGCAGGTGACAGCCGCCGCGACGAATTCGACTTTCCGCCAATAGACAAAGTAAAAGCGTACGACATTATTGATGTAATGCTCGCCATCGCCAGAAGCCACGAGGTTTCGGCGGCACAGGTTGCTTTAGCCTGGATGTTAAAAAAACCGGGGGTTAGCAGCATTATTATTGGCGCAAAAAAAATGGAGCAGCTAAACGACAACCTCGCTTCGACACAGCTTGAACTTACTGATGCGGAGATGGAGCAACTAGATGCCATTAGTGCCCTCACGCCGGAGTATCCGGCATGGATGGTTGAGCGACAAATGCGTGACCGGTTCCCACAATAACGAAGCGCATTGTTATTTCTTACAAAGAATCCCTCATCTGCTTTTGAGGGATTTTTCACTTCAATTCGACCACTCTTAAGTATCGGCTCGCGATACATTAAGCACGCCTTTGATGTTCTGCAGCTTATGCATCAAAAAGTCCAGGTGCTCCAGGTTGTTAACAAAAACACGCAAAGTCCCTTCAAATTCACCATTGACCGAATCGATGTTGATGGAACGCATTTGAACGCCAATATCTTTGGCGATGACATGCGATATATTAGCCACAATCCCCGTTTCGTCGGTTCCTGACAATCGGATGGTCGCCTGAAATGAGCTTCGCTTTTTTGAGTCGCGCCAACGAGCCGGAATGACCCGGTAAGGATAACGCTCAAACAGTTGCTTGGCATTGGGGCACGAACGACGATGAATCTTAATACCATCGCTGATGGTGACAAAGCCAAAAATCGGATCACCGAAAATTGGATTGCAGCAAGGCGCCAGCTTATGGTTGACGTTTTTAATGTTGTTGTCGATCACCAAATAGTCGTTCCCGCTCGAGAAATCAAGATCTTTCAACTGATCCAGAGGCAGAATCTCTTCCACTTTCTGTCTGGCTGTTGCTTCGGTTTCTTTTTCTACAACCAGCTCTTTAATCGCCAAGGGCTCTATTTTTCCAACGGAAATATTGTAATATAACTCCTGGGCCAGCTTCAGGTTGTAATGCTTTAAAAGCATCCGGATCAGGTCATCGTTGTAATCAATCTTCCAGTTTTTCAACTTCCGAAGCAAAATCTCCTTCCCTTTCTCCGCTTCATTCTTACGCTCTTCATTGACACTGGCTTTTATCCGCGATTTCGCTTTGGTGGTAATTACAAAATCAAGCCAATCGAGCTTGGGTTGCTGTTTAGACGAAGTGTCTACTGACACCTGGTCTCCATTTTTAAGTTTATACCGCAGAGTCACTTTCCGACCATCCAACATTCCTCCAACGCAATGATCGCCCACTTCCGAGTGAATTTCATATGCAAAGTCGAGCAAGGTGGCGCCGGCAGGCAAGCGCTTCAAATCACCTTTAGGGGTAAATACGAAAATTTCGTCGTTATAAATGTTTGTGTTGAAATCATCAATAAAATCGACAATATTCAAGTCCGGATTTTCTAAAATTTCGCGAACATTGGCCAGCCAGCTTTCCATTTCGGCGCTGGCCGATCCCCCTTTGTATTTCCAGTGAGCAGCGAGGCCCTTCTCTGCAATCTCATCCATGCGCTTCGTGCGGATCTGAATTTCAACCCACTTTTTATGCGGCCCCAATACCGTAGCATGCAAACTCTCGTAACCATTTGATTTTGGCACGGTAATCCAATCGCGCATCCGTTCGGGGTTCGATTGGTACTCGTCAGTAACAATGGAATACACCTGCCAGCAATCCGATTTTTCCAATTCTTGTTTCGAATCCAGAATGACACGGATTGCAAACAAGTCATACACTTCATCGAAGCTGACCTTACTGTTTTGCATTTTTTTCCAAATGGAGTTAATCGCCTTGGTGCGTGCTTTCATGTCGAACTGAAAACCGCGGGCTTTCAGCTTTTCCTCAATCGGCTTCACAAACGCGGCCACAAAGTTTTTGCGTTCCTCTTTGCTCTCTTCCAATCGATCCGAAACATATTGATAAGCATCCGGATTGGTAAATTTCAGACACAAATCCAGCATTTCGGAATTCACATAATACAATCCTAAACGATGTGCCAAAGGTGCATAAAGGTGGGCTGTTTCCATCGCTATTTTCTGCTGAGAACTGGCTGGATAGTCTCCCAAATGACGCATCACGTGCAGCCTATCGGAGATTTTCACCAAAATAACCCGAACGTCGCCGGCCAGCGCCAGCATCAATTTCCGGTAGTTCTCCGAATGCAGATCAACCGTATCTGTTCCTAAGGCGTTAATTTTCGCCATCCCTTCCAAAATACCGGCGACCACCGGCCCAAACCGACTTTCAATGGTCTGCAAATCGGGACGGTTACTGAGCTTTTCGTAGGTGACATTGTGCAACATTCCGGCGATAATGGAACTGACCCCCAACCCCACTTCCTGGGCTACCACCTGTGCCACTTCAAGTGAATGGACCATGATCAGTTCGCCGTTGGGCCAGGTATTTTCACCAAGGGACTGCCAGGCAAAGTCAAAAGCTCTTTCTATTTCAACCAACTCATCAACAGAAGGGGATTTCTGGCAGGTTTCCCTCAATTCTGACCATGCGCTTTCAATTAGTTTATTCATCACACCGGATTTTCAGGATCGATCGTACAATCGGGTTAACAAAAAAGGCCACCCAATACAGGCAGCCTTTCAATAATTTTCAAACGAAATTTCTTATTCTGCCTGTGTTGCGTCGACAAAGGTACGGGATTGTAATTCGCGGTTAAGCATAAAAACCCCATTTCCTTGTCCATCTATCAAGCGCAAATTATCAAGCAACTCATTCACATTGGCTTCTTCTTCCACCTGTTCGTCAACAAACCACTGTAAAAAACTCTGTGTAGCATGATCGCTGTCGGCAACTGCCACATCCATTAACTGATCAATCATCTGAGTTACCTTTTGCTCGTGTTCCAATGTCTTCTCAAAAACATCGATAATTCCGTCAAACTCAATAGGGACTCCGGCAATCGGTTCAAGCACCACACGACCATTTCTTTCGTTCACATAGTCAAATATTTTCAAAGCATGCGAAAGTTCTTCTTTGTACTGCACTTTCATCCAGTTGGCAAAGCCAGCTAATCCTTTGTCTTGCAAATAAGCTGACATGGATAAATAAAGGTAAGCTGAGTGCATTTCTGCATTAATCTGTTTGTTTAGGGCGTTTAAAACTTTTTCTTTAAGCATAGTGACCTCCTTTTTATGTTTTACTCAAAAATACTAAAAAATAATTGACTGGTTCTTTTTGCCATATCATTTCATGAACGGTTAACAATGGTTTAAAATCGAATGGCCTCGGCTATTCACCAAAGTCGAGATTAAATCGTTGTTTCAACAAAGCCAAATTCGGATTTTTCCTCACCATCTCAGCCAGCTTTTCGGTTTCTGAATAGGGCTTGTACTCTGATTCCTGAACAACAATATCTGTAATTAGTTCGATGCCTGTATTTCGCAGTTCTTTGCGCAACCAGGAAACCAAATCGGGCTTAATTTTATTGATCTCTTCAAGCTGCACAGAATTATCGATCGGCAATTTAAGCTTGTGATTGTCAAAAATTTGCGGCGTCTTCGAGAGAGTGGCCTTTAAGTTCGGACGATCATCCAAACGCTGGAGGTACTCAGCCCATTTATCAGCAAACTGTTCTTGCGTAAATGGCTCCGCTAGCTGCTCTCCAACGTAATACTTCAGCTTCTCCTGAGCATCCTCCTCTCCTTTTTCTACGAGCTTACCCGAAATCGCATCTTTGATGGAAGGCGTATAACTGCTCCCGCGCTTCTTGATCATCCTTTTTACCGGGACTTTAGCGGGAACCTCAGTCTCGCTGGATGCTTTTTGTTGTGTCTGTTCAGTTTTTGATACGCCGGGGTTGTCCTTGGTTACTGCCCGCTCCTGAACTCCAGAAAATATGGGCTCCAATTCCTGCGTATCAGTATCGTCAGCTATTTTTTTTTTAAAGTGAGCTGGGCCATTTTAATCAAGCTCAGTTCAACCAGCAAGCGTTTGTTCTGACTGGTCTTGTATTGCATATCACATTCGTTACTGATCTTCATGGCTTCAAGCAAAAAGCCAGCATCACAGATCGTTGCCTGGGCTTTGTACTTCTCCCTGATTTCACCACCAACTTCAAGCAGCTGCACCGTTACCGGGTCTTTGCAAACCAGTAAATCGCGAATATGACTGCTCAGCCCGTTGATAAAATGATGCCCGTCGAAACCATGATCCAGCACTTCGTTAAAAAGGAGCAAGGCATTGGGCACATCGTTTTTCAGGAGTAAGTCGATCAAGCGAAAATAATAATCGTAGTCCAGCACATTCAGATTCGAAATCACATCTTTATAGGTGATCTCGCGTCCTGAAAAACTTACAATCTGATCGAAGATTGAAAGCGCGTCACGCATGGCACCATCGGCTTTGTGCGCAATCACATTCAGTGCTTCCGATTCAATGGCAACCTGTTCACTTTTAGCCACAAATCCCAAATGGTCTGAAATATCCCCAATTTTTATCCTGTTGAAATCAAAAATCTGGCAACGCGACAAAATGGTTGGAATGATCTTGTGTTTTTCGGTGGTTGCCAAAATAAAAATAGCATGTTTGGGCGGTTCTTCCAGCGTCTTCAAAAAGGCATTGAATGCAGCCTGCGACAACATGTGAACCTCATCGATAATGTAGATGCTGTATTTTCCAATTTGCGGAGGAATGCGAACCTGGTCCGTCAAATTTCGAATGTCATCCACCGAGTTGTTCGAAGCGGCATCCAGCTCATGAATATTGTACGAACGGCTGCTGTTAAACGCCTGGCAAGATTCGCATTGGTTGCAGGGTTCGATTTCGGCTGTGAGATTCTGACAATTAATTGTTTTCGCAAAAATACGGGCACAGGTTGTTTTTCCAACCCCACGAGGGCCACAAAACAAGTAGGCATGCGCCAGTTGGTTGTTTTTGATGGCATTCTTCAGAGTCGAAGTGATCGACAACTGTCCAACAACCGTTTGAAAAGTATCGGGCCTGTATTTTCTGGCAGAAACAATAAAATTCTCCATAGTCTTGTTTGATGAAGCCCAAAGATAAACATTTTGCGAGGAAATTCAGGGGGAATTTATTAACAAGAATTAAGAACCTCAGCGGTTGCGGGCATCAAACTTTTTCTGTTTCTTGCTGTTTTAGATGAAGTTAAACCAAACAACATTTAATCATGAAAAAATTAGCTTTTTTATTCACATTGATATTTCTGGCCTCGTTCGGATTTAGTCAAACAAGCCTGCACGATTTCAAAGTTCAGGACATTGAAGGTTCCGACTTTGATTTGAGCCAACTGAAAGGCAAAAAAGTACTGGTGGTGAATACCGCTTCGAAATGCGGTCTGACCCCCCAATACGAATTACTGCAAAAACTTTACGACGAATATGGTGGTGACGAATTCACAATCATTGGTTTTCCGGCCAACAATTTCAACGAACAGGAACCGGGATCAAATGAAGAGATCGCGGAATTTTGCGAACGCAACTACGGGGTTACTTTTCCGATGATGTCAAAGATATCGGTGAAAGGCGATGACATGCATCCGCTTTACCAGTGGCTAACCCAGAAAGAAAAAAATGGTGTTTCAGATTCTGAGGTGAGCTGGAACTTTCAAAAGTACATGATTGACGAAAAAGGCCATTTGGTAGATTATGCCGAACCCAAAACCAAACCCAATGATGAAAAGATTGTCAATTGGGTGAAAGGAGATTCGTAAATCAGCAAATAAAAAAAAGTGCTCCCACAGCCAATAAAGACCGCAATAATTTGTGGTCTTTATTTTTGGTTCGATTTGTACGCCGGCTGACCCTTTGGAATTTCAGAAGCCTGAAAAGGGTATAATCACCGGGCACGTTAAATAGCCCAAAAAGGCCCTAATTATCCACCTCCTCCCTGGCGACCAGGTAGTCATTGTAGAAATTGAGATCGAGGCGTTCCACTCCATAAAGTTGTGCAAATCCGCTTTCAAGTCATCGATTTGCTCCGGGCCTACTCCAAATTCGGCTGAAGTACATCGATATGAGCTTCAGCTGCCTCAATAACCTCTTTAATCTTCGGAATAAAAGCGAGGTTCGTAGCTCGAACCAGGTCCGAGAATGATTCATTCATTTTGTTTTCCAGCTTCATATCGCCAGTCACTACCGCAAAAGTTTCCAGCGCATCGTTCAAATTATTGGATTTAGCTGCAATCAGGCGCTTGAGCTTCTTTTTAGCTATACTTAAATAAACCTGAGCGGATTGCTGAGCAGCATGCGATTGCTCAATCTGATCGTTCACGGTGCCAAGCTCATTTTAAAATTCCCCTACTTTCGGGGATGAGGGACCTCTTTTCTGGTTATATATCGAGATAGTAGATCACGGAGTCATCCATTTCCTTGCGGTTGATTTGTCCTTTATTCATGGATTCTGGTTTTATTTAAAAAGATCACACCAGTGAAGAAATCGATGCAGAAAATTCAAATTTCTGCTTAGCTGAATGATAAAGATCCGTACATGTGTCGTACATCCTGGTTGTTGATTCTTGTTTGCCAAGCCGAAGTTATTGTCAGCCATTTATCAGTTGTGGCATTACATCCAAGGCTTGTTGTTAGCCATCAAGCACTTATTGCAGTGTATTAAGCGAGTGTTGCGGTACTTCCATTGGATTCTGCGCCCATCATCTCCCAAGCTGAAAAGTTCAGCATGGATGAAATCGTCAATGACAACACGATCACACGAAAAGATAGGGCTACCTGCCGGTTAGCGCTTTCTTATAAGTATCTATGGCGCGTTGTCGGGCCGTTGGGTGATCGACGATCGGGCGCGGATAATTCGGACTTTCAAACTCAGGAACCCATTTGCGAATGTAATTTTGATCCGCATCGAATTTTTGGGCTTGCAAGCTTGGGTTAAACACCCGGAAATAGGGTGCGGCATCGCAACCGGTCCCGGCAGCCCATTGCCAGCCGCCATTGTTGGAAGCCAGCTCGTAGTCGAGCAACCTTTCGGCAAAGTAAGCTTCACCCCATCGCCAGTCAATAAGCAGGTGTTTACACAAGAAACTGGCGGTCACCATCCGAATGCGGTTATGCATGTAGCCCGTTTCATTCAATTGCCGCATCCCCGCATCAACCAAAGGGTATCCGGTTGTTCCTTCGCGCCAACGGGCAAAGTCCTTTTCAGAATTCAGCCAAGGAATAAAATCGTAGGCCGGTTTGAATGCCCGCTTCTCTACATGCGGAAAGTGCCAGAGAATATCCATGTAGAAATTTCTCCAAATCAGCTCATTCAAAAAAACCGGCGAATGTTGCATGGACTTTCGGGTAAGCTGCCTAATGCTAATTGTTCCAAAACGCAAGTGGATGCCCAGATGCGAAGTGCCTTCCAGCGCCGGAAAATCGCGGCGGGAAGCATATTCTTTCAACAGGTTCACTTCGATATCCTTGTCCGGAAATTCCAGCTTCCCGGATCGAAATCCCAAGTCGCGAAGCTTAACATCGTTCATTGGCTCTATTTTAAACAGGCTCCGAAGGAGTTTTTCTGAAGGATAACTCTCAAACGGTTGTTCATTTAGCTTTTGTAGCCACTTTTTGCTATAGGGTGTAAAAACTGTGTAGGGTTTCCCGTCGGGTTTCACCACTTCATCTTTGTGGAAAACCACTTGATCTTTGAAAGACAGGAAATTGACTTCACCCGAATTCAAAAAAGTTTTCACACGCTCATCGCGCTCGCGGGCGTATGGTTCGTAATCCTCATTCGTAAAAACAGTATCAATTTCATACTCCATCCACAAGCGTTTAAAGGCAGCCAGTGGTTTACCATGAAAAATCCAAAATGTGCTGTTATTTCGTTCAAATTCGGCTTTTAAGCGATTCACCTGTCTGTAAACAAACTCCACCCGGCTGTCATCATCATCCAGATCATTCAAGATATTCGTGTCGTAAATAAACACCGGCAATACTGGCTTGCCGGAGGTGAGCGCTTGATAAAACCCATGGTTGTCGGCAATTCTCAGGTCGCGACGAAACCAAAACAGGTTAATTTTTTCTTTCATTCGAATTTGTTCAGATCAAATTTTTCTTTTCTTTTATGCTGCCTTACAACGCCCGTGCGAAATTCTGTTTTAGCAAAAAAGCGATTGGACCAGCTGTTGTAAAGTTAAAACACTAGTACCTTTAAATTGTTAAACCCTTGATAAAAAATCAAATCATGAGCAGAGGCTTTGCCAGCGACAATAATGCCGGAGTTCATCCGGATATCCTGAAAGCAATCGAAAAAGCAAATACCGGCCATGTGATTGGCTATGGAGACGATCCCACCACCCGCGAGGCCATCAGTTTGTTCAAAAAAGAATTTGGATCTGAGACCGATGTGTATTTCGTTTTTAATGGAACAGGCGCTAATGTGCTGGCCCTTTCAACCGTCACTCATTCATTCCACTCGATTATCTGTGCTGACACAGCCCACATTGAAGTGGATGAATGTGGTGCACCGGAGAAATTCACCGGGTGCAAATTGCTACCAGTCCCCAGTGATCAAGGGAAAATTACGCCGGCCGGCATTCAGAAATATCTGCATGGTTTCAATTTTGAACATCACTCGCAGCCCAAAGTGATTTCCATTTCACAGGTAACGGAGCTGGGAACCGTGTATTCGGTTGACGAAATTAAAGCGATTACTGCTCTCGCCCACCAGCACAACATGCTGGTTCACATGGACGGGGCACGCATTGCCAATGCTGCTGTCGCCCTCGGACTTCCGTTCAAAGCATTTACGATCGAGGCCGGAGTAGACATGCTTTCGTTTGGCGGCACAAAAAATGGGATGCTCATGGGCGAAGCAGTTGTCTTTTTTAATCCGAAACTAACGACCAACACCAAATATATTCGCAAACAAAGCATGCAGCTTTTCTCAAAAATGCGCTTTGTAGGTGCGCAGTTCCTGGCTTATTTCGAAAACGATCTATGGAAATCCAATGCTTCGCATGCCAACCAAATGGCTAAACTACTTGAAAAAGAAGTGCTGAAAACCGGCAAAGTGAAACTGACCCAAAAAACCGAAGCCAATGGCGTGTTTGCCATTCTTCCGAAAGATGTGATCCCGAAACTGCAGGAAAAATACTTCTTCTACGTGTGGAACGAATCCTCTTGCGAAGTTCGCTGGATGACCTCCTTCGATACAACCGAAGAAGACATATACGGCTTTGTGCAATTAATTGATAAACTGATTTAAATGCCCTTATTCAACTATTATCCGCCAAAACACGAATCGACTGATCCAGAGCTTGAAAAGAAAATCTTCAAACACAGTCTGGTGTTTCCCAGTCTTTTTCTGCTTGCTTTTTGGTTGGTTTTTTTAGTTGAGTCGACCTTGAATATTGAGTTTGCCACCTACGGTATTTATCCACTAAAGGCCGAAGGACTAAAAGGCATCCTTTTTTCGCCTTTCATCCACAGCGGGTACAAACATCTGGCGGCCAACTCCATCCCGTTTTTTGTGCTTTCACTGGCTTTATTCTATTTCTACCGGAAGTTGGCCTACCGGATTTTCATCCTGGTTTATTTTCTCTCGGGCCTTTGCGTGTGGCTGGGAGGCCGTGAAGCCTGGCACATCGGAGCCAGCGGGGTGGTTTACGGTTTGGCATCGTTCCTGTTTTTCAGCGGAATCTTTCGGAACGATGTGAAACTACTCACCATTGCCATTATAGTCGTATTTCTGTACGGTGGTATGTTCTGGGGAATTTTCCCACTCAAACCGGGGGTATCATGGGAAAGTCATTTGTGGGGGGCTGCCAGTGGATTATTACTCAGCATTTACTACCGTAACCAAGGACCACAACGACCACACTTCGAATGGGAGGACGAACCCGAAGAAGATGACGAAGAGCAAACCACTTTTTATACAAGCACCCACACCGGCAAAGATTATGAGAGAAAGGATGAAAAAAACGATTAGATGTTGAACAGCAGAAAAGAAATTGTGTAACTTTGCCACCCTCAAAAAAGAAAACTAGTTCTAAGACAATGATTAGCAGAAGAATTATTCGCATTAAAGTTTTGCAGGTTTTATACGCCTTCTATTCCACGCCTGACAAATCAATTAATAATACCGAGAAAGAACTCTTCTTCAGTATCCAAAAAACATACGACCTTTATCATTATTTACTGGATTTGGTAATTGAAATCAGCAAACATGCTGAATCGGTGATTGAGCTGAGAAAGAAAAAACACTTTCCTACCGCAGAAGACCTGAACCCCAATAATCGATTCATCCGCAACCAATTGATTGCCCAGCTGCAGACGAATGAGAGTCTGAATAAATACCTTGCCCAGTCGAAGTTAAGCTGGGTGAATGAGTCAGATTTGATCCGGAAATTATACGCCGAGTTAATTGCCAGTGATTTTTACAAAAGCTACATGGAGGCTGCGGATGATTCGTACCAAGCTGACCGGAAATTTGTGGAACAATTGATTGCCGAAATCATTCTTCAGTCTGAAGACGTGGACAGCATTCTGGAAGAACAAAGCATTTACTGGAATGATGACCTTGATTTTGTGGTAAGCATGATCCTCAAAACCTTAAAAAAATTTAAGGAATATACACGGGAAGATCAGGCACTACTCCCCATGTTTAAAGATGAAGAGGATCGCCAGTTCTCGAAAGATCTCTATCGCAAAGTCGTGCTGAACCACGATGAATTGAAAGGTGTAATCACAAAACACACCGTTAATTGGGATGTGGACAGAATTGCTTTCATTGACGAATTAATCCTGGAAATGGCCATTGCCGAATTTTTATATTTCCCTTCCATTCCGACGAAAGTAACGCTGAACGAATACATCGAACTTTCGAAATATTACAGCACCAAGAAAAGCCGGAACTTTATTAATGGTATTCTGGACAAAGCGCTAAAAGCGCTGAAAGCAGAAGAAAAAGTAAGGAAAGCCGGCAGGGGTTTAATTGGTGAAGACGATAACAAACCTTCATGAAAAACACCACCGCCATCTTTATGCTGTTTATCCTTGTGGGTTGCCAAAGCAAAAACAGCAAACCTTCGGATAAAACAACATCAAACAGTGGCACACCAAAGTTTGAGTTTCAGGAAGAATTCTATAATTTTGGAAGCCTGCAGGCAGGTGAGGTTGTAGCCTATAATTTTCAGTTTACAAACCTTGGTGATGGCGTGCTGATGATTGATAAAATTGAAAGCGATTGCGGCTGTATAACCAGCCATTTTCCTGAAAAGCCAATTGATCCGGGAACCTCAGACTTCATTGAAGTCGTTTTTAACAGTGCCGGAGAAACAGGACGGATTTACAAAGAAATACGGATTTATGCCAACACACAACCTGAAATAAGCAAGCTTACAATTGCAGCAACCGTAGAAAATGAGATTATAAATTTATACAGTAAAAACTAAAGAATAAAAAGATGAACTACTTATTAATGTCCCCGCAGCCGGGTGCCGAGCAAAACCCGATTACAACATTTTTACCGTTAATCCTGATCATAGTTGTATTCTACTTTTTCATGATCAGACCACAGGTAAAACGCCAAAAGGAATTGAAAAAATTTCGCGAAAGTCTTGCAAAAGGCGACAAAGTGGTAACCACCGGCGGAATTTACGGTAAAGTTGTTGAAATTAAAGAAACTTACCTGCTGCTTCAGGTGGATGACAATGTAAAACTACGTGTTGACAAAAGCGCCGTAGTGAAAGACATGTCGGATGTAACTCCGCAGAAATAATATTAGATTGACCAAAAGACGGAAAGGGTCGGCTGCAAGTCAACCCTTTTTTTTATCTTTGATTTCGTGGAAAACAAATGGATAAATAAGGTAAGAATCTTTTTTCAGAAATTTCAGATTAAGAATGAACGGAAATTGGTTATCTTCTTGATTTGTGTAGGAATCGCTTCAACCTTTTGGTTACTAAATGCTCTCGAAAAAGAATATGCCGTTGAGCTGACTTTTCCTGTGCGCTACACCAACATGCCTGACAATAAAATACTGATAAACGATCCCCCAAAGCAATTTGTGCTCAATGTTCGTTCGGGTGGTTTTACTTTGCTCCGGTATAAGTTAAGCATGGCCTTTTCGCCCCTGGTCTTTAATGTGGGAGAAATTGGCGGGGAAATGATTAGCGATAAAAACCAGCTGCGCTATACTATTCAAAGCAAGCAATACCAAAAGAATATGGCAGATCAGATCAGCAGCGAGTTAAACCTTACAGCCATCAACCCGGATACCGTTTATTTTCAATTCGATGAAATCATCACCCAAAAGAAAAAGGTTATTCCGAATGTTGACTTTCGACTAAAAAAACAACACTATCTGTACGATGAAATTACTGTAATCCCTGACTCTGTAGATGTGCACGGTCCCAAAACGATACTCGACACCTTGTCAGGGGTGAAAACCGTTTTACAAAACTTCAAAGAACTTGACCAATTGGTGCAGCGTACAGCTGCCCTCCAGGAAATCAAAATATTGGGATTCGATCCTAAACGGGTGACGATTCAAATTCCCGTTGAAGAATATACGGAGAAGCAATTGTCCATCCCAATAACGATCGATGACGCCCCAGGCAATCTCAAGATCAACCTGTTTCCAGCCGAAGTGAAAATAAGCTTTATGATCGGACTAAGCCGTTTTTCAGAAATCGATTCTTCAGATTTTAAAGCATCGGTTTCTTATACCGATATTCTGCGCAAACTAGATTATTTACCGGTTTCGTTGGAAAAGATTCCCCCGCATTTAAAATCGGTCAACTTTTTGCCAGTAAAAATTGAATACCTCATCGAAAAATAAAAGCATGCTTAAAATAGGAATAACAGGCGGAATTGGCAGCGGAAAGTCAACCATCTGCCATTTTTTCAGTTTGATGGAAATCCCGGTATTCAATGCTGACCAGGAAGCCAAGCGAATCATGAACGAGTCATCACTGATTCGTAGCAAAATGATGCTTCACTTCGGTAAAGATATTTACCTGAAAAATCAGACGATTGACCGAAAAAAACTGGCTGCCATGATCTTTAATTCGCCACCTTTACTGCAAATGGCTAATGCGATTGTCCATCCCGAAGTACGCAGCTATTTTTTCGACTGGTGTAAGCGTCAGCATTCACCCTATATTATTCATGAAGCAGCAATCCTGTTTGAAAGTGGCTTTTACGAAATGATGGATTATACAATCCTGGTAACGGCTCCTGAACAACAACGGATTGAGCGCGTTATGAAGCGAGACCATAGTTCTTCACAACAAATCAAAGAACGAATATCAAAACAATGGCCGGATAAAGAAAAAGTAAAACTGGCTGATTTTATAATTAAAAATGACAATCGGGAGCTTGTGCTTCCCACATTAATTGAGTTAGATCAAAAATTTAGAAAGCATGGGTAAATTTGCAAAATGGGTAGCTGGTGGATTAGGATGGGCTTTTTTTGGTCCAATAGGAGGAATTGTTGGATTTGTAGTCGGCTCGATGGTAGACAGCGAAGCTGATAGCCTTACACAGAACGGACCACAAACAACCCAAACCAGAAGGACAACAACTACTGGTGGCTATGTGATGAGTTTGCTGGTACTGGTAGCTGCCGTGATGAAAGCCGACGGCAAAATATTAAAATCGGAACTGGACTACGTAAAGCAGTTTTTTGTTCGGTCGTTTGGAACAAGTTCGGCACAGGACGCAGTTAAAATGCTGCGCGACCTGCTCAATCAAAACATTCCGGTTGCTGATGTATGCAGGCAGATTCAAAAAAATATGGACTATTCCTCACGTCTGCAACTCCTTCATTTTTTGTTTGGCATTGCCCAAGCCGATGGACGAGTTGACAGCAACGAATTGAATATGATCAAACTGATTGCTCAAAACATGGGAATCAGTGCAAAAGACATGGAGTCGATTCAATCGATGTTTGTTCCAGATACGGATTCAGCTTATAAAATATTGGAAGTGGACAAAACTGCTTCGGATGAAGAAATAAAAAAGGCTTATCGGAAAATGGCGATGAAATATCATCCTGATAAGGTTAGCTATTTGGGTGCTGATTTTCAGAATGCAGCTAAGGAGAAGTTTCAGAAAGTGAACGAGGCCTATGAAAATATCAAAAAAGAACGAGCTTTTGCATAAAAGAAGGCTGCTTTTTGGGCAGCCTTCTTTCTATACTTTTAAAAGTTACGGATCAGTTGTTTAAGTCATCAAAATCAACATTCGTATAATCTTTTGTCGCTATCACATCATCCTCTTCATTTTCAGACATTGTCATATCAATTTCAATCTCTGCATCCTCCATTGACTGACTAGCTTTAATGAAGTCAATGACTTCGCTCAGCCCATCAGAAAACTTCTCAAAATCTTCTTTATACAAAAAGATTTTGTGTTTCTCGAAGTGAAAATTACCTTCCTGATCGTAACGCTTTTTACTCTCAGTCATAGTCAAATAGTACTCATCTTTTCGAGTCGCTTTTACATCGAAAAAATAGGTTCTTTTCCCAGCTCTTACAGCCTTTGAAAAGATTTCTTCTCTAAATTTGCTGTCACCCTCTTGCATGTCATCTTTTTTATCAAAGCCTTCCATCTTTCACTAAATTAAGTTATATCCTATTTTGGACTATCAAATGTAAAAAATTATTTTGAAAATAGCTTAAAACTGTTCATAAACAGTAATTTATTTTTCCAGAAACGATTCTTTGAGCTACCTGTTTTCCTGATAATATTTAATCGCTTCCGGCATAATTTCATTCAAAGCGGCGATACGCTTGGTATCTACGGGGTGAGTACTCAAAAATTCCGGCGGTTTCTGTCCGCTGTTTTCGGCCATTCGTTGCCAAAAAGCGACGGCCTCTTGTGGGTCATATCCTGCAATAGCCATAAAAATCAACCCCATTTTATCGGCCTCATACTCATGCTGTCGCGAAAATGGAAGCATCACCCCTACCTGGGAGCCGATTCCATAGGCCGATGAGAATATTGCCTGGGTTTCATTCGGCTTTTCTTTCAGGGCTTCTCCTAAAGCAATTCCTCCCATCTGAACCAACATCGAATGGCTCATACGTTCGTTTCCATGACGAGCAACGGCGTGAGCAACCTCGTGCCCCATAACTACGGCCAAACCTGCTTCAGTTTTGGTAAGCGGCAAAATACCGCTATACACAACCACTTTACCTCCCGGCATACACCAGGCGTTGGGCACGTCATTTTCAACCAGATTAAATTCCCATTCAAAGTGCTTCAAATAGCTTTCATATCCATTATCCTTAAGATATTGCTCGACAGCTCTGGCTATGTTTACACCGGTTCGCTTGACCATTGCAACTTGTTGCTGGTTGGTTGACACTTTATTGGTATCAAGAAATTGGTCGTAGCTAGTTAAGCTCATCTCCACCAGGTTTGACTCAGGCAACAAATTAACCTGACTCCGGCCAGTTAAAGGAACTGTACTGCACGATTGCACAAAAAATACCAATATAATAGCAAATGTAATATTCAATAAATCTATTCTTTTCATGTTCATCTTTGTCTGTATTTCGATATAAAGTTAAACAATCAAATCAAAAAAAGGTGACTGATTGCGCCACCTTTCTTGTAATATCTCTAAAAAAATTACTTGTAAATTTCCCGCTTAGCTGCCAGAAGGGTATTTTTCAACAAGGCAACACGGGTCATAGGCCCTACTCCTCCAGGGACCGGTGTAATGTACGAACATTTATCCGCTACTTCGTCAAAAGCTACATCTCCTTTCAGTTTAAAACCAGATTTAGTCTGATCTGACTGAACGCGGGTTGTCCCTACGTCAATCACTACTGCGCCTTCTTTAACCATATCGCCCTTTATAAATTCGGGTGCTCCCAGCGCAGCGATCAATATATCAGCATTGGCACACAACTCTTTTAGATTTTTTGTACGGCTGTGAGCAACCGTTACCGTAGCATTCATTGACTTTTGCGACATTAGCACGCTCATAGGACGCCCCACAATATTGCTTCTTCCCACCACAACACAATCTTTTCCTGAAGTTTCGATGTTGTAGCGCTTTAGCAGTTCAATAATGCCGTCGGGAGTGGCCGATACAAAACAAGGCAAACCAATCACCATGCGCCCAACATTGATCGGGTGAAAACCATCCACATCCTTCTTCGGATCAATAGCCTCAATGACCTTTTGTTCTGAGATATGCCTGGGTAGCGGAAGCTGAACGATAAATCCGTCCACATCTGCATCGTTGTTCAGTTCATCAACTTTAGCGAGAAGTTCATCTTCTGTCACGTCGTCTTCAAACCGAATTAAACTCGACTTAAACCCCACCTCTTCGCAATCCTTTATTTTGAAAGCCACATAGGTTTCGCTCCCGCCATCGTGACCAACCAGAACTGCCGCCAAATGAGGTTTTTTGGCTCCCGCTGCAACCATTTCACGCACTTCAACTGCGATTTCTTTTTTTATGTCCGTTGCTGTTTGTTTTCCGTCAATTAACTTCATTGTATTGAATTACTGAATTTATCTTCTTGGTAAATTTCCCATCATGCGCCCCATGTTTTTTCCTTGCGAAACCATTTTCATCATTTTTCTGGTCTCAGAAAATTGTTTAATCAGGCGGTTGACTTCCTGGATGTCTGTTCCAGCTCCCTCGGCAATCCGTTTCCTTCGCGAGCCATTCAGCAACGATGGATCATCGCGTTCGGCAGGAGTCATGGAATGAATAATGGCTTCGATATGTTTGAAGGCATCATCATCGATATCCATATTCTTCAGGGCCTTGCCCATTCCCGGAATCATGGCTGCCAAGTCCTTTATGTTCCCCATTTTTTTGATTTGCTGAATCTGTTTCAGGAAATCATCAAAGTTAAACTGGTTTTTGGCCAGTTTCTTTTGCAGTTTGCGGGCTTCATCGGCATCAAATTGTTCCTGGGCTTTTTCAACCAGCGATACAATGTCGCCCATCCCTAGAATACGATCTGCCATCCGTTCGGGATGAAAGACATCCAGCGCTTCCATTTTTTCACCCGTACCAACATATTTGATTGGCTTATCAACAACGGTGCGAATAGAAAGGGCAGCACCGCCGCGAGTATCACCGTCCAGCTTGGTCAGCACAACGCCATCAAAATTCAGCCGATCGTTGAATTCCTTTGCGGTATTTACAGCATCCTGCCCGGTCATGGAATCAACAACAAATAGAATTTCGTGAGGAGAAACAGCTTGTTTAACTGCGCTAATCTCGTTCATCATTTCTTCATCAACCGCTAAACGACCTGCCGTATCAATGATGACCACATCGTAACCATTGGCTTTGGCGTGTTTTATAGCAGCCTGAGCAATCTTCACCGGCTCCTTACTTCCTTCTTCTGTATAAACCGGAACATTAATCTGTCCACCCAATACTTTCAACTGATCGATCGCCGCAGGGCGATAAACGTCTCCGGCCACCAGCAACGGATGCTTTCCCCGCTTGCTTTTGATTAATTTGGCTAGTTTGCCCGAAAAGGTTGTTTTACCCGAACCTTGCAGCCCGGCAATCAAAATGACGGTAGGATTCCCAGTCAGGTTAATGTCAACAGACTTACCCCCCATTAATATGGCTAGTTCGTCATGTACAATCTTAACCATCATCTCACCAGGCCTCACAGCCGACAAAACATCCTGACCCAGCGCTTTTTCCTTGACCGTTTCGGTGAATGACTTGGCTATTTTAAAGTTAACATCGGCATCGAGCAATGCGCGCCGCACCTCCTTCAACGTCTCAGCTATATTAATTTCAGTTATTCGACCTTGCCCTTTGAGCAACTGAAATGACCGTTCCAGTTTTTCATTCAAATTCTCAAACATATTCGTAAGCTTATTGATTTATTTTCAAGTTGCAGCAAAAATACAAAAATAAAATAAAGGCAAATTTTAAAATTTAATTAAAATAAACTGATTAAAGGGGTTACCTTTTTCTGAAAAACAGGATAAACAGGTGTAAACTCTTTTAGTGCATGAACAGATAAATGGTGGGATGATAAAAGAAGATAATTCATATTATTACGGGCTGGTATTTGGTTGTCCAATGAAAGAGGAAACAGAGACATGTGCTTACAAAAACATCCGACAATTAAGTTTACTTGAAAGAATTCAATACATTAATTCGCTCACAAGTTATGACCGGGCAGTTTTAATCAGAGAACACAAAAGCTGCTTGTGTCAACGAGAAAATAAAGTCCCTTTTTCACGAATCGCAATTTTGTAGAAATCTGGGGGTCAATTTTGACCCCCTTTTTCTTTTTTCTTTTTACATCCGCTCCGGAACTTTAATCCCCAATAAATTCATACCTGATTTTACCACATTGGCAATGGTTTGCGAAAGCACCAACCTAAAATTTCTAATCGCTTCGTCCTGTTCACCCAAAATAGAATGATCGTGATAAAATTGATTAAATTCCTTGACCAAGCTATAAATGTAGTTTGCAACAATAGCAGGGCTGTATGTATCGCCTGCTTCCTTCACTGTTACTGGGAAAAGCGACAAGGATTTGATCAACTCTTGCTCCTTATCTGACAGTTTGATGTTGCTATCCAATTTTTTGGCCAATTGGATTCCGTTAGCTTCAGCCTTTCGAATAACAGACCGGATTCGGGCGTACGTGTATTGGATGAATGGTCCGGTATTCCCGTTGAAATCAATTGACTCTTCCGGATTAAAAAGCATATTCTTTTTGGGGTCTACTTTGAGCATGAAATACTTGAGCGCTCCAAGCGCGATCGTTTTGTACGTCTCAGCTAATTCCTCTTGTGAATATCCTTCTAGCTTACCCAATTCTTCGGATGTCTTTCGGGCTACTTCAATCATTTCAGCGATCAAATCATCCGCATCGACAACGGTTCCTTCGCGCGATTTCATTTTCCCGTGAGGTAGTTCAACCATGCCATAAGAAAAATGGTCCAGGCCTTTTCCCCAGTCAAATCCAAGTTTATCCAACAAAACCGACAACACCTTAAAATGATAGTTCTGCTCGTTACCAACCACATAAATCATTTTATCAATCTTGTAATCATTGAAGCGCAACTTGGCCGTGCCAATATCCTGGGTCATGTACACCGAAGTACCGTCACTGCGCAACAGTATCTTTTCATCCAAGCCATCCTCCGTCAAATCGGCCCAAACCGACTGGTCTTCTCGCTGTTGAAAAATACCTTCTTTCAGCCCTCGCAAAACTTCTTCTTTACCTACCAGGTATGTTTCCGATTCATAGTAAATCTTATCAAAATCAACACCCAGTTCCTTGTAGGTAATATCGAAACCATCGTACACCCACTGGTTCATCATTTCCCACAGATTGATCACATCCGGATCGCGGGCTTCCCACTTCAGCAATAGTTCACGCGCTGCTACAATCGATGGTGCCTGTTGTTCGGCTTCGTCTTTACTCAATCCTTTGGCAACCAGCTCATTGATCTCCTCCTTGTAATGTTTGTCGAACAACACATAGAAGTCACCAACCAAGTGGTCGCCTTTCACGCCTGTACTTTCAGGAGTTTTGCCTTCACCCCACTGTTGCCAGGCGTACATTGACTTGCAGATATGAATTCCTCGGTCGTTTACAATATTGGTTTTTACCAGCTTTTTTCCATTGGCCTTGATAATTTCGCCAATTGAATAACCTAACAGGTTATTTCGAATATGGCCCAAATGCAAGGGTTTGTTGGTATTGGGCGAAGAATATTCGACCATAACCAGAGGAGATGCCTCATCAGCTTCTGAAAAGCCAAATTGATCATCATTGGCTGCATCTTCCAAAACTTTCAGCCAGTAGTTTTTTGAAATTAGAAGATTCAGAAAGCCCTTTACGACTGAAAAATCATCCACTGATCCTACATGGGTTTTCAGGTATTCACCCAAGTCTGCTGCCGTTTGCTCTGGTGATTTTCGGGAAAATCTCAAAAAAGGAAAAACAACTACGGTCATGTCGCCTTCTACATCTTTTCGCGTATTTTGAGTTTGCACTGCATCAGCTTCGATTGTTTGTCCGTAGAGTGATTGAACAGCCTCAATAATTTTATCTTTTATGATTTGGTCGATATTCATGGGTACTGTGAATTATTTAATGTCGTAATTTGAAGAAAGTCATGTCATGCGATAAAAGCGATCATGAATAAAAAAAAACAGATCCGCGACGTTGGCCTGTTTTTGAACCGCAAAGATAATAGTTTCTCTCTGAATTGCGGAATCTTTATCAACTCAAAAAAGGGCCCCACTTTTTTCGCAGAGCCCTTGCAATCATTATCGTTCTAATTCAAGCCTATTTATCTTCCTCAATCTCTACCCGTCGGTTTTTTGCACGGCCAGCTTTGGTATCGTTCGGCGCAACAGGCTTGGATTGTCCAAACCATTGAACCGTAGCAATTCTTTCAGGAGCAATCCCCTTGTCGATTAAGTATTGTCTGGCGGCTTTGGCTCTGCGTTCCGAAAGGTTCATATTGTAGGCTGCTGTTCCAATTTCGTCAGCGTGCCCATAAAGACTTACCTTCAATTCAGGGTTTTCATTCATCGCTTCAATCAGCCGATTTAATTCCTCTGTTGCGGCTGGTTTCAACGTGCTCTTGTCAAAATCGAACTGCAGGTTATCGAATTCCACTCTCGCAATCGGGCACCCATTATTTTCAACGGGGCCTGCTTGTGTTGGGCAGTCATCTTCTTCATCGACCAAGCCATCGCCATCGGTGTCAATCGGACAACCTTTTGAGTCAACTTTGTAGCCATTAGGTGTATCCGGACACTCATCATCTTTGTCGGCTACGCCATCGCCATCGCTATCCGGACAACCATTCAGTGCTTTCAGTCCCGGTGTATCAGGACAGTCGTCATCTTTATCGGCTACGCCATCACCATCCCGGTCCGGACACCCATTCAAAGCAATCACCCCCGCTTCTGTCGGACAATCATCCTTGTAATCTGGCACGCCGTCGCCATCAGTATCAATCGGACAGCCGCGCGCATCAACGGCAACACCTTCAGGTGTATTCGGGCAATCGTCTTTTCGGTCGGGCACGCCGTCCATATCTGAGTCCTTCGACTGGCCAAAGCTGATTTCGATACCTCCTACACCTTTCCAAAAACTCTCAGTATACGTCCCTTCTTCGACAGCTTTTTCTCCACGCAAACCTTCAACAAAGCCACCTTCCACAAACAAGGCTACACTTGAACTCAACGGAAACTTGAACCCTAAACCAGCATCCCAGTTGATTCCTTCCGTTGAGTTATCAAAGATATAACCTGGGCCACCATACAAATAAGGCTGCACCTTGCTTGCTTCCTGAAAAATATAACCGTTGTTCAATTTATATCTCAAATTCAAAAAAGTACTGTTAAAATCAATATTATTGGAAACTTCTGAATTGACTAGCCCGAAATTGTTGAGCAGCATCAGGTCAAAAGATGAACTCAAATACCTGCTAAAGTAGAATTCGGTGATTAAACCGGTACCTTCCTTCGAGTTACCATAATAGGCACCGCCACCAAGACCAACAGCCCATTTTTTTTCTGCGGTCTGAGCATAAAGCATCACTCCAATGCTGAGCAAAAAAGACATTAAAATTATTCGTTTCATAGTGTAAAGTAATTAAGTGAATGGTTAAAGATGTTATCTAAATTTTATAAAAAATCCAATACCAGGTCAACAAACAGAAAGAATTATAAGATTGTTTATAATATCTGCTTCGTGTCACACCGAGTCAATAAATTTTAATTTTTAATAAAGCTAAAGCATTTTTACTATTTTCACCAAAAAAAGAGGATAACTTGTTTAGTATTGTTGATATCGAGACAACCGGTCAAAGTGCGCAGAACGGAAAAATCACTGAAATAGCCATCTATATCCATAACGGAACCGAGGTGGTGGATTCTTTTGTGAGTTTAATCAATCCGGAATGTCACATCCCCTACTTCATTACCAAACTCACAGGTATTGACAATCAGATGGTAGCTCATGCGCCCCGGTTTTACGAAGTCGCCAAAAAAGTGGTTGAACTAACCCAGGGAACGACCTTTGTCGCCCACAATGTCAGTTTCGACTATCGTTTTATTCAGCAGGAATATCATCGTCTGGGCTACGAATACAAACGCAAAACCATGTGTACCGTGAAATTGAGCCGGAAATATTTACCGGGACATGCGTCTTACTCACTGGGAAAACTTTGCGATGATTTAGAAATCCGGATTGATGGTAGACATCGGGCAAGTGGCGATGCATTGGCAACGGTAAAACTTTTTGAAATCATTCTGAACAAACACATTCGTCCGTCAGTCAACGGCAATACAATTCAGCCTAAGCTTTTCTGACAAGCCCAGAAAAACATCTCTTTGAAATTCTTTGGTCGCCTCCACTTTTTCCCTACCTTGTAATCTCATCAAGAAAATTTAAAATGAAGAGTCATTAAGAATCAATCAATAAGACGATGATAACAAAAATAAGATGGGGCATTTTGAGTACTGCTAAAATTGGAGTCCAAAAAGTTATTCCAGCCCTGCAGAAAGGTAACTTTTGTGAAGTGACAGCTATTGCTTCGCGCTCAATTGAAAAAGCCAACAAGACAGCGGATCAATTAGGCATTGTCAAACGATACGCATCCTACGAAGAACTGCTGCTTGATCCGGATATCGATGCCATTTACAATCCACTTCCCAACCATTTACATGTTTATTGGACCATGAAGGCTTTGGAAGCGGGAAAACACGTGCTTTGCGAAAAGCCGATCGGCTTAAATGCCGACGGCGCGAGGGCCTTGGTTGAAGCAGTAAAAAAATACCCTGAAATGAAAGTGATGGAAGCTTTCATGTATCGCTTTCACCCCCAGTGGGAAAAAGCAATTGAACTGATTCAGTCCGGTGAGATCGGTCAAGTCAGGACGGTTCAGTCATTCTTTTCATACTACAACATTGATCCTGAAAATATCAGAAATAAAGCCGACATTGGCGGCGGTGCCTTAATGGACATTGGCTGTTACTGTGTATCTTTTCCTCGGTTTATTTTTGATGAAGAACCCGTGAAAGTTCTTGGACAAATGGATTTTGACCCACTGATGAAAACCGACCGCCTAAGCTCGGGAATGTTACAGTTTTCGTCGGGGAAAAGCGCTACATTTACCTGCTCCACGCAGCTTATGCCTTTTCAGCAGACCAATATTTTTGGCGATCAGGGGCACATTCAAATTGAAATACCCGTGAATGCGCCACCAAACGAATCGACCCGAATTACCCTGCGAACACAGGAGAAAACCGAGTCGTTTATCTTCGCCCCCGTTGATCAATACACTTTGCAAGGCGATGCCTTTGCTCATGCAATCCTGCGCAACGAGCCTGTTCCTACCCCGCTATCTGATGCCGTAGGCAACATGGTCGCGATGGACGGAATTGTTGCCAGTGCAAAAAACAACCAATGGATTGTTTTGTAAAAAAAGGCATAAAAAAACCTCGCAAGATGCGAGGTTTTTTTATGCTGTTTATTTCACCTGTATTTTCTACTTACTTTACTTTTCCAACTACAGCTTTGAAGGCTTCAGGCTGGTTCAACGCTAGATCAGCTAATACTTTCCGGTTGATGTCAATATTGTTCTTTTTCAACAAACCGATTAACTGAGAATAACTTAAACCTTCCTGACGAGCTGCAGCGTTAATACGTTGAATCCACAATGCGCGGAAGTTTCTCTTTTTTGTTTTCCGGTCACGGTACGCATAAACCAATGCTTTTTCGTGAGCGTTTTTTGCTACTGTCCAAACGTTTTTACGGGCACCCCAATAACCTTTTGTTTGCTTGAGGATTTTTTTTCTACGAGCCCGAGATGCTACGTGATTTACTGATCTTGGCATAATCTTTAATTTATGAGCGGTTAGCGTCCCAAATGCTCGGGATCTTTACAGCTAATTCCCTCTGTTATAAACTCTAAATAAATTCGAAAAGGACTTGATTACTTCATGTTAAGCATCAGCTTCACATTTTTCTCATCAGATTTAGCAACCGTTCCCCAGTAGGTCAGGTTTCTTTTCTGCTTGGTGCTTTTTTTAGTCAGGATGTGACTTTTAAAAGCATGCTTCCTTTTCAGTTTCCCGGAGCCGGTTAATTTAAACCGCTTTTTTGCACCGGATTTTGTCTTCATTTTTGGCATCTGTCTAATTTTTATATTCGAAGAATGTTATTTCTTCTTTTTAGGTGTAATAAACATCGTCATTCTTTTCCCTTCCAGGCGGGGCATTTGCTCTACCTTTCCAAGCTCTTCAAGTTCTGTCGCAAAACGCAACAGCAAAATTTCGCCTTGCTCCTTAAATAAGATCGACCGACCTTTAAAGAACACATAGGCCTTCACTTTTGCCCCTTCTTTCAGGAATTTCTCAGCATGCCGCAGCTTGAACTCAAAATCGTGATCATCGGTATTCGGACCAAACCGAATCTCCTTCACCACAACCTGCACCGCTTTGGCTTTCATTTCTTTTTGTTTCTTTTTTTGTTGATAAAGAAACTTCTTGTAATCTATAACTTTACAAACCGGAGGATCTGCGTTTGGTGAAATTTCAACCAGATCGAGTTCCATTTCATCAGCCATTCTCAAAGCTTCAGATAAGGAATAAACCCCCTGGTTTTCGATATTATCACCAACTAAGCGTACCTGCTGAGCACGTATACGCTGATTGATATTGTGCTGTGGAGCGGTGTCCACTCTTCGTCCTCCTCGATATGGGCGTTTTTTTATTGCGATAAGAAAAACCTCCTATTCTTTTTAGTTATAAAATGATGCTAATTGTTCTTTCACTTCCTTATTGATGAATTCCGCAAATTCTTCTTTGGTCATGGTTCCCTGATCTCCTTCCCCCTGCTTTCTTACGGCAACTGTACCTGATTCTGCTTCTTTTTCACCTACTATTAACAAATACGGGATACGTTTCAACTCGTTATCCCGGATTTTACGGCCGATCTTTTCATTCCGGTCGTCAATTAAGCTGCGAATATCGGAATTATTTAGAAAACCTGAAAGATTTTCTGCATATTCATTGTACTTTTCACTAATCGGCAGAATAACAACTTGGTCGGGTGTTAGCCACAAGGGAAACTTCCCAGCCGTATGCTCGATTAAAACAGCCACAAAACGCTCCATCGAGCCAAAGGGCGCGCGGTGAATCATCACCGGACGGTGGCGGTTGTCGTCGGCGCCAATGTACTCCAGTTTGAAACGCTCCGGCAGGTTGTAGTCGACCTGAATGGTTCCCAACTGCCAGTTGCGGCCCAAGGCATCCTTGATCATAAAATCAAGTTTCGGCCCGTAGAAAGCTGCTTCGCCCAACACAGTGGTTGTTCTCAGGCCTTTTTCCTCCGTTGCTTCAATGATCGCCTGCTCGGCCTTATCCCAGTTTTCAGTCGATCCGATGTACTTCTCCGGCTTATTTGGATCGCGCAAGGAAATCTGCGCCGTGTAATCTTCAAAATTCAAAGCTTTAAAAATGATGAAAATAATATCAATCACCTTTTTAAATTCATCCTTCAACTGGTCGGGGCGACAATAGATGTGAGCATCATCTTGGGTAAACCCACGTACCCGTGTCAAACCGTGCAACTCACCGCTTTGTTCGTAGCGATAAACCGTTCCAAACTCGGCCATACGCACAGGCAGATCTTTGTATGAACGAGGCTTAAACTTGTACAACTCGCAGTGGTGCGGGCAGTTCATCGGCTTTAGCATATACTCTTCGCCTTCTGCCGGCGTTTTAATCGTTTGAAAAGAATCGGCACCATACTTGGCGTAGTGGCCGGAAGTTTTGTATAAATTGATGTCACCAATATGCGGAGTGATGACCTGCTCGTAACCAAATTTCTTTTGCACTTTTTTAAGAAAGTCCTCCAACTGCTGGCGAAGCATGGCGCCTTTTGGCAACCACATGGGCAAACCCTGCCCTACTTCCTGCGAAAAAGTAAACAGCTCCATTTCTTTCCCAATCTTCCGGTGGTCGCGTTTCTTGGCTTCCTCCAGCATCACCAGGTACTCATCCAGTAGTTTTTGCTTCGGAAAGGTCACGCCGTACACGCGGGTCAGCATTTTATTTTTTTCATCGCCACGCCAATAAGCGCCGGCAATCGAGGTTAACTTCACCGCTTTCACATAGCCAGTATTGGGCAAGTGTGGTCCACGACATAAGTCAGTAAAGTTCCCCTGGTTGTATAGGGTGATGGTTCCGTCCTCCAATTCACTGATCAACTCCTGTTTCAGCTCATCATCTTTCTCTGTAAACATGCGCAACGCATCTTCCTTAGCAATATCCTGACGAACCAGCTCATTTTTCTGACGAGCCAGTTCAATCATTTTTTGCTCAATCTTTTCCAGGTCTTTTTCTGAAAGCTGCTTGTCTTCCGGCAAATCGATGTCGTAATAAAAGCCGGTGTCAACCGTCGGCCCAATACCAAATTTGGTCCCCGGATAAAAACACTCAATTGCCTCAGCCATCAGGTGGGCCGATGAATGCCAAAAGGTTTCCTTTCCTTCGCGATCGTCCCAGGTATATAGCTTGATCCTTGCATCTTCGTTGATTGGGCGGTTCAAATCCCAAACCGAGCCGTTGACCGAAATGGCCAAAACATCTTTTGCCAAGCGGTTACTGATCGCTTTGGCGATCTCTAAACCGGTAATTCCACTTTCAAACTCGCGAACACTGTTATCTGGTAATGTTATTTTAATCATCCGTATTGAATTATGGATTTTATTTTCAGGCTGCAAAGATAACTATTATTAGCTGACTGCGACAAAGGTTAACCAATAATTTAAAGGGCTTAAAAGAACAAAAGGGCACTGAACAGTGCCCTTCTCCAACTTTTATCAATCCCTTGATATATTTTATCGAACACTCAGCGAAACGCCGGCATTCAACGAAGTGTATTCTGCCTTGTTGATGGAAGCAAAAATATTGAAGAAAGCCATCTTCAAGCGTAGACCCGCATCCAAACTGATATTTGACGAATCAAACTTCAATTTGATCGGATTAACTTCGTCGTCAAAAACAATTTCTCCATTAGCATAGTCGCTTACGATCGGGTACCTTCCAGTCAAACTGACGTCGGACTTGCTTTGGCTGTTTCCTATTCCACCGAAAAAGGTGATAAAGGCCACTTTCTTCGAAACAATCAATCCAAATTTCACCGTGTTTGTCTCGATGTCCAACTGTTGGTTTTCATCCTGCACATAACTCGGATCATTGACGCCATAATCGTCCGGTGAAAAATCAATGTCAGAGGTTGCAGAAATATTTGAAAAAGAAGCAAAAATAGCCGCATCAAACGGCAAGTGCTTAATGGCTGGAATCCAATCCTTGAAACTGTGCTTCACTCCCAGTCCAAACAGGCCAACCTGGGTCTCGTCCTCATCATTGTCACCCTGGTTAAACTTCAGTTTGGGAACATAGCGCACCAGCACATCAGTGTGGGGCAGTAGCCCAATTCCCAACTGGGCCACCGGAACCGGAATAATATCCAACTCCAGACCTTGAGGAGAATTAAACGACCCGATGGTCTCATTCGGGTTGTTCGGATCTAAAAGATAGAACTGTGGCCCGGATATTTCATCTCCGGCAATCGTTGGTGCAATGGCGTCGGCAGGGTCCGCCAATCGAATATTCTGAAAGCTCATCTCACTCAAATCATAGGTTTTAGCCGATCCAGGCACCTTTACCGCACTAACACTCACCGAAAAATCAAAACCCAACCGCTTATGCGTTTCAGCCGTATAATACCAGCCATTGTTTAGTCCATCACCCAATCCCGTGGCGAAGGGGTTCAGGTATGGTTGAATCAGCGTAGCCGCATCTTCGGTGCCCGCCTTTAAGTATTCAATAACATCGGATTGAGCGCTGGTCATTTTCACCACGCCAATTAAAAAAATAAGAACAAGTAGTTTTTTCATTGTGTTTTAAATTTGTTGATACAAAATCTTTCCCTACATTATCACGTCAATCAATATCCCATTCTTCAAATCCAATAAATCAGCCGGAACTACGTTGTAATTATTCCATGATTTGAGGACTTATATTCTAGATTTTTATTGTTTTCAACTTTCATTTTTCAAAAAAAAAACAAAGCTTTGACGCCTAAAATAAGTTTTACCATGTATAGAATCCTATTTACTTTATTCCTTCTTTTCGCGATAGGTTACCCATCTCGCGCTCAAAAAAAATTAACCATCGCCGATTTCGAACAACAAAACGCATTTCAGGAGCGAGAAGTCGAGGGAATTCAATCTTCGGCCAACGGCCTATATTATACGACGCTTGAAGATGGCAAACGTATTGTCAAATACAGTTACAAAGATGGTAAAAAAGTTGAAACCGTTTTTGATCTTGATCAAATAGAAAAACCGGCAATCAGTCATTTCTCTGCCTATTCGTTTAGCCAGGATGAAACAAAAATCCTTTTAACCACCAACAAAGAAAAAATTTATCGGCACTCCTATACCGCCAACTACTATGTATGGAACTCGGTAACGGAAGAATTGGCAGAACTATCGGCCAAAGGAAAACAACAGGAAGCGACCTTTTCGCCCGATGGCGAACGCATTGCTTTTGTAAGAGACAACAACCTGTTTGTAAAAACCATCCGGTTTGGAACAGAGAACCAGGTAACCACCGATGGTAAACAAAACGAAATCATTAATGGAGTGCCCGACTGGGTGTACGAAGAAGAATTCGGATTCAGCAAAGCCTTTGCCTGGTCGCCCGACAGCAAGTTTCTGGCCTACATCCGTTTTGACGAATCGGACGTAAAGCAGTATTCGATGAAAATCTTTCGTGGCGAAGCGGCATCACTCAATGAAAACGCAAGCTACCCGGATCAACATGTGCTTAAATATCCAAAAGCTGGCGAAAAAAACGCCACGGTTTCGGTTTTTTCATACGAGATCAAATCGAAAACCAAGGTTGAAGTCGATTTAGGCGAAGACACTGACATTTACGTTCCGCGCCTGAAATGGACTGCCGACGCCAACGATTTGGCCGTAATGCGACTAAACCGTCGCCAAAATAAGATTGATGTGCTATTTGCCAACCCGTTTACCGGTGATACCCGTTTATTTTATTCCGAAAAAAACGACCGGTACATCGCTGAGGACTTTTTGGATGACTTTATTTTCCTGCCAAACAACGATTACTTTGTGGTGAACAGCGAGCGCGACGGCTATTCGCACCTGTATTTGTATGATCGGCAAGGATTCGAAGTCCGCCAACTGACCGATGGCGAATTTGATGTCACCGACTTTTACGGCTTTGACAACAAGAAGAAGATCTTCTACTACCAGGCGGCCAAAAAATCGCCCATGCAACGCGAAGTTTATTTCACCAGTCTCGATGGCAAAAAACAAGGGTTGCTGAGCGCGCTGGAAGGAACCAACAAAGCGGTTTTCAGCAACGAATTTCAGTATTTCATCAATGAGTACACCAGTCTTTCAACACCAAAAACATTCGCCTTATATGACAGCGATGGAAAGCTGGTTCGTGTGTTGGAAGACAACAGCAGACTGATAAACAAACTGGCCGGGTATGCCATTCAGCCGAAATCCTTTTTCAGCTTTGAAACTTCGGAAGGAATTAGCCTCAACGGGTGGATGATTAAACCTGCCAACTTTGACGAAAATGAAAAGTACCCGGTGGTGATGACCCAATACAGTGGCCCCAACTCGCAAGAAGTGGAAGACAAATGGTCGGTTAGCTGGTACAACTACCTTGCACAGGAAGGCTTTCTGGTTGTTTGTGTCGATTCGCGCGGAACAGGTGCACGCGGTGAGGATTTTCGCAAAATCACTTACATGCAACTTGGGAAATATGAATCCGACGACCAAATTGAAGCGGCAAAATACCTAACCACCCTACCCTATGTTGATCCCTCGAACATCGCTATTTGGGGATGGAGTTACGGTGGGCTCACCAGCTTGCTGTGCATGGAAAAAGGTGGAGATCTTTTCAAGGCAGGCATCGCTGTGGCGCCGGTGACCCATTACAGATTTTACGATACCGTTTACACCGAACGTTTTATGCGAACGCCGCGCGAAAATCCGGATGGCTACAACAACAATGCGCCTTTGCTCCATCCTGAAGGAATAACCGGACGCTTACTCTTGATTCATGGCTCGGCCGACGACAACGTGCACCTGCAAAATACCATGGAAATGGCCGAAGCATTGGTTCAAGCCGGCATCCAGTTTGATATGGCAATTTACACCAACCGGAATCACAATATCACCGGTGGAAACACCCGCATGCACCTGTACGAGCGAATGACTGATTTCTTGAAAACAAATTTGAAATAACATCAGGCCAATGATTCCACATCCAGAGAAAGCAAGGAAATACTCATGGGCAACACGTCTATCTCAAGGGGATCTCTATAACTAAGGGATTGTTCTTCGGGAATAAGGTAGAATGCTTCGGGTGTGACAAAAAACAATCAGCTTCGCAGCCAGCGCCAAGCCAGTGCTTGCCGGCAGATCCTGAAACAAGTTCAGGATACCCCATCAGGCTTCCAGTCCAGTCACCCCCAAAGTGCTTTCAAAACCTTTGGGCTTTTCACAGGGGCTTTTAAATCGCGGTTCGTTCACGCTACATGTAGCTTGTAGCTAACTATAAACCGTTAACACCAGTTTTCGGGAACCTCCGTAATCACGGTATTCGCCCAGGTAAATTCCCTGCCAGGTTCCCAGGTTCAAGCGCCCATTCGTAATCGGAATGGTCAGCTCAGCTCCCAAAATAGACGACTTGAGGTGGGCAGGCATATCGTCAGCTCCTTCGAAGGTGTGGGTATAAACCGGATGGTTTTCAGGAATCAATTGATTCATAAAGGAATTAAAATCGGTTCGAACCGATGGATCAGCATTCTCATTGATGGTGATTCCGGCTGAGGTGTGTTTGATTAAAATATGAAGCAAACCTTTGTCCGGCAAATCCGGAAGTTCGCGGCTAATCAAATCCGTAATCAGGTGAAAACCTCTTTTAAATTCCGGCAGTCGTATTTCTTTTTGTTGAATCATGGTCACTTCATAAAGTCATCAAACGCGTTGTAAACGCCGCCGCTTTGCTGCGACTGCTGCCTGTCGTGTTGGCTTTGCTGCCACTGAACAGCCATATCCGAAAGCACGGGATCTGCGTGGCTGAAAAATAGTTTGTAGGAAGTACAAAAGCGCGGCTTCCGCTGGTCAAGCGGATCTTTAATCCGGTCTTTGGTGCAACCGCCATAGCACTTGGTTAGCCAGCGGCACTGCTTACACTCGCGTGGCAACTGTGCCTTGGCCTGTCCAAACAGGGTTTGCTTTTTTGAATTCAGCATGTTGATCACCCGGTCGTGCATCACATTGCCCAACTTCCATTTTGGCTCAACAAAAAAGTCGCAGCTATAAACGTTCCCGTTGTGTTCAATCACAACATAGGGGCCGCACTCCTTCATCATGGTGCATTCGGGCGCTTCAAGGCCCACATAGCTGTAAAAAACCGATTCAAAATGACGAACCGAAGTCGTGGGTTGGCCATCTTTAAAATCGGCCAGCCACAAATCGAACAGCTTATTCAGGAAATGTCCATAGTCTTCGGCTGACACCGAAAAGTCAGCCGCTTTGGACGAATCGTTCTTATCGGTTTCAACAATTGGAATAAACTGCATGAAAGTTAAGCCCAAACCTTTGAAGTAGTTGTACAATTCTTCGGGATACTTAACCGAGTGACTCGTCACACAACACATGGCATTGGCCGAAACACCTTCATCAAGCAGCATTTTTGCATTGTCCTCCACGCGCTGGTGGGTTCCTTTTCCACCCAAATCGAATCGGTAGTGATCGTGAATATGCTTGGGCCCATCCAGGGACAAACCCACCAGCCAATCGTATTTTCTCAGGAATTTGGCCCAGTCCCGGTTCAGTAAAAGTCCGTTTGTCTGCAGACCGTTGCCCACCATCTGACCATGCCCGTATTTTTGTTCCAACTCAATGGCACGCTCATAAAATTCCAATCCCATCAGGGTCGGTTCCCCTCCCTGCCAGGCCAGCGAGACGCTGTCGCCCGATTGCTGCATCACCTGCCGGATGGTCTCTTCCTGTACCTGCGGACTCATGCGGTGGGTTTTACTCTGGTGAAACAGTTCCGATTTCTCCAGGTAAAAGCAATAGGTGCAGTTCAAATTGCAATCCGGTCCGGACGGCTTAATTAAGACGGAATTAAGGGGTTTAAATTTCTTTGCCATATCGTTCTCCTCTGCTAATCAAAAACACAAACATACTAAAACAATTACAAAACCAACAGTCTTCCATTTTAACTGTTATTTTGATATCTTTCAACTTCAATTGGATCAGGTTAAATTAAAAAAAATGAAAACACGGATTACCTTCACGTTAAGTCTTTTGATTGTCGCATGTAGTTTTCAGATAGCACATGCCCAGAGCTTGATCAGGAATCAAGGTTTTTTTTATGGCGTGGAAGGTTTTTATGGCGTTCACTCAAGTTTAAAAACTGACCACGTGTATGACACCGATACTTATTCTCCTTCATCTTATGGACTGAAGGCTTCGGCCAACTGGTTTTCGGGATACCATCTGTCAACCGGCGTCGCCGTTGCGGTTTTGAACTATGAAGATCCCAACATGTTTACCTTACCGGTAGTGGTTAATGCCCAAGCCTATTTAAACAAAGGTTCCAACACACCGCTGGCTTTTGTCGAAGGCGGTTATGGTTTTCGCCTCAACAACCGGAAGCAGGATAAGGGTTTTATCTACGAAGCCGGAATTGGCTACCGCTATCGTTTAAAATGGAGCAACTTTCTGGTCGTTAAGGCGGGTTATCATACGTTTATCAACAACGAATGGGATTGGTTCAGGAAACTGGGGGACGAATATGATCCCGAGTCTCCCTATCGCTGGTACGACCTCAGACGGCACACCATCAACCTCAGCATTGGTTTTTATTATTCAACCAGGTATTAATTTGGGTCGAAACGAGCTACCGCCCAATAAGTTCTTCCAAAATACGGCCAGAGCAGTGCGGAGGTGTTCCGTACCCCAACAAATGCAGCAGTGTAGGTGCCATGTCAATCGCATCAACAGGTTTTAGTGTCGATCCGCGTTTGATGCCTTTCCCCATCCAAATCATAGGAATCCTACTGTTGTCATTATAAATGGTTCGTTTAAATTTATACTCCGGCTGCCAGCCTTCCTCCAACACATAGAGCACATCTCCCGACCGTTTAAAGTTAAACGAACTGGCTATCGCAGCCAGCTGACTTTTTACGTAATCGCCCTGCTCAAAATCAATGGCTGGCAAAGATATCTTCACCCCCTCAAACTGGTTGATAAAAGAGGCCGCCTTGGCTTGAACATCGGCCAAATGCAAGCTGTTTTTCTCAATTAAATCGCGGTTCAGGTAGATTTGCTGATCACTCACAAATTCGACCCAATCGCCTTGCCCGTAACTGATATTGAGAAACGACTTCAACAGAGCTACCATGCTTTCTGGAGCCACAAAACCAACAGGCATATTAAATTCCTCCTTCAAATAATTAACCGGATAGGTCGATGAACAAGCCGAACTCAAAATCAGCAAATACCTGTCGCGACCTATTCGCTGATCCAAGAAGTTGAGTAAATGCTCCATGTTCCGGTCGAGCCGAAGGTACAGATCCTGCATCTCCATGGAATTTGGACTAAACGATCCCTGCTCATAATCCATCGACGAAAAATTGATCGCCAGCAAGTCTGGGGTGCTATCCATACCGAGTTGCTCGGCTTCAATCAGCGCCAGCGAAAAATCTTTAACCAGCTGATTTCCGTACGGAGTGGTCTTCAAAATCTTATAGCTCCCTGCCTGTTTTTTCAGCCGGTTCAGGTTGTATGGAAAAGTATTCCATTTGCCGTAATAGCCAGGTTCGAGCAAATAGCCATCTTCCACGCTTTCGTAATAACTGGTTAAAGGCAACAGTGGTTCCCAATCGTTATCGATATAAAAATCGGCAAACCGCCTATCATTAAATTGTCGCACCCAATCCGGAAACTGGTCTACATAGTAAGAGCTGCTGATCATGTTCCCGGTCAACTCGTCCATCCAGTAAGCACCATCAGCTGCATGACCAGAGGAAAAAACTGCGCTATTCGCATTCAGGGCCACGGAAAACACCCGAGCAACATTTCTTGTATTGAGTTTCAATATATCGCCAACAGTTGGACTAAGCAATTTAGCCGCCGAAACCTGCCCTTCCTTCGAATCGCTTCCTACCGTGATATAATAGTCATCTTGCAAGGCATTAACTTCCTTTCGACGCAGGCGATCATACCACGAATCGTTGACAATCCCGTGCCGGGCGGGATAAACCCCCGTAAAAAGTGTCGGCACGCCAGTGGCAGTCTTCTGAATGTGCAAATTCATGGAAGCATTTGTACAAACTGCTCCATCTTGCATCAGACGACGAAAACCACCTTGCTGAAACTGGTTCCAATACCGGGTTATGTAATCGGCCCGCATTTGCTCCACATTCACCACCACCACCAAACGGGTCTGGTCTCCGGGTGCGTTCGGGATTTGTTGCGCAAAAGACAGCGAAACCAGAGCGATAAAAAATAGGGAAAAGAGTATCTGTAGTCGATTCAGCATGGTATAGATTTTTAAACGCGACTCAAAAATATAAAAAAGAACTGAACTCACTAACTGAACGAAATTTATTGGAAATAATTATAGAAGTGCGACGCTTCGGGCATTCAATCCCCGGTTAATTTTGGTCCTAAATACCGCTTGCCGAACAGCTGAATAGGGTAGTCGAAAAAAGCTGGCTTAGGGGTAAATATGCCTTACCTTGTCTTATCTTAATACGAAATGACCAAAAGTAAAATCGACAACCATGAAAAATGTACTGCTTGTTCTCCTCCTCGCCTGTGCCGTGACGACACTCAATGCTCAAGACAACCGTCAACAAAAAGTGATTGATCAGCTGGCCGCCATTCACCTCATGATTGAACGCTCGCCCATCGACAGTGTGAAAGTACGCTATCCAAAGATGATTCGTGAAACCGGATTGCCGTCAGCAGAACTCGATCTTCCGGATGGCCGATACCGGGGCGAGTCGCCTGCCGATGATTTCGATTACCAACACGTAGTAGAGTTTGAAGTCCAGGCCGGGAAGATTGTCCGGCTCGACTACGATGAAGTTCACCAGGATGGTCGTGGAAAAGAGGGAGACGAAGCTTACTGCAAAAAAATGAGTATCACGGGCACAACTCCGGCCATTGCCTATCCCGTCTACGAGAAGGCCTTGTTGGAAACGAACAAGCTCGACGAGCTTGACGCAGTCAGCGGTGCCAGCTTCTCGCTCTACCGATTTAAGCTTTCTGTAGCCTATGCCTTGGTGAACGGAACCTTGTAGTTCACTTAACCAACCTCCAGGTTGGTCATGGCATTTGTGGGTGTAAAGTCATAATCAGGGTACTCATAAATCGGGATACGAAATTCGGTTTCGCCAATGGAGTAGCCGTACAAACTCTCATATTCGCTGATTTCCTCACCCATGCCTTCCAACTGTTGCAGGTACTCGCTAATGGACTTGGACTCAATGATGATCACCTTGCCCATTTTATTTATAATGGGACTGTGCTTACGGGTCTGATCGTGATCAAACTGCAAAATACGCCGCCCATAGCGGGTAATGCCAATCACCCGGAATGTCATGCTTTTCCCTACGCCTGGCAGGTTCAACACATTGCGGTCGGAAGCCAGAAAGGGCAGATCTTCCTTCTCGCGCAACTGCTTAATCTTATCCGCCATGTGTTCAGCTTCCATTGGAAACTGGCGTATGTCATCGTAATATTCTGCCGGAATGTATCCAAACCCCTTTTCCTCCTTTTGCTCCTGCACCGACCGGGCATTAACGGCAAAACTGTGGTTGTTCTCCATGTAACCCTTTACCGTAAATGTGTAATACGACAGCACGCCTACATCATTAAGCACCTGCCGCAATTTGGAAGCATGGCCACGACGCGATGCCGCTGTGGTAAACACGAGCTGATTGGTGATGGTCCACCCGGCAGAAAGCAACAGTTCAATGCTCTTACGGGCTTCGGGCGTCACCTCCATAGGCGATTCGAAATGGGTTTGAACGACAAACTGCCGGACACCAATCATCTCGGCTTTGGCTTTGAAATCAGTGAGAATCTGAATTAACTTTGGTGTGATTCGCTGCGGCAAATAGATCGGCAACCGCGTGCCCAACCGCACCCGAACCAACTCTGCGTACTTCTCGCCCTCAGAGCGAAACTGGTTAGCCTCCTGCTTCCGCTTAGCCATAACACACACGGCTTCAAAAATCTGTTCAAGCGCGTTATCTGAACTCATCAGCGCATCGCCGCCAGTAATCAGGATATCGCGTAATTGCGAGTCGTTTTCAAAATAATCCATCAAATGCTGCAACTTTTCCGTCCAGCCTTCTTTGGGTCTCAACTTCTCCAGGTCGAAATACAAGTTTCCATTCTGGAAATCGAACATGCGCTGGCAAGAAGCACACAGCCCTCCGCAGGTACGTCCTGCAGTATCGGGAATCAAGATAGCCACCTCGGGGTAACGCCTGTGAATGTTATGCGAGGTAGGAAGCAGCCAACCTGCGGCATTCGGCTCACCTGGTCTTACCACGTCTTCCTTTTCCCAAGCCGAAATATGACCAAACTCACTCACCAGCTGCCGGGAATAGATGATGTAATCGCGAATGGCCAGATCGGCACCAATGGCAAAATACGGAACACGCACATGCAACAAGGATAGGTAGTACGGATTGACAAAAAACGGGATTCCGATATCGCGGGCTTCATAAAGAATTTTCATGGTATCGGGATCGAGCGAATTACCCAGCATCTCGTTGAGCAGCTCGGGTGTGCGAACAGCAAATTTCAAATGAAACCGGTAATCTGTCCACCAATCGAGTACCTGCAGATATTTCTGTTCGTCTGACATGCCTTCCAAAAAATGAAACCGTTCACTTTTCACCACTCCTTCATCAATCAAGCGAACGATTACGCGAATGATGCGGTCGCGGTTTTCCTCCCGCAACTTCACGATCCGTGGGTCACAGCCCGACGGAAAACGCTCCATCCATTCCTCCAACTGTCCGGCAGAGGGCATCTTGCGTTTACGCTCACCACGATACTGGCGAAAAAGCTCCAACATGTCGTCGAAGAAGAACGGCTTGGCCCCACCAGTACCATAGTTTACGGCCAGCCAAATCATTTTAACAGGATTGCTCACAGCCAGTTCACCATGCAAATTCAAATCCGGATATTCCTGATCGGCATAATCAATATAATCCAACAAACGGATGGCAGCAAAATCAGACCAAGCTAATTCCCCGGCCGTAACCCGGCTCCCATCCTGTTGGTAAAAGCGGTATGCATCCGGCTTCTGCTTCAAATCTTCCAACACCCAATTGCGCACGCCAATCAAGGCTTCAGTCTCGTTGCGTGAACTGCGCATAATCTCTTCGAGGCGTGGGTTTTCTTTCAGTAAGCGTTTAAGTAAGCGATGAGACTTGACATTAATGGCTATTTTGTCCAATTGCTGAATCGTTGACATGGCGACCTCCTCTTTCCTAATCGTTTCGTGTTCATTTTCTTTTCCATCGAAATCCATCATACATGGGGATAACCTGTCGGATGGCTGCAGTAATCCTGACGGATACTGAGTGCGCGGTGCAAGCTTTTTGAAGTTACAAAAATCCGGGCACTTTGTCAAGATCACGAAGCACAAATGACCAGATTAGCAAAACAAAAAAACCGATATTAACCGACATGTCAATTCCCAGCAAAAAGATTCTGTTTTGACTTTTTCCCTTATCTTTAGAAGATCCAAAAAAAAGATCAATCACATTATACAGACGAAGAATCAGACATGGAAACAGAAGCTCCCAAAAATATTTTGATAAGAAAAGCATCGGGTGAGCAAGAGCCTTTTGCCGTTGAAAAGCTTATTCGCTCGTTGCACAATGCCGGAGCAGAAGAGGGGATCATTCAGCAGGTGACCAGCGATATTCAAGCCTGGATTTACGATGGCGTAAGTACGCAGCAAATTTACGCGCGGGCTTTCACTCTTTTGCGAAAGAAAAAAAGCCAGGTCGCCTCACGCTACAAACTCAAAAAAGCCATGATGGAATTGGGGCCTACGGGTTACCCCTTCGAACATTTCGTGGGTCATATCATGCAACGAATGGGCTTTTCGGTTGAAGTTGGACAAACCTTGCAAGGCCATTGTGTAACACACGAAGTGGACGTGGTGGCCACCCAAGACAAGCAACTGCACTTTGTGGAATGCAAGTACGGACAGAATGCCGGGCGAATTCAGAATGTTAAAGTGCCCCTTTACATCCGGGCCCGGGTGGACGACCTGATTATCAAGCGAAAGGAAGCACCGGAATATGCTGGCTTTACGTTTCATGGATGGGTGGTAACCAACACCCGATTTACATCCGATGCCATTGACTACGGCACTTGTAGCGGACTGAAACTCTTGAGCTGGGACTATCCGCCGGGCAACGGGCTGAAAGACTGGATTGACCGTGAAAAGCTCTATCCGATTACCGTAGTGAAAAACCTCAACAACAGTCAAAAGCAGGATCTGATGGAACGGCACATCGTCACCTGCCGCCAGCTGTTGGACGATCCGCAGCTGCTGGCTCCGCTCGCCCTCAGCGTCAGTAAAACCAAGGCTTTACTGAAGGAAATCCGGGAGATTTTGTAGGCATCGTGGATCCTTTCTTGTATTTTTCGCTCCATTTCTTTGGCTGTTTTCAGACGGACGATGGTTAAGATTGACCAGAATACAGCATGGATTGCGGCTATATTTCTCAGAATAAATTGAAGATGCCTGCCGGAATCATCCGGAAATGGATATTTTTACAAGACAAAAGCGAATCCTATGGATGCAATTTTCACTTCGGGTATTTTCATGTCGTTTTTCATCGTGTTTCTGCTTTTCACCAAGAAGAACAAAGCGCTAACCGACCGGATTTTAGCGGCTTGGGTGGCCATCATGGGCATTCACCTGCTGGGATATTACCTTTACCATCTGGGATTCTGGGAGCTGTATCCGCACCTAATTGGCGTTACAGCGCCTTTCCCATTGCTGCATGGCCCGATGCTCTATTTATACACCTTGTATTCACTGCGCAATGACAGCAAAATCCGGCGAATTGATTATCTGCATTTTGCGCCAGTAGCCATTGCCTATCTGTACATGGCGAAATTCTTTTTCTTCTACACCATTGAACAGAAACGAATGGTTGACCGGGGAGAAATTGATGATTTTGGACTATTTTCATCAATCTTGCTAATCGGGTTTGTGGTATCGGGACTTAGCTATTCCATACTCGCCTATAGGCTCACCTGGAAACATAAGCGTCAAATTGACGATAACTTCTCCTACGATGAAGGCATAAACCTCGACTGGTTGCGCTATTGCATCTGGGCAATCGGCATTATTTTTCTGACAGTCACGATCATCCTTGTTACACGCGAGCTGTTTGAAGTGCCGTATTCGTTTAATGCCGATTATATTTTTTATACCCTGATCATTGTATTTATCTTCTATATTGGTTATTTCGGCATTCGACACCAAGATATGTTTACCCACAATGTGAAAGATCTCAAGTCCTCGCCGCCCCTGCCGGATGAGAAATACAAAAAATCGGGCTTGAATGAAGCGCTTTTGGAGGAAGGACATCAAAAACTGCTGGATTTCATGCATGCAGAGAAGCCTTTTCTTGATCCGAAACTCACGCTAAGCGGTTTGGCCAGTGCTCTGAATATGTCGCCCAACCAACTGTCGCAAATCATCAACCAACAAGAGCAAATGAATTTTCATGATTTTGTGAACCGGTACCGGGTGGATGAATTCATTCACCGGGCTTCTCAAAACAACCGGTTCAGTATTCTGGCCCATGCGCTTGATTCGGGATTCAACTCAAAATCCTCCTTCAACAGCATCTTCAAAAAGCATAAAGACAGGACACCGTCGCAATACATAGCTCAACTAGGCGCTGAAAAACCGACCCTGTAAAGCTATCTCGTCAAAAAAAATTGGCACTGCCCATTTCATCTCAGTCCGTTATCCTTCAACACTTTAAAGGCACCAACGTGTAGGTTCGCACCCTTAAAAAGTCCGAAATTATACGCTTGGGCGATTGGTCTGTCGCTTTGGCCTTCATTTGCTAAAAAATTCAAACGAATCAATTTTACAAATGAAAGCACAAGTACAAACCACAGAAATTATTCAGGCATACCAAAGGCCTCTCGCGTTTTATACCCTGGCGACCATGATTCCTTGGGGGCTTTGGTTCATCAGTGGGCATATCAGTCACCTTAGCCCTTATAGCCACGAAATGAAATGGATTACCAGCATCCTCAGTTTTACAGGTTTACTGGCTCCGGTCCTTATCGCCTTCTGGTTCATTCTCCCAAACAAAACCTTAAGAGAAGATTTCATGAGACGGTTTTTCAATTTCAAAACACTCAAACCGCAGTACCTGCTGATCACTGTTTTTCTAATGCTGGTCAGTATCCTCGCAGCTCAGGCCATTTCCCTGCTCTTTGGATACCCTGCTGATCAGTTTCAACTCCGGGGCTCGTTCAGTTTTAGTTCCGGTATTTTTCCGGTTTGGGTGCTCCTGTTGCTCGCCCCCCTGCTCGAGGAACTGGCCTGGCATTCGTATGGTACCGATTGTTTGCGTTCGCGTTTCAATTTATTTACGGCCTCTGTGCTGTTTGCTTTTTTCTGGTCGTTGTGGCACTTCCCTTTGTCGTTTATCAAAGACTACTACCACAGTAACCTTGTCGAATCGGGACTGATCTATTCCGTCAACTTTGTGGTGAGCCTGGTACCCTTTGTCCTGATCATGAATTGGCTCTATTACAAAACGAACCGGAATATGCTTCTTCCGATCGTATTCCACATTTCAGCCGGATTTTTCAACGAGATATTCTCCACCCACCCCATGAGTAAAGTCATCCAGACCGGGCTGCTGCTTGTTCTATCCGCTTTTCTGGTTTTGACCAACCGAAGCCTGTTTTTCAATCGAATTTTCAATCCATCAACAATCAATTAATCCATACAATCATGAAAGCTTTATTTTTAACACTTCTTACAACGATCCTTTTCTGCGGGAACCTGTTTTCGCAAACAATTACTCAAAATATTAACGGAACCATTCGCGATCAACTGACGCGTGAGTCGCTTCCATTCGCCAATATCATTGTCGTGGGATCCGATCCCATGATTGGCACTACATCTAATGTGGACGGCAACTTTACCCTACAAAACGTGCCAGTGGGCCGCTGTGATATCCAGGTGACCATGATCGGCTATGAGCCTTACCTTGTCAACGAGCTGATGGTTACTTCCGGTAATCAAATCCGGCTGGACATTCATCTGGAACCCAAACTGACCGAGCTGGAAGCTGTTGAGGTGACGGTGCGGAAAGACCAACCGCTCAATTCGATGACCACGCTGAGCAGCCGTCAGTTTACTGTCGAAGAAACCCAGCGGTATGCCGGAGGAATGGACGATCCAGCCCGCCTCGTCACATCCTTCGCAGGCGTGGCGGCACCATCAGTCAGCAGCAACGGTATTTCCGTCAGGGGGAACAATCCCGACGGGTTGTTGTGGCAGGTTGAAGGTGTAGAAGTGCCAAACCCAAACCACTTCGCCAACCTGACGGTTGCCGGAGGCGGACTGCTAACAGCACTCAGCAGCCAGATGATGGCTAACAGCGATTTTTATACCGGGGCTTTTCCTGCGGAATATAGCAATGCCAGCTCGGGGGTATTCGATATCAAGATGCGAACCGGCAATCCCGATCAACGCCAATATACCCTGCAAGCGGGCATCATTGGTGTGGATTTTTCAACCGAGGGGCCCTTCAAACAAGGAAAAAAGGCAAGCTACCTAATGAACTACCGCAACTCCACCATGGCCCTAATCGCTCCACTGTTGCCCGACAATACCGGCATCCTCAAGTATCAGGACCTGGCTTTCAAAACCAGCTTTCCGACGAAAAAAACAGGAACTTTTTCATTGTGGGGTATTGGCGCTCTCGACGGGCAGGCGATGGATGCCGCTGATAGCATAGACTGGGAGATGAATGCCGATCGTGACAATTCGGATACCAAACTTTACCTATTTGCCACCGGACTGTCGCACCAATTACGGATAGGCAGAAAAACATTTCTCACCACCATCCTGTCGGCCACCGGCAATGGAATATCCCACAAAGAGGATCGCATCGCCTATGATCTTACGGAAAGTCCCCAGTCAGATATCGACAACCGGGTGTGGCGCTACACTTTGCAATCGGATCTGGATTACCACTTCGGAAAAGGAAACAGCTTGCGCACGGGACTGAAATACAGCCAACTGGGCTATCGCATCCATGCGGAGCAGTCGATGCACGAAGGCGCACAACCCGAAACACTCTCCGAGGCATCTGACAAAACCGGCATGCTTCAGTTCTATGGCCAATCGAAGATCAATTTGCTACCCCAGTTGACCCTGAATGCCGGTGTTAATGCCTTGGTATTTTTGTTGAATGACAGCTATTCCATTGAGCCCCGCCTGGGACTTAAATATCAGCTTACCCCCACTCAAAGCCTGGCTTTTGCCTACGGTCTGCACAGCCGC
>TARA_R110002050_G_scaffold1281_1_pt1 | contig 95432 bp, 91 predicted proteins | sample TARA_R110002050 | Tara Oceans TARA_R110002050 (sample SAMEA4396988) | marine metagenome | biome: Polar Biome; feature: [DCM] deep chlorophyll maximum layer (ENVO:01000326); material: water (ENVO:00002006), including particulate matter (ENVO:01000060) such as... | depth 25 m
TAACGGTAACTGTGCTAGATTGTTTAACTAATACACTTGCAGACTGTGATGGTGATGGACTTACCAATGTAGAAGAAGCTGCATTAGAAACTGATCCGAACAACGCAGATTCAGATAATGATGGTCTTTCGGATGGTGAAGAAGTGTCTTTAGGTACAAACCCTAGCCTTCCTGATTCCGATGGAGATACCATCAGTGATGGACAAGAAGTGACCGATAATACAAATCCTTTAGATGATTGTGACAACACAAATGGTGATGCATTACCAGAAAGTGATTGTGATGACGATGGTTTAACTACTGCTCAAGAAGATGCTATCGGTACTGATCCTAATAAATCTGATTCGGATGGAGATACAATTACTGATGGACAAGAAGTTACTGATAGTACTGATCCATTAAATCCGTGTGATTCTATCGGTGGAGTACCAATATTAGAGGCTGGTTGTAATCAAGAGGTAGTAGCTTCAGGCATAGCTGTTTCAAATGAAATTATAACCCCAGATAACGATGGCACAAACGATTTCTTCAGAATTGAAAATATCGAATCATTCCCGAACAATACGGTTCAAGTATATAATCGATGGGGTATAATTGTGTATGAATTATCAGGGTATGATAATAGCAACAATTCTTTTAGAGGAATTTCCAATGGAAGAGTAACGATTAGTACCGATGCAGAATTACCAGTTGGAGTATATTTCTACGTGATTAAATATATATATGAAGGCACAAATCTGAGCAAAGCTGGATACCTATACATCAACAGATAATCAAAATTATTAAGATTAAAAAAAATATCATGAAAAAATACATCATAATTATTCTATTTATTATCACCGGTTTTAAATCGGTTACCGCACAACAAGATGCGCAATACACCCAATATATGTATAATACCATCGCCGTGAACCCTGCTTATGCAGGTACAAGAGGCGTGTTAAGTATTAGTGCACTTCACCGTTCTCAATGGGTAGGCCTTGATGGCGCGCCAACGACACAAACCATAAACTTTCATACACCTGTATCCAATAGAGTGGGATTAGGTTTATCTATTATCAATGATGAAATTGGTAATGGCACCAATCAAGATACTTATGTTGATGCTGCATTTTCGTATTCCATTCCTACTTCTGAGAAGGGCAAGCTTTCTTTCGGTTTAAAAGCAGGTGGACATTTATTGAATATCGATTTTGCAAAACTTAGAAACTACGGAGCAGAAAGCAATTTGCCCAATGTAGATCATAAATTCTCTCCTAATTTCGGGGCGGGAGTTTACTATCATACCCAACAATTTTATGCAGGTCTTTCGGTACCTAATTTTTTACAAACAGAACATTTTGATAGCTCTGGCAACAACAGTTCTTCCTTCTTAGCTGAGGAACGCATGAACTTCTATTTCATCACAGGATATGTTTTTGATTTCAATCCAAATTTAAAGTTCAAGCCTGCGGCACTTATAAAGGCTGTAAAAGGAGCACCACTACAAGCAGATTTTTCAGTAAACTTTCTCTTAAATGATAAATTTTCTTTGGGTGCGGCCTATCGATGGGATGCTGCAGTAAGTGCTTTAGTTGGTTTTCAAATTTCCGATCAGCTAATGCTTGGTCTGGCTTATGATAGAGAAGTAACCGATTTAGGAGCAACACGATTTAACGACGGTTCTTTTGAAGTGTTTCTTAGGTATGAATTCATAACTAGGTATAAAAAAGTATTAACTCCAAGATTCTTCTAAATCAATAGCTATGAAATTAATGTATAAATTCTTACTTATATGCATGCTTACCAAAATGAGTAGTAATGCACAAGATACAAAAGAAAAAAAAGCAGAAACTAGTTTTGAAAATTATGCCTACTCTGAGGCTATTAACTCCTATGAAAATCTTGTAAACCAAGGTTTCAGTTCTGAAGAAATATTTAAGAACCTAGGTAATGCTAATTATTTCAATGCTAATTATAAAGAAGCCGCCGAATGGTATGGCAAGTTAATGGAAGTTGAAGGGGTTACTATTGATTCAGAATATTTATACAAATATGCACAAACATTAAAATCCTTAGAAAAATATAAAGAATCGGATATCTGGATGCTAAAATTTGAATCTGCCAAAAATGAAGATAATCGCAGTAAATTATTTATTCAGCATACCGATTACATTCATAAAATAAAAAAAAATTCAGGAAGATATAATATTAAAAATAGCACAATAAATTCTAGTGTTTCTGATTTCGCCCCTTCGATTAATGGTTCTCAATTAATTTTTTCAAGCGCTAGAGATTCTGGAATAACAACTAAGAATATTCATAAGTGGAATAGTATGCCTTTTTTAGATCTTTATATAGTTTCTATATCCGAATCAGGTGCTGTTGATGAACCAATACCTTTTTCGAAAAACATCAATAAAAGAACGCATGAATCATCTACCGCTTTCACAAAAGATGGACAAACCATATATTTCACAAGAAACAACTCTACAAATGGTTCGTTCGATAGAGATAAAGAAGGTATTAGTCGATTAAAAATTTATAAAGCAATACTTGTGAATAATCAGTGGAAGAATATAACAGAACTCCCTTTTAATAGTGATAATTACTCTGTAGCTCACCCTACCCTTTCTCCTGATGAAACCAAATTATATTTTGCATCAGATATGCCCGGTACACTAGGTGCTTCTGATATTTTTATGGTGACCATTAATAAAGATGGAACCTATGGTACTCCTGAAAACTTAGGACCAAGTATCAATACGGAAGCCCGAGAGACTTTTCCGTTTGTAACGAATTCAAATAAATTATACTTTGCTTCTGACGGACATCCTGGACTTGGAGGTCTAGATATTTTTGCCATAGATTTAGAAACTTTAGCTAAAGGATACATACAAAATGTAGGCACACCTGTAAATAGTGAAGAAGATGATTTTTCTTTTATTATAGATGAGAATAGCAACATAGGTTACTTCGCATCAAATCGAAAAAATGGCAAAGGAGGTGATGATATTTATAATTTCACAGAAAATGACCCACTGAATTTCACTTGTAAAACAATCGTGACTGGACTAGTAAAAGACCGAAAAATGAATAGTATAATACAAAATGCCAAACTTGTTATTCGTGATAAAAAAGGAAAAACAATTTCCAATGGTGTTTCTGACACGAATGGTTATTTCTCTCTATCTAGTGAATGCATTAATGAAGAATATGTCATATACGCATCAAAAACAGATTATGAGGAAGGGAGTACTCCTATTTCAATTAAAAATGAATATGATACCAATAATATAATCGTGTTTTTAACTTCTACCCTTGAAGAAGCAGAAAAAGAAACTGATTTAGCTATACAATTAAATCTAAAGCCTATTTATTTTGATTTTGATAAATCGCTTATTAGAAAAGACGATCAAGTAGTTCTAGCAAAGGTAGTGTCATATTTAAAGCAATATCCAAATACAAACATTCAAATTGGTTCTCATACAGATGCTCGCGCTAACGACTCTTATAATTTAAAACTATCAAAAAGAAGAGCAAAAGCTACTCTTGAATATTTAATTACGCAGGGAATAAGTGCGTCAAGACTTTCTTCAGAAGGTTATGGCGAAACAAAACTCACTAATAATTGCGATAACAATACTAAATGTTCAAACGAGAAACACCAAGTGAACAGAAGATCTGAATTTATTGTTATCAAATAACTATATAGCAGATAATTACGTCATAAAAAGAGAACGTTATGCTTTCTCTTTTTTTTTACTCAATTTTGAAATGTTATAAGCATTCTAGTTTCTTTTCTACACTAAAGAGTATTAATTTTGCATCATAATTCAAAATACATGCAAAAACACTTCAGGAAAATAGCTAAAATAGCATTAGTACTAGTTTATTTAGTAATTATTGCAGGTGCCGTTGTGCGAATGACGGGTAGCGGAATGGGGTGTCCTGATTGGCCTAAATGTTTTGGCTATTACATTCCACCAACAGATGCGAAAACCTTAGAATGGCAAGAGAACAGGGATTTTGAGCAAGGCCAAGTAATCATTTATAAGCAATCGCTAAAAATAGCTAACGGATATTTTAGAACTACGGACACCTATAATAGTGAAAACTGGGATGATTATACAAAACATGACTATGCCTTTTTTAATGTGTATCACACATGGGTAGAATATATCAACAGACTTTTTGGTGCTCTAGCTGGTGCGGCAACTTTAGTATTAGCAATTCTATCTTTTTGGTATTGGAAAAAAAGCAAAAGAGTTACCCTACTATCATGGCTAGTGGTTTTTGGAATGGGATTTCAGGCATGGCTTGGAGCTACTGTTGTTTATTCTGTCTTAGAACCCGTAAAAATAACAGTGCATATGATAATGGCATTGGTAATTGTTGCGCTATTGCTTTATGTTATCTATTACACCTCAGCGACCAAAGAATACCTTAAAGGAAATCGTAAAATTTTAGTATTAGTTTCAATTGCGTTGGCCTTGACACTTATTCAAGTAGTTCTTGGTACACAAGTTCGTCAGTTTGTAGACCATCAAATAGATTTGGTTGGAGCAGATGCTAAAAATCTTTGGTTACAAAACCCCGCAATACAATTCTATATTCACAGATCCTTTTCTGTTTTAGTAGTTTTACTCAATTTATATGTGGCTTACATCATAACTAAATCGAAATTAGGTTTCTCCAAAATAAGGTGGGTGCTCCTGTTACTTTTTATTGAAGTTATTTCTGGAATAGCAATGTATTATATTGATTTTCCGTTTGGTAGTCAAACAATTCACTTGGTTATCGCCACACTCCTATTCGGAATGCAATTCTATTTAGTTTTAGAAGCAATAAAACCTGCTCAAAGTCCTAAAACTTTGTAACTTTGCTTCCTCCTAAAAATCAAAGTAATGATTTACAAAATCCGTATAATCCTAGACGCAGAAGAAGATATCTTTAGAGATATTGAAATAGAAGCAAGTACAACTTTAGAAGATTTTCACAATGCTATTACCCAAGCTTTTGGGTTTTTAGGTAATGAAATGGCATCTTTCTATACCTGCGATGAAGAATGGAATCAAGATGAAGAAATTGCACTTCATGATATTAGTGAAAATGGATCAAATGTTCGGTTAATGAATGAAACATTTTTAGAAGATATAATCACTGAGAATACTCCTAAACTTATATATGTTTATGACTTTTTAAGCATGTGGACATTCTTTGTTGAATTAGCTGATATCGTTGAAGTTGAAGATGGCAGGGTATATCCAAATTTATTATTTAGTTTTGGAGACTTACCAGATTCTCCACCAGAGAAAAAATTTGAAGCTGACCCATCGTTCGATTTTGACGATACATATGAAAACTACGAAGATTTAGATTTTGATGAAAACTGGAACTAAATTTTAAGAATCTTAAAACTACATTAATTATCCCCAATTATACATAATGATCAATTTATACGCTACTCAAATCGACACTATTTCCCTTCATCGTGTTGGGAATAAAAATAAAGGTGAAGCCATTTTTTTATCTGAAGCATCACATGCTTTAAATGATGAAACCACGGGTTTACTTAAAGAATATTTCTTTAAACCATTCCGAGAGAAAGAAGAAAATTATTTCAATTTTTCCAATGATGTTGATGTGGAGTTCAATGAAATGTTCAAGATTACTTCGAGTATTTTTTCAGATCCAGATAGCTTGCATGCAAACTCAAAAAAAATTGCCTCTTATTTATATGAGCAATCAAATCATCCACATATAAAAAGTGGTGAAGTATATATTGCCTACCTGAGTGGTGTTTTATTAGATAATGTAAAAGTTAATGCTATTGGTATTTTTAAAAGTGAATTGAAACATGATTTTATTCAGTTTGAAGAGAAAGACAATAACTTAGATATTATTGTGCAACAAGGAATCAACATCAATAAATTAGATAAGGGATGTTTAATTTTTGACTCAAACAAAGAGGAAGGTTATAAAATTTTATCTGTAGATAGTAATCGCTATGATACTAAATATTGGTTAGAAGAATTTTTAGGAGTAGAAGCGCTTTCTGATGATAATTTTAAGACAAAAAACTATTTAAAATTTTGCCAGAACTTTGCTAAGGATGTTGTTTTACCTGCAGAAGACAAACAACAAGAAGTGCTATTCATGAACCGTGCAGTAAATCATTTTGCAAAGAACGATTCTTTTGAAGAAACAAGCTTTTTAAATGAGGTTATGGAAAACCCTTCTTTGATACCTGAATTTAAAAACTATAAGGCTGAGAAAGGGCCAAAATATAGTGTTGAAGATGTTTCGAACTTTGATATCGCAAATAAGGCTGTATCCGATGCAAGAAAAAAGATAAAAAATGTAATCAATCTTGATACAAATATTCAAATCAAACTAGATTTCATTAATCCAGAATCTGCCCAAAAATATGTGGAAAAAGGATGGGATGAAGAAAAACAAATGTATTACTATCTGGTTTATTTTAACAAAGAACAAAAAAGTTAGCAACTAGATTTTAATCTTATTTTCCATTATCTGTTTCATACTTACATCTTCATAATTACGTTTTACAAAATCTAGGGTGAGGTTCAAAACTTCGCCCATTTTTTTGCAATTTTTAAAGTTCACATCTAGGGTAAGTTCATGAATTTGTGATTTCAGTAGTTCTATATTCTCGGGTGTAGATATTTTATCTACCAAACATGCCTTTAACAATCTTTTGATTCTATTCCCAGAACTAATGATTCGCTTAGCAACAATAGAACGCTCTTCTAATTTATATTGATCCACCGATTTATTTTGAAGCTTAGTTCTCACCAATTCTACCATTTTAAAATTTTCTTTAAAAAATTGTGGCCGGTATACCTTCAATTTACCTTCATAACACTGTTGATCAAAATCAATAGGTCTAATTTTATAGACTACATGATCAAAATCATGGGTTGGAACTATTACGTAATTATAAGAACGCATATCACCCAGCAAACGAATCATACAACGTTCATTAAATTTCACAAATTCTTTTGCCAACTGCGCCTTTTCTGGTTCGGGGCAATTAGGTAGCATTTCCTTAATAAAAACATCTCCAGGAATGCCTGCAATATGCTCTTCTATTAAAGTATTTTTATACACCAAAAAATTAAGATTGTAAGGGGATAACATATGCTCTAACTCTAATCCATAAATTCGAGAAGCATCTGTTTTTTTTACATAGAAGTAGGTAAAGTTATCATTTAAAATATTTCTTACTTTTATTCGAAAAGGCTTAGAATTTCCAAACGTGCAATAATCAACAGCATCAACATTTAAATATTGAAAAATATTATCTCCACCATCTGAAAGCAAAATAGAGTATACTTTTTTTAGACTTAAATCTATTTCAGCTCTTTCAAATTCAGAATAGTACACCCTAACCCATAAACTATCTTCATCATTAGAATCATAAACAACTATAGAGCCTGAGAATCTTAATAAATCTTCGTAAAAAATTGGAATTTCTATGGTGCGCTTATAATGCTGCAAATAGCTATTTAATTTATTGCTAACAGGGTATGCAGGCTTTTTCTTCGACATCAATCGTTCAGACATTTCTATAACTTTTAATTAATTTGAGCTTATCTTGTAACAAAATAGGCATTTCCTCGTCAACTATACTATACAACAACCCAAAAACCAATACTATTTTGAATACAATACTCACTGTACATAATTTAACAAAAAAATTTGGTGCTTTGGTCGCCGTAAATGACTTATCATTCACTATTGAAAAAGGCAATGTTTATGGCATTTTAGGTCCTAACGGAAGTGGTAAATCTACAACTTTAGGCATCGTACTTAATGTCGTTAACAAAACTTCTGGTAGTTTTAGTTGGTTTGAAGGTCATACCACAACTCATGATGCGCTAAAAAAAGTAGGTGCTATTATTGAGCGGCCAAACTTCTACCCATATATGACCGCAGTCCAGAATTTGAAACTGGTGTGTAAAATAAAAGAAGTTTCAGAAACTAAAATTGAAGAAAAATTAGAATTAGTCGGACTTTTAGATCGTAAAAATAGTAAGTTCAAAACATACTCTTTAGGAATGAAACAACGTCTAGCGATAGCTTCAGCCCTACTTAATGATCCAGAAATTCTTATTCTAGATGAACCTACTAATGGCTTAGATCCACAAGGAATCCATCAAATTCGTGAAATCATAAAAAAAATTGCCTCGCAAGGCACAACCATCCTTTTAGCTTCACATTTATTAGATGAAGTAGAAAAAGTGTGTAGTCATGTCGTAATTCTTCGCAAAGGCAAAAAATTATATTCAGGTAGTGTTGAGAATATGCTAGCCAGTTATGGTTTTTTTGAATTAAAAACCAAAAACGAAAAAGAATTAATTGCGTATTTAGAGGGTAATGCAAGTTTTGGAGTAGTTAAGAATACTGATGGTTTGATTACTGCATTTCTAAAAGAAGATGTGGCAGCAGAAGAATTAAATAAAGTTCTCTATGAAAAAGGAATTATACTGTCTCACCTATTAAAAAGGCGAGAAAGTTTAGAAGAACAATTCTTAACGCTAACGAATAATACCAGCAACTAGTAGCTATACAAACCACCTAAAAAAATTACAAATGATACGTTTATTACAAATAGAATTCATAAAACTTTGGAACAATAGAGCTAGTAAATTTTTAATCATATCTTATTTTTTTCTATTAACTACTATTGCTTTGGTAGCAGCAATTAAATTTGATATTGGCCCTATTAAATTTCATTTAGCAGAACAAGGAATCTTTAACTTTCCATACATATGGCACTTTAACACCTTTATAACAGCATTTTTTAAACTTTTCCTCGCTATTGTCATAGTTTCCATGATGGCCAATGAGTATAGTAATAAGACCATAAAACAAAACTTAATTGATGGACTATCAAAGAAAGAATTTATACTTTCTAAATTTTTAACTGTGGTCTCATTTTCCTTAATTTCAACTATTTTTGTTTTTGTAGTTTCTTTGATTTTAGGGCTGATATACTCTGATTTCACTGAGTTTTCTATCATCTTTTCTGACTTAGAGTTTCTGTTGGCATACTTTGTTAAACTAATGGGATTCTTTTCTTTCTGTCTCTTTTTAGGAATTTTAGTGAAAAGATCTGCTTTTGCATTAGGCTTTTTAATCTTATGGCAAATTTTTGAAGGTTTCGTGAGAGGTATGATTCGTTGGAAACTTTTTGATGGTGATACTACCGATGCTATTATGGGCTTCTTTCCTTTAAATTCAATGTTTAATTTGGTAAAGGAACCTTTTTCTAGACTTAAAGCCGTACAAACCGCAGTAGCTCAGATGGGTGAAAAATTAGAATTAAATTATTATGTTCATTGGTATGAAATTTTAATTGTACTTGCTTGGACGGCAATTTTTGTCTATTTATCTTATGCTTTATTAAAGAAAAGAGATTTGTAGTATCTTGTAGCGTCTGAGAAACGCTATGAAAAAAACATACTTAATAGTACTCTTTATCCTGTTCTCATTATGGAATGTATCCGCTCAGGGCGAAACCTCCAGTTGGTACTTTGGCCTAGGAGCGGGAATACATTTTAATAATGATGGGAGCGTAACTGCACTTACCAACGGAAAATTAAATACAGTCGAAGGTTGTACCTCTATCTCAGATAGTGCTGGAAATCTACTAGCCTATACCGATGGTATTACTGTGTACAATAGAAATCATCAAATAGTACTAAATGGAACTGGACTGTATGGAGACCCATCGAGTACACAGTCCGCTATTATCGTCCCAAAACCTCAAGATCCAAATATCTATTATATTTTCACAGTTGATACCTCTGTTTTTGAAACCGATCCAGATTTTGGCCTTAACTATTCCATTTTAGACATTTCTTTGGATGGCGGCAATGGTGCTATTATTCAAAAGAATATAAATCTGCTTCAAGACAGTTCTGAAAAAATTACAGGCGTGATTAAAGATTGTTTTGAACAATCTATTTGGGTAATTACTTTAGCGTCAGTTGATGGTGTCAATGGAGAATTCAACACCTATCATTGTTTTGAAGTTAACGTAAATGGAGTAAATACCACCTCAATCAAAAATACATTTCCTGATTTATTTATAGGAGATCCCAGAGGGTATTTGAAATTATCCTCCGACGGTTCAAAAATGATAAGTACAAATGTATTTGATGGTGCTTTTCTATACGATTTTGATCCTAAAACAGGACTTATTTCCAACCAAAAACAAATTGAGATTCCTGGTCTAAATAATCTTTCTTACGGTACAGAATTTTCTAATGAAACTAACTATTTATACATAAATACGTTTAGCAATGATGAGATAAGTAGATCTTCATTAATACAGTATGATCTAGAGGCTGCCAATATTTCAGACTCAGCAATACTAATTGATGAAAGAGAAGCCTATAGAGGTGCTTTACAAATGGCTGAAAACGGAAAAATATACAGAACAAATCCAATAAGCTATCAAGAAGGTATTTCTTACCTCAGCGTTATTAACAAGCCTAGTGAAAAAGGTGCTGCCGTCAATTATCAGCATAATGCAATTTCATTAAATGGAAAAATAGCAATGCAAGGGTTACCACCATTCATACAATCTTTTTTTAATAAAACAGATCTTATTAAGAATACTGATGGAACGACTAGCGCTTCATTAGCAATTTGTGAAGGAGATAGCTTTATTTTAGAGGCCGACGACCATCTTGGTGCAGCCTATAGTTGGCGAAAAGATGGGATTCTAATTTTTAATCCAAATGATTACTACCTAGAAATTAACGCCTCTCAATTGACAAATGCAGGTAAATACAGGTTAGAAATAACCCCCGCAGATCCTAAACAATGTCCAATTATTGGTGAATCCACGATTCAGATTTATCCCGTTCCCTCATCTAACACCTTAAGAATTGTGCAGTGCGACGTCGATGCATTAAATTCAACAGATGGCATTACTGCAATTAATCTAGAACAGGCTTATTTATTTGAGCCAAACTCTAACGACTTTACATTTTTGTTCTACGAAAATGCAAATACTCTGGCAGACAATCAACCAATACTAAATCCAGTCGGATTCACAAATACAATTCCTTATAATCAAACACTATATTATAGATCAATTAGTGATTATGGATGTGTTTCTACTGGTGAGTTACACCTTATCGTACAGCCCACTACAGTAAGCTTAAATTCTAAAAGTCCGTATCAAACATGTGATAGTAATCCAGATGATACAATAATAGAAGGACTATTTGATCTTGAGATAATTAAACAAGAGAACTATCCGAATCTTGAGGCCCATTTTTACAACTCTCTTGATGATGTGGCCCTTGAACAAAACGAAATTTCTGGTAATTTCATAACGAAGTCAACCACTTTATATGTTCGTTTAGAAAATTCTAATGAATGTCAGGCAGTTGAAGAAATCGAATTCATCGTAAATCCTTCTCCTTCATTTACATTTCCTGAAATTCATTATTTATGTACCGATGGTGAAAACTTAAATCTAATAGCTCCAAATGGATATGATAGTTATACATGGATAAAATTTAATGGTACTACTGAAACTGAAATTTCATCAACACCTATAGGATCCATTGCAGAAACGGGCAATTACGCTTTAGAATTAGGCTACAGGTATAGTTCTAATGGAGAAGCCATACTTTGTTCAAATCGTGTGAATTTCACGGTCAAACCATCAAATAAAGCAATAATAAAAACTATAGATATTAAAGATCTTTCAGATAACAATACCGTGGAAATTTTTGTTTCTGGCGATGGTATTTATGAATATTCGATCGATAGCATTAATTTTCAAAACAGCCCTAAATTTTCGGATTTAGAGCCTGGATTCTCAACTATATATATTAAAGACACCTATGGCTGCGGAATAACGGAAGAGAAAATAGCAATTATTGGATATCCAAAATTCTTTACTCCAAATGGTGATGGCGCTCACGATTATTGGCAGATTATTGGGGTAGATGAAATGTTCCAACCGAATAGTGTAATCTCTATTTTTGATCGATATGGTAATTTCGTCACCAATATCACTCCAAAAAACAAAGGGTGGGATGGAAATTTAAATGGGCAACCACTACCCGCTTCTGATTATTGGTTTAAGGTAAATTTAGAAGATGGCAGAGTTTTTAAAGGTCATTTTTCATTGAAAAGATAATACTGATAAAAAAGTAAAATTTATTATGGATTTTAGGTTTCAAAACTTTCCCTTTTGTAATTTTAGGCTATGAAATTTAAGGTTGTATCAGAATTCAAACCCACTGGAGATCAGCCCAATGCTATCAAGCAATTAGTTGCAGGTATTGAGACTGAAGAAAAATATCAAACTTTACTTGGAGTAACTGGTTCCGGAAAAACATTTACAGTTGCCAATGTAATCGAAAGCGTTCAAAAACCAACTCTGGTTTTAGCGCATAACAAGACTTTAGCAGCGCAATTATATTCCGAATTCAAACAGTTTTTCCCTGAAAATGCTGTGGAATATTTTGTTTCCTATTATGATTATTACCAACCTGAGGCTTACATTCCAACATCTGGTCTTTATATAGAAAAAGATCTTTCTATCAATGAGGATATTGAAAAACTAAGACTAAGTACAACTTCTTCACTTTTATCTGGTAGAAGGGATGTTATTGTAGTTGCTTCCGTTAGTTGTTTATACGGTATCGGAAACCCGGTTGAATTTCAAAAAAATGTGATTTCAATTCATAAAGATCAAGTAATTTCTCGAACAAAATTTTTGCATCAATTAGTGCAGAGTCTATACTCTAGAACTACAGCTGAATTTAAAAATGGAAACTTTAGAGTTAAGGGTGATGTTGTTGATGTTTTTCCAAGTTATGCTGATCATGCGTTTCGGATCCATTTTTTTGGTGATGAGATTGAAGAAATTGAAGCTTTTGACCCATTAAAAAATAAACTCCTTGAGAATTACGAGAACCTCAACATCTACCCTGCCAATATGTTTGTAACTTCTCCTGACATTCTTCAAAATGCCATTCATCAAATTCAAGATGACATGGTAAAACAAGTAGATTATTTCAAAGAAATTGGCAAACCATTAGAAGCTAAACGTTTGGAAGAACGCACTAGTTTTGATTTAGAAATGATTCGTGAACTTGGGTATTGCTCCGGAATAGAGAATTATTCACGCTATTTGGACGGTAGAGAACCAGGAACAAGACCTTTCTGTTTACTCGATTATTTTCCAGATGATTTTTTAATGGTTGTAGATGAAAGTCATGTAACCATTTCACAAGTACATGCTATGTACGGTGGTGACCGTTCCAGAAAAGAAAATTTGGTAGAATATGGATTCCGATTACCTGCAGCAATGGATAATAGGCCCTTGAAATTTGAAGAATTTGAAGCCTTACAAAATCAGGTAATCTATGTAAGTGCTACTCCGGCAGATTACGAATTACAATTGTGTCAAGGGGTGTTTGTAGAACAAATTATAAGACCTACAGGACTTTTAGACCCTGTTATTGAAGTACGTCCAAGTCTAAATCAAATTGATGATTTGGTCGAAGAAATACAGCAACGAACAGAAAAAGATGAGCGTACTTTAGTTACAACCCTTACGAAAAGAATGGCTGAAGAATTAGCTAAATATTTAGACAGGATTAATGTAAGATGCCGTTATATTCATAGTGATGTGGATACGCTGGAACGTGTTGAAATAATGCAAGATCTTCGAAAGGGAATTTTTGATGTACTCATAGGTGTTAACCTATTGCGAGAAGGTTTAGACTTACCTGAAGTATCGTTAGTAGCTATTTTAGATGCAGATAAAGAGGGATTTTTACGAAGCACACGTTCTTTAACGCAAACTGTGGGTAGAGCAGCAAGAAATTTAAATGGTAAAGCTATAATGTATGCTGACAAAATCACTAAAAGTATGCAAACAACCATAGATCAAACAAATTATAGAAGGGAAAAGCAAATAGCCTATAATACTGAACATAATTTAGTACCTACAGCATTAAATAAAAGTTTAGATAGTGCTTTATCAAAAAACTCGGTCTCTACATATCATTTTGAAAAAGAAGAACTTAGAGCTGCTGAACCTGATTTAGATTATTTAACCAAAGAACAAAGAGAAAAATTAATTCGAGGCAAGAGAAAAGATATGGAAAAGGCTGCCAAAGAACTAGATTTTATGCAAGCGGCTAAATTAAGAGATGAGATAAAACTTTTACAAAAACAAGATTAATTTAAATCATAGTAAAACTACACTGTATATGAAAAGGTATAACGCTATTAAAATGTTATTCTACAGTTTATCATTCTTTTTTAGTCTGACATGTTTTTCTCAATCCCTGTCTAAAGAAAAAATATATGCTGCTGCTGAGGAGAAATTTCCTGAGGCAATTTTTAATTATATTTCTTTTTTAGAATTGCCAAATGACGGTAATTATCCAGATCAAATTGAAAATAACTTAGCTCGTTGTCAGGCAATTTTCTCTGACTTGCAGTTTGATACAAGAAGAATTACTACCTCAGGTATTCCAATCTTATTCGCAGAGAAAAAATTTCATAATAAAGCAAAGACAGTTTTATTTTATATGCAGATTGATGGTCAACCTGTTGATACCACAGCATGGGATCAACCCGACCCTTTCAAACCTGTACTCAAAGAAAAAAGAAATGGCACATGGAAAATAATTGAAACAGAACTTCTCCGAACAACTTTTAATCCTGACTGGCGCATATTTGCGCGATCCTCTTCTGATTCTAAAGGACCGGCTATGTCATTAATAACGGCATTACAAATTTTACAAGAGATACATTTAAAACCTGCTTTCAACATCAAAGTAGTTATGGATTTTCAAGAAGAATTAGGATCTCCTTCGCTTCCAAAGGCTGTTGTTGAAAATCAAGAGTTACTAAAGGCTGACCTGCTTTTTATTATGGATGGGACCAGACATATTTCTAATCTTCCAACACTTACTTATGGAGCCAGAGGAATAGCAACAGCTACTCTTAAAACATTTGGATCTTATACTCCATTACACAGCGGACAGTATGGTAATTTTGCTCCAAACCCTATATTTGAAACAGCAAAACTATTAGCTGGTTTAAAAGACGCGAATGGACGGGTAACTTTGCCTAGATTTTATGATGGGATAGTTTTAAGTCAAAAAGAAAAAGATGCAATCAATAACATACCTGAAAGCAAAGACAGTCTTTTATTACGATTAGGAATTGCACAGTCTGATGCGGTTGGTGATTCGTATCAAGAAGCGCTACAATACCCTTCGTTAAATATTAGAGGATTAAATGCAGGCTGGGTCGGCAAAGAAGTAAGAACGATTATCCCCTCTGAAGTTACAACAGAAATTGATATGCGTTTAGTCCCAGAATCGGATGGGAAAAAATTAATGGAATCCTTAAAAACGTATATTACAACTAATGGTTATCATTTAGTAGCTGCTATTCCTACTGTCGAAGAACGACAAATGTACCCAAAACTGGCGTCATTTACCTATAAATTAGGTTCTTTACCTTTTAGAACAGAAATGGATTCACCAATTGGTGATTTGTTAAACAAGGCTATGAAAAAAGTTTTCGGTGACAAGGTGGTAAATATGAGAACTACTGGAGGTTCTCAACCCATGTCTCCTTTTATAACTACTTTAAACATTCCAGCCGTTTCAATTCGAATTCCTAATCCAGATAATAATATTCATAGTCCAAATGAAAATTTAAGAATAGGTAATTTTCTAGAAGGAATTATTACTTGCTTAGCCATTTTAGATGAACCAACTAAATAAAAAAAACGTCCCGAATATTTCTAATCGAGACGCTTCTAACCAACCAACTTAAACAAACCATTATGAAAACCTGTAGGTCAACACAATTTTATATGCCATTACTCAATTTCAATTAATCGCTTTGGTTTTGGCAATGCTTCTTCCTTTTTTGGAAGCTTAAAACTTAAAATTCCATCCTCATAACCAGCTTCTATTTTATCTATATTCACTGTTTCTGGTAATGTAAAGGCTCTTTTGAATGAAGAAAAAGAGAATTCTTTTCTTGTATATTTTATAGAATCTTCTACTTTTTCATTGGAAGTTTCATTTTTGCTTTCTGTTGAAATAGTCAATAAATCATTATCTATTTCAATTTTAAAATCTTCTTTTTTTCTACCTGGAACAGCAAGTTCTAATACAAAAGATGCATCATTTTCTTTAATATTAACCGCTGGAATTTTGTCATTTAAAACTTCAGAACCACCAAGCCAATCTGGTTTAAACAATTCATTCATAAATGATGGAATTGACACTACATTTCTATTTACTGTACTCATAACTTTATTTTTTTTATGTTAGACAAATCATGTATTTGATACATTATAGTCAAAACATATACCAAGAAAAAAAACATGCCTTTATGTCGTTTTTTAAGTGATTAATACTGCCTTTTTGTCTGTTTTAGTTAATTAGCAATATAAAAAATACCTATAACCTTTTGGTATTCATTAGCTAGTATCCAATTAATTTAGAGGAAAGAATAACAACATTAATATGCTATGCTATTAAAATAGTACCTTGCACAAAAATATGATGTATGACGAATAATGACATTCTAAAGAAGTTAAGAGTAGCTTTAATGCTAAGAGATGATGAAATTGTTGAGATTTTAAAACTTGTAGATTTTAAAATTTCCAAGGCTGAACTTGGTGCTTTCTTTAGAAAGGAAGATCACCCCAATTATATGGAATGTGGTGACCAAATATTAAGAAATTTTCTAAATGCTTTGGTTATTCATTTGAGAGGTACCAAAGAAAATCCAAAAAATCCAAAAGAAGCTTTAGCCAATATTAAAAAAGGACCACAAGTAAAAAAAGGATACGACCCTGATTTCAAGGCAAAGCAAGAAAGAAAAGTGGATAAAAATATTATACACGGAAAATACAAGAACAAAAAAAAATCCTGAATTTAATTCAGGATTTTCGTTAGTAATAAACATAAATAATACTACCTATTATTCTATTCGAACAGGCAACTTGTACGTTCTTCCTTCTCGGTACTCCTCCAAATCAACTTTGCGATAGTTTAATCTACTTTTTACAAATTGCTCTAGCTTTTCATTGTCAGTCTTTACAGATAAAATAACAATCTCCCTATCTTCATTAAGTGTAAATAGCACTGTTCCTGTTAAATCTCCGTCTTTAATAAGAACTACATTGTTCTTTAAAAGATCCGCAATTTGAGCTGATAATTTTTTAGCTGGCTTATCTATTAATGTTCCATTATTAGCAAAAATAGTTCCAGTCGCAAGTAGCATTGCAGCTACTAAAAATAAATTTAATTTTCTCATGATAATTTGTTTTAAGATTGATAATTGATTAATTGATGATATAAAAAAGACGTTTGGCAGAGAACAATGTTACATTTAAAATTTATTTTAACACATTATTAACTCTGCCTTATGACAACTAATTCATATCAAAATTAGTATTAAAAACAATCGCACAAACTTTTTGGATACATTCTTAACCCTTATTTAAAGCAGGTAACACTATCTTTAAATAAGAGCATGAAAATAATTTTAAAACGCATGTTATATGCTAATTTTTTTTCATGCTTCTTGATATAGCCTTGAAACAATAGAGCAGATTCCATATAAAATATTCCCAGAAAAAGAGAAAAAGTTCTAAAACACAAAAGGGCGATGTTAAGAAAACATCGCCCTTTTTAGAACTATCGTATTACTAAATTATCAAATTAACTTAGTACCGCTTTTACTTTATCTGCTGCTTCTTGAAATTGTACTGCAGATTGTACATCCAAACCAGAATTATCTATTAGCTCTTTTGCAATATCCGCATTAGTACCTTGTAACCGAACAATAATCGGCACATTTATAGTACCCATGTTCTTATAGGCATCAATAACACCCTGGGCTACCCGATCACAACGAACAATACCACCAAAAATATTAATCAATATTGCTTTTACTGCTGGATCCTTTAAAATAATTTTAAACGCTGCTTCAACTCTTTTTGCATCAGCAGTACCTCCAACATCAAGGAAATTCGCTGGTTCTCCACCTGCTTGTTTAATTAAATCCATTGTTGCCATAGCTAAACCTGCTCCGTTTACCATACAACCAACATTACCTTCTAAATCTACATAATTAAGACCTAAAGCTCCTGCTTCTACTTCAATAGCATTCTCTTCACGAAGATCACGCATTTCTGCATACTGCTTTCTTCTGTATAAAGCATTATCATCAATAGACACCTTAGCATCTACAGCCATAATTTTATCATCCGAAGTTTTTAAAACTGGATTTATTTCAAACATACTAGAATCACTTTCCACATAAGCCGTATATAAAGCACTAACAAATTTTGTCATTTCTTTAAATGCAGTACCTGATAATCCTAAGTCAAATGCAATTTTACGTGCTTGGAAAGGCAATAAACCTGTTCCAGGATCTATTTCTTCTGTAAAGATTAAATGAGGCGTATGCTCTGCTACTTCTTCAATATCCATACCACCTTCAGTAGAATACATAATCATGTTTCTTCCTGTACCACGGTTTAATAAAACCGACATGTAAAACTCCTTAGTTTCACTTGCACCAGGATAATAAACATCTTCTGCCACCAAAACTTGATGTACTTTTTTACCTTCAGCTGAAGTTTGAGGTGTAATTAGATTCATTCCAATTATATTACCCGCAATTTCTTCAACTTCTTTCAAATTTTTAGCTAGTTTAACTCCGCCACCTTTTCCGCGACCTCCTGCATGAACTTGGGCTTTGATAACATGCCAACCAGTTCCTGTTTCTGCTGTTAATTGCTTTGCCGCATCTACAGCTTCTTTTGCGTTATGAGCCACTATTCCACGTTGGATGCGCACTCCAAAACTTGCTAAAATTTCTTTTCCTTGATATTCGTGAAGATTCATAAGTAAATCGTGTCTTTATTTAATAGGGACAAAAATAGCAAACCAATACTAATTACCCTAATGAAATGATGTCACTATTCCTTAAATTTTAAAATCTTTAAAGTCTAAAGGGTCAAAATTTTTAAAATGACCATTTAAATCTATAACTTCTTTAGTTCTATTCACCTCTTTAAGTACAGTACTTATTTGTTTTAAATGCGCCTTAATAAATAATAAGCGTTCACTTTCTTTACTCATTTGCAAAAGTTCATATTCCTGTAACTTGGATAATCCTATTTTATGAGCTAGCATAAAACTATCAAATTCATCGGCAAGAGTATGAACTGAAGGCACCCCCATTAAAGTATATAATTCCTCGATAGCACCAATTATGTTTTCTTTAAGAGATAGATCACCATCCAAAATATTATCAACAAAGATAACCTCTCCCCCAGCATACAACTTTGACTTCATCGTTTTCTCAAAAGTAACCACTTTAAATACTCTTTTGGCCACACAAACAACATCCAGTTCTCCACCAGGATGAAGCTGTACAATTTCCTTTAATTCAACTTCGACGCCATAAGGCATCAGTTTATCCATAAAAACGGGAATCCCAAAGGTCATTGCATCGTCTTTACAATCATTAATTAATTGTCGATATCTACTTTCGAATATATGAAGTGGGACTTTTTCTCCAGGAAAAAATATAGATTGTAGTGGGAACAACGGTAAATGCATTCAGTTTTTTCTTAAAATTACAATTAGAATCCTAAGCGAGCAAAAAAATAACAGCTCTTTTAATGTTTTAAATATAACAATTTGTTGTATTTTGAATTTATGACGAATTATTTTGTTCAAAAGCTATAAGAAGTCTAGATTTGTTTAAAATTTTATTGCCATGACGCACAATGATTTATTAAACATAGCTAAAACATACGGAGATCCTGTTTATGTCTATGATTCAGAAAAAATAATATCTCAGTACAATCGACTGACCAATGCTTTTAGTGGTGTCAAAAAACTTCAATTGAATTATGCAGCTAAAGCACTTTCTAATATAACAATTTTAAAGTTAATGAATAGTCTGGGAAGCGGATTAGATACCGTTTCTATTCAAGAAGTACAGTTAGGTCTATTAGCTGGCTTTAAACCAGAAAATATAATTTTCACTCCTAATGGCGTTTCTTTAGAAGAAATAGAAGAAGCTGCTAAACTAGGAGTCCGAATTAATATTGACAACCTTTCTGTTTTAGAACAATTCGGAAGTAAATACCCAAAAATTCCTGTTTGTATTCGTATCAACCCCCATGTAATGGCCGGAGGAAACTCTAATATTTCTGTAGGACATATTGATTCAAAATTCGGAATAAGCATTCACCAAATTCCGCACCTACTTCGTATTGTAGAATTAACACAGATGCATATCAATGGTATTCACATGCATACGGGTAGTGATATCTTAGATATTGATGTTTTCTTATATGCCTCAGAAATTTTATTTGAAACGGCTAAAAATTTCAAAAAATTAGACTTTATAGATTTTGGAAGTGGCTTCAAAGTCCCTTATAAAGAAGCAGATATTGAAACAAACATTGAGGAACTAGGTAAAAAACTTACAGAGAAATTTAATGCTTTTTGCAAAGAATACGGTAAGGAACTAACGCTGGCCTTTGAACCAGGTAAATTTTTAGTGAGTGAAGCTGGTTATTTCTTAGCAAAAGTTAACGTGGTCAAACAAACAACTTCTACAGTTTTTGCTAGTATTGATTCTGGTTTTAATCATTTAATTCGCCCAATGCTTTACGGATCTTATCATAAGATACTAAATATCTCAAATCCGGAAGGTAGAGAACGCTATTACTCTGTGGTAGGTTACATTTGTGAAACTGATACTTTCGCTAGTAATCGTAGAATAAATGAAATTTCAGAAGGCGATATTCTTTGTTTTAAAAATGCGGGTGCTTATTGCTTTACCATGTCAAGCAACTATAACAGTAGATTTAGACCCCCAGAAGTTCTATGGCATAAAGGTGAAGCTATTCTAATACGCGAACGAGAAACCTTTGATGATATTCTAAAAAATCAAGTTGATGTGAAAAATCTTTTTACTAAAAAAGAAAAAGCGATAGCAAAATAATTAGCATTCCAATACTATAAAAAGAAAAAAAATCCTGTTATACAGGATTTTTTTCTTTTACACCTACTTATTAATTACCTTGATTGATGCCAACTTAAAAATAAAATGCATATTAAAACGTTAGTTTTGTTAAGATTGTATGACTAAACATCAAATTGTTTGAAATGAAAGTATCCTTAAAAAAAAATATACGATTTTCTATTTTCCTATTTTTAGCATTTATTGCTCTAAATATGAATGCCCAAGAAGTAAAGTGGCTTAGTTGGGAAGAGGCAGCAAAACTAGTAGAAACTGATAAGACCCCTAAGAAAATATTCATTGACGTATATACAGATTGGTGTGGATGGTGTAAGAAAATGGATAAAGACACTTTTCAAAACCCTGAAGTAGCAGCCTACATGCAAAAAAACTTCTATATGGTAAAGTTAGATGGGGAAGGAAAAGAACCTATCGAATTTAAAGGCAAAACATTCAAATTTGTACCTTCTGGCAGAAATGGATATCACGAGTTTGCGGCAGCATTAATGCAAGGAAAATTAAGCTATCCAACAACCATTTTTCTTGACGAAAAAATGAACATGCTTTCACCGGTTCCTGGATATCAAAAGCCAGATGCTTTTTTACAAATAGCCAGATATTTTGGAGATAACATTCACAAAGAGAAAGACTGGAAAACCTATACAGAAGAAGGGAAATAAAATTAGTTTACTCGCTGCGCCCATTCTGTCCATGAACCATCATATACCGATTTTTTATTTGATAAATCGCTTATTTCACTTGCTAATAAAATAATACAAGCTGTTATTCCAGTACCACAACTAAAAATTAGTGGCCGTTTTTCTTTTTCTACATCTTTAAATATAGTAGTTAACGCTGATTTGGATTTAAATTTTCCGTTTTCTAAGACACTTTCATAGGGAATATTTGTAGAATTCGGAATATGACCACTCCGCAACCCTATTCTTGGTTCAGGAACCATTCCTTTAAATCTTTCGGCTGATCTTGCATCAATTACTAAGGCTTTAGACCGTTTAGTATTCTCTAACACGTCATCAAAGTTTGCAACTAATTCAATATTAAACTTAGCTTCAAAATCTCCAGAAACATAATTTTCAGACTGATTAACCTCTTCAGTCTGAAAACCATTTGCTATCCAATCGGGTAGTCCACCATCCAATACTGCGATATGATCATGTCCCATAGTTTTAAACATCCACCAAACTCTCGGACTCCAATAAATACCAAGATTATCATAAACAACTATCTTACTAGACGTATTGATTCCTAATTTTTGACAAGCCAATTGAAAATCTTTAGGCGAGGGAAGTGTATTAGGGTAAGAACCACTTTTGTCCGAGAAATCATTTTTAAGATCAAAATAACGAGCGCCATAAATTCTACTATGTTCAAATTCGGAGACAATTCCAGAAATAGTACTCGCTACACTCGCGTCTAAAACAACCAAATCTGAATCACTTAAGTGAGTATTTAACCAATTGACAGTTACCAAAGAATCCATATTCATTTTTATTTAAAATTAGGTTATAAAAAAAGAGGTAATTAAATTACCTCTTTTTTATTAATTCTATAAATTTTTAAAAATTATCTACTATAATTAGGAGATTCTTTAGTTATTGTAACATCATGTGGATGGCTTTCATTAATACCACTTGCTGTTATTTTTACAAATTTTCCAGTTTCTTGTAATGTAGCTATATCTTTTGCACCGCAGTAACCCATTCCCGCTCTTAGTCCGCCTATAAATTGATGAATACTTTCAAATAAATCTCCTTTATATGGCACACGACCAACAATACCTTCGGGTACGAGTTTTTTAATATCATCTTCAACATCTTGAAAATAACGGTCTTTGGAACCCTGTTTCATAGCTTCAACAGAACCCATTCCTCGGTATGACTTGAATTTTCTTCCTTCGTAAATAATTGTTTCTCCTGGTGACTCTTTAGTCCCAGCTAACAAAGAACCCAACATTACGGTATCCGCACCAGCAGCAATAGCCTTTGGAATATCACCAGTGTATCTAATGCCACCATCAGCAATAACAGGTACACCACTACCCTTTATGGCAGCTGCAACTTCTAATACTGCTGAAAATTGAGGAAAACCTACACCTGCAACAACACGTGTAGTGCATATGGAACCAGGGCCAATACCTACTTTTACAGCATCGGCACCAGCGGCAACCAAATATTTGGCAGCTTCACCAGTAGCAATATTACCAACGATAACATCTAAATCAGGAAATTTTGCTTTAACTTTTTTCAACACCTCAACAACACCTCTAGTATGTCCATGAGCTGTATCAATCACCACTGCATCTACACCAGCATTAACTAAGGCCTCAGCTCTATCAACAGCATCGGCGGTAACCCCTAAAGCAGCCGCAACTCGTAGTCGCCCGTATTGATCCTTATTGGCAATTGGCTTTTGGGTTAATTTAGTAATATCTCTAAAGGTAATTAAGCCAACTAATTTATAATCTTTATCTACTACAGGTAGTTTTTCTATTTTATTTACTTGTAGAATATCTTCCGCTTGCTCTAATGAAGTGCCTTCAGCTACCGTAACCAAGTTTTTAGTAGTCATGACTTCTGAAATTGGGCGGTCATTATTCTTTTCAAAACGTAAATCTCTATTGGTAACTATACCAATTAATTTGCCAGCATCGTCAACAATAGGAATTCCACCAATCCCGTATTCTTTCATATTGGCTTTCGCATCACGCACAAAAGAGTTTAATGGTAAAGTTACAGGATCTATAATCATTCCACTTTCAGCTCTTTTAACTTTGCGAACTTTCATCGCTTGCTGTTCGATGGTCATGTTTTTATGCAAAACACCAATACCCCCTTCTTGAGCCATAGCAATAGCCATTTTTGATTCCGTTACCGTATCCATAGCTGCGGATACAATAGGAACATTGATAGTAATATTGCGCGTAAATTTTGTTTGAATATTTACTTCTCTTGGAAGTACTTCAGAAAAAGCTGGGACTAAGAGTACGTCATCATAAGTAAGACCTTCTCCAACAATTTTATCAAGATGTGCTTGCATGGCAATTAAAGATTAATTGCGTGCAAATATACGATATTTATTGATTTAATTAATTATTGAATGATGACTTTACTATTAATTGATGTAATACTAATAATGCTCCAATTGTAAAAGATAGTGTCATAAGTATCCCAGAGAAAATCACTAAATATTTCATCCATAAAATACCTTTCCAAAGGAAATAAATTCCTCCAAAGGTCATTAAAACAGATAAAAATGGCTCAACGGTTAAAAATAATTTTAGTTTTTTAGGAAACTTAGTAATCCACACCAAAAGACCTAATAGAAAAAAAATAAAAGACATGGATAAAATGTGTGTATGAATAATCGTCAACATTTCTCGCTCCCCTTTTTTGAATTTCATTATATCTGCATCTTCAATTTCTTCATTACCTAAGTAATTTTCTTGAATTCCGCTTAAAGATGAAGTACTTGTTTGATTTACGAAAAGAAGTCCTGTAAAAAACCCAATAGAAAGTACTATTACAAAAGCCCCTAAAAATAATTTTATTTCTTTCGGAAATGAATGTATCAAACCATTGTAATTCATTACAACACTTTATTATTTTGAAGAATGGTTATAGTTTGTAGTAAATTATCCATAGAATGCGTCATGGAGCGTACTGAAATTGTAGCACCTGCTATCCCATCAATATTATCGTCTAATGCCACTCTATCCCCTATTGTTTTACCTAAAAATTGTTGCAACCAACGCTTACTGCCAATTTCACCTCCATATTCTTCTCTGTATATAAGAATCTTAGAATGAGTAATTTTTAAATTTGTATCGAAAATAACTAGATAATCAAATTTTGCAGTTTTACTAGGAGCTTTATCTACAAATGCATAGCCAATAAACTTAGACTCTTTAGAAAGTTTAAAGAAATTATCTTTAGAAATTTTTGTAGGCAATTGAGCATTCAATTTAGCTGTAACTGCTACAGATTTTAAAGTAATTTCAGAACTATCGAAAAATTTTTCAAATTCTTTCTGAATTTTTTTTTGAATATTTTGGGGCAAGCCAAAACTGGATAAAACCAGCCCTGATATAATAAAAAATCCTATGAATCTATTTTTAAATTGCATGTTTCAAAAATACGAATTAAACTAAGAAAAATTGAAATCTCAACTATCAAAAAAAACAGCTAAGATTTCGTTCAAAAAAGTTTAAAACCAAACTCCAATACCGAAATTCAATCTATTCTTTACTCCATCATTACCATCTAAAGCATTTTCTCTAAATTGATAATCACCTTTAATAACAACTCCGGGAGCAATATGATATGTTATACCAGTTGTAATATCTGTTTTATCATATGCTTCATTTTTAACCAAAGTACCTGCCGTATCAGCATGAGTATTGTAATTCTCGTAACGAACAAAGGCAAATAGTTTTTGATTCTTATTCATGGGTAGTAAGTTATATGCTGACTCTACATACCAGCCTTGTAATGCACTACCTAAATCTTGACTAGTTGCAGTATTATATTCATCGGTATCAGTTAAAGCTGCATGAATAAACTGCCCTCTAGCTGTAAGTCTTTGATATGCATAACGCGCATCTAAACCAAGCATAGAAATTCCAATAGTAGCACCTGCTGTATCTTCAATTTCATCTGCAGCTTGAGTTTTCCCAAAATAACCAGACAAGCCTAATCTAAGACCTGGAATTCCGTAATAATCCAATTTTGTAGAAAGTGTTGGACTACTTACAGTAGATTGAATACCTTTTTGACGGCCACCTCTAAGACCATTTGATCCTTTTAAAAATCCAGACAAACCACCTTCACCATTAGCCTCAGTAGATTTAAATCCGTTAAAAATATAAGCTTGATAGCCTAGTGAAATTGAATTTAATCTGCCTGTAACTCCTGCGCCCAATTCTCTCCATGTTGTAGGAACAATCACATTATCCATCTCAGGGCGTTCTGTGCCATTAAAAGTCGTTGGTTCATGAAATTCATTAATTATTCCCATTGGCACCAACATTAAACCACCTCTTAAATTTACATTATTAGCCACATTGTAATTAACAAAAGCCTGCTCGACAAACACTTCATTGACATGCTCTAATTCAACTTCTGTTACAAACTGGGTCTTATCATTAAAACGATAACCGAATAAAAGAACCATTCTTTGAACATCTAATTCACCATTATCACCTTCAGGTTGGTTATATGTCATTTCAGCATAAGCACCAACAGTAACCGCAGAAGCATAATTCCCTGACAGCAAACGCTGAGCTGCATTTAATTGTTTCTGAGGATCTAAAGTAATAGAATCTGTTAGTGTTTGAGCCGATCCGAATGATGCAATCATTAGGGCTATTGAAAGACTAATTCTTTTCATTATTCTTATTTAGATTGATTTAATATAGATTGATTTTTGAAGTGCAAATATATTATCTAAAAAGGATTTAACAAATTATGTTTATATTAAATCTAAATAAACTTAGCTTTTTAACATTTATAAGTGATAAGCAAATTGGAGTTATAATTATTTTGAAACTTAGAAGAATCAGAGCCTTAAAAAAGAAGATCTAATTAAAGCACATTAGAAATTAGTTACTATAAACCTATATACTCATTATTTAGGACTCATTCATAGAAAGCATTGCTAATAGCTTATTTTTAATACTCCCAAATAGAAATATTTATCTTCTTCCTCTTCGAAATTTATTATTTTCCATATTCATTTTTTGTCCTGCAAAACTTCCAAATTTATAGGTGAAGATGACCATAAAATATTGTTCTAAAATTTTATTTTGAAGGTCCTGTATGTAGGTTTCTGAAACTATTCTTCTAAAGCCATTATTCTTACCAAGAACATCATAACCTATTAATGACAAAGTGCCTTTATTATCCCACAATTCAATACCTAGCCCTGCATTCCAAAATATAGAATTTCCATCAAATTCATCTCCTACTCTACTGTTATAATTGTAGGCTATTTTATTCGATATGAAAACATTTTTAATAACGAATAAGGCTACATCAAATCTAAAGTTTTGAACAAAATATTTATTGGAATTAAAAATATCTGTATCGTATGAATTTTTCGAAAGTGAATAAGTATATGAAGCCTCCAAATCTAATTTATTATCATAAGAATATTTCAAGGATAATGAGGGTTTCAAAGTTGTATTCCGCAACGCGAATTTAATTTCATTTTGAATTGACAAAATATTCTTAAACGCTGCGGAAAAGCGAAAATTCATATTAAAATTTGCTTTTTTATTAAAATATGATTTTGATAATGATGTATTTCCGTTCAAAGAATAATCACCATTAATATTCTCATAGGTTGTATTTTTTATTAAGTCTTGATTGGTAATTGTAGCATTAATAATTTTGTTATTGGTAAACTCTGCCTTGGCAAATGCAGAAATATTGATATTATTATAAGCTAAATTATTACTATAATTTAAATTCAATTGATGGTCTATTGAAGGCTTCAATAAAGGATTTCCTTTAATTATATGGCTAATATCACTAACATCTTCTATTGGCTGTAATTGTGACAAGGAAGGCAGATTAACATGCTGCCGATATCTAAAATCAACATTTTTATATCCGTTTTTATCCCTATAACGTATTCTTCCAGCATATGTGAAATAGTTAAATTTAGCTTTAAAATCACGATCATCTATTAGATCATCATCTAACTTTCTAGAAGTATTAATATATGCTCCTTCCAATTCTATTCGAATAGCGCTATAATCATATCGCAATTTTAATATGGGTTTGACTGTTGTGGTCAAATAGTTGCTTTTAGCACTCTGTAAAATATTAAAATCGGAATATTCTTCTTCAGATTCGTTAAATTCATTAACTATCCTTTCATTTTTACTATAATTAACGTTTGCTTGGTAACCTGGAATTATGCGGAAAGTTGGTGTTAATTTAGCATTCCAAGTTGCATGCAATCCAATATTAACTCCTGAATTCTCACTATCTTTTATTTGATCCTGAATTACAGAGGTATTATTTTGATATAGAATATTTTCAGAATACTCTTTGCTTTCCGAGGTGCTCTTATTGAAATTTGTAGCTAAACCCATATTAAAATAATCATTGGTGCTTACCTTAGAGGTAACATTAAATTCATTATTTAATTTAAAATTAGACGCTTGAGATTCCTTGAATATACTATAATCACTAACATTATCTCCATTTTCATATTTTGAATTTGTTAATTTAGCTGAGCTCGAAATAGTATTAGAAGAATTAAATGCAGTTTTATTAGATACCTGTGTATTATTTTTAGAATTTTTATTTTTGGGAGGAATAATAAATTTTAAACCTAAATTTCCCTGATGATTTTCTGACTCACTAGTGCTATTACTTCTGGTACTGCTATTATAATTAAAATCAGGTAAAAAGTTTTCTCTATATGATTTTTGTTCATTTTCAATACTTTGTGAACTATACCTATAATCGCTATTTATATTAGTTTCATTCCATTTTCCTTTGGAAAAATTTGCTCCTAAAAAATCAGACTCCACATAACCGTTACTAGTATCGGTATCTGGCAAAGCATTAAACCCTTTTGCCATATTAATATTATTTGCCCCCCCAATAACACCTAATTGCTTGCCATCTAATAGTTTGAAAATATTAGCATTAGCCTGATATTTTTTGTCAGTGCCATAACCCGCACTTAAGTCTCCAAACGTAGCTGTATTTTTCCCTTTTTTTATTTTGAAGTTTATTTCTTTGGTACCTGAGTCAGATTCTTCACCTGTGAATTTTTGCAAATTCGTTTTATAGTCTGTTACTTGTACTTTACTTATAGCATTACTCGGAATATTTTTCAAAGCTATATCTCCTGTTACTTCTCCAAAAAACTCCATTCCGTCTACATTAACGGCCTGAACTTCAATACCATTAAAAGTTATATTACCGTCTATATCAATTTCCACACCTGGCAATTTTTTCAGCAAATCTTCAGCCTTATCATTAGGTAGTGTTTTAAAGCTATCCGCATTATATTCTACCGTATCTTTTTTCATCAAAATAGGAGGAGCTCGGCTAATTACAGTCACAACCTCTAACTCCTCAACCATTTCTTCTAGCGTTACAGTTTCTAATATTAAACTTTCAGAACTAGTAGGTACTGGTATTAATTTTCTAAACGGTTTAAACCCAATATAGCCAATATTAAAAAGAATTTCTTCATCCTCTTCGCTGTTAACTTTCACGGAGAAAGCTCCATTTTTATTGGTTATAGCATAGGCTAAAACAGCACTATCTTTTGCGCTTTGAATAAAAACGGTAGCACCTTCCAAACCAAAAGATCCTTGGTCCTGAACATGACCTTCAATGGTAAATTTCTGTGAAAATAGAACCTGTGAAATACAAAGAAGAAATAGGAAAAGTGCAGTTTTCAATTGGTTTTTTTTGGTGGTTGAATCATAGGACAAAAAAAATGTCAAATGGTTTAATGGACCACTTCAAAAAAATACATTTAATGATATGCAGAAAATAACTCAGTAGCTTTGTTATATGCCGCTTCAAAAACCATCCAATTTACATTCGAATTAGCCTTAACCGCGGTAAAATATGAAAGCATTTTTTCCGTAGGCATATTACCCGTCAGCTCATCTTTAGCCATCGGACAGCCACCAAACCCTTGTACGGCTCCATCAAATCTTCGACAACCGGCTTTATATGCAGCATCTATTTTTTCATGCCATGTAGTTGGAGTGGTATGCAAATGTGCTCCAAACTCAATTTCGGGGTATTTGGGAATTAAATCTGAAAATAAATAATCTATTTCTTCAGGTGTTGAAGTGCCAACTGTATCTGATAGTGATAAAATATTAGCTCCCATTTCTGCAAGTTTTTCAGTCCACTCCCCTACTATTTCAACATTCCATGGATCACCATAGGGATTACCAAAACCCATAGAAATATAGGTAACCACTTGTTTGTTTGATGTATTAGCAACCTCTAAAATCTCCTTCAATGCTTCAACAGATTCTGCAATTGTTTTATGTGTATTTCGCATCTGAAAATTCTCAGAAATTGAAAAAGGATAACCCAAGTAATCTATTGTACTTTCACGACTAGCATCCTTGGCTCCACGCACATTAGCTACAATAGCTAATAATTTACTTTGTGTTTTTGACAGATCTAGTAATGATAATACTTCAGAAGTATCTGCCATTTGAGGAATGGCTTTTGGTGATACAAAACTGCCTACATCAATCGTATCAAAACCACATCCTAACAAAGATTGAATGTATTTTACTTTTTCCTTAGTTGGAATAAAAGTTTTAATGCCTTGCATAGCATCTCTCGGACATTCTATTATTTTAACTCTTTCAGACATCAGGACTCTTTGTTCTTAGTTTCAAAATTACCATTATTTATTTGAAAATAATAGATAAGCAGCTATACCTATAAAAACCAATATTTGTAGCCACTTAAGAATGATTCCGATATACCTATTATCTTTAATATATGCCGCCAAAGTTCCAGACAAAACGGCAATTGCACTAAAGATTAAAAATGAAACTATTATAAAAATAAATCCCAGAACATAAAACTGGACTAACGTACTCAATTCGTTACTAAAAAGAAATCCAGGAAAAAAAGCCAAAAAGAAAATGGTTACTTTCGGATTCAACACATTCATTACAAACCCCTGTTTAAATAATTGAGCCAAACTCTTATTGGGAATTTGCTTATTACTTAAATCTATTTTTGATGGACTTCGAAAAATTACGAAAGCAAGATATAGAAGGTAGACTGCTCCGAATGATTTAATAATAAAATAAATAGTTTGATTTTCCTTTATAAGTGCAGAAACACCAAATGCCAATAGTGATGTATGAACAAGGCAACCCGTCATAAGCCCTAAAACAGTAGCTAATCCTTTCTTTTTACCGTTTACCATACTTTGCGTAAGCACAAACAAGTTATCTGGCCCAGGTGAAATTGATAGAGTTGCAGTCGCTAGTATAAAAGCGTATAGAATTTGGTAGTTCAAAATATGATTTGATTATTTTAATTTCGAAAATAAAAATAAACATAAAATAAAGATTGCTCATAATTTTATATCTTTCTTGAATAATCTAAACAAATGAAAATTAAATTTCTTGCCTCTCTACTTTTATTGTCTTTAGTCTTATTCAGTTTTAACACCACTAAAATAGAAACTAAAAAAACTCATAAATCCATGACAAGGCTTAACGACAGTTTACTCAGACATGTAGTTCTTTTTAAATTTAAGGACAATACTCCCAAAGAAAAAATAAAGGAAATAGAAATGGCTTTCCATGAATTACAATTAAAAATCCCTCAGATTTACAATTATGAATGGGGATTAAATAATAGTCCTGAAAATTTAAACAAAGGCTTAACCCATTGTTTTTTCTTAACATTTAAAAGTGAAGCAGACAGAGCCATTTATTTACCACATCCTGACCACAAAGCCTTCGGAGCTCTTTTAACTCCTTACTTAGATGATGTTTTGGTGGTCGATTATTGGTCCAAATAAATACTAGCTTCTATCTAAAATAGCCTTGTTGATTTTCTTGACCAAACCTGGCCCTTCATAAACAAAGCCAGTCCATAGTTGAATCAAATCAGCACCAGCATCAAGTTTTTCCAATGCATCTTCCGCAGAATTAATTCCACCAACACCAATTATTGGAAAAGCTTTATTGCTTTTTTCAGATAAAAAACGAATTACTTCAGTGCTTCTATTTTTTAAAGGAGCTCCGCTTAAACCGCCATTTTCTTCTTGTAATAATTGATGTGATTTTAAATTTTCTCTACTTATGGTTGTATTTGTGGCAATTATCCCGTCTATTTTAGTAATTGAAACTATATCAATAATGTCCAATAGCTGACTATCAGTTAAATCAGGAGCAATTTTTAATAAAATGGGTTTCTCCGGAGCATCTTTTCTTGCTGCCAATTTTGAATTCTCCCTCTTTACTTGATTTAATAATTCTGTTAATGGTTCTTTATCTTGCAATTCTCGTAAGCCTGGCGTATTAGGAGAACTTACATTTATCACAAAATAATCTACATAATCAAAAAGAGCATCAAAGCATATTAAATAATCTATAGTAGCCTTTTGATTTGGCGTAATTTTATTCTTTCCTATGTTACCACCAACAATAACTCTATGTTCTTTTTTCAATTCTTCAACAGCCTCTAAAACTCCCAAATTATTGAAACCCATGCGATTAACAATAGCTTTATCTGCCTTTAATCTAAAGAGTCTTTTTTTAGGATTCCCTTCTTGAGGTTTTGGAGTGAGTGTACCTATTTCAATGAATCCAAATCCGAAATCAGATAGCTCATTAAATAGTTTGGCATTTTTATCAAAACCAGCTGCTAATCCTACAGGATTTTTGAATTTTATTCCAAATAACTCACGCTCAAGCCTTTCATCTTCAACAACGTATAATGCTCTGAATATTTTTGAAAAACCAATTTTTCCGAAAAGGCTAATCATAAAAAAGGAAAAGTGATGTATTTTTTCTGGATCAAATAAGAAAAAAATGGGGCGCAATATTAGTTTGTACATGCTATGCAAAATTTTAGCAAAAGTACAAACAACCCTAGTAAAATTAAGTACTTAAGAATATTTTTATTAACACAGAAATCAACGTTATTCCTTCACAGTTATTATAGGAGTTCTATTTGCGGTTTCGCATAACAAAACATATCTCTCATATTGTTTTTCATTAAATAAAGAAATTAATTTCTGATCATATTTAATGGTTGTCTCAAACATATTTTCCTCCAACGCTTTATGCTTTTTTGCTAAGACCAGAAGTTCATCTGGATTACTTTGTGGATGGTTTTCCAAAAGTTCTTGAATTTGCTTTTGCTGAACATCCAATTCCGTTTTAAGTTCATTCTTAAAAATTTCAAATGCGCTTTTTTGATCTTCATTTAATTGGAAAACGTCTATAATATTTGCTGAATTTTCACTACCGATGGCCAAAATACATACTTGAGCATTTGCCTGAATAGACAGCAAACCAAAAAATAACATTAATAATAAATACTTATAGTTCATTTTAAAAATTTTAAAAAACATAACGAATGTATAACTATAACAACGTTGTATTACAAAAAAAGTATTTCAGGTAATTTTTAATTCAACAAAATCATTTTAATCCAAAAAGAAAAAAGCCACCCAGAGGTGGCTTTTTAACAAATAATAAATTATTTTATTTTAAAGTAAAACTAACTCTTGCGAATAAGAATCGACCACCTATTCCAAATTGCTGTGCTCTTCTTGACCAATCAAAACGACCACCACTTCGGTTACCAAATGAATCTTCTGCTCTATCAGGATAAATATCAAATAAGTTATTCGCTCCAATAGTAAATGTAAGCGCATTGGTAGCTTTATAACCAACAGATAAATCTGTTACTAATTTTGTTCCAAATACTTGCTGATTTGCAACCGTTGTGGTTGCCTCAGTTACTTCTCCAAAATACACGTTTCTTAAAAAGAAAACTAATTTATCAGAAGTTAGACTATTTGATAAATTAATTTTTGTTCTTGGCACCGCTTGTTCTAAATAAACTCTACTATCTTCAGGGAAATAAGTATCCACTAAACCAGCATCTTGCAACACTTGAGAAGCATTGATATCACCAACTTTTTTAGTTTTAGAAAAAGTTCCAGCTAAATCAGATTTTAACTTCCAACTATCACCAAAAGTAGTTTTATGGGTTACGACAACATCTAAGCCTTTAGATTCTGTATCAATTGCATTGGCAAAAAATGAAGCTGCAGTTGCATTTGCTTGTCTTAACAAATTATCCAATTCAGTTCCTGTCCCAGGGCCTTCAAATTGTCCTGTATATACAACCCTATCATTAATTTTTACAAAATAACCATCTACTGTTACTGTTAAATTTGCATTTGGTATTTTAGCTGTAAGACCCAAACTCACACTACTGGAAGTTTCTTCTTTTAATTCAGGTATGCCTAATAATTTAGCTGCCCTACTATCGTTAGCAAATGTACCCACTTCCTGAGGATTACCATCTTGATCGAAAATTGTTGAGGTGGAATTAAAATTAATTTGATGTAATGATGGCGCTCTAAAACCTGTATTTACTGCTGCACGAATGTTTAAATTATCAGTTGCTTTAAATCTAGAAGCCAACTTAAAATTAATTGTAGACCCAAAATCACTATAATTTTCAAAACGTGTTGCAAAACTCATTAAAAATTTCTCAGAAAAATCAGCTTCAGTATCAAAATACCCAGCTACACTACTACGTCCTCTAGATAACTCATTTTTAGGACTGAAACCTGGAAACACTTGAGAACCTCCTGGCCTTGATGCCCCAAAGAAATCTTCAGATGCTGTTTGAGCAGCCAAAGTAATTAATTGACCATCACTTGTGTATTGACCATAAGAGGCTGGTTCTCCTGCAACAATATCATAATTCTCAACTCTGTATTCAGCTCCAAACGCAACATTTAATCCGGACATCACATCTTCAAAAAACTGAGTAACGTCTAAATTAGAGGTATTCTGAGAAAATGAGAATCCACCTGCATCAAACATAGTAGGAGAAGCATTTTGTAACGAAGCATTAAATGTATTTCCAATTGTATATAAAAAAGAGTTCTTACCATAGGTATTGCTAAAATCAACACCCCAATCACCAATCTTACCTTTTATACCCACCGATAAGGATTGATCTTTTATGGTTGAATTAATTTCTGGCAAAAATCCGTTCATATACGCTGGCGTATACGTTCTACTCTGGTTTGGAAGTCTGTAAAAACCTGCGGAATTACCTGTTCTCGAACTAAGACCAGTAAAAGAATACAATTCTGTTCCGTTTTCATCCAACGGTAATGAAAAATTGGCAAATAAACGCCCACCTCTTAAAGCTGATTGCCCAACACGCATATTATAATCACTTCTTTGTTGCCCCCTTGCAGCTAATTCAGCTGTAGTATTATCAGCTGATAAAAGCGTTCTTAATTCATCTTTAGTAGTAGCACCATTTCTGTTTATACCTGCCTGATCCGTATATTGAATTACATCAGCTACATCATCATCTAATAAATCCGAAATATCATACCCATCAGCATTTGCAACACGTTCTACCGTATTATAAAGATTAAAAACATCGCCTTCCCATTCTTTCATACGACTATAATCATCACGCACATCAAAATCTCCCGAGAAATTTATAAATCCACCATTCTCACCTATTGGCAAACCATAACTTGCAGCTACGTTTGTTGTTTGACCATCAACACCACCTGTTTGATCATTTGCATTTTTTGTGAAATTTGCACCAGTTGTTACAGTAGCTGTTAACTCATTCACACTTTTATTTAGAATAATGTTGATAACACCTGCAATGGCATCCGAACCATATTGAGCCGCAGCACCATCTCTTAACACTTCAATACGCTGTATGGCAGCAGCAGGAATTGCATTTAAATCGGTTCCAACACTACCTCTACCAAATGTTCCATTCACATTAATCAACGAAGAAGTATGTCTTCTTTTTCCATTTATCAATACCAAAACCTGATCAGGACCCAAACCTCTTAAAGAAGCAGGATCAATATGATCAGTACCATCAGATATCGTTTGTGTATTTGATGTAAAAGATGGAGCTACATAATTAAGAATCTGATTTAAATTCACTTGTGGCGCTACATTATTCAATTCTTTCATATCAATAACATCCACAGGAACCGTACTTTCGGTAGCCGTTCTGTTTGGATTACGTGAACCTACAATTATTACTTCTTCCAGAGCTACGCCGGAAGACAATCGAATGGTCATCGAAGAATTGTTCACTGTCACATTTTTTGTTTCGAAACCAATATAAGAAACGATAAGTACATCTCCCATAGCAGCTTCAATAGAAAAATTACCATCAAAATCTGTTGTAGCCCCTACAGTTGTCCCCTTCTTAACTATAGACGCTCCTGGCAATGGAGATCCATCTTCATCCAATACTGTTCCAGTTATTTCTTGTTGTACACCATCCAAAACTTTTTCCCGTGTAGTTTCATTATTTACTACTAAAAAAGTACTAGCCGTTGTTACTTCTGTTCCACCTACTATAAAAAGTAGGAGTACAATTAATTTAAGCATTTGTTTGTTTTTCATAAGTTTGAGTATTAGTTAGTATTACCATACATATCTATAGAGTGATTTTGCATTTATTTATACCCTAGTATTTAAAAAAAAATTATTTTTTTTAAAAAAACCACTTTAAGTTAATGATTTTAATCAACATAAAAAATTGGCTATTGAAGAACTTTAATAAAACTTGTGAAACTCACACCTTTTTAAACCCATATTAAATTCACTGTGCAAGAACAATTTTAAATGCAAATTGTATTTTTATAAAAAAATAAGAATGCAACATATAATAGACCGATTTTTTGACTACGTTAAAATTGACACACAAAGTGATGCTAGCTCAGATAAAACTCCAAGTACAGAAAAACAATGGGTTTTAGCGTATAAATTGGCGGAAGAATTAAAAGCTATAGGCATGGATGATGTTTCTATAGATGATAACGCATATATCATGGCAACTTTACGAAGTAATATAAACGATAATAACATACCCGTAATTGGTTTTATTTCTCATTTTGACACTTCTCCTGATTTTTCAGGAACAAACGTAAATCCGCAACTAATCAAAAACTATGATGGAAAGGATATCACCCTGAACAAAGAAAAGAATATCGTATTATCTCCTGATTATTTTGATGATTTATTACAATACAAGGGTCAGACTATAATTACCACAGACGGAACTACTCTTTTAGGTGCTGATGATAAGGCAGGTATTACAGAAATAATAACGGCGATGGAATATTTAATTAACCATCCTAAAATAAAACACGGCACTATAAAAGTTGCTTTTACACCTGATGAAGAAATTGGTAGAGGAGCACATAAATTTGATGTCAAAAAATTTGGCGCAGATTATGCCTATACCATCGATGGTAGTCAGATTGGAGAATTGGAATATGAAAATTTTAATGCTGCAAGTGCAACAATTACAATTACAGGAAAAAGTGTTCACCCCGGTTATGCAAAGGGGAAAATGATAAATGCCATAAGCATTGCGAATGAATTTATATCACTCCTACCTCAAAATGAAGTGCCACAAAAAACAACTGGAAGGGAAGGTTTTTTTCACATTCATCATATTTCAGGGGAAATTGAGCATGCAAAAATTGAGCTCATCATTAGGGATCATGACAAGCAAAAATTTGAGGATCGAAAAAAATTAGTCCTAAAAACAAAAGACCAATTAGCTGCTATTCATGGCAATTATATTACGGTAGAGATAAAAGACCAGTATTTTAATATGAAAGAAATGGTTGAGCCAGTTTTTCATATTGTTGAAATAGCTAAAGAAGCCATGGAATCATTACAAATTACACCTATTATCAAGCCTATTAGAGGTGGAACCGATGGTTCTCAATTAAGTTTTATGGGTTTACCTTGTCCGAATATATTTGCAGGCGGCCATAATTTTCATGGGAAATATGAATATATCCCTGTAGAAAGTATGCAAAGCGCCATCAATGTAATTGTAAGAATATGTGAACTTACAGCAACAAAAAAAGTTAAGTAATGGACGATAAAGAAAAAATAGAAATCTTTTATGCCAAAGAGCAACCTTTTAAGGAAGGCATAAATACGCTTAGAAATATTATCCTAGAGACAGAACTTGAAGAAGCTGTGAAATGGGGCGCCCCAATTTATACCATTGAGAATAAAAATATTTTAGGCATTATGGCTTTTAAAAATCACTTTGGATTGTGGTTTTTTAATGGCTCGCTACTAAAAGACCCAAATCATATCTTAGAGAATGCTCAAGAAGGTAAAACTAAATACATGCGGCATTGGAAATTTGCTAGCGTTACTGACATAGATAAACCGCTAGTTTTAAAATATGTACAAGAGGCAATCGAAAATCAAAAAAAAGAAATTGTCCATAAAATAGGGAATAAGAAACCAGAAAAAGAACCACTTCTTTTCAAGGAACTTTTTCTAAAAAATAAAGAATTAGAACAAAAATTTCAATCCCTTCCTCCCTATAAACAAAAAGAATACTTCGAATATATAAACTCCGCTAAACAAGAAAAAACAAAAGGCTCTCGATTAGAAAAATGTATACTCCTCTTGGAAAAGGGGATTGGTCTTAATGATGCTTATAGAAGCTAAATTTTGGGTAACTCCCATCCGTTGTAATAGTTTGCGTTTAAAAATTTATTCGCTGCTTCATCATTGAATTTACCAGTTTCTTCATTCCAATAAATACGATTCCCTGTTTTGTAGGCTACATTACCCATATGAGATACTAAAGCAGCATCATACCCCACTTTAATTGGAGCATTTAAAGAAGATATATCACGGCTTTTTACAGCTTCAATGAAATTAACGGTATGCAGATCCAAACCGCTGCCAGCATTTTTTTGTATTGGAAGTGCTTCCATTTTAGGAGTACCCTGTTTTCCCCAACCTTCAAATTCTCTTTCAGGAATTACCTCCCAGCCTCCTCGATCCAGAACTAAGGTACCATTATTACCAATAAAAGCAATGCCATGATTTCTTCCATAATTACCGCCATCAATCCCTGTTGCATGCTCCCAAAGCAATGAAAATCCATCATATTCATAAACCGTTTGTAGGGTATCAGGTGTTTCAGAAGCGTCATCAGGATAAGCAAATTTACCCCCTAAAGCCATGACCGACTTTGGAGTTCCGGCTTTCATTCCATATAATGCATAATCAATTAAATGAACTCCCCAATCGGTCATCAATCCACCTGCATAATCCCAAAACCATCTAAAATTAAAATGAAATCTATTGGGATTAAAAGGTCTGTTATTGGCTGGCCCCAACCACATCTTATAATCCACTCCAGTTGGAGTCGTTGTATTTAGAGCTAGAGGCACTGGTTTCATCCATCCTTGATATGCCCAAGCTTTTGCTAAACGTATTTCTCCTAACTTACCCGAATGCACAAAATTTATGGCATCAACAAAATGAGGTTGACTTCGTTGCCATTGGCCTATCTGTACCACTCGATCTCTCGATTGCACAAAATTCAGCATAATATTGGCTTCTTGAATTGAATTGGCAATCGGTTTTTCACAATAAACATCCTTACCCGCTTGTAAAGCATCGGTAAGTTGTAAACAATGCCAATGATCAGGCGTACCAATAATTACAACGTCTATATCCTTATTCTCTAATAATTTTCTATAATCAGAATACCATTTGGGCTTTTTAATATTGGCTTTATCTAAATCTGCAGTTCTAGCCCTCAAAACATTTTCATCAACATCACATAGAGCAATAATATGTACTTCACTTATTTTAAGCATGGAAGTAAGATCAGAAAAACCCATCCCATTACAACCTATCAGACCAGCATTTATCCTATCATTTGGACCAACATTTTTTCTAATTGTAGCCAATAATTCAATCGGAAATAAAATAGACGCACTAGTTCCTAATAGGGCTAATGAGCTATGCTTAATAAAACTTCTTCGCGTGTTTTTCATGATATCCAATGAGTTAGACAATGAATATACTGATTATTGGAAAATAAAAAAAAGCTTCAATCTCGCGATTGAAGCTTTTTTTATAATAAATTACTCTTTTACTTTTTTACTACCGCAGGCGCATTAAGTTTTGCGCTCATCTCCATTGAAATAGCTGAACGGTCAAATTTAATTTTTCCTGCCATTGTCTCCAAAACACAAGATGAATCATTATCATTTAACTCAACAACTTTTGCATGCATCCCGCTTTTAGTAATTACTCTATCACCTTTTTTTAACTCAGCAGCGAATTTCTTTTCTTGCTTTTGACGTTTTCTCTGAGGAGCCAACATAAAAAAGTAAAAAACTACGAATATGGCGATTAAAGGTAAAAATGGATATTTTTCTAACATGGGTATTATGATTGTTTCAATGGTCCAACTGGCGCACCATCTTTAGGGGTTACGAATGCTTTTATTTTTAATTGTTCAGTACCTTTTGATGTATTTGCAGTTACTGTAATTACTTTAGTAACAGCATTACTTCCTGATCCGTTAAATTTAACTAGCAATTCTCCAGATTCTCCTGGTGCAATAGGTCCATTTGGTTTTTCAGGAACTGTACATCCACACGTACTTTTTGCATCAGTAATAATTAAAGGTGCATCCCCTGTATTTGTAAATTTAAAAATAGTTTCCTGTGGCGTACTCTGAACAATGTTTCCGAAATCGTGTTCCGTTTTTTCAAAAGTCATTACAGGAAGTTTCTTTGCAGCAGCATCTCTTTGTTCTGCAACTTCTACATTCGAATTGTTAATTTTACTAGTTGCATCCTCTTTACAAGAAACCAAACCAACTAATACTAATAAGTTTAAAGTGATAACTATTTTTTTCATAACAGTCTTTAAGGTTTTAAGGTTTTAAAATTTAAACAAAAATAAACAATATTTATAACAAGCCTCTTCCTATTTTATTAAGTTTTCCATCTTTTTGGTACTCTTTTACCAATTTATCTAGAATTCCATTTATAAAAGTACTACTTTTTGGAGTACTATATTCTTTTGCTAATTCCAAGTATTCATTAATGGTAACTCTTTCTGGGATTGATGGAAAGTTAAGTAATTCTGCTATGGCCATTTTTAATAAAATTGCATCAATATCTGCAATTCTATCCTTATCCCAATTAGGTGTTTTACCTTCTATTTCTTTGACCAATGCTTCATTATTTAGTAAAGTCTTTGTCAATAATTTATTTGCAAATTCGATGTCCTCATAATCTTTCACCAAAGGGGGTAAAAAATAAGATTCAGGGACATTCGCTTTAGTCTTTTTTAAAAGTTTTAAAATAAACGTGTTCACTAGAGGAATATCATCTACCCAAGTAAGTTTGTCATCCTCAAAATAATCATAAATCTTATCATTAGGTGCGATAACAGTCTTAAAAAGCGCTACAATCAATGCTTTATCTTGATCAAAACTTGAATCTTCATTAGACATATATTCCAAGTAGACTTCGCTAGTCGTAATCTCTTTGTACAATAACTTTACATACTCTTCATTTAAATACCAATTTTGAAGCTTACGCAACTCCAATTCTTCTTGAAAAGTTTTATTTTCAGAAATTAGTTTAAGAAATCTATTATTTATAAACTTTTTTTTGTCGGAAAAATTATCTGTAGAATTAGATAAATATTTAGTGGAAGATAATTCTACTTGTTCTTTAGCCAAGGAATGAATTTCTTTTACCAAACTCAACATCAGCAAGTATAACGAGTACATATTCTCAATACTAAACTTTAAAAACTTCTCTTGTTTTTCTAAGGAATCGTCATTAGAACGGGTTAATGCATAAACACATTGCATTACTTTTACTCGCACATGCCTTCTTGTAAGCATTTTTAAAGAACTTAAATTGGTTAAACTTGAAAGGGCAAAAATAGCACTATATTTTAAATACTAAGTAAAGCTTTGCTTATATCTTATTACTTTTATAACATTTGGTTTTATACCAATCCATTATCTTTGCAAAATCATTTTAGTAACTTGTTCATTTTCACGTTTTACACCCTATGAAGGAATTAAAATACATTAATAAATATCTAAAAAAGTATGGAGTTCAATTGCTTTTAGGATTGTTTATTACCATTGTTGCTCGCGTATTTTCTTTAGTAACCCCTTCTTTTGTAAAAAAATCTATCCAAGTAGTAGAAAATTACGGTAATAATTTAATTACCAAACCAGAGGCTAAAGAGCTTCTTTTAGAATATATTCTTATTATTCTTGGCACAGCATTGCTCGCTGCTCTTTTTACCTTTTTAATGCGGCAAACGATAATTAAAGTTTCTAGATATATCGAATACGACTTAAAGAATGAAGTTTTTGATCATTATCAATTTCTAAATTTAAATTTTTACAAGAAAAATAGAACAGGCGATTTAATGAATCGTATAAGTGAAGATGTTAGTGAAGTTAGAATGTATACTGGACCAGCCTTAATGTATGGTATTAATACCATTACCTTATTTGCTTGTATCGTACCTTTAATGTTTATAACCGCTCCAAAGCTAGCAGCATACACCTTAATTCCGTTACCAATTTTATCTGTTCTAATTTATCAGATCAGCAAAGTAATACACAAACGCAGTACTATAGTCCAACAGTTTTTATCGAAACTCTCCACATTTACTCAGGAATCATTTTCGGGAGTATCTGTAATCAAAGCTTATGGTCTTGAACCTAAAATAAATCAAGAACTTATAGCTTTGGCTAATGAAGGGAAAAACAAAAGCATGGATCTTGCTAAAGTAAATGCTTGGTTTTTTCCTTTGATGATTCTTCTTATAGGAATAAGTAACATTTTTGTAATTTATATTGGAGGGAAACAATATATAAACGGTGAAATAGATTCTATTGGCGTCATTGCCGAATTTGTTATTTATGTAAATATGCTGACATGGCCCGTTGCTGTTGTAGGTTGGCTTACATCTATAGTACAACGTGCTGAGGCATCGCAAAAACGAATTAATGAGTTTTTAAATATTCTTCCTACTATTAAAAATGAGGTTGCTGAAGCTACCCCGATTGAAGGCAAAATTGAATTTAAAAATGTAACCTTCACCTACGAGGATACCGAAATTACTGCTCTCAAAAATGTATCTTTTACTATTGAAAAAGGCGAGACGGTTGCCTTTATTGGAAAAACAGGTTCTGGAAAATCAACAATTTTAGATTTAGTTGCCCGGTTATACGATGTTACTAATGGTGATATATATATAGATGATGTTCCAATTAAAAAAATAAACCTTAATAGCCTTAGAAGTGGTATTGGAGCTGTACCTCAAGATGCTTTTTTATTTTCCGATTCTATTAAAAATAATATTAAATTCGGAAAAGAAGATGCTACCGATGAAGAAATTATTGCTGTGGCAAAAAAAGCTGTAGTACATAAAAACATAATGGGCTTTCAAAAAAAATACGATACAGTTTTAGGCGAAAGAGGCATAACACTCAGTGGAGGTCAAAAACAACGTGTATCTATAGCTAGAGCATTATTAAAAGATCCAAAAATATACTTATTTGATGATTGCCTTTCTGCAGTGGATACCGAGACAGAAGAGAAAATATTGAATAATTTAAAAAGTGCTTCTAAAAATAGAACAACTTTAATTGTAAGTCATAGAGTATCTTCTGCGAAGAATGCAGATAAAATTATCATTTTAAAAGAAGGAAAAATATTACAAATAGGGTCACACAACACTCTTATTGAGATAGATGGATATTACAAAGAGCTCTATAACGACCAACTCATAGAGAAAGAAAACTAAAAAAAGGTTGTCAGATTAGCTTTTTTTTTTCACTTTTGATAGATACACTAATGATTAACTATAGATTTTTTAGATATGGGGGAAAAAGAAACAATGGATCAAGAAGAGATTTATTCTAAAGTTTTAAGAGCTGGAAGAAGAACTTATTTTTTCGATGTACGAAGTACTAAAGCTGGTGATTACTATTTAACAGTAACCGAAAGCAAAAAATTTACGCATGATGATGGGTCTTTTCACTATAAAAAGCACAAAATATATTTATATAAAGAAGATTTTTCAGCTTTTAAAGAAAATTTAGATGAAATGATGGCATACATTATTGATGAAAAGGGATCTGAAGTTATATCTGAGCGCCATCAAAAAGATTTTAAGAAAGAAGAAGATGAAGAAAGTATAGATATTAACTCTTCTAAATCAACAGATAGTTTTACCGATATTAGCTTTGACGATATTTAAAAGTTAATTTTCTTAAATAAATGATAACGACCCTTGTAATTATGGGTCGTTTTTTATTTTTATACCAACTAATTCCAACCTGAAATGAAAAAACTAGTATTACTCGTTCTTGTAAGTACGTTCATGACTACTTATGCCCAGCAAAAGCTATCATTAGATTATTACTTACCACAAAACATTACCTATAATCAAAAAATTCCAAAACCAGCGGATATTATTGGTCACGAGGTAGGCGAATGGCATGTAACTCACGATAAGCTTGTTTATTATATGCAAGCCATAGCAAATTCTAGTGATCGTATTACCATTGAGAACCGAGGAGAAACCTACGAAGGCAGACCCATTCTCTTACTCACTGTAACTTCACCAAAAAACCATCAAAATATTGATCAAATTCAGAAGGAGCATCTTTTAGTAACTACAAAAGACGGCAGTACTCTAAATACTAGCGCTATGCCTGTTGTAGTTTATCAAGGATTTTCTATTCACGGCAATGAACCTAGTGGAGCCAACGCTGGATTGGCATATGCGTACTATTTAGCTGCTGCGGAAGGTCCTGAGATCGAAAAATTATTAGAAAACACTGTAATTTTAATGGATCCTTCCTTTAATCCTGATGGTTTACAACGGTTTGCTTATTGGGCTAATACCAATAAAAGTAAGCATCTTAATGGCGATAGTAATGATAGAGAATACCATGAAGTTTGGCCAGGAGGTCGTACGAATCATTATTGGTTTGATATGAATAGAGATTGGTTGCCCGTACAACTACCTGAAAGTAGAGCTCGAATCGTAACCTTTCATAAATGGATGCCAAACATTTTGACCGACCATCATGAAATGGGCACTAATTCTACCTTCTTTTTTCAACCAGGAGAACCGTTTAGAGTACACCCCTTAACCCCAAAAATAAATCAAGAACTAACTGCCGAAATAGGCACGTATCATGCAAAAGCACTTGATAAAATTGGTTCTTTATATTTCTCCGAAGAAAATTATGATGATTATTATTACGGAAAAGGGTCTACTTTCCCAGATGTAAATGGTGGAATCGGTATTTTATTTGAGCAAGCAAGTTCACGCGGACATATTCAGGAAAGTGATAATGGCATACTAACTTTTCCGTTTACCATTCGCAATCAATTTACAACCGCTTTATCTACCATCGAGGCTGCTGAAAATATGCGCACTAAACTATTAAACTATCAACAGCAATTTTTCAAAGATGCATTGAACGAAGCGGCTAAAAGCAAAACAAAAGCCATTATTTTTGGGGATAGTAAGGATGCAGCTAAATCTTGGCATTTGGCTGAAATATTAGAACGTCAAAAAATAAAATTCCATCAATTAGCTAATGATGCCGTTGTAAATGGCAAAACCTTTAAAAAAGGGAATAGCTACGTAATTCCTATGAATCAAAGGAATAATAGACTTGTAAAAGCAATGTTTGAAAAAAGAACCACTTTTTCTGATAGCCTTTTCTATGATATTTCTGCTTGGACCTTCCCATTAGCCTTTAATGTAGATTATGAAGAGGTAGGCTCACTTGCTAATGCAGGAAATGAAATTACAACGCTGTCTCCAATTAGTGGAAGTATTGGCAACGAAAGTAATTATGCTTATGTATTTGAATGGAATGAATATTACACTCCAAAAGCCTTAAACAAAATTTTAAATAAAGGAATACGGGCTAAAGTAGGTAAAACACCCTTTAGCGTAGAAGGCAATACCTATGATTATGGAACAATAATGATTCCTGTTCATAACCAAAACTTGGATTCAAAATCGCTTCACGAATTTTTATCACAAGTTGCTTTGGAAAGTCAAATTAACATAATTTCAGTAGGTACTGGTCATACGAAAGGAATTGATTTAGGTAGTGGTGATTTTGAAACGCTAAACAAACAAGAAGTGGCTATTGTTGTTGGTAATGGTATTACCTCTTATGATGCTGGCGAAATTTGGCATTTATTTGATCAACGGTATGCTATAAAACTTACTAAACTAGACACAGATTATTTCAATAGAGTTAATTTAGACCGTTATACGACTATAATTCTTCCCAACACTTATGGTGGATTAGATAAATCAGGAACAGAAAAACTAAAAACCTGGGTAAAAAATGGTGGTATTTTAATCGGCTATAGAAATACGGTTGAATGGTTTAATAAAAACGAATTTGTAGATTTAAAATTAAAGAAAGACACCCTAGTAGCTAAAAATATTAGTTATGAACAAAGACAAAATTTCTCCGGGGCTCAAGTAACTGGGGGTGCTATTTTTGAAACTAAATTAGACCGTTCTCACCCTATTAATTTTGGCTATAAAAATGATCACCTAGCGCTTTTCAGAAACACTAATGTCTATATAGAACCTAATAAAAATAGTTATAACAATCCTATACAGTATACCAATAATCCGTTATTAAGTGGTTATATTTCTGATGAGAAACTTGAGCTTTTAAAAAATAGCGTGCCTTTTCAAGTAGAACGCATGGGCAAAGGTCGTGTGATGGTATTTACAGACAATACTAATTTTAGAGCATTTTGGTATGGCACCAATAAGCTATTAATGAATGCTATTTTCTTTGGTAAAATCATGTAAATAATTCCGTCTCCGCTTTATAGGGAAAGAGGAGACGGTATATTAATTAGATTTGGTATACAGCAAATTAAAAGTAAAAACTCCTACTATTACAAGTGTTGCTATAGTTAAATTCCAAATGAAATTAGATGCAACAAAAAGCACTAGATAATAGAATGGGTAAACACCTATAGCGAAAGCGAATCTAAATGTGCTAATAAATTCTGGCTCCTTAATTTTTGGTTTTACTAATTTATGCCATAAGATGACTACAGGGAAATTAATAAGGTTGAAAAGTGTTTTCTTCAAAGCATCTAACCAATCTATACCATTAATCATATCTGGCATTTTAATTGTTGTAGTTAAATCCAACAACTTATCATTTATAGTATTAGGCTTTAAATAATCAGCTCCTAAAGCATCTAATTTTTTTATTGTTTCAAAATAGTTTTCGTCATCTTGAATATGAGTGGTAAGTGTTTTTAAACTTTCAAAAACTACTTTTTTAATGCGCAACATAGAAGTTTGTTCATCATATACATTATATAATGTTTGAATAGGTATTGCTTTTCCATAACATACGGATGCTTTATCCGGAAAACCAGCTGCATTATTATAATTCAATCCTACAGGCACTAGCTGAATATCCAATTCAGTATTGTCTTTCAATGCACTAAAAAGAACCCTTGTAAAGCCTTTACTTAAAGGTCTTACTCTTCGTTTCAAATTATGGTTTCCCTCTGGAAAAATAACAACAGCTTCATTGCTATTTAAAAGTATAGAACAAGTAGCAAATGTTCTTTGATTATTTTTTAGTGAATCTAATCCATCTCTAATTCTATAGATAGGAATCATTCTAAAAAAAGTAAAAATCACTTTTAATATCCCATTTTTAAAAACATCAGATCTAGCTAAAAAATAGGGGCTACGATTACAATCTGTGCCAATTAAAATAGTGTCTAGAAATGCATTTTGATGATTTGATAGAAAAAGTACAGGTTTATTTATAGGAATATTTGATTTTCCATTCACCGTAATTTTGCCAAAGTAGATGAACAAAAGCCATTTGAGTGCAACTCTTATACTGGTATATCCTATTTTTCTCAAGCCAATTCCTCTTTTTCAATCACCTCTTTTGAACTCCAGAAACTTGCCAAAATTAATCCTGAAACCAGATGCCAAATACCCCAAAATGCAGCTAGCAAAGCCATTCCTCCTAATCCATCAAAAAAAGTAAATATAAGTAACAATCCTAATCCTGAATTCTGTATTCCAGTTTCAATAGTAATTGCTCTTGTATTTTCTAAGGACAAGCCGAAAATTCGAGCTAAAGAAAAACCAGTTGTAAATGCCAGTAAATTATGAAGCATTACAATCCAAAATACATAAAAAACATAATCTAAAAATATAGCGCTATTATTATATAAGGCAAGACCTATTAAAGCAACAAAGAATACTAAAGAAACGATTTTCAATATTTTCGCTCCCTTTTTTGCTAGTATTGGTGCGTAATAATTCATTAACATCCCTAATATTAAGGGTACGCCTAACAAAAGAAACACTAATTTGACCATTGCGATAGGTTCTATGGCAACCTCTTTTAAAATAGTTGCAGTAGGCGGATAAAGCGAGCTCCAAAATTCTAAATTCAATGGAGTCATAAATACGGCAAGTAATGTTGCAATTGCCGTTAAGCAAACAGATAAAGCAGAATTCCCTTTTGCCATGTGTGTTATAAAGTTCGAAATATTACCCCCCGGACAAGCAGCTACCATAAACATTCCTAAGGCGATACTCGGTAAAGGGTTTATTAATACCACCAATACATAAGTGACTAAGGGTAATAAAACAAATTGACTCATAACCCCAACAAAAATAGGTTTGGGCTTTTTAATCAATTCTTTAAAATCTAATAAAGAAATATCTAAGGCAATACCAAACATCACAAGAGCTAAGGCGGAATTTAAAAACCAAAGCGATTGTTCGTTAAAGTTAATATGTACACTGTTTATTATAGAATCTGACAAATGATTAAGAAATTTTAAGTCCGTTTGCTACTGTTAATCCAGGATGTAATAAAGTTACATCTTTACCATCCACTGCTCCTAATATAAGACATTCGCTCATAAAATTAGCAATTTGTTTCTTAGGGAAATTAACAACAGCTACTACTTGTCTGCCCACAAGATCATCTAGCGCATAAACTGTGGTAATTTGAGCAGATGTTTTTCTCACCCCTATTTCGGGTCCAAAATCTATTTCTAATTTAAAGGCTGGGTTTCTCACTTCTGGAAATTCATTAGCGGTAACAATAGTACCTACACGCATGTCCACCTTAGCAAAATCAGCCCAATTAATTGTTTCCATAAACGCTTCAATGTTTTTTTTAAATATAACTACCTATTCCTAAAAAATTGACAAAAAAACGAATAACTTTAGGTTTTAAATAAGTTCAGATGTCGTTAACTCCAAGTAATATGCTTCCATTGGGCACGCTAGCTCCCAAATTCAAGTTGATTGATGCTACCAGTGATACCTTTTATGCATTAGATGATTTAACAGGAAAAAATGGAACCCTTATTATGTTTATATGCAACCACTGTCCATATGTGATACATGTAAACCCTATGATTACTACACTTGCTTTAGCCTATCAAAAAAAAGGAATTAAATTTATTGCAATTTCTAGTAATGATGTTATTAATTATCCGCAAGATGCACCACATTTGATGAAAGAAGTTGCTGCGCGCGAAAAATATACTTTCCCCTATTTATATGATCAAACACAAGAAGTTGCAAAAGCATATGATGCTGCTTGTACTCCTGATTTTTATCTGTTTGACAAAGAATTAAAATTGGTATACCGAGGTCAATTAGACAGTTCTCGACCTAGTAATAAGATTCCATTAACAGGAACAGATGTAATAAATGCTTTCGACAATCTTTTGAATAACAAACCAATAAGAAAGATTCAGAAACCAAGTATGGGCTGCAATATCAAATGGTTTAACTAAATTTTACTACCAACTATTGCGCTGAATTAATCCTTCAATATGTGCCAAATGATGGTTACTGTGCCATGCATACTTTCCTATATTTTCAGCTACAGTAACAGCTACATGCCCTTCTGGATGAATGTATATTTTTTCCAAATCTGAATTGGATAATCCTTTTAACAGGTACACCAATTTAGCGTGCAAAGCTTTTATATAATCCAATGAAAGTTGAACCGGAGCTTTTTGGGCATCAAAAAGGTTACTCCAATCTTTTTCTTCATAGGCTTTAATTATTGGGGCATTTTCAGCAAGCGCCCATTTAAAACGGGTATAGCTATGATGATGGCTATCGGCAATATGATGCACCAGTTGTCTAACCGTCCAACCACCTAGGCGATATGGAGTTTCCAGCTGCTGTTCAGATAAATTATCAACCAAGGTAATTAACCTTACTGGTAATAATTCTAAATCTTGAATCCATTCTTTTATATGAATTTCTGATATCACTTCAGGACATTGAAAATGTCCAATAGGGTATTGTAATTTTTCTATTGAATTAGTTATCATGACTTAAAAATAATAAATTTTAATACATTTTTAACCTCCTAATAAGGAAACTTACTTTTTAATCCACTAATTTTATAGAGTACTAATTTTTCAAATTTAAAAACTAAAAAATGGCAACAATACGATTAGGAGATGTGGCTCCAGATTTCACAGCGGACAGCTCAATGGGAATGATAAACCTATATGATTATTTAGGCGATAGTTGGGGGATTTTATTCTCTCACCCAGCAGATTTTACTCCTGTTTGTACTACAGAACTTGGTACTGCAGCTAAATTCAAAGATGAATTTGACAAAAGAAATGTAAAAATGCTAGCCTTAAGTGTTGATGGTGCTGCTTCACATGCGGAATGGATAAAAGATATAAATGAAGTTCAACATACTACAGTAAATTTTCCAATTTTAGCGGATGAAAATAGAAAAGTATCCGATTTATATGATATGATTCATCCAAATGCAAATAGTACACTAACGGTACGTTCTGTATTTATAATTGCTCCTGATAAGACGGTAAAATTAATGTTGACCTACCCTGCCTCAACGGGGCGTAACTTTTATGAATTATTAAGGGTAATAGATTCTTTACAACTTACGGCTCATCATAAAGTGGCAACTCCTGCCAATTGGAAAAATGGAGAGGATGTTGTTGTGAGTCCTGCTATAGCTACAGAAGATGCAAAGAAAATTTTTCCTAAAGGTGTAGAAGAAATAAAACCTTATTTACGAATGACTCCGGATCCATCTTAATTTTTTTTTGCAAATTTCATTAAATTTCAAAAACCTACTACTCTATTTTTAGTAGGTTTTTCTACTTCCTATACAATCTAAAATACAATTTATACAATATAACATTTGCTTTTTGCAATTACATTATACCTTCATAAGGTCTTAAATGTACATAGTATTTCTATCCTCCCACCATTATATAATTAGTTCTCCCAAATTTTTGTACCAAGACACTTAAAGGTGTAATCAAAATTTTTAGGAATATGAGTTATAGAAAAAACGAGTCGTTCGCCAAAAGACAATTGGCTAATGAAACAGCAACTAACAGACCCCATCCAATTCACATTAGCAATGGAGATGAGCTAAAATTTCGCCATTCGGCAGGGCAAAAAAACAAGCCTTCATATTTAATGAGTTTCACAAAAGGTTTACCACATGATTTTGATACGGGACTCATAAGCAATCCGGATGATTTTCAATACTTTATTAAAGGTATTGATAGTGGAGATTATAGAGATTTTAGAGATACACCATTAGGTGTCTCAGGTAATTGTTTAGGTGAAGTATGCGGAAATCATCAATTCAATTGGAAATCTAAAAAAGCACAAACGAGTAAAAAAATAGAAGATGTAGCGGATGAAGATAAAGCTCATTGTACTCCAGAAGGTTGTCCTGTAGATGTGCGAGCTTGGGAAAGTCAAAGTGCAGGAAATTCTTATGATTTGGAGGGTCCTGATGCACAATCGGTTACGATGCCTCCAGCTCCAAAATTGGGAAGCGAAGAACTTACCGCAGAAATTGCTGAAATTTATGCTCAAGCATTGCTTAGAGACATCCCTTTCAATGCCTATACCGTAGGCGTTACTGGTATTGGAAATCAAAAAACAAAAAATGATATTTCAATCAATACAGCACTGAATGCACTAGACACAAAGAAAAGTGATGTTGAAAAGGTAAAATTCTTTACAGACCAACTCAATAATTTTAAATGGTTTGACCCAAATGAACATATTCGAATAAACTTGCAAGAATCTATTCGCAGACGAGATTATATTCAACTCCCCTCAAACGCTTTTAGGGGTATTACTCCAGGAGATACAATAGGACCGTATATTTCCCAGTTTTTACTTGCAGGAAGTTCTGGCATTAATAAAAATGATAAAGAAAGGAGTCCTTCAGAAGGACATATTTCTTATGGGGCAGCATCGGTAGATCAAAAAGTAAGAGTCGCTAGCATTGGAAAAAACTATCTTACAGATTGGAATGAATGGTACGATGTACAAAAAGGTGCTGATTTAAGAGGATTAGAAACATATGAAGAGACTGCAAAAAGAAGGTTCATATACACGCCAAGAGATTTAGCCACTTATGTACATTATGATGCGCTTTATGAGGCATACCTTAATGCTTGCCTATTACTATTGAGTAATGGTATTCCTTTCGATCCAGGAATTCCTTTTCAAGAATCAGATAATCGTGACCATCAACAAGGCTTTGCACATTTTGGAGGTCCACACATTTTATCATTAGTTACTGAAGTAGCAACTAGAGCTTTGAAGGCTGTTCGTTTTCAAAAATATAATATTCATCGCAGATGCCGACCAGAAGTATTGGCTGCTCGAATTCACAAATCTGACCTTTTAAAGGAAATGGCTCCTGAATTGATTGATCTAAAGAATACTTTAAATTCTTCTGGAATTTTAACTAGTGTTGAAGCTATTAATGGGCCAAATAATTTCTTACTACCCATGGCCTTCTGTGAAGGTTCGCCAATGCATCCCGCCTATGGTGCTGGTCATGCAACTGTAGCTGGTGCATGTGTTACTATATTAAAAGCCTTTTTTGATCATAAACACCCCCTAAACATAGTTCCAGTTGGAGAGGCACAACAAGAAGTGTTACATCTAATAGATGATATTACTCCCGGTGTTGTTCCTACATCCTCAAATTTGGCATATATTTCTGTTCAAAATGGTAAAAAATTAGATATTGTACCTGTCTTGGATCAAAATTGTAAATTAACAAAATTAACAGTTGAAGGTGAGCTTAATAAACTAGCCTCCAATATTGCTATTGGAAGAAATTGGGCCGGAGTACATTATTTCACAGACTATTATGAATCACTTTTAATGGGTGAACAAATAGCTATTGGTATTTTGGAAGAACAAAAGCTCACCTACAATGAAAATTTTTCAATGACTTTATCCAAATTCAATGGAGATTCAATAAGAATTTGAAAAATAAAAAAGATAAGTAAGTTTAAAGCTATGTAAAATAATAGTTAAGAATAAATATAACTATCAAAAAATCACTGTGTTAAATTTTATTTATTATCTTTGTAACTTAATTAATTATTTTAATATTTTATAATGAATAAAGGAACAGTAAAATTCTTCAATGATTCTAAAGGTTTTGGATTTATCACTGAAGATGGCTCAAGCGAAGATCACTTTGTACACATTTCTGGTTTAATCGATGAAATTCGCGAAGGTGATGTTGTAGAATTTGAACTACAACAAGGTAAAAAAGGATTGAACGCAGTAAATGTAAAAGTACTATAATACATACGTAACAACTTTTTTTTTGTACAGAAGCTCAACCAAACGGTTGGGCTTTTTTTATACCCTAAATTATACTTGCACTACCACAAATAATAGTTTTACAAAAAAATCTTAAAATTAAGTTAATCCACGACGCAACTCTTTTACGTAAATAGTATCTAATGAAAAAGAAATAATACCCCGATTATTTCTGAACCAGAATAAAACCTATCGTATGCAGACCTTTTTTGGAATTTTATCTTTATTAATTGTAATAAATATTATCTTGTTATTATTAAGTGTTAATAATAGAAAAACAAAACGTACTATCTAAGTAGGGTTTTAATCTTGGTAAGTGTTATATAAGTAAATAACTATTTAATCAAGAGAGCTATGTTCACTTTTTTCAGCATCCTTATGGTATTAGTAGCAGTAAATATGCTACTTCTTTTTATCAGCGTCAATAGAGGATCTACTAAAATATAAAAGGGTTCCAATAATAGTGGAACCCTTTTATATTTTAGTAGATGTAAATTGGTAATTAACCTACTTTCATTAATTCTACATCAAAAACTAAAATTGCATCAGGTGGAATTACTCCTCCAGCACCAGCACTACCATATCCTAAATTCGAAGGAATCACAAATCTTGCTTTATCACCTACTTGCAATAAACAAATACCCTCATCCCATCCTTGGATTACTTGACCAACTCCCACTTGAAAATCGATCGGTTCTTTTCTCTTATAAGAAGAGTCAAATACGGTTCCATCTACTAAAGCCCCTTCGTAATGAACAGAAACTTGCATACCTGGTTCAGCTTTTTTACCAGCACCCTTTTGAATTATTTTATACCGTAAACCACTAGCCGTTTCTTGAAAACCAGCAGAAACCTTATCTAATTCACCAGCTTGTTTAGCTCTTTCTTCTTCAATTCTTTTTTCTCTTGAACCTTCAAAAGTTCTAAAAGCCTCAACTGCATTCCATTTTTCAGCTTCTTCACCTATACGCACAATTTCTAATGTCTCAATTTTATCACCTTGCGCAATTGCATCAACAACATCTTGACCTTTAACAACATTACCGAATACAGTATGTTTGTTATCTAACCATGGTGTTGCAACGTGTGTTATAAAAAATTGACTCCCGTTTGTACCAGGACCTGCATTCGCCATAGATAATACTCCAGGACCATCATGTTTTAATTCTACATGAAACTCGTCATCAAACTTGTATCCAGCATCCCCTGTTCCTTTTCCTTGTGGACAACCACCCTGAACCATAAAATCTGGAATAACGCGATGAAACTTTAAGCCATCATAATATGGTATTCCTTGTGGTTTTACTTTATTTTCTAAATTACCCTCAGCTAAGGCAACAAAGTTACCAACCGTTCCAGGTGTTTTATCATGCGTGAGTTTTACTAAAATCTCCCCTTTTGAAGTATTGAATTTTGCGTAGATTCCGTCTTTCATTTTACTCTTTTTTTGTGAGCGACAAAGGTAGTATTTTGTTTTGGGTTAGAAAACTAGCCTTTAATAATCTTAGGTAATATTATTCCGTATGTATCAAATAAATACACTAAACTCGCCATTGTTGCAGCACCCAATTCCAATTCCCGTTTATTTACATGTTGAAAAGTATCATTTGCCGCATGATGATGGTCAAAATAACGTTGTGAATCTGGCATTAATCCCACTAAAACCATTTCATTATTCTTTAAAGGCCCAATATCCGCTCCACTATGTCCTTTAATAAATTGATGGATTAAGTAAGGCTCAAAAAGAGGTTTCCATTTGTTTACCTTTTCAAAATTAGCATCAGAACAATCAAAAGAAAATCCACGAGGAGAAAATCCACCAGAATCACTCTCTAAAGCAAAAACATGATTTTCATTTTTACTTTTTGCGATTTCCGCATATTTATTACCTCCGCGTAGACCATTTTCTTCATTCATAAATAAAACGACACGGATTGTTCTTTTAGGCTTATAGCCTGTTTCTTTTAACAAACGAAGAACATCCATACTCTGAACACAACCGGCACCATCATCGTGAGAACCATCCCCTAAATCCCATGAATCTAAATGCCCCCCAATAACCATAATTTCATTTGGATAGGTAGTTCCCGTAATCTCTCCAATCACATTAAACGATTGCACGTCATCAAACTGTTGGCAATACTGCTTGAAATAAAAATTGATGTCTGGATTAAGTCGTAATGAAACACTTAATAAATCGGCTCCATTAGTACTAATAGCGGCTGCTGGAATTCTATTTTTTATAGGAGTTTCGCCATAACTCATCGCTCCCGTATGTGGCAAATCATCCAATCTAAGATTCATAGAGCGTACAATTACACCAATAGCACCATATTTTACAGCTTCTTCAGCACCTGAGTAGCGTTGATCAACACAACCGGAATACGAATTAAATGTGCTAATATTGGTTGGTTCCATAGGCCTGTTAAAAAAAACGATTTTCCCCTCTAATCGTTGTCTTCCTAATATCGCCAGATCATCAATACTTTTAACTTCTACAACATTTGCTTTTAACCCGCCTAATGGTGTACTAACCGAACCTCCTAGGGCACAAATAGGCATATTAGTAGTAACGCCGGGGCTTGTCTCAAAATACGCAAATTCTGGGGCACCACGCGTCCATTTCGGAACCATAACTGGTTGAAGCCATACCCGATCTAAACCAAGATCTTCTAGCTCTTTTTTTGTATAATCAACTGCTTGTTGCGCTTGAACCGAACCCGACAAACGACCTCCAATTTGATTAGACAGGTAATTAAGCCAATCATAGGATTTACCATTTGTAAGTGATGTATCGTATATTGCTTTTATCTGGACTTCATCAACATTTTGTGAAAAGGTTGCAGTACTTATAAAAAAACTTAACAGGTAAATTACATTTTTCATTCTTGTTCTTTTTCTAATTGATTCTTGTAATCCTCTAAATTAGCCTTTATTTTATCGTCTAACTCTGGTTCCTTGATATCTTTGTATTTTTTTAACTCTTGCAGTAAAGTTTTAGCTACAATTAGTCGAGCGGCTTTTTTATTGTCTGCCGGGATAACATACCAGGGAGCGTGAGGTTTGGATGTTTTATTTATAGCATCTTCATAACAATCTTGGTAATCACCCCATAATTTCCGTTCTTTAAGATCGCCTGGAGAAAATTTCCAATTCTTCTTTTTCAAATGCAATCTCCTCAACAACCTTTGTCGTTGTTCTTCTTTAGATAAATGCAGGAAAAATTTAAAAATTAACGTTCCATTATCCACAATATGCTTTTCAAAACTATTTATTTGATCAAAACGCTTTTCCCAGAAATCCTGATTAATATCATCAACGGTATGAATACCTGGTATGTGCTCAGACATGATATACTCCGGATGCACTCTTGTTACTAATACATTTTCGTAATGGGTACGATTAAAAACCCCCACCTTACCTTTTGCAGGTAACGCAATATAATGTCGCCATAAATAATCATGTTTTAGCTCTAACTCAGTAGGTACTTTAAAACTATGAACTACAACTCCACGAGCATTAAAATCTTTAAAAACCTCACGTATTAAACTATCTTTCCCTGCGGTATCCATACCTTGCAAGCAAACCAAAACGCTATATTTCCCATGTGCATAAAGTATATCTTGAAATTCACCCAACTCACGACGAATCTTTTCCAATTCCTTTTTTAGTTCACTATCACCTGTACCAAAATTCTCAAAAGTTGTAGCGCTCTTCAATGCCATATTTTCTTCTACTCGATAAATATCGATATCTATTTTCTTCATGGATTGAATATAAAATATTTTATTAAAATTTTAGAAGAAAAGAGTAATAAAAAAGCCAGACCCATTGCTTAAACCTATAATAAAGCCTTTTAACGAAAAAAATATTTTAATTCTTTAACATTAACTACATTTATACTATTAACATCCCAAATGTTACTATTTTAAATACTTAACCTATGAAAAGTAAAACTTTTTTACTTGGTCTACTGCTATGCCTATCTTCATTTACGTCAGATAGAGCCTGTGAATATCTCGGATCGAATATTGAATATATTACATCACAAACACAAAAGGCCCTACTAGAAACAGATTTGAATAAAACCAAATTTCAAATTTATAAGGCTATTAATGCCATTGAAAAAACAAAGGTGAAGTTAAAAGATTGTGGATGTAGTTATGCTTCAAAAAACCTATTTGATAGTCTTGAAAACCTTATTAATGCAACAAAAACTTCTACCATAAACGGTGCTCGCTTACTATTACACAAAGCACTAGAAAATACAGAATCAAGTTTAGAATCGCTACAGGAACATTACACTCACCAAAGTACGTACCAAAGTGGTATACTAAGCTTAAATACTAAATCTTCAAACGAACAAAAAGCAGCAATGAAGCTACCGGAAGAGCGTATATTGCGTCAAAGAATTGATGCATCATTGGTGAAATTTGAGGCTTCATTAAACGTAGTTATTAAAACCATAGATTGTAAAGAAGCTAAAGAATTTGCAATGGTTATTCACGAAAGATGTGAAAAAGAACTTCTCAAGGAAAATTTGTCCGAAGGTCAAAAATACTATAACCTAAGGACAAAAGCAATCACTTCTGAGGCTCTTAAAACACTTCAAAAGTGCAACTAATAAGGTACACCTTATTTACTCGCAAAAAGTTTGACATCTGCTACGTCTATTTCTGTATTTCCAAGTATGATTAGTCGTTCAACAACATTCCGAAGCTCTCTAATATTACCTGTCCAGTCATAATCTTTCAACAAATCAATAGCTTTTCTTGTAAAGACTTTTGAAGCTGCACCTTGCTCTAATGCGATTTTTTCAGCAAAATGATTTATAAGTAAAGGGATATCATCTCTTCTCTCATTCAAAGCAGGTACTTTTATTAAAATTACCGCAAGACGATGATACAAATCTTCTCTAAATCTACCTTCTTCAATTTCAACTTTTAAATCTTTATTTGTGGCTGCAATTACTCTTACATTCACTTTTATATCTTTATCAGCACCTACTCTAGAAATTTTACTTTCTTGTAAAGCTCTTAATACTTTGGCTTGTGCTGATAGGCTCATATCTCCTATTTCATCTAAGAAAATTGTTCCATTGTTGGCTGCCTCAAACTTACCAGCTCTATCTTTATTTGCTGAAGTAAATGCTCCTTTAACATGGCCAAATAGTTCACTTTCAATTAATTCCGATGGTATTGCGGCGCAATTCACCTCTATAAACGGTGCGCTACTACGTTGGCTTTTTTCATGAATCCAATGTGCTACCAATTCTTTTCCTGTACCATTGGGCCCTGTAATTAATACACGAGCATCAGTTGGTGCAACTTTTTCAATCATATCTTTAATTACACCAATGGGTCCACTCTCACCAACCATTTCGTAATTTTTACTTACTTTTTTCTTGAGAATCTTATTCTCAACTACCAATTCTTTTTTATCTAAGGCATTGCGTACCGTAGTTAGTAAACGGTTTAAATCTGGTGGTTTTGAAATGTAATCAAAAGCCCCTAAGCGCATGGTATTCACAGCAGTATCCAGATCTCCATGACCAGATATCATAATAAAAGGAATTTCAGGCTTTATTTTTTTACAAGCTTCTAAAACTTCCACCCCATCCATTTTAGGCATCTTAATATCACAAAGTACCAAATCGTAATCTTCATTTTTTAGTATCTCTATGCCTTTGAGTCCGTCTTCGGCTTCATCAACAGTATAAGTATCACTTTCCTCAGATAAAATTTTTACTAAAACTCTTCTGATTGCGGCTTCATCTTCTATTACAAGTATTCTTGACATGAATTTATATTTTAAAATCTAAATAGCTCTAACCAAAGCTTTAGAAAGATATGATTAACTGTTTTTAATATGTACATCGCGTTGCGGAAAGGGAATAGATATATTATTCTCTCTAAATTTCGCATCTATTTTATACCGTATTGCACTCTTTATTCTTGGATCTGAAAAACTATCACTGATGTAAAAATTAATAGCGAACATCAGGGCTGAATCTCCAAAATCTTCAAACAGCACAAAAGGCTTAGGACTCTTTAAAACACCCTTTTGTGATATCACTGATTCTTCCAAAATTTTTGTCACTAAAGTTACATCACTTCCATAAGCCACACCAACCTTTACTGATTCTCGTGTGGTTTTATGATTTTGCGTATAGTTATAAATTGTTTCACTGATGAATTTATGATTTGGTATAATGACTACCTTATCATCTCTGGTGATACATCGCGTTGTTCTTAATTTAATTTCAAAAACCCTACCAACTTTACCATCTACCTCTACAATATCTCCAACACTCAAAGATTTATCAACAATAATAAAAATTCCACCAATAATATCTTGAAATAACTCTTGTAATGCCAAACCAAGGCCTACAAATAATGCAGCAGAAGCAGTAAGCAAGATGGTAATATTAATACCTGCCGCACTCATCGTAAAAACGATTACTACTAAATAGACGACATACCGTATAAATTTAAAAACGCTGATAAATTTATGTTTATCATCAACTTCCATTTTACGGGTAAAAAGATATCGAAGCCATTTTAAAATAAAGCTTGTAGCTATAAAAGCAACAAACAATAATAAAATGAGACCAATCGTAATATTAATTTCTTTTTCTCCTTTACCAAAATGAATTCCTAATTCTAGAAAATCCTTGATGCTACCCCAAATATCTTCTTCTAATATTTCTTTAACTTTCTCTGCTTTGTCTTGTATCATTTATCTAATACTTTAACCACTTATAGAGTTCTTTATAGCTAGGTTTTTTACCATACATTAAAATACCTACTTTATATATTTTAGCTGCTAACCAAACAATTCCAATAAATGTAATAATTAATAACAAAATAGAAGTGACTAATTGCCAAATTGGGACACCACCCTCTCCTAAACCACTAGAAAGACGCATTAACATTACGATAGGTGATGTAAGAGGGAATAGAGAAAATGCAACCGCAATTGGGCCATGTGGGTTATTAAAAACAGAAAAGAAGCCAACATAAATAGCTAACATTAACGGCATAATAACAGGTATTACAAATTGCTGCGTGTCTGTTTCATTATCAACTGCCGCACCAATTGCTGCGTAAATAGAGCTATATATCAAGTACCCCAAAAGAAAATAAACTAAGAAAAAGCTAATCAACATCAGCCATGGAATTTTATATATTTCTGTCCCTAAAGCCATTAACTTTTCATTCATCATAGAAACAGAAGGCACTGATGGCATTCCTTTACTTGCCATTTGATTTGCAGTATCAAAACTAGCAGGATCAATATCGAAAACTAAAATCACTACTGTTAATAATAAAGAAGCAGAAAAAATCCATATCGCAAATTGTGTAATTCCAGCAAGGGAAGTCCCTATAATTTTACCCATCATTAATTGAAATGGCTTTACCGATGATATAATAACTTCAATAATTCTACTTGTTTTTTCTTCAATTACGCTTCGCATAACAAAACCACCGTAAATAATTATAAACATCATAATTAAATATCCAAACCCCCCGCCAATAAAAGCTCTTATTTCGTTAAAACCTTTTATATTAAGTTCCCCCGAGAATGTTGAAGTATGTATGGAAAAGCCCTTATCTATGGCTTCAAAATCCTTTTTCGACACCCCTAATTCGTGTAGTTTATTTTGCTCTAATCTAATCTTAAATACATTCTCTAGCTTGTCTATTACCGAAGTACTCGGAGCTTCCTTGGTATAGAAAAAAGATTCAGATGTTATCTCTTCTAGACTAGGAGCATCAGGAATATATAAAAGACCATAATATCCCAAACTTACTGTTGAATCTATAGCTCTTTCAAGTGGAATATTTTCTAAATTTATATATGACGTACTCTCTGTAGTAATAAACTCATTCCCAAAAAAATCACTTTCATTTAAGACTGCTATAACATGCTTCTCACTATCATTTAATTTTGTTAAAAAGGCAATTAAAACAACCATTCCTACCATTAAAATAGGACTTAAAAAGGTCATAATTACAAACGACTTATTACGGACTTTTGCAAAATATTCTCTTTTTATAATCAGTAATAGTTTATTCATTAGAATTTTTTCTTTCTATTGTACTTATAAATATATCGTTTGCCGTAGGTATTCGCTCTAAAAAATGATTTATTGGAGCTTTTGAAGCAATATGCGTTAAAACTTCTTGTGAACTTTTTGTTGCCAATTGTAGTGTGAAATTCAATTGATGCTCAGAGAAATCATACTTTTCATCAGTAATTATAAATTTTTCCTTTAAATCACCTATAATTTCCTTACCCTTTTCTGTCTGCATACCTACTTCAAAAATATTTTTTTTGTAAGCCTTTTTAATATCCGAAAGTCTGCCGTCTAAAATTTTCTCCGATTGATGTATTAAAGCAATGTATTCGCAAAGTTCTTCTACTGATTCCATCCTATGCGTAGAAAAAATAATGGATGTCCCTTTTCGTTTCAACTCTAAAATTTCGTCTTTTATCATATTTGCATTGATAGGATCAAAGCCGCTAAAGGGTTCATCAAAAATCAATAATTTTGGCTCATGTAAAACAGTGACTATAAACTGTATTTTTTGCGCCATACCTTTGGACAATTCCTGCACTTTTTTATTCCACCAATCTCCTATCTCAAATTTATCGAACCAATACTTTAATCTTTTCTTTGCTTCAGATTTAGACATTCCCTTTAATTGGGCTAAATACAAAACTTGCTCCCCAACTTTCATGCTTTTATAAAGCCCTCTTTCTTCAGGTAAATAACCTATTAAAGCAATATGTTCAGGTTTTAACAACTCGCCATTGAAAAAAACTTCTCCAGTATCTGGGTAGGTAATCTGATTGATAATTCTTATCAATGAAGTTTTACCTGCCCCATTTGGACCAAGTAAACCGTAAATACTATTTTCGGGAATTTCTAAAGAAATCTTATTTAAAGCTATATGGTCTCCGTAACTTTTACTTACTTCTTTAGTTACCAAAATATGGTTCATGCAATCAATTTTATCAAAGATATAGAAACGGTTTAAAAGACATATTCACTTTTAGATTTTACTCTAAAAAATGTTCAAGTATTTGAAGAAAATTTTTTTCCTACTTCGTTTTCTCAGGATTGAATCTGCTCTAAAAAACAAAACCCACCCTTAATAAAATCAAGGATGGGAAAAAAATTGCTATGAAAAAGAAAATTAACATTGGTTGCCCAACGTTAAATCAAATATACGTTTTTATTTTAAAAATAAAATTATAAAATCCTTACGAGAACATATCCTTAACTTTTTCAAAGAAAGATTTGTCTGATTTTTCAGGATTAGGAATAAAGTTTTCATTCGTACTCATTCTTTCAAAAAATTCTTTTTGCTCCTTATTTAGGGTCTTAGGAGTCCATACATTTACATGAACTAATAGATCTCCAGCACCATAACCATTAAGGCTAGTGATTCCTTTTCCTCGCAATCGTAATATTTTACCAGATTGAATTCCAGGTTCTAATTTTATGCGCACTTTACCGGTTACTGCATCAATCTCTTTTGAAGTACCTAAAACAGCTTCTGATAAGCTTACATACAAATCATAATGCAAATTATCGCCTTCTCTTTTTAAAGTTTCATGTTCTAATGTTTCTATAGCCACTATTAAATCTCCTGGAATACCGTTTCCTGGAGCGTCATTACCTTTTCCTGAAACTTTTAATTGCATTCCGTCTTCAACACCACCAGGAATTTTAACTTCGACTGTTTCTTCTTTAACAATCATTCCTTGCGTATCTGCCTCACTAGGTCGTTTATTTATTAATTGACCACTACCGCCACATGAGCTACAGGTTGCTGCTGTTTGCATTCTACCCAAAATAGTATTGGTTATTTTTGTCACTTGACCTCTACCACCACAAGTTCCACAAGTTTTATAAGTAACCCCGCTAGCTTGAACTTTTCTTTTAACCTTTATCTTCTTCTCAACACCATTAGCAACCTCTTCTAGAGTTAAGGACACTCTAATTTTAAGGCTACTCCCCTTCACTCTGCGTTGGCCACCGCCGCCGCCAAAACCACTAAAGCCTCCTCCTCCGAAACCTCCTCCAAAAATATCTCCGAATTGGCTGAATATGTCATCCATATTCATACCACCTCCGCCGCCAAAACCACCAGCACCATCAAAAGCTGCATGACCATATTGGTCATATTTGGCTTTTTTATTATCATCACTTAAAATCTCATACGCCTCGGCCGCTTTTTTGAACATATCTTCAGCTTTCGCATCGCCAGGATTCTTATCTGGATGGTATTGAACTGCTTTTTTTCGATATGCCTTTTTAATTTCTGCTGCTGTAGCTCCTTTGCTAATCCCTAATATGTCGTAATAATCTTCCTTCATATCTACTTTTTAATTTCCAACAACCACTTTTGGATGACGGATAATTTTATCGCCAAGTTTAAAACCTTTTTCAATTACATCAATAATTTTACCCTTCATTTTTTTATCAGGTGCGGGTATTTGAGTAATTGCCTCATGGAGTTCAGCATCAAAAACATCTCCAGCTTTCGTCTCAACTTCCTCTAATCCTTTAGCCTTTAAAACTTGTTGGAATTTATTTTGAATTAACTCAACACCTTTAAACATTTCTTTGTCATCAGATTTTGACAATTCTTGCATTGCTCTGTCAAAATCATCTGATACTGGAAGAAGTGCTACAATTACCTCTTGCCCTGCAGTGCGAAATAATTCAATTCGTTCTTTAGATGTTCTTTTCTTATAATTTTCAAATTCAGCAAAAAGTCTCAAGAACTTATCTTTTTCTTTTGCCAAATCTTCTTTCAATTGTTCTTCACTAGAAAGTACCTCTGCTTCAAATTCATCGTTTTGGTCTTCTTGATTTCCTTGAACCTCTTGGTTTAAGTTATCTTCAATTATATCGTCAGTATTATTTTTTTCACTCATCTGTAATTCTATTTTTCATTCTGCAATTTACAATTTGCAAAAGTACTGCCATTTCTTCAAAAATGTCAAAATGTCACCAAACTTTATACGAAAACATGCCTTACAGCGATAATTTATTGCATAGACACAAAAACCCGCCTATTAAATATTGATTATTTGTCTTTTATGACACTAGAGAGAAGTTTCTTTTTTTCCATAAAATGAAGCCAAAGCATTGCAAATATTTTGATAATCAAAGACAAACCCCTCTTCTGCTATTTTTTTATGGCTCACTCTTTGACTGCTTAGCAATAAAATAGACATTTCACCAAGTAGTAATTTTAGGACTGAAGCGGGTATATTTGGAAGAAGAATAGAAGTGCCAAGAATAGCTGCAACTTTTTTAGTCAACTTTTCATTAGTTACAGGGTTAGGAGCAACACCATTAAAAACACCATTTAGTTCATTATCAACAATAAATAAAAACATGCGTGCTAAATCATTTATATGTATCCAAGATTGCCATTGTTTACCAGAGCCAAAAGGCGCCCCTACATATAGCTTTATTGGCTTTACCATTTCTGGTAAAGCACCACCCATATTTGACAATACAAGCCCAATTCTTATTTTCGCAACGTTAAAATTAAATTCGTCAAACTTATTAATTTCGTTTTCCCAGGTATTTACAACTTCGGATAAAAAACCTTCTATTTTGACTTGTTCATCTTCCTCATAAAACTTAGAGAGTGAATCTGGATAAACACCTATTGCAGATGCAGCTACAAAAGATTTAATAACAGAGCTATCAATCTTTTTCAATCCTGCATGTAATGTTTTAAGCGAATTAATTCTACTGGAAAGTATTGATTCCTTATTAGCGTCCGTCCATCTTTTAGAAATACTTGCACCAGCCAAATTAATAATAGCAGAAACATCCTTAAAACATTTCAAATCTATTTCAGAGGTATCAGGATTCCAATAGAATCCTTTATAATTAGCTCTAGAAACTATTTTATTTTTACTAGTTGTTAGATAGTTTACAGCAATATTATTTCTATGACATTCGGCAACTATTGCAGTACCCACCAAACCTGTAGCACCAGTTATTAATACCGTCATAAGCATTTTTTTATAAAGGTAGTGCTTTTTGCCACTGTTGAATTAGGCTTTAAATAAGGTTTAACAGAATAGGCTAATTACATCTTAAAGTATTGTTATAATTGAGCTAATTATAACTTTTCATTAGACTTTTTAGTCGCCCTCAACATTTCTCTTTTCCCTGGAGGACCAGGGAGGCGTTCTACAAAAAAACCTACTGCTTGCATTGCTCTACGAACACTACCTTTTGCAGCATAGGTAACTAAAACACCATTTTCCTTTAAAGCATTATACATGATTACGAAAATATTTTCTGTCCATAACTCAGGCTGAACCCTTGCTCCAAAAGCGTCGAAATAGATGAGATCAAAGGAATTATTTTCTTTAATCTGCATAAAGTCTTTTTGCTGCTTTGTAAGTCTAAAATTATCAGCTATAGCAAAAGCTCTCTCCCACTCGCTAGAGTGCATTTTTACAAATTGTTGTTGAAAATCAGGAGCTTCCAATTGCGCTATATAATTGAGCTGAGAAATTTCTTCGGGACTCACTGGATAAGCCTCCACACCAACATAATCGATATTTAAATCTAATTTTTTAGATTCTATACTTGTAATAATGGCATTTAAACCAGTACCAAATCCAATTTCTAAAATACTCAAATCTTGATGCTTAAAAAGGGATAGTCCACTTTTTATAAAAACATGATAAGCTTCTTGAATAGCGCCGTGTATAGAATGATATTGCTCGTTCCAATCAACAATTTGTATTGTAGTTGAACCATCTGAAGTTGTAATTATTTTTCGCTCCAAACTACTCCCTTATTAAAACACCATCAGCCTCAAACCTATATGTTTTCTTTGGTTGTGTAATCGCCGCAATTTCTTCTTCTGTTTCTCCACCATCTATTGCATAATGTCTTTGTTCCTCTACAGACATTTCTTCTATAAAAGCTAGGCCGTTCACAATAACCTCTTTTCCTGAGCTATTTTTTGGCATAAAAAATCCGTAATCTTTGAATTTCACCATTGCCTCACTACCATCATCCAACTTTAGTTTCATCCAACACCCTTTGGCTTGACAAACTTCAGTAATCTTAGCCGAAAATTTAGTTCTTAAGGTGTCAGAAACGGCAAGAGTTTTATACTTACTAGTCATTTCATCAGTATTCAAAGAGCCATTTTCATCTATTTCAGCTCCAATAGATGTGAAATTCGCAGCTATATTTGCTTTTTCTTCAATTACAGCCTCCTTATTCTGACCCTTACAGGCGTAAATAAGCACAAAAAGCACAAGTAAAATGTTAATTCTTTTCATATCCGTTAGTATTTACATGATCCAAACAAAGTTGGTCATTTTTAAAGAAAAAAAGAAGCACTAATTGTTATAATTCATTAATTTTATTCCTTTAAACATAAAACACATGGAAACTAGCACTAAAAACCTAATAACGGTTGAAAAAAGTAAGACATCAAAAATAGATCAAGTAGATTTTGATAATTTATCATTTGGAAGTGTCTTTACAGATCATATGTTAGTTTGTGATTACAAAAATGGAGCTTGGGATACACCAAAAATAGTTCCTTATGGTCCAATAACACTAGATCCTTCTTCTAAGATTTTTCATTACGGTCAATCTATCTTTGAAGGAATGAAGGCGTATAAAGATACTGATGAAAATGTATGGCTTTTTAGACCCCTTGACAATCATAAGCGTCTAAACATCTCGGCAGAAAGAATGGCTATTCCTGAATTACCGGAAAATTATTTTATGGAAGGCTTAAAAGCACTTTTAAAATTAGAGGAAAAGTGGATTCCTAAAAAAGCCGGTAGCTCCTTATATATAAGACCTTTTATTTTCGCATCGGGTAAAGGGTTTCATGCTTCACCTGCAAATGAATATAGATTTATGATTTGCCTTGCTCCATCTGGAGCTTATTTTTCAGGAAAGGTAAAAGTATTAATAGAAGAAAAATATTCAAGATCTGCAAATGGCGGTGTAGGATACGCAAAAGCAGGCGGTAACTATGCTGGTCAATTTTACCCAACACAGTTAGCGGTTGAAAAGGGATACAACCAAGTTATCTGGACAGATGACAACACCCATGAATATATTGAGGAAGCAGGTGCAATGAATATTTTTATTCGCATAAACGATACTTTAATAACTGGACCTACAAGTGATAGAATCCTTGATGGTATCACAAGAAAAAGTATTATCGCAATTGCTAAGGATGAAAACATTAATGTTGAAGTTCGAAAAATAACAGTATCAGAAGTTGTTGAAGCTGCTAAGAACGGAAGCTTAAAAGAAATGTTTGGTGCTGGTACAGCTGCTGTAATTTCTCCAATTTCTACTTTTGGCCATCAAGATGTAGATTATGACCTACCCGAATTAACCGAAAGTTACGCCACTCTTTTAAAGAAAAGAATTACAGACATTCAATACAATAGAGCTGAAGATAAATTCGGATGGCGCTATAAAATCTAAATTAGAGTAATAAAAAAACCGCCAAATGGCGGTTTTTTTATTACTCTAAGATTTCTTTAATATTAGGTTTAAAATAATCAGGGCCTTTTAAAACTTTCCCATCTTCCCTATAAATTGGTTTACCATTAGCGCCTAATTTACTCATATTACTTCGCTGAATTTCATTAAATACTTCTTCAATTTTGTATTGCATACCATGTTCTAAAATGGTACCACATAAGATATACAACATATCCCCCAGCGCGTCCGCTACTTCAACTAAATCATTATTTTCTGCAGCTTCTAAATACTCCTTATTTTCCTCGTCCATTAAATTATAGCGAAGCATATTTTTATTGACTCCCAAATTAGCCTTCATAATGTTGGAAACACCCATTCCGAATGTTTCATGAAAAAGAGCAACAGCACTAAGTTTATTTTTCATAGTAATACCTACTTTAATGTTTAAACAATTAATAATATAAATAGTCTCAACAGCTATATTTTACCATTTAAAATAATAAAAATATTCTCTAGAATAAAATGACTAAAAATTACATATGTTAGACTCACCTAAAAAATATTAGGTTATTTTTGTATAAAAATAAAAAATATGTTCAGTAAGGGACAATTAATTTTTGCAGTTGTTTTTTTTATTGCTTTTTCCATAATTACCTACTTATCTTATAAAAAAGATAAAAATCTTCATTCTAAAAATTATAAAGGGGTTAAATGGATTGGTTTAACTTTCATAATTTTCATATTAACACTATTTGCAATTAAGTATTTACTCAAAAATTAACAAAATATTTACATTCACCACAAAAATTACTGACTTCACAACAATCTTATTCTTTTTGTAAGAAAAGACGTATTTTTGCGTTGTACTACTATAAATCTTAGTTCTATGGTCACTTTTTTCAGTATTATGTTAATTTTAATAGGAGTAAATGCTTTCTTATTATTGTTTAGTGTTAATTATAACAAAAAAAGAACAGCAAAAAATTCTTTAAACATTGCTGATACAAGCAGCTCTCGTATTTACCCATTAAATATTATTGAAGCTAAGTATAAAAAAGCAGTTTAGTTTTATACTTTTAAAGTATGAAACAAATAGTGCTTGTTTTTTTAGGTGGTGGCTTTGGAAGCGTTCTACGATTCTTTATTAGCAAAACTCTAAATAATTATTATTCCAATTTTTATCTCGGTACTTTTTTAGTCAATATAATAGGCTGCCTTATTATAGGGTTCATATTAGGCCTGTCCTTCAAAAGTAATTATTTAACTCAAAATCAGACGATACTACTCTCTACAGGTTTCTGTGGTGGTTTCACCACATTTTCCACCTTTGCTCTTGAAAACCATTCTTTATTAAAATCAGGAGCCATCGCACACTTCTCTATTTACACTATTACAAGCATTGTTGTTGGTGTTATTGCAATCTCTTTTGGATTGTGGATTTCGAAATTCCTTTAACCCGACATCATTTATCAGTACTTCCTCCTACCTCTATTGTTATAAATAACACATAGCCGGACAGCTTTTTTAAATTTTGAAGCATTTACACCTTTTCTTGTTAGTTTTTAAACAATTCACAAAAAAACAAGCAATAAAATCTAGTTCCCCTACAATTTTTGCTAAATAAGCCCATTCAATCCATTAAATATATATTTAAATACATATAATTTAATCATACCCATAAATATTTAGGGGTAAAATTATTATTAATTTAAAAATTACCTATCATACCCCAAATTTTAGGGGGTCTTAAATTTTTTAATTTACATTTGCTTCATCAACAAACAAATCAATTATGAAAAAAATCGAGGCAATTATTCGAAAATCAAAATTTGATGAAGTGAAAAAAGCGCTCCATCAAATTGAAGTCAACTTTTTTAGCTACTGGGATGTAACTGGTGTTGGAAACGAAAAGCAAGGACATGTTTATCGTGGAATATCTTATAGTACATCAGACATACAAAGAAGATATTTAAGTATCGTGATTTCTGATGAATTTCTAGAGAAAACTGTTTCAACTATTTTGGAAGCTGCTAGTACAGGTAATGTAGGTGATGGTAAAATATTCGTTTCAGACGTAATTGAAGCCTATAGAATAAGAACCAAAGAAAGCGGGCAGGCTGGAATAAACTAACAAACCAAGATTTACTAAAAAATTAAAATTATGACTGAAGTACAACAAGAAGCATTAGACAAAGCCGTTGAGACAATCAATGGTGATATGGGTGCATTATGGATTATAATCGCTGCTATTTTAGTATTTTTTATGCAAGCAGGATTCACCTTAGTAGAAGTAGGATTTACGCGTAGTAAAAATGCTGGTAATATTATTATGAAAAATGTTATGGACCTTTGTATTGGTTCCATCATGTTTTGGGCAGTTGGTTACGGCATCATGTATGGTAGTGATGTAGTATTAGGCGGATTCTTTAGATCAAGCCCAGCAGAACAAGGCTATTTTTTCTTTACGGCTACAGATTGGTATAATTTATTTTTTCAAACTGTGTTTTGTGCTACTGCAGCAACAATAGTTTCTGGAGCAATAGCCGAAAGAACAAAATTCTCAACCTATTTAATTTTCTCAGCAGTGTTGACCACACTTATCTATCCTATAGCCGGTAGCTGGTATTGGCCATTTGATGATGATGCTTGGTTAAATGTCGCTGGTTTTATTGATTTCGCCGGTTCATCAGTAGTACATGCTGTTGGTGGTTCTGCAGCTTTAGTTGCTGCTATTTTAGTTGGTCCACGTATTGGCAAATATAAAGATGGCAAAGTAAATGCTATACCGGGACACAATATGACGTATGGCGCATTAGGGGTATTAATACTATGGTTAGGCTGGTTCGGTTTTAACGGAGGATCACAACTAGCATGGGGCGGCGAAAATACTGTCGCTGTTGGAAGCGTAATCATCAACACAAATTTAGCTGCGGCAATTGGCGCAGTTGCTGCAATGTGTTTAACATGGCTTAAATTCGGAAAACCAGATATTTCTATGACCTTGAACGGCGCATTAGCTGGCTTAGTAGGAATTACTGCAGGCTGTGGTGCTGTAAATGCTTGGGGCGCTTTAGCAATAGGTTTAGTTTGCGGAATTATAGTAGTATTATCTATTGAATTTATTGATAAAAAATTAAAAATTGATGATCCAGTAGGAGCTATTTCAGTACATGGTGTTTGCGGTTTTATTGGAACTGTTTTAGTCGGTATTTTTGCGCTAGACGGAGGATTATTATTCGGTGGTGGTGCTAAATTATTACTAGTTCAAACCTATGGTTCTTTATCTTATATCCTATGGTCTGCTTTAGCTTCATTCGTAGTATTATTTATCTTAAAGAAAACTATTGGATTAAGAGTAACTAAAGATGAAGAAATGGATGGCTTAGATATGCATGAACATGATTCTAGTGCTTATCCTGAATTCACAACTAGCGATAGATAATCCAAGTATATAAAAAACGGAGCGTTTCTTACAAAACGCTCCTTTACATAATCAATTTTCAACATTTAGAAAAATTTAACCTCAACTTCCTTAAACAACCAAGGAATCACTAAATCATTAATTTATGAAAACGATTACAAAAACAAATTACATGAAAAATATTTTCTTTTTAGCCTTAGTATTTATGGGCACAACATTGGTTGCTCAAGAAGAAGCAGAAAAAAAACCCTTAACAATTAGCGGTAGTGTAGATGCCTATTATAAAACTAATTTAAGTTCAACTGATATCGGTTCTCAAGAACCAGGCAGTTCGTTTGCAAACGAAACTGGTTTCGCTTTAGGTATGGCAAACATTATTGCTAGCTATGAAGGTGCTAAAACTGGTGCTGTAGCTGATTTAGCATTCGGACCAAGAGGTGATGATGCTGTAGGTGGTGATGCATTAAATGTAAATCAACTTTATGCCTACTGGAATGTAACTGAAGGAACAAAATTGACTTTAGGGCGTTTCAATACTTTCTTAGGATATGAAGTGATTTCTCCAGTAGCCAATTTCAACTATAGTACTTCTTACCTATTTTCAAGCGGACCCTTCTCTCACGTTGGTTTAAAAGCTGATTTCGCTTTATCTGACGATTTTAGTTTAATGCTTGCTGTAATGAATGTTACGGATGAAAATTATAATGGAACAAGTACTGGTTCTGTACCAGGAGCTTACTCTTTAGGCGCTCAATTAGGGTACTCAGGTCAATTCTTGAATTTTTATTATGATGACAAAGCTAAATTAGGATTTGAAGTTGATTACACGGGTGGTTTTGACCTTTCTGAAGATTTCTTTTTAGGTATTAATGCGGCTTATGCTGACAATGATGGTGAAGGTTTTTCTGGAGTTGCACTATACCCTCAATTAGCAACATCTGAAAGTTTTTCTTTAGGTCTTAGAGGTGAGTATTTCACAACACATTCTGATGCCGTTGGTGATGATCCAAGTATTTTTGCTGCAACTTTAACTGGTAGCTATACGATTGAAAACTTAATCATTAAACCAGAATTACGTTTAGATAATGGTTCTGAGGAAATTTATTTTGATAATGATTTAGCTCCTACTAAAAGCTTATCATCTTTCTTAATTGCTGCTATTTATTCTTTCTAAGTTAAAAGTTAATTTAAGTGTTTTATAAAAAGAGGCTGTCTCACTGAGGCAGCCTCTTTTCTTATTTCACACACCAACGGTTTTTAAAACTCACAAATTACAACAGAATAGTAAGTTTTCTAACACACCCCTTGATTCAACTCAAAACCCCAGTATTCATAAGACTTAGCCGAGTTATTGTGGCGAATTTATAAAACGAACATCGTTGTTAAGAAAAAGTTAATCCTGTTTTTTTCTTTTACATTTGCAAGCAAATCTAACAAATCAATTATGAAAAAAATCGAGGCAATTATTCGAAAATCAAAATTTGATGAGGTCAAAAAAGCGCTCCATCAAATTGAAGTTAACTTTTTTAGTTACTGGGATGTAACTGGAGTTGGTAACGAAAAACAAGGTCATGTTTATCGCGGAATATCTTACAGTACTTCAGACATACAAAGAAGGTATTTAAGCATCGTAATTTCTGATGAATTTTTAGAAAAAACTATTAATACCATCTTAGAAGCCGCTAGTACTGGAAATGTAGGCGATGGAAAAATATTTGTTTCAGAAATAAGTGAAGCCTACAGAATACGAACTAAAGAAAGCGGACAAGCTGGAATAAATTAAGAATATTACACTATGAATGACGGATTATTTACAGCAAATAACGTCTGGATGATGATATGTACAGCTCTTGTATTTTTCATGCATTTAGGTTTCTCTTTTTTAGAAATAGGTCTTACGAGACAAAAAAACACCATCAATATTTTATTTAAAAACCTTTTTATTATTTGCGCTGGACTTTTACTCTACTATATAGGCGGCTTTAACCTAATGTATCCTGGGGAGTTTAATGGCTATTTAGGATTTGCAGGATTCGGAATTGAACCTCCTGCAAACGGAATGACAGCAGCTTATGCCGCTACTGGGGGCTACACCTATTGGACAGATTTTCTTTTTCAAGGAATGTTCGCAGCAACAGCAGCAACCATAGTTTCGGGAGCCGTAGCTGAACGTATAAAAATTGGTGGATTTATGATTTTCACTGTTATTTATGTGGGTCTTATTTATCCAATAGTAGGCTCTTGGCAATGGGGCGGCGGATTTTTATACACGTTAGGAAATGAAGTAAATGCAGCTGGAGAATTAATTAAAGAAGCAGGTTTTCATGATTTCGCAGGTTCTACTCTAGTGCATTCCGTTGGTGGATGGGCTGCCTTAATTGCAGTGTATTTATTAGGACCAAGAATAGGCAAATTTGATGAAGAAGGAAAATCACAAGCAATCCCAGGGCATAATATTCCAATAGCTACAGCAGGTGTATTAATACTATGGCTAGGCTGGTTTGGTTTCAATGGTGGTTCTGTGCTATCTGCAGATCCAGGAGGAACATCTCTTGTACTCGTTACAACTTCTTTAGCGGCAGCAGCAGGTGGAATAACTGCATTTATTCTTACATTTATTCTATTTAAAAACCTTGACCTAACTATGTTCTTAAATGGAATATTAGGTGGTTTAGTTGCGATTACTGCTGGGGCAGACTTGATGTCCCCTAACGAAGCTGTTATAATAGGAGCTTTAGCAGGTATTATTATAGTAGGTGCCGTTGCACTTATTGACAAAATTAAATTAGATGACCCTGTTGGCGCCATTGCTGTACATCTTATTTGCGGAATTTGGGGCACACTAGCAGTTGGTTTCTTTGGAACAAAAGCTGGTGGATTCCAAATCATGTATCAATTAATAGGTATTTTCACAATAGGTATTTTCTGTTGCTTAACCTCTTTTCTAATTTTATTTAGTTTGAAAAAAACTGTAGGTATTAGAGTATCTAGAGAAGAAGAACTAGAAGGCTTAGATCTTCATGAACACGGAATGGATGCTTATCCTGATTTTAGAATGAATCAACACTAGAATAAAACACAAATTAAAGTACTTCAATTACATACAAAAGCAGTCTGAATTTTGAATCAGACTGCTTTTTTTAATGCTTTTCAAAAGCCTTAACCCCTGCTTTAACAGCCACTTCCAAAGAATTAACCTTTGGTACAATTGGACAAGAATACTTTTTATTATAAGCGCAATACGGATTATAAGCTTTATTAAAATCTATTAAAACGGAATCTTTTTCAGGGATAGACAAATCTATATATCTCCCACCAGTATAACTTTCATTACCATTTGTACTATCAGAAAAAGGTAAAAATAAATAGTCTCTATATTTTTCTTGAGCTGTGAGCACAGGATTCTGATATATTTCAAGCTGATATTCTTTTCCCTTCAATGAAAAATAAGCAATCCCATAAACAACTTCTTCAGATTTACGATCTGTAGTGGTAGGCATTAAAAATGGTAATGCATTAGGTGTACGTACAAATTTTGCAAGTACGCTATAGGTTGTATCAATTTCAAAAAAAGCTAATCCTTCAAAATCTTTCCTATCGCGATCATATAAAGGTGATGTCTCTGGATCTTTATATTCCGCATTTAATTCGTTCTGAAATTTTAAAATATCTGCAATCGCATCCGTACGCTCTTGAGTACTATTATTTTCAGTCAAATCATGATATTTTTTCTTACCATTACACCCAAAGGCCAAAACAACAAAAGCCAAAATATATAACTTCATCTGTATTAAAATTTATTCTCAAAAATACAACTTATCGGTTTCATTACATTTAGGTTTTGTTCGTACTTTCGATATAAATATTCAACTAATGAAAGCGATCTATTTTTTTATACTGTTTTCTTTTACCATCACTTCTTGCAACAACTCTAAATCAAACAATAACAAAGTAAAAAGTGAATTAAAAATAAAACCTAATCGTTATAACGTAGCATTTTTAATCATGAATGGCACTTATAATACGGAGCTCACTGCACCTTTTGATATTTTTCAACACACCCAATACAGAAAAAATATAAAGGCTATGAACGTTTTTACTGTTGCGAATACATTAGAACCAATTACAACTTTCGAAGGCCTGCGTATTTTACCAGATTTTGATTATACAAAGAGTAATTTACCCAATATTGATATTCTTGTCATTCCTAGTGCTGAGCACCATTTAGATACTGACCTAGATGATGTAGTTATGCTAAGTTTTGTGAAAAAAGTAGATGAAAAAGCGTTATTTATGACGAGCCATTGTGATGGCGCATTTGTTTTAGCGAAGGCTGGAGTATTAGACACCGTTGTGTCAACCACCTTCCCGAGTGATATTGATGCTTATAAGAAAATGTTCCCCAATTTAAACGTAAAGAAAAATGCATTATTTGTACATGATGGCAAATACATCACATCGGCTGGGGGAGCTAAAAGTTTTGAAGCGGCACTATATTTATGTGAAACACTTTACGGTAAAGACATCGCTAATTCTTTAGCAAAGGGTTTAGTACTAGATTGGGATGTAAATAAAGTACCCCATTTTATTGTTCATTAACATCATACCGAGCATCTTTCAAATACTTTTCAATCAATTCATTGTATTCTGGTGTAATACGCAATAATGCAGTATTATCAATATTGTACAATTCTTTTTTATTATTATAGCCCACTTTTAACAACTCTTCTAAATAAAATAAAGCTGTTCCAAAGTCTTCTACTTTTGCGTTGTAAGCTATAACATTTATGTATGATTTATAATCTGTAGGGTTGGTAAGGGTTTTTAACATCCAAAGAAAATTAAGTCCTTCTTCATCAAGGGTACTTTCTTGTTTCAACTCTTCACTATTGCTTTCCACTAAATGATTCACAAAGCCAATAAGTCTTTTTCCCATTCGCTTTTCGGATACATTTTGACTTTCACTATACTTTTTGAGTACCTGCATTTGATAATTCCACCACCCTAAATTATTAAAATTATAGGTAGCAATATCTTCGTACATCGCATAATCGTAATCTTCTCTCAAAAAAGATTCTTTAAAAACAGCATTAGATTCATTGCGTTTCATGGCTTTATAAATCTTATCTCGTCTTAATTTTTTTTGTTTTGCTTTTAATTCATTTAAATATACGTGAACTCTATATATCTCTATTATTTCTGACAGCAATTGATCGGCTTCGAGTAGCATATTCCCATCAATCAACCTATTAATCAAATCAACATTCCTTTTATAACTTTCATCAATAAAAGATTGATCTTTAGCAATAACTCCCTTAGCCATTGCCGTTAAGGTAAAAACCTCTAAAGCTTTTTCTATATATTTTAATGAAGTAGGTTCAACACCTTGATTATATAGAAAAAGTTGATTTGGAAATCGTAATCCGTTTAATATCTTTTCTGTCAATTCCATTTCAGATAGATTGTAATCATCCCCACCAACTATTCCTATATAATGAAATGGGGCTTTAGCATTTAAAACATCCGTATTTGCCATTGGAGCATTTATAGAAACTACCCCCTCTATATTTTTTATTACAACCGGTAGCACTGATGCAAATTTTCCTCCTTCTGAAAAACCAGCAGTATAAATTCGCTTGCCGTTAATAGGCAAAATAGATATGACATTGTTCATCATCCTACTTGCACGCTGAATATTTTCAGACATTGCAATTGAATCGTAAATGCTATTTGAAGCAGCAATAATATACCCTTGTTTTTCGGATGCCTGTAAAAACATTTGTAATACTTGCTTTCCTCTTCCATCTATATCAAAAACGAATAGTACTGGCCATTGCTTTTTTACATCAAAACTTTTTGGAAGAAATAAAGCGTAGCTTTCTGAAATGGAGTCATTAATTTTTAAGGAATCAATCACAGCTCCTTTTCTTAAAGTGAGCTGCTGCGCTTCGGTTGTAAAACAGAAGCCTAGAACTACTATACAGAATACTAATTTTTTCATACTTTATTGTTCATCAAAAATCTAGCCAAATAACTAATTAAAACTACAAAATAAACTCAAACATAAGCTAATTCATAAACCCTTATTTGTTCCTCTTACCGATTGGCGCATCTGAAACCACCTCAGATAAAATTATATGTGTCCTTGTTTCACCGTATTGGATTAACTTATCTATAAATTTTTCTAAGTGAAATTGATCATTTAATACCACTTCCATAATAATATTCTCATTACCTGTTATACGATAACAATTAATAACCTCCTCAAAGCCCTTCACCGCCTCCAAAAAAGGCTTTAACTTGCCCATGAAAGCACGCAATGTAATCATAGCCTTTAATTGATAACCAGTTTGAGTATGAGACACAACAGCCTTATACCCATTTATAATCCCTAAATCCTCCATTTTTTTTATTCGCTCAGCAACAGCAGGTGGTGTAAGACCTACCGTTCTTCCAATATTAGCGAAAGATTCTCTAGCGTTCTTCTGGAGACTTTTTAGAATTCCCCAATTCAAATCATCGATCTTTTGATTCAATAGTTTTTGGTTTAAATAATTAACAATACAAAGCTAAATCTGCAATTTACCATGTAATAGTAAGATAAAATTTCGAATCTCGTTGTAATTTTATATAAAATTGTTAGAAAATGCCCTATAGAAATTTAGCAACCCTTCCAGTGTACCGTAAAGCATTAGATCTTTGCTTTATTAGCAGGGAAATAGTTGCTTATGTTACGCACAATAAAGATTTATTGCATTTATATAAATCAAACAGCCTAAGAGACATTATTGCAGATGCAATTTTAACAGATGCTATTTTAATTCCTCAGAAAATTGAGTTAGCGGAACGTTCGGATTCTTTATCAATTAGAACTTCTACAATACAGCATATTAATATCATGACCAAAAACATTCTTTCGTATTGCACCGGCCTCGAGAAAGATGGTTTAAAAGAAAAAGAATATTTAAACCTATTGCGTCAAGAATTGAAAATTTTCAAAAAGACTTATAAAATATGGAAACGCTCTTTATAAGAGCGTTTTTCCTATTACAATCGTAAAGTAAAGTTTATTACATATTTCTTCTATACTGCCCACCAACCTTAAAAAGGGCATTGGTAATTTGACCTAGAGAACTAACTTTAGTAATCTCCATTAATTTTTCAAATAAGTTTTCATTCTTTACAGCTGCCTTCTGAATTTGTAATAATGCTTGTATCGATTTATCACTATTAATTTCCTTGAGATTTTCTAAAGTAGCTATTTGTGCTTTTTTCTCGTCATCAGTAGCACGAATTACCTCTATAGGTAATACTGTAGGAGATCCTTTAGAACTCAAAAAGGTATTCACTCCTATTATCGGAAACTTACCATTGTGTTTTAAAGTTTCATAATATAAGCTTTCTTCTTGAATTTTGGAACGTTGGTACATTGTTTCCATTGCGCCTAAAACTCCCCCTCGCTCTGTAATTCGATCAAACTCTAACAATACTGCTTCCTCCACCAAATCGGTTAATTCTTCTATGATAAAAGAACCTTGTAATGGGTTTTCATTCTTTGCTAAACCTAATTCTTTATTTATGATTAATTGAATAGCCATAGCTCTACGAACAGATTCTTCAGTAGGCGTTGTTATAGCTTCATCATATGCATTTGTATGCAATGAATTACAATTATCATATATTGCATACAATGCTTGAAGACTAGTTCTAATGTCATTAAAATCTATCTCCTGTGCATGTAAACTACGTCCTGAAGTTTGTATGTGATACTTTAGCATTTGCGCTCTTGGACCGGCCCCATATTTATGTTTCATGGCTTTCGCCCATATTTTTCGAGCCACACGACCAATTACAGCATATTCTGGATCTATTCCATTAGAAAAGAAAAATGACAAATTAGGTCCGAATGCATTGATGTCCATTCCCCTACTCAAATAATACTCCACATAGGTGAATCCGTTTGACAGTGTAAATGCCAATTGCGTAATCGGATTTGCTCCTGCCTCAGCAATATGATATCCAGAAATAGAAACAGAATAAAAATTTCTAACTTGATTTTGAATAAAATATTCTTGTACATCCCCCATAAGCCGGAGTGCAAATTCTGTTGAAAAAATACACGTATTTTGCGCCTGATCCTCTTTTAAAATATCTGCTTGTACCGTTCCTCTGACTTCATGTAGTGTTTTGATTTTAATAGCTTCATACACCTCTAAAGGAAGCACCTGATCTCCTGTAACGCCTAAAAGCATTAAACCCAAACCATTATTACCTTCAGGCAAATCTCCTTTATATGAAGGCTTTTTAGCCTCTCTACCTTTATAGATTTTTAGAATTTTCGACGCTACCTCTTCTTGTAAATGATTCGCTACAATATACTTTTCACAATTTTGATCGATAGCTGCATTTAGAAAAAAGCCTAACAACATCGGTGCAGGACCATTTATGGTCATACTCACTGAAGTCATCGGATTACTCAAATCAAAACCTGAGTATAATTTCTTTGCATCATCTAAACAGCAAACTGATACCCCAGCATTTCCTATTTTTCCATAAATATCAGGACGAATGTCAGGATCATTACCATAAAGTGTAACCGAATCAAAAGCTGTAGATAGTCTTTTTGCCGGTAAACCTAAACTAACATAGTGAAAACGCCTGTTAGTTCGTTCTGGCCCACCTTCGCCTGCAAACATTCTTGTTGGGTCTTCCCCTGTTCTTTTAAAGGGATATAATCCGGCTGTATATGGAAATTCTCCAGGTACATTCTCCTGAATCATCCAATGCAACAAATCTCCCCATGCTTTATAGGTTGGAAGTGCTACTTTCGGAATTTGAGTATGTGATAGTGATGCTGTATGTGTTGCTAAATTCAATTCTTTGTCCCGAACCTTAAATGTATAAATAGGGTTTTTATAGGTGTTTACTTTTTCTTCCCAATTAACAATGGCATCCCAATGATAGGGGTCTAAATCAAGTTTTACACGATCAAACTCTTTTAATAACAAGGACAGAAACTGTTGATTTTCTTCGGTGATTGTAATTTTTGAAATAGCATCTTCATCCAATCCGTTTTTCGCCAAAAAGTTATGCTCAGCGCCACCCATTTTAACATTTAAAATTGATAAAATGGCTTGAAATATACCATATAATCGCTGGGCTACTTGAACTTGACCTATGCCTTTATTGTCATAGCTTCTATTATTTTCAGCAATTTCTGATAAATAGCGTGTTCTTGCCGGTGGAATTACAAAGACATGTTCTACTTCTTCAGATGAGATAGTAAAGGTAGATTGTAAATTGGTTTTTGCTTTTTCAACTAATTTATCTATAACCGCACGGTATAAACGATTAGTCCCTGGATCGTTAAATTGGCTTGCCATGGTTCCAAAAATCGGCAAATCGTTTTGATCCATATCCCATAGGTTATGGTTGCGCATGTATTGTTTTTTCACATCACGTAATGCATCTAACGAGCCTCGCTTATCAAACTTATTAATAGCTACCACATCTGCAAAATCGAGCATATCAATCTTTTCAAGCTGCGTTGCTGCGCCAAATTCTGGCGTCATTACATATAATGACACATCCGAATGTTGTATAATTTCAGTATCTGATTGTCCTATTCCTGAGGTTTCTAATATGATCAAATCAAACTCCGCCGCTTTGAGTACCTCAACAGCTTCTTCTACATATTTTGATAATGCTAAATTTGATTGTCGTGTTGCTAATGATCGCATATAAACACGCTCATTATTAATCGCATTCATACGAATACGATCCCCCAAAAGAGCACCACCTGTTTTTCTTTTTGATGGATCTACAGAAACTAACCCTATTCTTTTCTCAGGAAAATCAGTCAAAAATCGCCGTACCAATTCATCTACTAGACTAGATTTCCCCGAACCACCTGTTCCTGTAATTCCTAATACTGGAACGGCTGCCTCTTTCGTATCAACTTTCGAAAAATGCTCTTTAAATTCATTTGGTCTATTTTCGGCTAAAGAAATTAGTCGCGCAATGGTATTAATATCCTTTTCTTTTAAAGCTTGAGCTACAGATTTCTCCTTGGGAATTTTCAGTTTTGGAACTTGAAAATCGCTTTGTTTTACCAAATCGTTTATCATGCCTTGCAATCCCATTTTTCGACCATCATCTGGTGTATAAATTCGCGCAATGCCATAATCCATTAAGGCCTTTATTTCTTCAGGAAGAATAACACCTCCACCACCACCAAAAATTTTAATATGCCCAGCACCACGTTCTTTAAGTAAATCGAACATATACCTAAAATATTCATTATGCCCTCCCTGATATGAGGTCATTGCGATGGCATTTACATCTTCTTGGATAGCGCAATCTACCATTTCTTGTACGCTACGATCATGACCCAAATGAATTACCTCAACCCCAGTAGATTGAATGATTCTCCGCATGATATTTATAGCAGAATCATGCCCATCAAAAAGAGAAGCAGCGGTAACAATACGTATTTTATTAATTGGGAGGTAAGGTGTAATTTGTTCCATTAGCAATAAAAGGTGTTTTTAACCCCTGCAATTTACGAAAAATGCAAAGATTAAATAATAGTATTTAGAATATTATAAAAATAGACTCTAATTAGGAGCTATCGTTTTCAATACCATAATTTTACACTATAAATTCATCTTGTGAAAACAACAATAATTATTCATTGCCCAGATCAATCAGGAATCATTTGTACCGTAACTAGTTTTATACATGCTCAAGGCGGCAATATTATATATATAGACCAACATGTTGATAAAGAGTCGGGAGTACTTTTTATGCGTTTAGAAAGTGATTTCATAGAAGATACGCTTACCCTTTCTGATTTTAAACAAAAATTCGACAATACACTTACTAAAAAATTCCAGATAAAATGGAGCATACATACTAATGAAACCAAGCCTAAAATGGCTTTATTTGTTTCGAAATATAATCATTGTCTTTATGATTTATTAAGTCGCTTTAATTCTGGAGAACTTGCCGTTGAGATCCCCTTTATCATTAGCAATCATAAAGATCTAGCGTTTGTAGCCGAACAATTTCAAATTCCTTTTTATCATGTTCCAGTTTCTAAATCCACTAAGGCAGAAGCTGAGAATAAGCAACTTGAATTATTAAAAGCATATAAAATAGATTTTATTGTCTTAGCCAGATATATGCAAATAATTACGCGTAAAATCATTGATGAATATCCCAACAAAATTATTAATATACATCACTCCTTTTTACCTGCATTTGCAGGCGCAAAGCCTTATCATGCTGCATTTAAAAGAGGTGTGAAAATAATTGGAGCTACTGGACATTATGTAACAGAAGAATTAGATGCCGGACCAATTATTGAACAAGACACTACTATAGTCTCACATACCCATACTATTGAAGATTTTATTGCCAAAGGGCGTGATTTAGAAAAAATAGTGCTATCAAGAGCAGTTAAATTACATTTGCAACGAAAAACTATGGTCTACAACAATAAAACTGTTATTTTTTCGTAATCCAAATACACAAAAAAAATTTCTCTTATGAAAAATAGAATTCTTTTACTTGCTTTATGTTTTATATCTTTTAGCTGTAATGAGCTACAACAAGTGGTTAATCAACTTCCACAAGGTGGGGCCATTGGAAATGACCAAATAGCTAGTGGATTGCGTGAAGCCTTAAGCTTCGGCATAGACAAACAAGTAACCAAATTAACGCAAACCGATGGATTCTTTCAAAATGAATTGGTTAAAATAGCTTTACCCGAAGAACTGCAAAAAGTAGACAATACCCTTAGAAAAATGGGATTAAGTAATTTAGCTGATGAAGGGCTCAAAGTACTAAACCGCGCTGCTGAAGATGCCGTTAAAGAAGCTACCCCAATTTTTGTAAATGCAGTAAAAGGAATAACTTTCAGTGATGCGAAGCAAATTTTACTGGGAGGGGATAATGCGGCAACTACGTATTTAACTTCAGCAACCCAAACTGATCTATACGCATCATTCAGTCCCGTTATAAAAAACTCATTCGAAAAAGTAGGCGCTGATCAAATTTGGAGTAATCTAATTACAAAATATAATGATATACCCTTTGTAAATCAAGTGAATCCTGATTTAACGGACTATGTAACCCAAGAAGCACTCAAAGGGGTATATACAATGATTGCTGTTGAAGAAAAAGAAATACGCACAAAAGCCTCGTCAAGAACTACTGCTTTACTACAAAAAGTATTCGCCTTACAGGATTAGTATAACTAATTAAAAATAAATACATTAACAGATATAATAACTCAAAAAAAACTACGTTAATTTTAAAAGAGAACATTAATAACAATTCCCTAAGGTTAGTTTAACTTTAGAATATAAAATTGATATTACTTTTGAAAAATAATATTTGAGTTTAGTAATTTTTTGAGTTAGTTAGTCTAAAACCGGTGGGAGCACCGGTTTTTTTTGTTTTAAGAAAGTTAAATTTCAGATAAATAAGAAATTACTCTATCATTAAAAACCATGGGTTGTTCTACATTTACTACATGGCCGCAATTTTCAACAACGAATAATTCTGAAATAGCATGTTTAGCAACTATTTTTTCAATTGTAGGTAAGAATAAATAGTCTTCTCTACCCATAACATATAAAGTGGGTATTTTGATGTCTACCATTCTAAAAAATCGCAATAGCGGATTTATTTCAGACGTTAGCTTGAACCATCTTATAAACTCTTTTTGATACAACTTTTTAGCTTCTCTCACGAAAAGTAATCTTGACTCCTTATGATTTTTATTTGGCATTATAACGAAAGCAAAAAATTTGTATAGCCATATATAAGGCACAACAGATTTAAAGATTACACCCAAGCGCATCAACACCTGAGACCTAAGGTTTAACTTCATGATAGCCCCGCCCATAATCATACTTTCTACTCTTGCCGGGTGCTTTTCAGCAAGATTTCGAATTAAAATAGTACCCAACGAAATTCCTACGAAATGTGATTTTTCGATCTTCTCGTAATCAATCACTTCCACAATATCATTTGTGATAAAATCAAAAGTATATTTATCATTAAACACATCTTTAAAATGCGCCTTAGAATTACCATGTCCTCTCAAATCTAAAAGCAAAACATTAAAATGTTTTTTAAACTCCCGAACTTGTTTATACCAAATTGTAGAACTGCCCCCTGCTCCATGAACAAAAGTCACCCATTTCGTAGCAGTTTTGTGTGTGTGTTTGGTATAACTTAACAATCGCTCTTTTTTTTTGTAAATGTACTTTATTTTTTTTCAATAGATACAAAACGACATTTAAGCGTAAGATATATTAATTACTTGTCCGATAAACGAGTTTTTTTACCATTCATCACTAAAGAATATCCATTTATACAAAACATCTGATTTATAGATAGATATAACGATTTAACAACATCCAAAACCTGTATTTGAACGTATATTTGTGAGAGACAGAAAAATTATTCGCTATGGAAAATCAATATTGTAAAGTAGGGGCTGTAAAACCCTTAAATAATGAAGAACAATCAGTTTTATTATTAGAGTATTTATATCAAAACTTTATTGATAAATCTAGTAATATACAATACGCCAATACCAAGCTAGGGGAGTTTTTCGAATCTAAAGCTCAGAAATTTGAAAAGCTATTGAAAGAGCTATAGATTAAAGTTTACTTTTTAATTCTATTGCCATTTCTTTCTGTATCTCCTGTGCCTTTATCTTTGCCTGTTCTGCAAAATTCTCATCTGAAGAAGCATAAATTATTCCTCTGGAAGAATTGACTAATAACCCAACGGTTGGAGTCATTCCATATTTACATACTTCTTTTAGACTACCTCCCTGTGCTCCCACACCAGGTACTAAAAGAAAACTATTTGGAACTATTTGCCTTATCTCTTTTAAAAAAGTAGCTTTTGTAGCACCAACCACATACATAAGGTTCTCAGAATTAGAATAGGTTTTCGAAGTCTCCAAAACTAATTTATACAATTCTTTACCCTCCACTAATTTTGTTTGAAAATCAAATGCTCCCTCGTTTGATGTAAGCGCTAATAAGATGGTGTGCTTGTCTTTAAATGCTAAAAAAGGCTCAACAGAGTCTTTGCCCATATATGGAGCTATAGTGACTGAATCAAAAGCTAAATCATCAAAAAAAGCTTTTGCATACATTGTAGACGTATTTCCGATATCACCACGTTTTGCATCTGCAATTGTAAAAATATCAGCGTAATTGGTGTTCAGGTATTTAATGGTCTTCTCTAATGCTTGCCAACCTTTAATACCGTATGCTTCATAAAATGCCGTATTGGGCTTATAAGCAACACAGTAGCTATGTGTAGCATCAATGATTGCTTTATTAAAAGCAAAAATCGGATCTTCCTCTTTTAGTAAGTGTTTTGGAATTTTATTTATATCTACATCTAGCCCAACACATAAAAAAGATTGCTTTTTATGAATTTGAGCTACTAACTGTTCTGTGGTCATTTATTAAAAAATTTCTGAAGCTTCTTTTAATTTCTCTGTGTTCTCCACTAAGCTTAATTCATCAATTATTCTTTGAATATCACCATTAATTATATTTTGCAAATCATATAGTGTAAGACCAATTCTATGATCAGTAACTCGTCCTTGTGAATAATTATAAGTTCTAATTTTTGCAGAACGGTCACCACTACTTACTTGAGAATTACGTTTTTTAGCATCCTCTTCTTGCTTTTTAGCCAATTCTTGATCATACAAACGAGAACGCAATACTTTAAACGCTTTTTCTTTGTTTTTATGTTGTGATTTCTGGTCTTGACACTGTGCCACCAAACCTGATGGTAAATGCGTTAAACGCACAGCAGAATAAGTAGTATTCACTGACTGCCCTCCCGGTCCTGAAGAACAGAAAAAGTCAATTCGCACATCTTTTGGATCTATTTGCACATCAAAGTCTTCCGCTTCAGGCAAGACCATAACGGTAGCAGCACTTGTATGTACTCTACCCTGAGTTTCGGTCTGTGGCACACGTTGTACTCGATGCACTCCAGCTTCAAATTTTAAAGTACCATATACATCATCGCCAGTAACTTCAAACTGAATTTCTTTATAACCACCACTAGTACCCTCGCTTAAATCGATAACATTGGTTTTCCAACCCTTAGATTCACAATACTTGGTATACATTCGGAATAAATCTCCAGCAAAAATACTAGCCTCATCACCACCTGTTCCTGCTCTTACTTCGACAACAACATTTTTGGAATCTTCTGGATCTTTTGGAATTAACAAGAGCTTTATCTCCTCTTCCAATACTGGTAAAGCTGCCTTAGCTTCTTCTAACTGCATTTTGGCCATTTCAACCATTTCTGCATCACTGCCATCAGAAATAACCTCTTGAGCTTCTTCTATGTTATTGGTATATTCAATATATGAATCTCTTTTATCAACAAGACTTTTAAGGTCTTTATATTCCTTATTTAATTGTACATAACGCTTTTGATCTGAAATTACATCAGGCTGAATTATCAGATCTGAAACTTCATCAAAACGTTGTTTTACTATATTTAACTTATCTAACATGATCGTGCTGACATTTTATGCGAATTTACGATAAATTTGTACATTTAGACATATCCTATCTATTTTGATAAATTCAATTTTTAAATTAAAAACATATCGATTAAGCTTTAGGTTTTATCTAAATTTCATCCCTATCAGTTTACTGATAAATAGTATTCTACTTTTTACTCACACCCCCTTACCAAAAATAATATTTAGCAAACTAGTACTCTTTGGCGTGTTATTTCTAGTGTATTTTGAAATAGGATTAAGTAAAAAAATTATATTCTTTAACAATTTTGGAATTTCAAGATTACAACTATTCCTTTATTGCTTTTTTATGGATGCCATATTAACTACTCTTATTTACTTTATATTTAATCTATTTTGATTGTAGAAATAGATAATATAGAACTAGATTTTGATAACAAGAAAATTCTTCATGGGGTTTACTTAAAAGCTGAAACCGGAACAGTTACGGGAATTTTAGGCAGAAATGGATCTGGAAAAACAAGTTTACTACGCATTTTATTTGGATCATTAAACTCCAAGTATAAAAACATCCGAATCAATAATGCGCATCAAAAGAAAGAATTATACAAAAGCAATACAATTGCATATTTACCTCAGCATCAATTACTCCCCAATAGTATGAAACTTAAGAATGCTTTTAAATTATTTGAAGTAAAATGGGATGACTTCATTCTACTATTTGATTCATTTAAAAAGCATTACACATCTAGAGTAAGTGAAATTTCTTCGGGGGAACTAAGGGTAATAGAAACTTATTTAATTTTATTTTCTGGGAAAGAAATTATTTTATTAGACGAACCTTTTTCATTTATAGCTCCCCTTTACATTGAAAAGTTTAAACAACTTATTGAAGAAAAAAAGCTAGAAAGCGCCATTATCATTACTGATCATTTCTACAGCGATATTCTTGATATTAGCAAAAACGTATACTTTATAAAAAATGGATCTTCTAAATTGATAGCATCAAAGCAAGATTTAGAAAACGAAGGTTATATTAATCTTAACGAACAAAGGTAGTCCCTAATGAAAAAATAAAAGAATCAAGTCCATCACTACGATCATATTTACTAAATCTTAAATCGATAGTCTTGAGTCCGAAATTCAATAATTTTGTACTAGTAAAAATGTCTTTATAACGTAATCCAAGTCCATATTGATGTGCATCAAAAGCTGATAAATCATAATCAGAGGAATAAAAATCAAGTGTAGATACACCTACTTCTTTTTCATAAAAATAATCAGCAGCAGTTTGTGTATAATATCTATAGGTTGGGTACATGGTAAACGTTGTACTTAATTTAATAGGCATTTCTAAACTTGCTGTATGCGATGTAATTCCCCAATCATCCGAATAATAGCGGTAATAACTTCGAATAACGAAAATATCATTAACATAATAGTTCAACCGCCCTCCTACTGGGATTTTAAATCGTGTATCGGGCAGTCTTTCTACATCATCTGCTAATTGAAAATCTTCAATAAAAAAATCATTAGCATCAGAAAAATATACTCTTTGAAACGGAGTACTTAATAAACCTTCTTGTGCTACTACATCTAAAAACAAAGAACCTTGCAACCTCTTACTTAAAATTTGAATTAGACCTAATGATAAGGAGTATGAATTTCTATTCACATTATCAAACTCTGTAAAATTTGGACTATACGTACCATTTCCAGAAATACGATCATCAAAAAAATTACCTCTTAACTCAATTGGGTATTGTGGATTCCAAGTATCAAAATATACTTTTGCACTTGCTGAAAGTTCTGTGTTCTTCTCGTTAAATAGCTGGGTATAACCTCCTCCAAAGCCTACTGAGAAGTAATCATATTCTGAAGATAAATAGGCTCCTACATTCCAAATTTTGTTTCGATCATCGGAACTATGCTGGTATGACGGATTAATATGTGCCAAAACATCGGACTGAGAAGCACCAGAAGAAGCCATATAGGGGCTTACCCTATCATTTACATTCCCATCTAAGGGATTAACATTGCTTGAAGAAGCCGATGAATATGCAGAAATACCAACATCTACAGAAAGTACATCATCATCATTCATTGGTAGTCTAACAATAATTGACGAGGTAACATCTGTTAATTCTTCGGTACCATCTCCACCGGATACTGCTGCATGTGTACCATCTTGACCATAGTAGCTAAAAAGTGCATCTATTTCTGTCGTTTCTAATACCCGCTTTTTATACGTGGTATCGTTCTGATCTTGCGAATACCCAATCAGCCCAACTAGGGCAAAAATGGCAACTATTATTTTTTTCAAAAGTCTTTCTTTTATTTCGTATTGTTACTTTAAGTTAATTGCAACCGCAACCACCACCTGTTTTTCCACCGTTAGCTCCTGATGAAGCTTCCCTATAAATTTGAAAATTTGTTTCAAACTGCTCTATACTTTTAGCAGATAATGCCATTTCCTCATCATTCAAATACACCTTATCGTATTCTTTAACGGCGACACAAGAAGTTGCACTTATCACCAATACTAAAAGAATAACCATTTTACGCATCGTATTAAAACTACTCATTTTCATCGAACTTAATTCCATTACTTTTATGAATTTTATTAGTTGCATCTATTATAATAATTTCTGTGCCCTGTAATTGATTTATAAATGAAAGACCGGTTTCAACACCCATAATAAAAACAGCTGTCGCCAAAGCATCGCAAAGTTCAGCCCTTTTTGAAAAAACAGATACACTATTGATGCCTTTTGACGGATACCCCGTTCGTGGATCTATAATATGAGAATATTTCTCCCCATTGAACGTTACAAACTTTTCATAATTACCAGAAGTAGCTACCGATGATTCATTAATAGGAAGCCATGAAAATACTTTTTCTTTATCTAAAGGGTTTGTAATCCCTACAATCCATTTTTCACCACTCGCTTGACTTCCCCAAGCGGTTAAATCTCCAGAAGCATTAATAATTCCCGCAAAAACGTGCTTCGAAAGCATCAACTCTTTTGCTTTATCCGCGGCAAAACCTTTACCTATGGCTCCAAAACCAATTTTCATTCCTGGTTCTTTTAAAAAAACCGTGCTAATTTCTTTATTTAAAACGATTTTTTTATAACCTACTCTGGCTATAGAATTTGAAATTTCTTTAGCCGTAGGTGGATATTTCATCGTCCCATCAAACTTCCAAACTTGATCCATAGAAGCATAGGTAATATCAAAGGCGCCATCTGTTATTTCAGAAATTTTAATTGCCCTTTCTATTAGTCCAAATAATTCCGGACTCACTTTGACTGGTTTTATTCCTGCATTTTTGTTTACTAGTGAGGTTTCGGAATCTTGATCCCATGAGGATATGATTTTCTCAATTCTAGTAATTTCATCAATAGCTTCTTGAATATTCGCATTACCCACCTCTTCACTTGCAGCAACAACGGTAATATCAAAACGAGAACCCATTAATTTCAGGGTTCTTTGAACAGTAACATACTTTTTTTCTTGACCACTTAAAGTAATAGCGACAAACAGAAATAAAAAAGTAACAAGCGTTCTCAATTTAGAAAAGAATTTAAGCTTGAAATATAAGCTGCGGGGGTGATTTTTTTATAACCTGTTTCACCTAGCACCTTGCCCTCTGCATTTAACACTAACACCAGTGGAAAATACCCTTTTCTATTATATTTTTCTGCTAAAATTTTATTTTCTTTTTCTTTCTCGTCAGAAAGTTTATTCGTTTTTCTTCTTGGAAAGTCCGCCTTATAAAGTATGTAATGCCCTGTAGCATACTTTTTAAACTCTTCAGATTGCCAAATGTCTTTATCTAATTTAATGCATGGTGCACACCAATCAGATCCAGAAAAAACTAAAACAATAGGTTTATCATTTTTCTTTGCTTCCGCTTCAGCTTCAGCAAAATTTGTATGCCAATTTTGAGCACTAGCTCCAATACTACAAAAAAGTAGTACTATATATAGTATGTTTTTCATTGTTCTCGTGTTACTATTAAGCTTTATTCAAAAATGCGTAGCATATCATTCGCTAATAACTCTGTATTGAATATTTTCAAAGGGTTTGTCGTAATAGAATTCAAAGGCTTACCGGTTTGATCAAAACGAGAACCGTGTGTTGAACATTCATAGATACCTCCACCTTCATTAACAAACTCTACTGCATCAGTTTGCTGATGGCTACAGATTTTGCTAGCAGCCACTAAATTACCTTCTAGATTTCTTACAATTATGATATTATTTTCAGTAAAAGTTTCTTTTGATTTTGCGAATATAAACCCACCATTACTCTGAAGGTTTGCAGATGAGCTCGCATTTAAATCAATAGTAAAATCTACTCCTGTAGGAACAGGCTTCTGATCTTCTGGGTCTACATCGCTATTTCCACTATCAGATGAACAACCATGCAAACAAGGAAATGCTAGTGCAAATGCGGCACCAGCGCCAAGTGTTTTTAAAAATGCTTTTCTTTCCATAATAGATCTTTTAAAGACACAACGAAAAAGCAGGCATAATCGTATGTCCTAATAGGTAAAGATTCCGTTTTGAGAGCTTATCGTTAATTTTTTAGTCGGACTTTCTTCAACCCTACCTATAATTCTACCCCGAACCCCAAAACTATCTGCTAGTGCTATCAAATCATACGCTATAGCTTCATCAACATAAAATTCTAATCGATGTCCACAATTAAACACCTGATACATTTCTTTCCAATCTGTCCCAGATTGCTCTTGTATTAGTTTAAAAAGCGGTGGTACTTCAAACAAATTATCTTTTATAATGTGCAGATGATCAATAAAATGAAGAATTTTAGTTTGCGCTCCCCCACTGCAATGTACCATTCCATGAATTTCGGTAGAATCATATTTTTCTAGTACTTTTTTTACGATTGGTGCATATGTTCTCGTAGGTGATAATACCAATTTTCCAGCATTCAAGGGTGAATTTTTAACCGTATCTGTTAGTTTCACTTTCCCTGAATACACCAAATTTTCAGGCACTTCAGCATCGTAACTTTCGGGGTACTTTTCTGCTAAATATTTAGAAAAAACATCGTGACGTGCAGATGTTAATCCGTTACTACCCATGCCTCCATTATACTCTTTCTCATAGGTTGCCTGCCCGAAAGATTCTAGACCCACAATTACATCGCCAGCTTTAATATTAGCGTTATCAATAACATTACTTCTTTTAATACGAGCTGTAACTGTCGAATCGACAATAATAGTTCGAACTAAATCACCTACATCAGCAGTTTCACCACCAGTAGAATGAATCGTAATGCCATGCTTCTTTAAATCTGTAATAAGCTCTTCGGTACCATTGATTATAGCCGAAATAACTTCTGCGGGAATCTTATTCTTATTCCGACCTATGGTAGACGAAAGCATAATATTATCGGTAGCACCAACACAAATTAGATCGTCAATATTCATAATCAGTGCATCTTGCGCAATGCCTTTCCAAACAGAAATATCGCCTGTTTCTTTCCAATACATGTAGGCCAAAGAAGATTTTGTCCCAGCACCATCAGCATGCATTACCAAACAATACGCATCATCATTTGTTAGGTAATCAGGTACAATCTTACAAAAGGCTTGCGGAAATAATCCTTTGTCTATATTTTTTATGGCATTATGAACATCTTCTTTCGAAGCGGAAACTCCTCTTTGATTATATCTTTCACTGCTCGATGAACTCATAGGTACTAATTTTGCACAAAAATAGTGGAATCATTAAAAAAGCACACCTAATTGTGTGCTTTAAAATAAAAAAAATATTATTTTACTTTTGAAAGAGTAGCTCTCTATATTTTGTTAAGGGCCAAAGCCTGTTATCCATTAGACTTTCAAGCTTATCGCAATGAAGTCGTATCTGATCAAAATAAGGTTTTACATTATCACAATACGCATAGGCTTTCTTATTGATATCTTTCAAAGCATTTGCACTTTTTCTCGCATCAGTCATCAAGTCACTCAACTTTTTCATATCAGCTATGTGCTCTGCAATCTGTTCAATTATTGTTAATTGCCCATCTGATAATTTTTTATGTGCAGCCCCATAGATATCTTTCAAGCCCATCACATTTTTTATCAGCGCACTTTGATATTCAATTGCTACGGGTATAATATAACTATACACCAATTCATTATAAACTCGACCTTCTATTTGGATCTGAAAAATATAAGTCTCTAACTCTACTTCTTTTCTGGCAGCAATCTCAACTTCACTCATTACCTTCATGGTTTTGAATAAATCAATACTTGCTTTTGATGTTAATACTTGAAGTGCACTTGGTGTATTTTTATTATTACTTAACTTTCTTCTAATGGCTTCTTTTTCCCAATCATCACTATACCCATCACCGTCAAAACGAATTCTTTTTGATGTTTTTATGTATTCTCTTAAGATATTAAATACAGCTTCGTCTTTTTTTAGATTTTTTTTATCAATAAGTGTGTCTACTTCTTTCTTAAAATCTTGAAGTTGTTTCGCAACTATTGTATTTAAAACCGTCATTGGCTTGGCACAATTAGTTTTTGAGCCTACACCGCGCATCTCAAATTTATTCCCAGTAAAAGCGAAAGGTGATGTTCTATTTCTATCTGTATTATCCAAGAGTATTTCCGGAATTTTACCAACTACATTTAATTTGAGTTCTGTTTTTTCTTCTGGTGATAATTTACCTTGAGAAACCCCCTCTAATTCATCTAAGACACCACTTAACTGCGTTCCTACAAATATGGAGAATATCGCTGGCGGAGCTTCATTTGCTCCCAATCTATGATCATTACTTGCCGACGCAATAGAAGCGCGTAGCAACTCTTCATAATTATCAACAGCTTTAATTGTATTTATAAAGAAGGTTAAAAATTGTAAATTTTTCATTGGAGTAGATCCAGGACTCAACAAATTAACCCCTGTATCTGTTGCTAAAGACCAGTTATTATGCTTTCCTGAACCATTGATGCCTGCAAATGGTTTTTCATGAAACAACACCTTAAAACTATGTTTATCGGCAATCTTATCCATGACATCCATGAGTAATAAATTGTGATCTACTGCAAGGTTTGCTTCCTCAAAAACAGGTGCTAATTCAAACTGATTTGGAGCAACCTCATTATGCCTTGTCTTAACAGGAATACCTAATTTCGTACATTCCTTTTCCAAATCACTCATAAAACTCAAGACCCGATCTGGAATAACCCCGAAGTAATGGTCATCTAATTGCTGCCCCTTTGCAGCTTGACTACCAACCAATGTTCTTCCAGTCATTACAATATCTGGTCTAGAAAAAGCTAATGCTTTATCTAAAAGAAAATATTCTTGTTCCCATCCTAAAGTTGCATTTACTTTAGATACATTTTTATCAAAATATTTGGCAACAGCGGTAGCTGCATCATCTACAGCACTCAATGCTCTCAAAAGTGGAGCCTTATTATCTAAAGCCTCTCCTGTATAAGAAACAAATATCGTTGGAATACATAAGGTAGTACCATAAATAAAAGCTGGTGAAGTTGGATCCCAGGCGGTATAACCTCTAGCTTCAAATGTATTTCTAATTCCACCACTTGGAAAACTAGAAGCGTCTGGTTCTTGCTGTACTAATTGCCCACCACCAAATTTCTCTAAAGCTTTACCGTCTAGCAAATCAAAAAAAGCATCATGTTTTTCTGCAGTGGCACCAGTAAGAGGTTGAAACCAATGTGTATAATGAGTTGCGCCCATTGTTATCGCCCAAGTCTTCATTGATTCGGCTACTTGATCTGCTATTTTCCGATCTATTTTGGAACCCGAAAATATAGCACTACGAACACTTTCCAAAGCATCTTTGGTAAGGTATTGCAGCATTCGGTCTTCATTAAAAACGTTAATCCCAAAAAGTTCTGAACGTCTTCCCTTTTCTTCAATTGTAATGCGTTGCCTTTCATGACTTTTGGAAATAGCATCGAATCTTGTTTTAGACATATTTATCACCTTATACTAATAGATTGCAAAATTAGCGATTTAATAATTTAATGGTATAAAAAATATAATAATTATAAAATACCCCAAAAAAAATACGGTCATATCAAATTATATTGAATAATTAAATATTTACCCCCTAAAAAATTACAAGTAAAGCTAAAAAAATTTATTTTTGTTACAATCTAAAAGAATAATAATAAAATATTATGGCCAAAATTAAATTAGAATATATCTGGTTAGACGGATATTTTCCAACGCAAAATATGCGTAGTAAAACCAAAGTTGAAGAACATGAAAATTTCAAGGGTACACTTGAAGAAATTGGAAATTGGTCTTTTGATGGTTCATCTACAAGACAAGCTGTAGGCGGATCCTCTGATTGTTTATTAGTACCTGTGGCAATTTACCCTGATCCAGACAGAATTAACGGATGGTTGGTAATGACTGAGGTTATGAATCCTGATGGAACACCACACGTTTCTAATGGTAGAGCAACAATCGATGATGAAGATGATGATTTCTGGTTTGGTTTTGAGCAAGAATATTTTATAATG
>TARA_R110002050_G_scaffold300018_1_pt1 | contig 95181 bp, 81 predicted proteins | sample TARA_R110002050 | Tara Oceans TARA_R110002050 (sample SAMEA4396988) | marine metagenome | biome: Polar Biome; feature: [DCM] deep chlorophyll maximum layer (ENVO:01000326); material: water (ENVO:00002006), including particulate matter (ENVO:01000060) such as... | depth 25 m
TAATAAAATAAATCTAATTATTAGTAATTACGGACAATCAAAAAATAAATCTATAATATAAATTAAAGAAAATAATTTAAATGTAGAGATGCCTAAGTTTTTATAAAGCACTAATTTCCTTTTAGCATTAGTTTCATTCAGGAAATACCATAAAAAAGTGGTTAGTAATAGCTTTACTAGAAGAATAGGAATTAAGCTGTAGCTAATAAATGAAAACAATATATTAATGCCAAAAGACCATAAAATAAATGGTCTGTAAAAAATAAAAATGGAAGATAATTGTCGCATGGTACCTTTTATAACGACAAATAGTGCATAATATTTTTATAATTCAATTATTACAGTGTTTTATAGATGTTGAGAATTCATAAATTATCGTATTTTTGGTTTCCAATTAAAAAAGGCAGATGTTAGAGAAATTACAAATAATAAAGCAGCGTTTTGATGAGGTTAGTGATTTAATTATTCAACCAGATATTATTACCGATCAGAAACGATATGTTCAGTTAAATAAAGAGTATAAAGACTTGCGACTTCTAATGGATAAGCGGGAAGAATATTTAGAATTTACTAGTAATTTAGCTGAAGCTGAAGAAATAATTTCTGATGGAAGTGATACAGAAATGGTTGAAATGGCTAAAATGCAATATGATGAAGCTAAAGAAGGTATTCCAAAACTTGAAGAGGAAATAAAAGTATTATTAATTCCTAAAGACCCTGAAGATTCTAAAAATGCAGTCGTAGAATTGCGTGCAGGAACAGGTGGCGATGAGGCTAGTATTTTTGCAGGAGACTTATTTAGAATGTACTCCAAGTATTGCGAAAGCAGAGGCTGGAAAGTTGATACAGTCGATTTTAGTGAAGGAACCAATGGTGGTTTTAAAGAAATTCAGTTTGAAGTAACTGGAGAAGATGTTTACGGAACATTAAAATTTGAAGCAGGCGTACACCGTGTACAACGTGTACCTCAAACAGAAACACAAGGTCGAGTGCATACAAGTGCTGCAACAGTGATGGTATTTCCAGAAGCTGAAGAGTTTGATGTTGAAATTAATCCAAAAGAGGTTCGAGTAGATTTTTTCTGTTCTTCTGGACCTGGTGGGCAATCTGTAAATACTACCTATTCAGCAGTGCGTTTAACACACATACCAACAGGCTTAGTAGCGCAATGTCAAGATCAAAAGTCGCAACATAAAAATAAAGAAAAAGCGTTTAAAGTATTACGCTCACGTTTATACGAAATGGAGTTGGCCAAGAAAAATGAAGCTGATGCTGCAAAGCGAGGTAGTATGGTAAGTTCTGGAGATAGAAGTGCTAAAATTAGAACGTATAACTATTCTCAAGGGCGTGTAACCGATCATAGAATAGGATTAACCCTTTACGACTTAAGTAATATTGTAAATGGTGATATTCAAAAAATATTAGATGAATTGCAATTAGCTGAAAATACTGAGAAGTTAAAGGCTAATGATGATGTTATTTAATCCCTTTCTGACTCTTTCCCAAAGGGAAAGACACTCGTGTAAATAAAATTAAAAGTAAGAACATAACAGTTTCCTCCTTTGGAGGATTAAGGAGGAATGACTACAAACCAATTAATAGAACAAATCAACAAAAAGAAATCTTTTTTATGTATAGGATTAGATGTTGATTTAAATAAAATACCACAACATCTTTTAAAAGAAGAAGATCCTATTTTTGCCTTTAATAAAGCGATTATAGATGCTACACATCACTTATGTGTGGCTTATAAGCCAAATACTGCCTTTTATGAAGCATATGGTTTAAAAGGTTGGAAAGCTTTAGAAAAAACTATTAATTATTTAAACGATAAGTATCCAGAAATATTTACCATTGCTGATGCAAAACGTGGCGATATTGGTAATACAAGTACCATGTATGCTAAAGCCTTTTTTGAAGATTTAGCGTTCGATTCTGTTACCGTAGCGCCTTATATGGGAAAAGATTCAGTAGAACCTTTTTTGGCTTTTCAAGATAAACATACCATTATGTTGGCGCTAACATCTAATGCAGGTGCTTTCGATTTTCAAACAAAAATAGTTGAAGGTAAAGAACTTTATAAACAGGTTTTAGAAACATCTAAGACTTGGGAGAATTCAGAAAACTTAATGTATGTAGTTGGTGCCACAAAAGCTGAGTATTTTGCAGATATACGTAAAATTATTCCAGATAGTTTTTTATTAGTTCCAGGTGTAGGAGCTCAAGGTGGTAATTTACAAGATGTTTGTAAATATGGTATGAATAAGCATGTTGGCTTACTTATAAATTCTTCAAGAGGTATTATTTATGCTTCTAATAAAGAAGATTTTGCACAAATTGCAGCAAAAAAAGCAGAGGAACTTAAAAAGGAAATGGAAGATGAACTGATACGCTATTCAAAGAATTAGAAATTAGTATGCACTAATCATATTCTATGAATTTAACAGATCAACTCAACCGAATCATTCATTTAAAAGAGACTCCTAAACGTATTATATCTTTAGTGCCTAGTCAAACAGAATTACTTTGCGATTTAGGTTTAAAATCGAGCTTGATTGGTGTTACTAAGTTTTGTATACATCCACATGATATAAAAAAAGAGGTAACTGTTGTAGGAGGAACAAAGCAGATTGATTTAGAAAAGATTAAATTATTATCTCCAGATATTATTCTTTGTAATAAAGAAGAAAACACCAAAGATATTGTAGAGGCTTGCGAATTGATATGTAATGTGCATATCTCTGATATTTTTACTATTAATGATAGTTCTGAATTAATAAAACAATACGGATATATTTTTGATAGAAATAAAGAAGCAGGTGAAATAATATCTAGAATTAATGAAGAAGTTAATGACTTCAAAGTTTTTATTAAAGATAAAACGATATTAAAAACAGCTTATTTTATATGGAAAACGCCTTATATGGTGGCAGGAGGTAATACGTTTATAAACTATTTACTCAAGCTTAATAAGTTTGAGAATGTTTATGGAGATAACGAGCGCTATCCCGAAATTAATTTTGATGAGGATTCTATAAATAAAACGGTGCAAGTCATTCTTTTATCAAGCGAGCCTTTTCCGTTTAAAGAAAAGCATAAAAAAGTCTTTCAAGAAAATTATCCTACTGCTAAAATTATTTTAACAGATGGCGAAATGTTTTCTTGGTATGGCTCTAGATTATTAAAAGCCTTTAGGTATTTTAAACAGTTGCGTTTAAATCTTCAGAAAAATCAACCTTATTAACGTATTCAACAAAGTTTGCAATTTTTTGTTTAAATTCCTTTAAGCTGATTAACTTGCTTTCGTTTGGTTTAATTTTTCCAACTCTACAAAAATGTGTACTCATAACTTCTTTTATTATAAAGTACGAGATTTTATAAGTTTTGGATGTAAGAATAAAGTTAAAGAAATGATAAAAAATCTTAAACAGGTATTTGTTGTTCTCTGTAAAGATATTTTAGTCTATTAAGTTTATTAAGAAGCTTAATAGCTTTGTATTCTGAGATATCACTTAAGGCCGAATCTGTTTGACGAAAATTATAAGCTTGCTCAATGAGTTCCTTATAACGAGTGTTAAGTTTTACTTGGTTATTTTTTATGATGTTATTTTTATTCATTGTAGTCTGAATAACAGGTATTTAAATATACGGTATTTATTCAGAAATAAAAAAAAACCGATAATTAAAAAATCATCGGATTAATTATAATAATATATTGTTAGTCCTTAATCTTGTAAAGCAAACACTTTTTTTAATAAATCGGTTGTTCTAGAAGATAACTTTGTACGTATTTCATTTTCTTCAATAGCAATCATCGTATATACACCTTTTAAAGCTTCACCAGTTACATAGTCTGTTAAATCTGGGTTTACATTATTTGTAAATGGAATGGCGTTGTATTTGTTTATTAGGTTATTCCAAATTTCATCTGCCCCAACTTTACCAAAAGAATTTTTAATAACAGGATTAAATTTATCGTATAAAGCTGTTTGGGTTTTGGAGGTTAAATATTGAGTGGCAGCATCGTTATTGCCAAGTAAAATATTTTTAGCATCAGCAAACGTAATACCTTTTACAGCATCTATAAATATGGGTGTTGCTTCTTTTACAGCATCTTCGGCAGCTCTGTTAAGTACTTTTAAACCTTCATCAGCTAGACTGCTTAATCCTATATCTCGTAATGCTTTGTCAACTTTTTGTAATTCTTCAGGTAATAGAATTTTAACTAAGTCATTTTTAAAAAAGCCATCAGTTTGGGTCAACTTACTTACTTGTTTATCTATTCCTAAATCTAAGGCTTGTCTTAAACCAGAAGCAATGTCGGCATTACCAATAGTTCCTGTGCCTTGAGGTAATTGATTAACTACTTGTTGCAGTTCTGCACAGGCAGTAAGATTGAATATTAAAAGAATTAATAAAAGTTTACGAATCATGATTTTGGGTTTAAAATTTGAGTAAATATAATACTTTAGCCTATAAAGCTAATAAAATGTATAGTTTTTAGACACTCTTAAAATAGATAAGTCACTATTTTGATATGACAACCTAAAACTATTATAAAGAGTCAATAATTAATGTTTATGAAAAAATGACTGTCTTATTATTAAAAACCATCACTTTTCTATTAGCATGAAGTTTAATAGCATTAGCAAGCACTATTTTTTCTAAGTCACGTCCTTTGGCAATTAAAGCATCAATGGTATAGGTGTGTGATACATGTGCAACATCTTGTTCAATAATAGGGCCAGCATCTAATTCTTCTGTCACATAATGACTTGTAGCTCCTATTATTTTCACACCTCTTTTATAAGCAGAATGGTAAGGTTTTGCTCCTACAAATGCTGGTAAAAAGGAGTGGTGAATATTAATAATTTTATTAGGATACTTGCTTATTAGTTTACCAGATATTATTTGCATATAACGTGCTAAAACAATAAAATCTATGTTATGAGATTCTAATAATTGTAATTGTTTTTCTTCTGCTTCAATTTTTGTGTCTTTTGTAACAGGAATATAATAAAAAGGAATTTTAAAAGTATCAGCAATGGGTTTTAAATCGTTGTGGTTACTAACAATAAAAGGAATTTCTAAGTTTAGCTCACCAGAGTTGTATCGTCCTAATAAATCGTATAAGCAATGGTCGTATTTAGAAACGAATAGCGCCATTTTTGGTTTCTTTTCAGAAGAATAAATTCGCCATTTCATTTCGAATTTATTTGCTAATGTTTCTTTGAAAGTCGCTTTAAAATCGTCTGTTGAAAAATCGGTTTCTATAAACTCGCTTTCAAGACGCATGAAGAAAATATTTTGTTCTCTATCAACATGCTGATCTAAGTATATAATGTTGCCTTGTTTTTCTGCAATGAAATTAGTTACAGATGCTACAATACCAGATAAATCGTTACAGTGAATTAAAATGGTGATTTTGTTCATTACTTTAAATTCAAATTAGGGGTTAAAAATACTTTAAAAATTAACAGTAAACAGATTGAGATTATGATTTTAGATAATTTGTTGAAAATGGTTGAATTTTTTGAATATTCCTTAAATTAGCAGCGAAATAAATAAGTTTCTTTAGGAATGATACAAGTAACTCCGTATAAACCAATAAATAAAGTACGTATTGTAACAGCAGCATCTTTATTTGATGGACATGATGCGTCAATAAATATTATGCGTCGAATTATTCAAGCTACAGGCGTGGAGGTGATTCATTTAGGGCATGATAGAAGTGTTGAAGAAGTTGTTAATACAGCGATTCAAGAAGACGTGAATGCTATTTGTTTAACATCTTACCAAGGTGGTCATAACGAATATTTCAAGTACATGTATGATTTGTTACAAGAAAGAGGAGCAGGACATATCCAGATTTTTGGTGGCGGTGGCGGTGTTATTTTACCTTCTGAAATTAAAGAATTAATGGATTATGGCATAACTAGAATCTATTCGCCAGATGATGGACGAGACATGGGACTTCAAGGCATGATTAATGATTTGGTAAAAAGAGCCTCCCCTAATCCCTCCGAAGAAGGGGAGCCAGCAATTAACGAAACGGTATGTAACGAAGATGCTTCTTGGTTGTTGGAAATAGGAATTACTGGCGTTTCAGAAAATTTGAAAAATAAAGAAGTGAGAACCATTGCAAGATTAATTTCCCTTGCTGAGAATAATTTTGAAGCTTTTGAAACTATTTTCACACAAATAAGTGTGAGTTCCTCCCCTTTGGGGAGGCTAGGAGGGGTTGTATTAGGAATTACAGGAACAGGAGGAGCGGGAAAGTCGAGTTTAGTAGATGAGTTAGTGCGTCGTTTTTTAATTGATTTTCCTGAAAAAACAGTTGGTATTATTTCTGTTGATCCTTCAAAACGAAAAACAGGTGGTGCCCTTTTAGGGGATCGTATCCGTATGAATGCTATTAATAATTCGCGTGTCTATATGCGTAGTTTGGCAACACGACAGTCTAATTTAGCATTATCTAAACATGTTAAAGAAGCGGTTGAAGTATTAAAAGCAGCCGAATATGATTTAATTATTTTAGAAACTTCAGGAATCGGGCAATCTGATACCGAAATTATAGAGCATTCAGATGTATCTCTTTATGTGATGACTCCAGAATTTGGGGCAGCTACGCAGCTGGAAAAAATTGATATGTTGGATTTTGCTGATTTGGTAGCTATTAATAAGTTTGATAAACGAGGTTCATTGGATGCCTTGCGAGATGTAAAGAAACAATACATGCGTAATAATAATCTTTGGGATACACCTCAAGATGATTTACCAGTTTTCGGGACTATTGCTTCTCAATTCAACGACCCAGGAATGAATACGCTTTATAAGGCGATTATGAATAAGTTGGTTGATAAAGCGGATGCCGATTTAAAATCAACGTTTCATATTTCAGATGAAATGAGTGAGAAAATTTTTATCATTCCACCGTCAAGAACGCGATATTTATCTGAAATAGCAGAAAGTAATCGTGCTTATGATAATAAAGCTAATAAGCAAGTTGAAGTCGCTCAAAAACTATATGGTATTTATAAAACTATTGCATCTGTTTTAAATGTAACATCGAGTTCAGTCGAAATATCTTTTTTAGATAAATATGGATTAAATAATGATGAAATATTCAAACAATCCCAGAATGATAACCAAGATTTTATAAAACTTCTTATTTCAGAATTCGATCGTGTTAAGTTAAATTTTGATCCATATAATTGGGAGGTTATTACTGGTTGGGAAAGCAAAGTAAATACATATAAAAACCCCATTTATAGTTTTAAAGTTCGTGACAAAGAAATAAAAATAGAAACACACACCGAATCGTTATCGCATACCCAAATACCTAAAGTAGCTTTACCAAAATACCAAGCATGGGGCGATATTTTAAAGTGGAGCTTACAAGAAAATGTACCAGGTGAGTTTCCTTATACATCAGGATTATATCCATTTAAACGAACAGGAGAAGATCCTGCAAGAATGTTTGCTGGAGAAGGCGGGCCAGAACGAACTAATAAACGATTTCATTATGTGAGTGCAGGTTTGCCTGCAAAACGATTATCGACAGCTTTTGATAGCGTGACCTTATATGGAAGCGATCCCGATTTACGACCAGATATTTATGGTAAAATAGGAAATGCAGGCGTTTCTATTTGTTGTTTAGATGATGCTAAAAAATTATATTCTGGTTTTAATTTAGCCCATGTTATGACATCAGTGAGTATGACTATTAATGGTCCTGCACCTATGTTACTAGGCTTTTTTATGAATGCAGCCATTGATCAGCAATGTGAGATTTATATAAAAGAACATGGTTTAGAAAAAGAAGTAGGAGCAAAAATTACTGAAATTTATAAAGGCAAAGAACGTCCAAAATACAATGGTGAATTACCAGAAAGTAATAATGGTTTAGGTTTAATGCTTCTTGGAGTCACAGGAGATCAAGTTTTGCCAAAAGCTGTTTATGAAGATATAAAGATTAAGACAATTACTCAAGTTCGAGGTACCGTTCAAGCGGATATTTTAAAAGAAGATCAAGCACAAAATACCTGTATTTTTTCTACAGAATTTGCCCTGCGTTTAATGGGTGATGTTCAAGAATATTTTATTGAAAATAATGTACGTAATTTTTATTCGGTTTCTATTTCTGGCTATCATATTGCTGAAGCTGGCGCAAACCCTATTACGCAATTAGCTTTAACCTTGTCTAATGGATTTACTTATGTTGAGTATTATTTAAGCAGAGGTATGGATATTAATAAGTTTGGTCCAAACTTATCGTTCTTTTTCTCTAACGGAATCGATCCTGAATATGCAGTTATTGGTCGCGTAGCCCGTAAAATTTGGGCAAAAGCCATGAAGCATAAATATGGAGCAAATGCAAGAGCACAAATGCTGAAATATCACATTCAAACATCTGGACGTAGTTTACATGCACAAGAAATTGATTTCAACGATATTCGTACGTCGCTTCAAGCTTTGTATGCTATATACGATAATTGTAATTCGTTACATACCAATGCATACGACGAAGCTATTACAACACCAACAGAAGAAAGCGTACGTCGTGCTATGGCCATTCAACTCATTATAAATAAAGAATTAGGCTTAGCTAAAAATGAAAACCCAATACAAGGTTCTTTTATTATTGAAGAGTTAACCGATTTGGTAGAAGAAGCAGTACTGCTAGAATTTGATAGAATTACAGAGCGTGGCGGTGTTTTAGGAGCTATGGAAACTATGTATCAGCGTTCTAAAATACAAGAAGAAAGTTTGTATTATGAAACTTTAAAACATAATGGTAAATTTCCAATTATTGGAGTAAACACCTTTTTAAGCAGTAAAGGGTCGCCAACAGTCATTCCATCAGAAGTCATTAGAGCTACAGAAGAAGAAAAGCAATTTCAAATTAAAACCTTAGAAAATCTTCATAAATCGAATAATACAGATGCATTGTTAAAAGATCTTCAGCGTAAAGCTATTAATAATGAAAATATTTTTGAAGTATTAATGGAGGTTTGTAAAGTATGTTCTTTAGGAGATATTACATCTGCGTTGTTTGAAGTTGGAGGGCAATATAGACGGAATATGTAAGTAGTTATTTTTTTAGGATTAAAAAATAGCTGTTATCTAAATCATTATATAATAAATAAAATAATTAAAAAAAAGTATAATATTATCATTAGTTTTATAAGAATCATGAAAAAAATAATTATATTTTTATTTGTATTAGTCATTTTTTCAAATTTTTCGCAAGCTATCTCTCTGTTACCTGTAAAAACAAATGAAGAAGTGTATGTTTTTGATGCTAAAGAAGTTGGAATAGTTGAAGGTGTTGTGTCTAAAGACATTGCTTTGTCTAATGTAAAAGCATGGAATAGTGCAATGAATAGTTTGTCTAAAAATGTTAAAATCGTTCAAATAGATAAACTAGATGCTTTTTTTGAGGTTGCAGATTATGATTATAGAGCGTCAAAATTTAATGCATTAAGAGCTATTAGAATACCTAGTAATATTCATTTAAAAATGAGTGATGATGTGTATTTGCGGGTACAGCCTAATGCCTCTTTTTCATTTCATTTATTGTCTGTGTTTGAAGTTAAAAATGTAAAGATAACTGGAGGGCATTTAATAGGTGATAGGTACGAGCATAATTATTCGCCAATTTCAGATAAAAATGGAAATCCAAGAAATTCACATGAATGGGGATATTGTTTAAGTATAACATCTTCAAAGAATATAACAGTTGATAATGTATATATATCTTCATCGAGTGGTGATGGAATTAATGTAAACGCTTCAAAAATTAGAAATAGAGATGGCTCACCAGGAACTACTATTATTTCAGAAAATATAAATATTAAAAATTGTTTTATTACAGAATGCAGGCGAAATAATATTAGTATTGTTGATGGTAATCATATTAATATTATAGATAATTTAATCACAAAAAGTGGTTTGGGAAAAGAAATAAATGGTTCAAGTTCAGCTGGGATAGCCCCAAAAGCAGGCTTAGATATAGAGGCGTATAACGAGAATGGCTCTAATGGAGAAATTTATCAATATGAAAAAGTGGAAAATGTAATGATTTCTGGTAATACTTTTAAGGGAAACCGTAAAGCAGATATTATTTTATTTATAAGTCAGAATGTCCTAATTGAAGGTAATAATATAGAAAAAGGTATTGTTTGTCAATATTCAAGTAATTCAATAATTAGAAAAAATACCTTAATAGCAAAGGCTGATGAAGATGGGAATATGCCAACATCAGGTATTAGTACATCAAATAGTCGTAGAGTTTTTAATATTGAAATATCCTATAATGATATTACTGGATTTGAAAATGGTTTAACTCTAAACGGTAAAGCTCATAAAGTGCATCATAATAGAGTTAATGAATATAAAACAGGCTTAGTTTTAGGGAAGTTAGAAGATACCGAAATCTATGATAATACTTATAAAACAAATCAGCCAAAATCTTATGGATTACGTTCTATAAATGGTTACGTAACAGGAACCGTTTATTTATTCAATGAGAATTTTCAAGCTACTAACCGTCCTTTAAACTTCATAAACTACAACCAAAAAGGTACAGGAACTTTGAATATTAAAGACTGTACATTTAACACAAGTTCTAGTAATTCTGGTTTTAAATTATATTTATATAACAGTAAAAATATTAATTTTAAAAATATTACAAGTAATCGGAATTTTGAAATTGTAAACAGTGAGAATATTAATTATTAATGATATCTAGAACTTAAAAAAAAAATACTTGATAGAAAAGAGTATGGAATTATTTTATTCGATAACAAGTTACTTTAATTAAACGTTGCAATAATATAAGTTAGGAAACTTAATGCTTAATGTTAAAATATTAATGCTCAAAATGGGGGGGCAAAAAGCATTGGCGCTTAGTTTACACGAAAAGGCTAATAGCTTATGTTTTATAGCTAATTCATGCAATTTCCCAACTTCTCACGAGGCAACAATAAAGGTTGTATAGTTTAAGCATTATAAATTAATTCTTTTTTTGCATCTTTTTGGCAATTTTATCGTCTATTATATGAACATTAAAAAACATATATTATGAAAAATAAAGATTGTACTTGTAATTGCACTAGTTGTAAAGATGGAAATTGTGTGAATTGCACTTGTGAAAATTGTACATGCACAAATTGTAACTGTTAAGTTATATCTAAAAAATTGATAGAACAGGACTTATTTAGTAACTTTAAGCTAAATGAATCCTGTTTTTATTTGAATTATGATGAGTACACAAGAGGTATGGAAGTTATATTCTGAAGACATAAAGCACTTTATTTTAAGTAAAGTGAAAGATGCGGTTGTAACAGATGATTTATTGCAAGAAACATTTATAAAAGTGCATACTAAATTGTATCAATTACATGATGAAACAAAGTTAAAAGCGTGGTTGTTTACTATTGCTCGTTATACCGTTATGGATTATTTTAGAGAGCAAAATATAACTCATGACATAGAAGACGATACTTTGGTTTATGAAGAAGAGCAGCAACATCATACACAGCGAGATTGTTTACGTGGTATTATAAAAAGCCTGCCTAAAAAATATAGAGTTCCCTTATTTTTATCCGATATAAAAGGATTGAAACAAGCCGAAGTAGCCAAAACATTGCATTTATCATTACCAACGGTAAAATCGCAAATACAACGAGGTAGAAAACTTATAAGAAAGGGGTTTATGGATTGTTGTGATTTAACTTTAAATAGCGAAGGTTATTTAGTGGGTGAAATTAAAGACAAGCAAGATTGTAAAATATGTCGCTAACTTAAAGTGTTAGTAACCATGTACGCTGAAGCTTTTTAAACTTTTTTAATTCACTACGCAAAATAGGTAAAAAATCTTTACCGTTACTATTTGAACGCTCTAATCTATATGAGTTCTTATACAGCATATTTGTAAGACGCTTAAGGGAAGCAATATGTTTATGTTTTCTATCTGAAAAACGTTCTAATTCTGCATTTTCAATTACGGGAGCTAATGATACCGATTGTTGTACAATATCACCTGAAAAATAAATGTTAGTATCTTCTGAACCATCTTCTTTTAGCCCAGACAAATCATGATTTAAATACATGGAAATATTTTGCGATAGCGCAAATATTTCTTGAGCTTTTCTATAAATCGGTAATTCCGATAGGTTTAGTGGGGTATTAGATAGCATTTTTGTTTTTTCTTAGCATTTTTACCAAAATTACTCACTAGAACTCATATTCGTCTTTAGAATTTAAAGTAAAGTTGTATATTTACTTTAGTTTTTAATTTTTTATAGTTAAATTTCTTTTAAATGAATTTAGATGCGCTTAATTGGAAGATTTTAAGGTGTTTACAGCAAAATGCAAGACAATCTAACGCCGAAATAGGGCGGCAAGTAGGAATTAGTTCGCCTGCTGTTTCAGAGCGTATAAAAAAAATGGAAGATGCTGGTATTATATTGGGTTATAAAACAGTAGTATCTCCATTGGATATGGGGTACCAATTAAAAGCCATTATTACATTACGTGCTTTTATTGGAAAATTAAAACCTTTTTTAGAAAAAGTAAAAACCTATGATGAAGTTTTAAATTGTTATAGAATAACAGGAAACGAAAACATTGTTATGGAGGTGGTTTTAAGAAATCAAAAACATTTAGAATCGTTTATAGATCAACTGATTGTTTATGGCGAAACTAAAACGCAAATAGTATTATCGCATGTAATTCGTTACAAAGAATTAAAGTCTTCAAAATAAATTACATTCAATTAAAGGGAATGTCATCATCTGGATCATGATCGTTATAGTTAATACCAGGAGGATTAAAAAGACCCCAACGATCTATAATGTAATTCCAAGGATCAAATGTTTTTACCCATTCTGCAAAAAGAACTCTAAATTCATCAACAGTATGTCTTAGTAGGTCTAAATATTCTTTATCTTTATAACCATGCATTTCTAGACCTCTAGCATCAGTAATAATTTCTCTTGCAGCCTTTCTTATTAGAGCAGCATTTTCCATTCTAAGATCATAAAGCATTTCATCGTTTGCTACTCCTGCAATTTTCGCGGGAATTATCATAGCGTTTTTACGTAAATAGTCTAGATTGTGCTGAATCATTTCAGCTTCAATATTAGTTTCAAAATTAATATCGGTTTTCTCTACAGCTTTTACAATATGAGCTACTATGTTTTCTAGTTCAATTGCTTTAATAAAGATTGGCAATTTTTCCCATTGTCTTTCCATTGTAATTTAGAATTAAATTCGCCAGGGCGGATTTTTTCTGTTTTTCCCAGCGTGATATAGAATAATATGATTCCCATCAGGATCTTCTAAATGGGCTTCTCTCCAAAGCCATGTTTTATCTTCAGGTAACTGTTTAAAAACGATGCCTTTTTCTTGAAGATTAGAAACTAACATGTCTAAATCATCATCTTCAAAATAAATAGTTATACCATTTCCTTCAGGTAATGTATCTACTTTATGAATTGAAAAAGTAGCATTCCCGTCAGGACATTCAAACCTTACATATCTTGGAATGGCATCTACAATAAGATGCAATCCCAAGATTTTGTAAAATTCAGTTGCTTTTTCAACATCTAAAGACGGTATGGTTATTTGATTTAAATCCATAAAATCTCTTTTTCTTCGTCTATTCGTTTCTTTTTTTTCCTATTCAAATAAAGTTTTAATATAAACAATAAAAATACACAAAGCGCAGCGAGTAAAGTTACGATGTACCAAGTGTTATTAAAACCAAGTTTATCTGCCATTTGCATACCTGCATTGTGACCAAAAATATGAGCTACAGAAAAAGCTATGGAATATAATGCCATATATTCACCTTGATTTCCTTTTTTAGCACGATCCATCGCAAATGCGTTTGAAAATGGAAAAGCAATCATTTCACCAAAAGTCATGAGTAGCATACCAATAATTAAAATGCCTGTCCAAGATGTAACGTTTAGAATGATAAAACTTAAACCAGTTAGGATTGCACCAAAAAGCATTAAACCAGATTTGGTAAAACTGGTGTTCTCAAGCCATTTAATTAAAGGCATTTCTAAAGCAAAAATGATAAAACCATTCATGCCTAAAAGAATACCAATGTCTAATTCTGTTAAATAATGAACATCTTTATAATAGAGTGGCATCGTTGAGAAATATTGCAAGAATACCACCCCAAAAAGCATCATAGCAAATAAAAATATTAAAAAGGCCTTATCATGGTATGCCGATTTTGGATTTCCATTTTTTACAGTATCTAACGTTTTTGTCTTTTTAGGATTCAAAACATTAATTAAAACAAAGGTTGCCAAAATACAAGTAATACCATCTACCCAAAATAAGCCGCCATAGCTAAGCGTGGTAATAATAATACCACCAATGGCAGGGCCTGCAGAAAAACCAAGGTTTATAGCGAGCCTAATTAATGTAACAGATCGTGTTTTGTTTTCGTGTTTGCTGTAAGCACTTAATGCCACAAACATGGCGGGTCTAAACATATCTGCTACTAGCATAACTAAAAATATACCTAAACAAAAAGTAACAAAAGTTGTTAGGAATTGTAGCCCAATAAATAGAAAACCTGTAGCAATTAGACTAAAAACCATAACTTTATAAAATCCAATTTTATCGGTTAGTCTTCCTCCTAACCAAGAACCAATTACAGAACCTACACCAAAGGCGCTCATAATCCACCCAACGTCATTTAGTGTAAAGTGTAAGCTTTTTGTTAAGTAAAGTGATAGAAAAGGAATGACCATAGTACCGGCTCTATTTATAAGTGTTATTAATGCAAGCCACCAAACTTCTTTAGAAAGGCCGCTAAAAGTGTTTAGGTAATTGTTAAATAGTGTTTTCATTACAAATTTTATTTTTATTTCCGCGAAGGCGGGAATCTCATTTTATAATTCCATTTTTTATAGTTAGTTGATAATTGACCAAAAAAAAGTCCGACTGTGAAGTCGGACTTTTTAAATATTGTAATATTATATAAACATATCACCATAATAAATAACAAGTCCAACTTCTATTTCTAGAAAAGGTTAACTGCTTTTTACAAATTGTGACGTTATGACGCATTTTTATTTCTTTATTAGACTACAAACTTATATAAAATAATTGGAAGTTGTACTTTTGAAATGTAAAATATTTTAAAAATGAAGCATTTATTAATACTAATATTGGGGGTTACAACATTAAGTTGTGCGCAAGGTAAGCAACCAATAAAAGGCGAAACCGAATTTCAAAAAAAACTAAATGCCGAATATAAAGATGCATCAACATCACCTTTAAAAGATAAGGATAGAAAGGTTTTTGAAGGCTTAGACTTTTTTAAATTCGATTCTACTTATGTTGTTAAGGCTAAATTAGAAAGAATTCCAAATTCTAAATGGTTTCTTATGAAAACAACTACTAGTAGAGTTTCTAAAGAACGCGTTTATGGTATTTTATATTTTGAATTAAAAGGAAAACATTATCAATTAAACATTTATCAAGGGAAGGACTTAATGCAAAAAGAAGGTTATAAAGATTATTTGTTTCTGCCTTTTTTAGATGAAACTAACGGATTAGAAAGTTATGGTGGCGGACGTTATATGGATACGAGAATTCCTGAAGGCGATACCATGACAATTGATTTTAACACAGCTTATAATCCATATTGCGCTTATAACGATAAATATTCTTGCCCAATAGTACCGCGTAAAAATTATTTAAAAACCAGAGTAGAGGCAGGCGTAAAGGTTTTTGGGAAGCATTAGGTAATTAGCTTTATTCTTAAAGCATGATGTATGTTAGCTTTTAAGAGAAAAATAAAAAATAAATTTGTTTTAGTTTAAAAATAGCACATTATGAGTAAAACTAGAGCATGCATCGTTTGTAAAAAAACGTCGTTTGAAACAGCAGTAACCAAATTTTATCATAAGGAAAGCGAATTTTATATCTGTTCGCAACACATTCCTGTTTTAATTCATAAACCTGAAGAATTGATTGGTTTATTGGATGGCGCAGATGAATTACAAGGAGGATAAATATATAGTTTCGTTTAACGACTTGATATGAAATCATTTTAATCTTTCATGTCTAATGTCAAACAAATTTAGCTATTTTTTCTGACAAAGTAGATATTTTTACTTCGCCAAAAACACACCTAAAAAAACAGCTAAAAATCCAACAATAAAACTAGTAATAGTATAGATAGCAAAGCTTGTAAAATCGCCCGATTTTAAAAATACATGGTTTTCATAAGCAAAGGAAGAAAACGTGGTAAACCCACCACAAAAACCTGTTGCTAAAAATAAAGTTTGGCTCTCGGTTAGGGTGTTGTTCTTTGCAGCATAACCTAATATAAAACCAATAAGTAAACTACCTATTATATTTGCAGCAAAGGTGCCATACGGAATGCCGTTTTCAGTGTTATTTAAAAAACGTTCGGTTAAGTATCTTAGTACACTACCAAATCCACCTCCTAAAAAAACGAGTAAGAGTTGTTTCATTTATGTTTTTAGTCTTTCAGAGGAATATAAATTTCGGTTAACCAATTAGCAGGATTTGGAAAGTTTCCCGGATCGTTCGTGTAAATTTCAAAAGGTTTTAAATCAGATTGCATTAAACTGTCTTTAGCAATATGGTTCATTGTTGTTTTCCATGCTTCAGGTAAGTTGGAGTAATTTCCCTTTAAAGTCGCTTTAAGTACTTTTGTTTTAGGAATGTATCCACACAATATGTCATTGTTTTTTGTAAGGTTGCTAAAATTAATTTTATTCATTACAGGTATGGCGTTACTCATAATTACATTTCCGTTTTCAGGATTCATGTCATTATAAATAGTAAAAGGCATACCGTTAGCAACAATATTATTCTGAGTCATATAACTCATGATGTCTCCATATTGTTTAGTCATAATTTCACTAATATTAGAACCTGTCGAAGAAGTTGTTTTATACATAAAAAATCCGCCGCCATATTCAGTAATACCGTCTATTTTTATATCATAAACTTTCATACTATTAACAGCAATACTATCTAATCTTTCTAAACCACGTTCAAAATCAGGACCAACTTGTTCTTCCATACTTCCTGTAAATGCCGTGTATGCTTTAAAACCAAAAGGTAAATTTTCTCCGCTTATATTCCAAGTAACAGTAGTTGTGCCATCTGTATTGGGAGTGAAATCCCAAGTTATTTCAGAAGCAGGAAATTCTCCAAATTGCATTTTTTGTTTTATAGATTTGTTGGCAGTAGCCTCCGTAGTTATCATAGTGCCAGCACCGTCTTTATCTGTCCAGCTGTAAGTACCATTTACACCTTTAGTTTGTTCACCAAGTGTAATAACGGTGCTTGGCTCTTTTTCGACCCAAGGAGACCAAGCTTCCCAATTTTTTAAATCGATAACATTATTATACAAAACGGAAACGGGGGCTTTTATAGCACGTGTTCTTGTAATTTTAAATGAGTTAGGTTGTACAGCAATATAAATAGAAGCACCTATAATGCCGATGAGTAATAGGAATGAGAGATACTTAAAAACTTTCATTTTTTTTATTTTGTATGAATTGTAATAATCAAAGGTAATGATTTTTAATGTTGATTATTAGGTGATTATATTTCGTTGATTAAAAATAATGATTTTGCATTAAAAACCTTAATTTGTTTTAAATAAACAATTAAATTGTTGTAATTGTTCGTATTTTTACGAGGTAATTAAAAATATGATTTCATTATGAAACATCCGTGTTTAAATATTGATGCTCAGGGTAACAATTAAATGGATGCTACATATATAACCATTGAAAAACAATAAATATAAACATATGAAATTAAAATCAATATTAAGTTTAGCATTACTAACAATCGTTTTGTTATCGTGTGGAAACGATAAAAAGGAAAATCACAAAGAAGCAGATGTTACTAATGAAAAAGGGGCTTTTAACTATAATGTTGAGCAATTTGCAGATATTAAAGTATTAAGATACCAAATTCCAGGTTGGGAAAAACTAAGCTTAAAAGAGCAAACATTAGTGTATTATTTAACGCAGGCAGGGTTGTCTGGTAGAGATATTATGTGGGATCAAAACTACCGTCATAATCTCAAAATAAGAAAAGCACTTGAATCTGTTTATATCAATTATAATGGAGATAAAACATCAACAGATTGGAGTGCTTTTGAGTTGTATTTAAAGCGTGTGTGGTTTAGTAATGGTATTCATCACCATTATTCTAACGATAAAATTAAACCAGAGTTTTCTTCAGACTACTTAAATCAATTATTAGCAGCGACACAAACTGTTTTAGAAGGTGAAGCTTTTAATGTTATTTTTAATGATGCAGATTCTAAAAAAGTAGATCAATCAAAAGGGGGGGATAATGTGGCACTTTCTGCGGTTAATTTCTACGGGCCTAATGTTACGAATGCCGATGTTGAAAATTTTTATAAAACTAAGGTATCTCCAAATCCAGAAAAACCTTTATCATTTGGGTTAAACTCACAATTGGTAAAAGAAAACGGTGTTTTAAAAGAACGTGTTTATAAATCAGGAGGACTTTATGGAGCTGCAATTGATGAAATTATTAAATGGTTAGAATTAGCAAAAGGTGTTGCTGAAAATGAAGCACAAGGAAATGCTTTAGGATTGTTAATAGACTATTATAAAACGGGAGATTTACAAACTTGGGATGATTATAATGTAGCTTGGACAGCTGCTATTGATGGAAATATAGATTATATAAATAGTTTTGTTGAGGTTTATAACGATCCGTTAGGTTATAGAGGTTCTTATGAGACTATTGTTCAAATAAACGATTTTGATATGTCTCAAAAAATGAAAGTAGTATCAGATAACGCACAATGGTTTGAAGATAACTCTACTTTAATGGATGCACACAAAAAGAAAAATGTTGTTGGTGTAACTTATAAGGTAGTTAATGTTGCCGGTGAAGCGGGCGATTCATCTCCAAGCACACCAATTGGTGTTAATTTACCAAACGCAAACTGGATTCGTGCAGCTGTTGGAAGTAAATCGGTATCCTTAGGAAATATTACCAATGCTTATAGTAATGCAGGAAGTTCTGGTCGTTTAAAAGAATTTGTTAATGATGATGAAGAATTTCAATTAGAAGAGAAGTTTGGTAGGTTAGCCGATAAATTGCATACGGCATTACATGAAGTAATTGGTCATGCTTCTGGACAATTAAATCCGGGTGTTGGAGAAACCAAAGAAACTTTAAAAAATTATGCCTCTACTTTAGAAGAAGGGCGAGCAGATTTAGTTGCTTTATATTATTTGTATGACACGAAACTTCAAGACTTAGGTTTGGTTGAAGATTGGGAATCTATTGGAAAAGCTGCCTTTGACGGTTATATTAGAAATGGACTGATGATGCAATTAATAAGATTGAATTTAGGTGATGATGTTGAAGAAGCACACATGCGTAACAGGCAATGGATTTCTGCTTGGGTTTTTGAAAAAGGAGAAAAAGATAATGTGATAGAAAAAATAACAAGAGATGGAAAAACATATTTCAATATTAATGATTACGCTAAACTTCATGAGCTTTTTGGGCAATTATTACGTGAAACACAACGTATAAAATCTGAAGGTGATTATGCAGCAGTAGAAGCTTTAGTAGAAGGCTATGGTGTAAAAGTAGACCAAAAACTTCATGCTGAAATTTTAGAGCGTAATAAACAATTTACATCGGCACCTTATAGTGGGTTTGTAAATCCTGTTTTAGTAGCTGATAAAAATGAAAAAGGAGAAATTATAGGGGTGAAAGTGACACAGCCAGAAACATTTTCTGGGCAAATGCTGAATTATAGTAAGTATTATAATTTCTTGCCAGAAGTAAATTAAAATACTTGATAAATTTTTTTAAAACAGAATCTTATTTAATTAAGGTTCTGTTTTTTTGTTTACACTAAAAACTAATAATAAAATATTAATAACAATTAGGGCTGTGATAATAAAAAGTACCTTCATGTTTTCTAATTTGATTGAGTTATTTAATAGATGCAATAGGGGTGAAAAGGTTGCGTTGATTTATTGCTTTTAATTATATAACAGTTTGAAGGCTTAATTTCCTATTTGTAATTTGCTTTTAATTTTAATTGAATCCTTTTAGGTTATATAAAATAGCATATTCTATTAGTTTTCCTTTCCCAACTAATCCAAGTTTTTTTCTAATGTTTTTTCTATGGGTCTCAATAGTAGAGTTACTTAAGTTTAGTTTGTTAGCAATGTTTATGGTGCTTTTTCCGTTTCCAATTAACTGTAAAATTTGAATCTCCCTTTTTGTTAAATAATCTATTTTTTTATGATTAATATTAGGGGTTATTGTTGTAAAAAAGAAAATAAGAGAATTTACTATTTGTGTATGTTTTGTAATAGATCTGGTAGCTTCTAAAATTGATAATATCTCATCTTTTGATAGGAGATTGCCTTTTTTTTCAATACTCTTTATAGCTTTTAAAACTTCTTGAATGGCTGTCATATTTAACGAAATAGTTTTATACAATCTAATTTTTTATAAGAATAAAAAAATCCCCAATACTGGGGATTTTAGTTAAAAAAGTGACTAACTTTTAATGGTAATATTATTGTTTTGTATAGGTTTCTGTATAAGTATACGTTTCTCCATCTTCTTCATATGAAGACTCTATGCTCAAAGTCGTACTATTTAGAGTAATAATTGTAGAATTATAAGTTTCACCATCTTCGGTAGTAGTAATTGTATTTCCCTTTAAAGAATAGGTAATTGAGTATGAATCTTCAATCTCACAATTATCACCATAGTAATCTTTACTTGTAATTTGAGTGCTAGAAATTATAATGGTGTATAATAATTCACATGTGTCTAATTGAATTGATGCTCCGTCTTCTGTTTCAGAGGTTAGTTTCCATGTGCCAATAAGTTTAGCCGCATTTTCTTCAGTAGAAGGCGAATCGTCACTACTACAAGAAAACGTGAAGCATGAAATGATTGTTAGAATTAAAGAGATTTTTAAAATTTTCATAAATATTTGATTTAAGTTAATAGTTAATCGTTTATTGATAAATTGGTATTTTAAAACCTAAATACACATCGGTTGTTTTAGATGTGTTTGATAGTAAATTAGATAGTATAGATCCAGAGCCTACCATTATGGTGCCTCCTATTACGGTGTTTAGTCTTAGACCTGTACCCCAGGCAAACTCACCATATTGTCTCATACTTATTGGTGAATAAAGACTAAACCATTTGGTTTCTATCCTTGGTGCTAGTACTACAGTGTTTATTATGGAATTACTATTGGGTGTATTACTTTTTATTAATGATAAGTTACTTTGTAAACTAATGTATATTTTGTTTTTTAAATGATAATCTATTAGTAAATGAAAAGCAGTAGGCAATTTTATTTCTTGGGCTATGGTGTTTTCTGTATTTGTATAATTATTATCTAAAAATTCTTGAGTATCATCATTGTCATCAAAACTTGATGCATCAACAGTAGCATTCAAATCGTAAGTAGTAACAACGCTTTCTTTATAATTTATAGCACCTATATCGGTAATTGAAGCGCCTACTTTTAATTTGTATTTGTTTTGTTTTTTTGAAACTGAATCCAGATTTATATTTGGTCTGTATTCATATGTAAAGCCAATATCTGTTCCAAAACCAGAAGCTAAGTTTTTAAAATTAATATCATCATTATCAAAATCTTGACTTATGCCATAATTTAAAACACCTGTTGTTGTTAATGTTTCATTAGCAGCATTATATTGACCAGTAAAGTTTGGACTGTTTAGAAACAGACTTCCTGCGCCTTGCAAGTATTTTAAGGTAACACCACCTTTTAAAAAGTTATGTTTTTTATTTACAAATACACGACCGTATACTAAGCCTACTTCTGCCCAAGCATGTATAGTTCCTGTAAGGTTTTCAGAATTAAAATTAAAATCTTCACCTGTATCAAAATCATCAGCAATATTTTCATATAATTCCCCACTAATGTTATTAATATTAAAGAAAGCTCTAACTCTACTAACTACGCCTATACTGCTTTTAGGAGATAGATTAAACATAAATGAAGGTCCTAAAACATCTACATTTAAAAAGAAATCATTAGTATTAGAGGGAAACTTTTCTGCATCATCTTCAAAATCAAATCCACCATCAGATTTTAAAATATCACTAACATTAATGCCAAAATAATCACTTCCTCCAAAGAGACTAGCAGAAAATAAGTTGATATCGACTTTAAGTCTGGAATCAACAACATTTGATGGGTTTGATATTAGTGAATGAACACCAGAATAATTATCAACAGAATACCCTATATAGCTTTGGGCTTTTACTTTTATGGATAATATTAAAATAAAGGATAATATTATAAATTTTGAAATTTTCATAGTTAATATAATTGGTTAATAATAGCATATGCCAAACATACGAATAGGTAATACATGAAATTATCCCCAGTACTGGGGGTTTTTGTAACATTCATCGAAAACTTTATCGGTAAACGGTTGTTTTGTAGGTTGTTTCTTGATTATGCGTTTATTGGTGATACCATTTTTAGAATATAACCTTAGCATATATCTGCTTTTTGTATACTAACTGGAAAATATTTGTCATCAGATTCATCAATCGTGTTTTGCTGTAAAATTTGTGTATTAAGAATTAAAAACTAAGAAGAAGTAATTGTTTCATAATGAGAGTGTTTTTTAGAATAGTTAGATTAATACCTACTCATTATTATGAAATATGATAAAGTCAAAAAACACCTAATACTAGGTGATTTAAAACTTGTATTTTTTATCTAAGGCATATCGCAATAGTTCGCCTTTACCTTGTAAACCAAGTATGCGTACCATGTTTTTACGGTGTGTATCTACGGTATGTATACCTATAAAGAGTAAGTCGGCAATTTCGCGGGACGTTTTACCTTGTGCTATAAGTTCTAAAATTTCTATTTGTCGTTTGGTTAAAATGCCTTTCGATTTTGTATCGTTTTTCGAATTTAATGCGTTAGTATTTATATTACCATCAAAATAAGTATCTCCTTTTGAGACTTTTATAATGGCGTTAAGGACTTCTTTTAGTGAAGAGTTTTTTAATATATAACCAGACGCTCCTGCATCTACCATTTGTTGTATCGCCTCAATTTGTTCAAACATTGTAAAAGCAAGCACATTAATATTTGGATAGTTTTTTTTAATCTGTTTGGTAGCTTCAATACCATCCATTTTGGGCATTCTAATATCAGTTAGAACAACGTTGGGTTGTTTTTTTTCTACTATTTCTAGAAGTGCTTCACCGTCATTAGCAGTTCCTACAATATAAATACCCTCTTCATATTCTAGAAGTAATTGTATACCATCAATTAATGATTGATGGTCTTCGGCTATGGCTAATCGTATCATATGGGAATGTCTATTATTATGGTTGTGCCTTTCTTATGCTCAGATTCTATGGTCATCGTGCCATTTAAATATTCTACACGTTTGTCAATACTGCTAATGCCCATACCTTTATTTTTGGTTGTAATTTGGTTAGGGTTAAACCCTTTTCCATTGTCTTCAATCATTATGTTTAGGCTATTTTCATGATTGGTAAGATGAATTGTGGCTTCGTTAGCTTCGGCATGTTTTATAACATTGGTTATTAATTCTTGAACAATTCTAAAAATGGTTAATTCTAAGCTATTTTCTAAACGTTCATCTAATTCATAATCAATAACATCAATAGTAATTTTATTTGAGGCTGATATCTTATCTGCCATATTTTGAATAGCAATTAAAAGACCTTGTTTTGCGATAACTCCAGAGTTTTTTGCATGGGCTATAGAGCGTATTTTGTTATAAGCTTCATCTATAAGGCTGGTAGTTTTATCTAATAGTTTTGGGGTTTGCTTGTCTTTTAATGCGTTAAAATGAAGTTTTATGGTTGCCATAAGTCCTCCTAAGTCGTCATGTAAATCGTTAGCTATACGTTGCCGTTCTTTTTCTTGACCTTCAATCATGGCATCAATACTTACTAATTCTTGTTCTTTTAAAACGGTTGCTAGTTTTTGAGTTTCGAGTGCTTTTTCTTGTTCGGCAAGTTTTTGTTTTTTTCTTGTATTTTTTTGGAGAAGAAAAGCTGTGATGGTGCCAAATGTTATAAATACTAATGCGCCTATTAGTAAATTAAGGTTTTGTTTTCTCTTAGATTCTATTTCAAGGTTGTCGTTACGAAGTTTTTGGTTGTCATATTGTTCCTGAATATCCTTTGTGATGGCTAACAGATTACTTTGGTTTAACGCAAACTGTTTTCTTCGACTACTTTCTAAATAATAATATGCGCTGTCATAGCGCTTAAGTTCCTTAAATACATTTGCTTTCCAATAATCAAAATATATTTTTTTACGATAGATTAACTTTCCATTGTATTTCTTATTCAGTTTTAAATAGTATAGTGCTTTGTTAAATTGTTTTAAATAATAATAGTATACACCTATATTAAGTTGCGCTCCTGTTTTTGGCAGAATTTCATAACCAAATTCGGTGTTTTTATTCATTATAAGAGCATCATTGTATAATTTAAAAGCTTTTGGAAAATCGTTTTGGGCTTCATAATAGTTTCCTTCTAATGTTTTTAAGTTGCTTTGGAAATAATTTATAGGTAAATGCTTTTGGATATCTTTAATTTTATCAAACTGTTCTTCTGTAACGTCTTTAGGAGTGTTTTTTATATCAATAGAAACATTGTAATATTCGGCTATAGCGACTTCAATGGTATCATATGCCATTTGTTTATAAGCCTTGTAGTAGTTTATATAAGATTGATCTTTAATAGATACAATATTATTATGGTATTCTAAAATTTTCTTATAAACTTCACATATTAAAACAATATTATTAGCCGTTTTAGCAAAAGAAAGCGCTTGAAGATATTTTTCTAATATTGAATAGGAAGTCTCTTTTTCGTAATAAAAATCATAAAGCCCACTATTGAGTAGTTGGATTGCTTTTAGATAAGGATTATCTGTATTAATTTTCTTGTTTAGGTCTAATTTGTTGTATTTGTTAATATATATACCTTTATTTTTATTTAAATAAAGGTATATATAACATTGACTCTGTAAAATAGAATCTTTTTTTAATTCAAAGAGTCTGCTTTCAGCATTAATAAAATCATAATTTCTTACATCGATTAAAAAATCATCAACAGTTTTGTTTTGGCTATAGATAGAAAATATTGATAATATGTTGAAAATAATTAGACAGACAATTTTCATTTAAATAAATCTAACATAAGTATTTCTGCAAGGTCTACTTTCTACATATTTATAGTCCTTTTCATTTCCATTTAAGTCTACATTTTTGCTAGATCTAGGATTTGTAGAATCAGCATCATGAATAACATTCTCTTTGTTGCCATAAATAGATAGTTCTTTTACAAGTAATTGGTCACCATCTCTAAGGTGTCTTAGACCATCTATATATTTTAATTTATTTACATCTTCTAACTGCTCGTCTGTGTAAAGTTTATCATAAATAAGCTCAACAAAAAGTAAATTTTTATTAGTAAATTGAGTTTGAGTCACCATATTATCTGTATGATAGTGATTTGTACTTCCGTCAAAAGATATATTACTTGTTAATTCCGTTTTAGCAGTTAGTGCTTTTAAATGTATTCGTATTAAAAAAACATATTCTTGTAAGCTTTTATCGTAATATATCTTTATGTTTTCATCAATTTCAGATAATCCAATAGTAACATTTCCTTGAAAATTTTGAATTTTAATAGAGCAAGATATTGGGTTGAATGAATCTTCTTTAAATTCAAATTTGGCATAGAGATTAAAAAAAGTGCCATAGGCATAATCTGATGTGATAGATTGCCATTCAGCATCTTTTTTTTGTAATTTAAACGATGTTCTTAGGGTTTCGTGCATAACTATATTTTTAAAATTTAAAACAAATATCTATGAAAAATTAACCAATAGAAATACCCATTACTAGGTATAATCCTCGTTTAAATTATAGAAACATAATTTTTAATAGCTAAAAACTAGATAAACAGCATAAAAACCCGAAGTGAGGTTTTACTTAAATAAAAACTTAATAGCCACTATAAGGCCAATAAAACTAATAAATGCTAAAAGGACCCAATAACTGCCTTTGTAAAACTTTTTGTGTAGTTTTAAATCTTTTCGGTAGGTGAAGCCAATTATAATAGCGAAGACAATAAAAAATAAAACACCGAAAATGATTTGACCTTTACTAAACATATAGTTATTTTTATGCAAATTTAATAAAAACAGAATGAGATTTTCGCTTTCGCGGAAATGAAAAATAAAAATTATATGAAGAATAAAATAGAGGCAGTAAAAGCATTTCACACTGCATTTAAAATTGGACATAAAGAAACTCCGATTGCCGATTTAGGTTTAGATAAAAACACGCTACGTTTTAATTTAATGCAAGAAGAAAACGAAGAGTATCTTGAAGCTGCTAATAATAATGATTTAGTTGAAGTGGCTGATGCGCTAGGAGATATGCTTTATATTTTATGTGGAACCATCATAGAACACGGAATGCAACATAAAATAGAAGAAATTTTTGAAGAAATACAACGAAGTAATATGAGTAAATTAGGAGAAGACGGACAACCTATTTATAGAGAAGATGGGAAAGTTTTAAAAGGTCCTAATTATTTTAAACCAAATATCGATTCTATATTGAAGAAATAAAAAAAGAGAAGCTATTAGCTTCTCTTTTTTGTTTAAGTATGATGATTGAGTTAACCTAATTTAACGCGCCATCCATAAGGATCTTCACTTTTATTAGTTTGTATATCTGTAATAGTCTTCTTTAAAAAGCTAGCGTATGTCTCATCTAATTCAGGTAAATCATAATCAGTCTCTTTATAACCAAAAGCAGATATTGGAGAAATAACAGCAGCAGTTCCAGCTCCAAACATTTCTTTTAAACTACCGTTTTTTGCAGCTTCAACAACTTCGCTAACGGTGATTTTTCTAACTTCTACAGGAATACCTTTGGCTTCAGCTATTTCAATAATGCTTTTACGTGTAATACCATCTAAAATTCTATCACTAGTTGGCCCTGTAATAAGTGTGTCGTTTATACGAACAAAAATATTCATTGCACCAGCTTCCTCAATATATTCATGCGTGTTATCGTCTGTCCAAATAACTTGTTGATATCCTTTCTTAACAGCTAACTGTGTTGGGTAAAATTGTCCAGCATAGTTGCCTCCAGTTTTAGCAAAACCAACGCCGCCGTTCGCCGAACGCGAATATGTTTGTTCTATTAAAACCTTTACTTTTCCAGAAAAATATGCTCCAGAAGGTGCTGTACAAATTATAAATTTATACTCATCAGCAGGTGAGGCATGAAATCCATTTCCAGAAGCAAAAATAAAAGGTCTTATATATAAAGAACTCCCTTCGTTTTTTGGAATCCAATCTTTATCAATTTCTAATAACGTTTTTAAACCGTCCATAAAATAGCTTTCTGGTAATTCAGGAATAGCCATACGTTTTGAAGAGGTGTTTAAACGCTTAAAGTTTTCTAACGGACGAAATAAAAAGACATTCTCATCTACATCTTTATAAGCTTTCATACCTTCAAAAATAGATTGTCCGTAATGGAAAATCTTAGCAGAAGGATCTAAAGTAATCGGTTGGTAAGGGACCACTTTTGGAGCTTGCCATTTACCGTCTTTAAAGTCACATACTAACATGTGGTCTGAAAACGTGTTTCCAAATTTCAAATCATTAAAATCAACTTCGTTAATTTTAGTAGTTTTAGATTTTATAATCTCGATGTCCTTGATTATCGCACTCATGTCTTGTTATTTTATGCTACAAATTTAAGTAAAATCGTTTTTAAAAAATAGTATATTTACAGACAAATAGTTTAAAATTAAAAGATTTATATAATGAAGCGGATTTTCTTAGTGATTTTTGGTCTTTTAATGTTAAATGCTTGCAAAAAGGTAAAAGAAGAAATACCAAAAACGGTTAATAAAGTTGAAGAAATAAATTATAAATCATTCGGAAATGAAATTATTCCAAATGATGCAATTGCAGCTTCATCCATGGCATTTCATTACAAAAATATGGCTGTTGGCGATAGTATAAATTCTAAAATAATAGCTAAAGTAAATAGTATTTGTCAAGCAAAAGGCTGTTGGATGCAATTAGATTTAGAAGATGGAAATGAAGTTATGGTTAAGTTTAAAGACTATAGCTTTTTTATGCCAAAAGATATTGCAGGGAAAGACGTTATTGTAAATGGAAAGGCTTTTGTAGAAGAAGTTTCGGTTGAAGCGCAACGTCATTATGCCGAAGATGCAGGAAAAACAAAAGAGGATATTACTTTAATTACAAGCCCTAAAAGAACGTATTCTTTTGAAGCAGATGGTGTTTTACTAAAACAATAATTGTGGAAAGAGAAATAGTAATAACAGGAGATGGTTCATCAACCATTCATTTACCAGAATGGGATGAACAATACCACTCTAAACATGGAGCCATACAAGAAGCCTATCATGTATTTATTAAACATGGTTTGAGTCATTTTTGTGATTCTGAACTTAATTCAGAATCTAATCAATCTATTTCCATACTAGAAATAGGATTTGGCACAGGCCTAAATACTTATATAACGTTAATAGAAGCTGAAAAATTAAGATTAGATATTCATTATTGTGGTGTTGAAGGGTATCCTGTTTTAATGGAAGAAATTAATCAGCTTAATTACCCCAAGGAATTACAATCTGCGGATAATGAAATGGTGTTTAAAAAGCTTCATGAAGTTTCTTGGAATGAAGAACATAGAATAACATCTAATTTCTTATTAATAAAACAACATAAATTTTTCAATGAAATTGAAGACGTAGACGCATATAATATCATTTATTTTGATGCTTTTGGAGCGCGTGTACAACCAGAATTATGGACAGAAGCCATTTTTCAAAAAATGTATAATGCCTTAAAAGAAAATGGTGTTTTAGTAACTTATTCTGCAAAAGGAAGTGTGCGTCGTGCTATGCAAGCGGTAGGTTTTCAGGTAGAACGATTGCCTGGACCTCCAGGAAAACGTGAAATGCTTCGAGCAACGAAAAGATTTTAATTTTTTGTTAACCAAATATTAGATACTACTAAATAATATTACTTTTGTCAATTAGTCTCATAACTAGTATTATCAATTGTCAATTGTTTTGTTAAACCTAATACAAATAGTTAGTAAACCACATTTTCATTTTGTAACTTTAAAATAAAAAGAAAATGCGCGTTTTAATAACTGGAGCAACAGGACTTATTGGGCAGGGAATTGTAAAACTCTGCCATGAACAAGGTATTGCCGTTAATTACTTAACTACCAGTAAAGCAAAAATTCAACAAACAGAAAACTATCAAGGTTTTTATTGGAATCCGAAATTACAAGAAATCGATGATACCTGTTTTAAACATGTAGATGCTATTATTCATTTAGTGGGAGCAACGGTTTCAAAACGTTGGACACCAATTTATAAGCAGAAAATTTTAAATAGTAGAAAAGAAACAACACAGTTGCTAGTTAATGCCTTAAAAGGAGAATCTCATACTATTAAGCAAGTTATTTCAGCAAGTGCTATTGGAGGATATCCTGATTCTTTAATTAATTATTATGATGAATCTTTTAAAATAACAGAAACCTCTTTTTTAAGTAGTGTTGTTAAAGTTTGGGAACAAGAAGTAGATGCTTTTTCTAAACTAAACATAATGGTTTCTAAAATTAGAATAGGGTTAGTGTTATCTAACAAAGGAGGAGCTTTAATCGAAATGATTAAACCCATCAAATTTGGATTGGGTGCATCTTTTGGTAGAGGTAAACAATGGCAATCATGGGTTCATATTCACGATTTAGCAAGTATATTTTTATATGTTTTACAAAACAAGTTAAGTGGTGTGTATAATGGTGTATCACCAAATCCTATTAGCAATAAAGAGTTGACGAAAACCATAGCAAAAGTTTTAAAAAGACCTTTGTTTTTGCCCAATATTCCTAAGTTTTTCATGCAATTTATTTTGGGAGAAATGTATGTGCTATTATTTGAAAGCCAGCGGGTAAGTTCTAAAAAGATAGAAGATAATGGCTTTCATTTTAAATACCATCATTTAGAACCTGCTTTAGTTGATTTACTTAAATAACGTGTTGGTTGGAATGCAGGGTTTACTCCTTATTTGAAGAAATATCTTTAAACAAAAACATATCTTTTAATTTACTAGAAGCACCATAATAAAAACCGGTTTCTTTTTCATAGTTTTTTGGGTTTTCAAATGTGCCAAAAATCATATCTATTAGCGGTAAATCAGCGTAATTATTTTTATGAATTCCTCTTCCATGATGGATGGAATGACTTTCTGGTCGCTGAATTATAAAACCTATCCAATACGGTGTTTTTATATTAGCATGCTGAAAAAAAGCGAGAAAGTTTATAATAAAAAGTAATAGTGTAATGGAATAGGGTGGCAAACCTATAAGTAGAGCAAAACTAATACTACCTACAAGTGTAAATCCAACCATATCTAAAGGACTGTGAAATAATGAGCCATAAGCATCTAAACGTTCAGCACTATGATGTAGTTGATGAAATGTTCGCCATAAAAAATCATATTTGTGCATAGTTACATGATAGAGGTATATAACAAGTTCATATACAATTAGTCCAATTAGTGAGCTTGTAAAGACTCCAAAATTAGTTAAATCAAACATTTGAAATTTAGTGAGTAAAGGATCAATAAAAATAGGTAAGTAGGATGCTATAAAAAAGAATGAAAAGAAGAAAATAAGACCTTTTATTCTCCAAAACTTCACTTTAGGAAGTTTTCTTGCTGGAAAAATTTCTTCCCATAATATTAAAAGCCCATATGATGCTAATATATATAACGATAGAGGATCTAGTAATAATTCTAAAGGTGTTGGTAATTCAGATAAAAAAGATTCCATAACTAATATTTTTAATAATTGAAATGCAAAATTATATGCAATTCAAATAAAAAAGTAAAAATTAGACTTGATCTATGTTAGGAATTTATTTTTTTTCGGATTCTACTCAAACTTTCAGGATGAATTCCGAGGTATTTGGCAATTTTATTTACAGGAATATTGGAAATATATTTGGTGTGTTTTTTTAACATTTCAGTATAGCGTTCTTCAGCAGTTTTCGTTAGAAGATTTTTTTCTCTATTAGATTTTCTTATATAACCTTGCTCTGTTAATATTCTTCCAAATTTATTTGCATCAAGAGAAAATTCATAAGCTTTTATTAAATCTTGTTGATTAATCACTTCCACTTCACAATCCATTAATGCAATTATTTGTATGTCTGTTGGGAGTTGAGTTAAAAAGGAAGTAAACCCACAAACCATTTCGTTTTCAAAAAAGAAGTCAATGATTTTTTCTGTCATATAACTTTTAATAGTCATTTCAACGATTCCTTTATTTATAAAGTAAACCGCATTTTCTATTTGTCCATATTTTGTAAGCAATTCACCTTTTTTTAAATGAAGTGTTTTAACAGGATATGGTAATTCATCATTTGAAGTAAATGTGGTATTTAAAATTGAATTATAAAATTCTCTAAATAGCATTATATAGGATTTAGAAGGGAAATTATAAATTTCATGAATGGTTCCCAATGTAAAAGATAAAGTTCTGTATTAATGAGCTTTATGGCTTGTTAAGCGAATTTATAATTTTTTCTGATAAAATCAAGTTTTTTATTAGCTTGAAAACAAAAACCACCTTGTTTTTACAAGGTGGTTTCATTTTTAAATACATATTATTGTTTTAAGACTTTGTAGCCTTTACAGTAACTTGCAGTTCAATATCATCATTAATAAATTTATCACCTAAATTATCAAAAATAGATTTAGACCCGTATTGTACGTTCCATTTTGTTCTATCAATAACAAAGCTTTCACTTGTTAAAGTAATAATGTTATTTTTATTAGTAACACTTACTGGAAATGTTACATTATTTTTAACATCTTTAAGTGTTAAATTACCAGAAAGCATGGTTTTACCATCAACGTTTTCAATACTAGTAATTTCAAAAGCAGCAGTTGGGAATTTTTCAACATCAAAAAAGTCAGCATTTTTTAAATGACCTTCTAATTTAGCACTAGCATCAACATCTTTAATAGAGTTCATGTCTATTAAAAAAGTTCCACTATTAATTTTGCCATCAGCAATGTTTAGTACACCATTTTCAATAGCAATAGTACCATTATGAGAACCAGTAGGTTTAAAGCCTTTCCACGCAATTGTAGATTCAGAAGTATTTACAGTGTATTTCTCTGAAGAAAGCTCAGAGACAGCAACAGTTTCTGCTTCTTTTGTGTCAGCCTCTTTGGCTTTGTCTTTACAGCTAATTAATGTTATTGATAATGTGACTATTGTAAAAATAGTAGCAATACTTTTTTTCATAATATATTTTTTAGTGTTTAAGCTGTGAATTTAGTTATTTGTTAGCATAAAAAAAACAAAAATTTATTTTGTGACATTATGGCATTTTAACAAGAATGGCAGTACTTTTGCCAATTAATTTTAGAATTGCACAAAATTTAAATTTACAATGTCGAAAAAAGATAAAAAAGATAAAGAGCAAGAAGCAGTTGAAAGTACACAAACAGAAACTGTAGATAATGAAGAACAGGTTGTTGAAGAACAAACTATAGAGGAGACATTACAAGCAGAAGTACAACAGGAAAAAGATAAGTTTTTACGGTTATTTGCCGAATTTGAAAATTATAAAAAACGAACATCTAGAGAACGTATTGAATTATTTTCAACAGCGAGTGAAGATGTCATGAAAACTCTGTTGCCAATACTAGACGATTTTGAACGTGCCTTAAATCATATTGATGAAGATAAGGAAGCTGAAGCTTTACGTAAAGGAGTCTTGTTAATTTATAATAAATTAGTAAGTACTCTAGAGCAAAAAGGACTTAAAGTGGTTACTGTAGAAAAAGGAGAAGTTTTTAATGCCGACGACCATGAAGCAATAACACAAATTCCTGCGCCTACAGATGATTTAAAAGGAAAAATTATTGATATTATTGAAAAAGGATATAAACTAGGCGATAAAGTAATTCGTTTTCCTAAAGTTGTTATAGGGCAATAAAACAAAAATATGGCTAAAAGAGATTATTACGAAATATTAGGAGTAAATAAAGGGGCTACAGCAGCCGAAATAAAAAAGGCATACCGTAAAAAAGCGATAGAATTTCATCCTGACAAAAATCCAGATGATAAAGGTGCCGAAGCTAAATTTAAAGAAGCAGCTGAAGCTTACGAGGTTTTAAGTGATGGTGATAAGAAAGCTCGTTACGACCAGTTTGGACATCAAGCGTTCGAAAATGGCGGCGGCGGTTTTGGCGGCGGCGGCATGAATATGGATGACATATTCAGTCAGTTTGGTGATATTTTTGGCGGCGGCGGCTTTGGCGGCGGCGGTTTCTCAGGTTTTGGTGGTGGCGGAGGTCAACGTCGTGTTAAAGGAAGCAATCTACGTATTCGTGTAAAATTAACATTAGAAGAAATTGCAAATGGTGTTGAAAAGAAAATAAAAGTTAAGCGTAAAGTTCAAGCACCTGGAACTACTTATAAAACATGTTCTACATGTCATGGCAGTGGACAAGTAACACGTATAGCTAATACTATTTTAGGTAGAATGCAAACATCGGCACCTTGTAATGTATGTGGTGGTGCAGGACAAACTATAGATAAAAAACCTGCAGATGCTGATGCACAAGGGTTAAAAATTGCCGAAGAAACCGTAGCTATAAAAATACCAGCAGGTGTTGTAGATGGTATGCAACTTAAAGTTTCAGGTAAAGGAAACGAAGCACCAGGGAATGGTATTTCGGGAGATTTATTAGTGGCTATTGAAGAAGTGGAACATGAAAAATTACAACGTGAAGGTGATAACCTGCATTACGATTTGTACGTAAGCTATCCAGATGCTGTTTTAGGAACTTCAAAAGAAATTGATACCGTAACTGGTAAAGTACGTATAAAAGTAGAAGCAGGAGTGCAATCGGGTAAAATTTTACGTTTACGCGGTAAAGGTATTCCAAGTATCAATGGTTATGGTAAAGGTGACCTTTTAGTGCATGTTAATGTATGGACACCTAAAACATTAAATAAACAACAAAAAGATTTTTTTGAAACGATGAAAGATGATGAACATTTTGATCCGAAACCAGAAAGTACAGATAAGTCTTTTTTTGAGAAAGTAAAGGATATGTTTTCTTAATTGAGAGCTATTTTTAGTAGTAAAAAGGAATCCGCATAGTAGCGGATTTTTTTTGTATTTACGAAAGAACTTATCTAACGAATTTATGATTATTTACGAAAAAAAAACTATATTTGATGTATCACTAATTTATTTTAGTGATAATTTTTCTTTTTCATAGCAATTTTTTTCCCATCCTTAATTTTTTTAAGGGTGGGTTTTGTTTTTATATTAAGATCGTGTTTTTTATTAATAAATAAAGAAAAAAGCATTAAACACCTCGGCTAACATTTAATATATTTACCGATAACAAGTCAATTAAAAAAAATTAATGAGTAACTTATTAGAAGTTAAAGAAGTTTCTAAAAAATTCGGAGATTTTACAGCCCTCAATAATGTGTCAATTTCAGTGCCAAAAGGAAGTATATTTGGACTGTTAGGGCCCAACGGAGCAGGAAAAACAACATTAATACGTATTGTTAATCAAATTACAATGGCAGACTCTGGAACTGTTCACTTAGATGGTGATTTACTAAATAATACACATATAAAAGATATAGGATATTTACCAGAAGAGCGTGGGTTGTATAAATCTATGAAGGTTGGCGAGCAAGTTTTATATTTGGCTCAATTAAAAGGACTTAGTAAAGTAGAAGCAAGGACCCGTTTAAAATATTGGTTCGAGCGTTTAGAAATTGGAGATTGGTGGAACAAGAAAATTCAAGAGCTTTCAAAAGGCATGGCTCAAAAAATACAATTTGTTGTTACCGTATTGCATCAACCAAAATTATTGATTTTTGATGAGCCTTTTTCGGGTTTCGATCCTATAAATGCTAATTTAATTAAAGACGAAATTTTACGTTTACGAGATAATGGAGCGACTATTGTTTTTTCAACACACAGAATGGAATCGGTAGAAGAGTTATGTGATGATATTGCGTTAATCAATAAATCAAATAAGCTTATTGAAGGCAAATTAATAGATATAAAGCGCCAGTATAAAATTAATACGTTTGAGGTTGGTATAAAAACAAGTGATAGCAATATTTTAAAGACAGAATTATCAGAAAAATTTGAAGTGTCTCCAGCAAATTTTAAAACTTTAGATGACGAATTGAAGCTAAACATAAAGTTGTCTAACGGACATACACCAAACGATTTACTCAATTATTTAACTTCTAAAGGAGAGGTGTCTCATTTTGTAGAACTTATACCAAGTGTCAACGATATTTTTATTCAAACTGTAAAGAATAATTAATTGAAAAAGAATGCCTCGGGACATAGTCTCGTGGTTCCGTTAAAATTGTCATTCTCGCGAAAGCGGGAATCTAAAAATATAGAATTTTGGTTTGTATTAACTAAAGCTTAAAAATAAATCACTTAAAACCTTAAAGACATAAATTTTAGGATAGTTGTTTTTGAAAAATTATTTATTTTATGAACCATTTACCATTAATTATTAAACGTGAATATCTAACTAAGGTTAAAAATAAAGCCTTTGTTGTAATGACTTTTTTAAGTCCAATTATTGTGATTACACTTATATCTGTTGTTGCTTATTTATCACAATTGAATAATGATAAAATTAGAACGATAACTATTCTTGATGAATCTGGTTTTTTACATGATGTTTTTGAAAATTCAGAGCATACAACCTACAACATTTTAGAAGGGATATCTTTAGAAGATGCTATATTACTAACAAAAGAAACATCAACTTATGGGCTATTGTATATTAGTAAATTAGAGGATATTGATGCAGTTTCAAATCATATTAAATTTTATTCTGAAGAATCACCATCACTTTCAATAATATCAAGTATAGAAAGTAAACTTGAAAGTAAGTTAACCAATATTAAGTTGCAAAAAGAAGGTATAGATGTTGAGATTATAAATGCTTCTAAAGTGCACGTAAATATTGCACAAGAAAGCTTTGAAGGTGAAGAAACATCTAAAGTTGATAGTTTTGCAAAACTAGCTTTTGGTATTGCAGCAGGTTATTTGCTTTTTATGTTTATTATTATTTATGGAAATATGATAATGCGTAGCGTTATAGAAGAGAAAACCAGTAGAATTATAGAAGTTATTATATCTTCAGTAAAACCAGTGCAATTAATGCTTGGTAAAATTATAGGAACCTCTTTAGCGGGGCTTACACAATTTGTTATTTGGTTAATTTTGGGAGGTGTTTTAATGACGATTGTACCGCTATTTTTTGGAATAGATATGGCTCAAATGCAAACGCCCCAGCAAGAAATAATGCAACAAGCCATGGAAAATCCTGAGTTAAACATGCAGGTTCAAAATGTAATGACAGCCTTTTATAACTTACCACTTGTTAATCTTATTTTTGCATTCATCTTCTTTTTTATAGGAGGGTATCTTTTATATAGCTCATTTTACGCAGCTATAGGAGCCGCTGTAGATAATGAGACTGATACACAGCAATTTATGTTGCCAATTATAATGCCATTAATGTTGGCTGTTTATATTGGTATATTTACAGTTATTGAAGATCCGCATGGTACTGTTTCTACTGTGTTTTCGTTTATACCATTAACATCGCCTGTGGTTATGCTCATGCGTATTCCGTTTGGTGTACCTTTGTGGCAACAGTTGGTATCATTGTTGATATTAATTGGTACATTTATGTTGACCGTTTGGTTTGCAGCAAAAATATATCGAGTAGGCATTTTAATGTATGGCAAAAAACCAAGTTATAAGGAAATTATAAAATGGATAAAGTATTAGTATGCAAAGTAAAGTAACAAATAAAATTGAAAAAGAAGTAGAGCAAGTGGGCGAGGTTATAACCAATAGTTCTATATGGCAAAAAATTACAGAATTTCTTGAGTTTAAAATTATAGATATTACTTACGGTACTGGTGAAGATGCACATGATATTGTACTTAAAGTAAAGTATGTTTTATTAGTTGTAGCAGTAATAATAGCAACAACATATCTTTTAAGATGGGTAAAAAAGCTAGTTACTAGAAATATGCCAGTAGAAGATAAGGCAAAGTTTAATACGGTCTTTTCTTTTGCAAGATGGTTAATTTATATAATTGTAGTGTTAATTGTTTTCGATTCGATAGGAATTAATGTAACAACTATTTTTGCAGCATCAGCGGCATTATTAATTGGTATTGGTTTAGCGCTCCAAACACTATTTCAAGATATTATTTCTGGTATATTTATATTAATAGATCAATCTGTTCATGTTGGAGACATTATTGAGTTAGAAGGAAAAGTAGGTCGTGTAGAAGAAATAAAACTAAGAACAACCAGAGCAACCACTGTTGATAATAAAGTATTAATTATTCCTAATCATTTATACCTTACTAATAGTCTTTATAACTGGACCCAAAATGGAACAACAACAAGAGAAAGTGTTGATGTAGGCGTTGCTTATGGTAGTGATGTACAATTAGTAAAAAAGGTGTTGCTTGAAGCAGCAACCAATCAAAAAGAGGTTTTAAAATACCCAGAGCCAACGGTGTTATTTACAGATTTTGGGGACAGTTCTTTAAACTTTAAACTTGTATTTACTATAAATGATAGTTTTAATGTCCGTTTTCCAAAAAGTGAAATTCGTTTTGAAATTGATAGATTATTTAGAGAACATAACATAAGTATACCGTTTCCACAACGCGATATACATATTATAAAAAAATAAAAATATGCCAAAAATATTAGTTATAGAAGATGAAGCTGCTATTAGAAGAGTATTAGTTAAAATCCTTTCGGAAGAAAACGATACCTATCAAGTAGATGAAGCAGAAGATGGTTTATTGGGTATTGAAAAAATAAAAAATGAAGATTTTGATTTAATACTTTGTGATATAAAAATGCCAAAAATGGATGGCGTTGAAGTTTTAGAAGCTACAAAAAAAATAAAACCAGAAATACCTATTGTTATGATTTCAGGTCATGGCGATTTAGACACTGCGGTAAATACTATGCGTTTGGGGGCTTTTGATTATATATCGAAACCACCAGATTTAAACCGTTTATTAAACACCGTTCGCAATGCTTTAGATAGAAAAGAATTAGTTGTAGAAAATAAAATTCTTAAGAGAAAAGTAAGTAAGAAATACGAAATGATTGGAGATAGTGAAGCTATTTCTCAAATAAAAGATATTATAGATAAGGTGGCACCAACTGATGCACGTGTTTTAATTACAGGACCAAATGGTACCGGAAAAGAGCTTGTTGCACATTGGTTACATGAAAAAAGTACCAGAGCAAAAGGAAATATGATTGAGGTTAATTGTGCTGCAATACCTTCTGAATTAATAGAAAGTGAATTATTTGGTCATGTAAAAGGCGCTTTTACAAGTGCTGCAAAAGACAGAGCAGGAAAATTTGAAGCAGCTAATGGCGGTACTATATTTTTAGATGAAATAGGAGATATGAGTTTGTCGGCACAAGCAAAAGTATTGCGTGCATTGCAAGAAAGTAGAATACAAAGGGTTGGTAGCGATAAAGACATTAAAGTTGATGTACGTATTGTTGCAGCAACCAATAAGAATTTAAAAAAGGAAATTGAATCAGGCAGATTTAGAGAAGATTTATATCACAGACTTGCGGTTATTTTAATTAAAGTGCCAGCTTTAAATGAGAGAAGAGACGATATTCCTTTATTGATAAATCATTTTTCAGAAAAAATAGCAACAGAGCAAGGAACCGCAAAAAAAGGATTTTCAGAAAATGCTATTAAACTACTTCAAGAGTATGATTGGACTGGGAATATTAGAGAACTTCGTAATGTTATTGAACGATTAATTATCTTAGGAAGTTCTGAAGTTAGTGAGCAAGATGTTAAGCTGTTTGCTTCAAAGTAGATTTTAATTATTTTTCTATAAATTAAGAATCTAATTTTATTTCATAATTATAAAAATGAAAAAACACCTCATTCTCTTATTTTTGCTGTTTTTATGCTGGAATTTTGTCACTAGTCAAAATTTTGAAGAGCAGGTGAAATTTTCTATTGAAGAAGAACTTTCTTTTTATCTTTTAGATGTAGAAGATGGTTTGTCTAATGATGGTGTTAATAGTATTACGCAAGATTCTCTTGGGTTTATTTGGGTTGGAACACCAGAAGGTTTAAATAGATATGATGGAACACAGTTTAAAGTTTTTAAAAAGAATAATTATCTAGATAATCGCAGTGTTAATGATAATTATATTTATCAGGTGAGTTTCATTAATAATGAAAAACTGTTTATTGCAACATCAGAAGGTTTAAATATTTATAATCAAAAAGAAGAGACTTTTAATCTTTTAGATATAAATAATTTACAAAGAAATAATATTAGCTGTTTTTCTTATGGTTCTCAAAAAGAAATAATATTAGGTATTTATAATGTAGGTGTTCAAATTATTGATAGTAATAATGAGCTTGTAACATATACACATTCTCCTGAAAATAAAGCATCCCTGTCTTCTAATGAAATATTAAGTGTCGCCCATCAAGGCGATTCTTTAATTTGGGTTGGTACTATTAAAAATGGATTGAACAAAATAAATTACAAAACAAAAAAAGTTGTTCGGGTCAAGCTTAATGAAAACACAGCTTCATTGCGTATAAATGCCCTTTATAGAGATGAAGAAGGCAATTTATGGGTGGGCTCAAATGAAGGTTTATTTGTAATAACGGCTAAAGGGGATATCTTACATTTAGAAAAAAAATTGACTGAAGGAAAAGGATTAAGTGATAATAATGTGCTTTGCTTTGAGGAAGATAATTCTGGAAAATTATGGGTTGGGACTAGAAATGGCGGATTAAATATTTTTAACAAATCGAATTTTTTACATCAAAAAAATAATTTTTCACTAAAATGGTACTTGCCAAGAGATGATGGTTCTAGTGTTTTTAATAGAACGGTATCTGCCTTAAAAATGGATAAGGATGGTAATATGTGGATTGGCACGAGTATAGGCTTGAATTTTGTAGACCCTAAAGGGGATCCCATAAAGTTGTTAAAAGTAAATAAGTCTCGAGAAGAATCTCTTGCGCATAATAGAATTGGAGCTTTAGCAGAAAGTTCAGAAAGAAAAATTTGGATAGGCACTGATGGAGCAGGCTTAGATTTATTTGACCCTAATACAGGTAGATTTAAGCATTACCAACATAGAGTTAATGATTTGTCTAGTTTAAGTAATAATTACATTATTTCTTTATATGAAGACTCTAAAAAAAGGCTGTGGGTTGGAACCTATCAAGGAGGAGTCAATAAAATGGATATCAAAACAGGTAAATGTAAACATTATTTACAGGGAGATATTCAACAGGGTAGTGATATCCGTATTATTTTTGAAGATAGTAGAGGAGAAATATTTATTGGCACGAATAGAGGGGGCTTGTATAAATATATAGAGAATATAGATGAATTTGAGTTTATTAATTCTTTAGGAAGATTAGATGTTAGAGATATAAGTGAAGGTTCTAGCGGTTATTTTTGGATGGCAACTTATGGTAATGGTATTATAAGATACGAGCCTAATACAGGTGAAACAATATTTTATAACTCATCAAATATTGAGAAATTTAAAACAGATGTTATATTTAGTATTCTTGCATTACCAAATGGAGATATACTCGCAGGAACACAAAACGAAGGCCTTTTTAGATTAAACCCTAAAGAAAAAAGAATTTTAAATTTTACTGAAATAGATGGGCTAAGTAATAATACGGTTAGTAGTATTGTTATGGATGATGAAAAAAGTATTTGGTTAGGAACCTTTAAGGGTATTAGTAATTATAATTCTTTAACAAATACCATATTTAATTTAAACACATATACAAATATTCAGCAAAGTAAATTTAATATAGGTTCTGGGTTAATAACTCAATCTGGAGTAGTTTATTTGGGAGGCGATAAAGGACTTAATATTTTTAATCCAAATAATCTTAAAAAAGAAAAAGAAGCGCACCCAATTGTTTTTGAAAAATTAGAAGTATTAGATGAGAAAGTTTTAGTCTCAGGGACTGATAAAAATGGTGTTTTAGATAGATCAATTCTCTTTGAAGATCATATAAATTTAGATTACAATCAAACTTTTTTTTCAATAGATTATGTAACTTTAAAATATCCTTTTGTAAAAAATACTAATTATTCATATAGAATTGATGGATATCATGATAATTGGATTAATACTAATAGCGCAGGAAAAATTAATTTAATAAACATTCCTCATGGTAATTATACATTAAATGTAAAAGCAAAATTTGGATCTGGTGATGAAGTCACAAAAAAAATTGGCATTACAATTAATCCACCATTATGGAGAACACCTTTCGCATACATATCGTATTTACTGCTTTTAGTTTTTAGTCTTTATGCGTTTATGAAATATTATTCAGAACGCATCAAATTGATAAATTCTTTATTATTCGAAAAAAAGCAACGACAGTTAGAATATAATTTTAACGAAGAAAGAATTCGGTTTTTCACAAGTTTTTCTCATGAACTAAAAACACCATTAACTTTAATATTAGCTCCATTAGAAGATTTAATATTAGAAATTAAATCAATTAAGCAAAAAAATAGTTTGAAGTTGATGCAAAAAAATGCAAAGCTTTTATTGCAATCAATTAATAAATTATTAGAATTTAGAAAATCTAATTTAGGTTTAAGTAAATTAAAAATTGGAGAACACAATCTTACAGGTTGTTTAGAGCAGTGGGTGCATAGCTACTTTCCTTTAGCAAAAAAAAGAGATATAGCTTTAAGTTATGATTTTCCAGAAGAAGCATTATTTGCTTGGTTTGATTTAGAAAAAATGCACATTATTTTTAATAATTTATTATCAAATGCCTTTAAGTACACTCAAGACAAAGGAGAAATTCATGTATCACTTAGTTTTGATGAAGAGTATTTTGAAATAAAAGTAAAAGATACAGGCTATGGCATTGGAGCTGATGAATTAGAATACGTTTTTGAAAGATATTACCAGTCTAATACCACAGAAAATAAAAATGGACTTGGTATTGGTTTGGCATTATCAAAGAATTTTTCAGAGCTTCATATGGGAAGCATCCATATAGAAAGTAAACTAGATGTTGGAAGTGTTTTTTCGGTTGTTATACCAAGAGATAAAACGTTATTTACTAATGCGATTTTTGATGTTAAAAAAGATATACAAGAAAATGAATCTTTTGATTTAGAGGAGTGGGATACAATGCATAAATTACAGTCACTAGAAAAAAAACCATCCAACCTAAGTTTAAACGAATCAAAAGAACTTGTTTTATTGATTGACGATAACCTAGATATTTTAAATTATTTGGATGAATTATTAGAAGGAAAGTACGATCTTATTTATGCTAATAATGGAGAAGAAGGAGTTGAAAAGGCTTTACGATATGTTCCAGATTTAATTGTTTCGGATGTTATGATGCCAAAAATGAATGGTATAGAACTTTGTAATGCTTTAAAAAGTACTATTGAAACAACTCACATACCAATAATACTCTTAACAGCAAAAGGAAACACTGATAGTATACAGGAAGGCTATACACATGGAGCTGATGACTATATTGTAAAACCATTTAGTGGTCAAGTTTTACAAACAAGAATTCGAAATTTATTAGACAGTAGAAAGAAGTTGCGTGATTATTTTTTGAAAAAGGAAGATGTAAAAATTGACATTACAAATGAAAATTCTACCTTACTAGATCAAGAAAAAAGTTTTTTAAATGAATTAGAACAAGTTATTTTAAAACATTTAGATGAAGAAAAAATGGATGTTTGGGTTGTTGCTAAAGGCATTGGTATGAGTAGAACATCTCTTTTTAGAAAAATAAAAGCTATTACGGGTTTAAATATTAATCAATATATACGTAAAGTTAAGATTGATAAGGCTGCTCAATTAATAAAAGGAGGTAATTATACTGTTGCCCAAGCTTCTTATGAAGTAGGGTTTAATAATGTAAAATATTTCAGAAAATTATTTAAAGAACAGTTTGGTAAACTTCCATCAGAGTTAACACGGAATAATAAATTATAATATCTAATATTTTTTTGAATTCTAATTACCCGATGCTTGCTTTTGGTGTGGGGTTTTTGGTTTTATGAGTGAGCACATTCATAAAAGACATAATAATAGTTTGTTATTAGACCATTTTGTCTGCTCCATAAAATATAGATGAAATATTTTAATCATTTATTTTCAATAACATTTTGAGCAGTTTCTACAGAAATACCTATACGGTATGAAATTCATTTTTGCAATCGGATTTGATGAAGGTCATGTTCGTTTTTTAATTCAGAGTGTGCCCATCTTAGTCTCCAAAAAAGATTGTCAATATACTTAAAGGGGATGATTTAACGATAAATTTCAGGTTACATCCTTAATTAAGAAGTTTTTATGAGGAGGGAATTTTTGTACAACGGTATATTATATTAATACACTAGGTCGGTATATAGCTAAATAAGCTTTTAAGAAATATGTTCAGTGTCAAGTTGATAACAAAAATATCAAGAGAGACACAAGTCTTCAACTTAAATTATTTTGAAACCCCCTTCCCTTGGGGGTTAAGCTGATTCATTTTGTTAAAACTAAATAGATTACTTATTGTTATTTGAACATTTCATACCCTCTTTATTGACAATTAGTACACCACTATGCCAAAAACAATATCATATTTTTGTAAAAACCAAACAAGTGTAGTATTAACACTTTATAGTTTGTTTATGACTCTTTAAAACAGATAATTATAAATTTAATGTTAACTAATTCAATAAATGTATAAATTAATTTTAGCACAAATATTATTTTTTGTTTTCCATTTTAGTTTTTCTCAAAACTTTTTAAATGAATGGGAAAACCCAAGTATAATTGATAGGAATAAAGAAGAAGGTAGAACTTCTTTTGTATTGTATGGAGATGAAAGTTCTGCAATAAATAATGAACCTAAAAACTCAAAGTATTATAAAAGCTTGAATGGTACATGGAAGTTTGATATAGTTAAGAGCCCAACAGATAGACCTTTAGGTTTTTATGAAAATAATTTAGATGATTCTAGCTGGAAAACTATTGAAGTACCTTCTAATTGGGAACTGCAAGGTTATGATATTCCAATTTACACAAACATAGTTTATCCTTTTCCTAAAAACCCTCCTTATATAGATAGTGCTTATAACCCTGTTGGTAGTTATAGAAAAACATTTACTGTGCCTACAGACTGGAATGATAAAGAAGTCTTTGTGAATTTTGGATCTATTTCAGGCTATGCAAGAATATTTTTAAACGGGGTAGAAGTAGGGATGACTAAAGCATCTAAAACTGCTGCCGAATTTAATATTACCGAATTTTTACAAAAAGGAGAAAATTTAATTGCTATTCAAGTATTTCGTTGGCATGATGGTAGTTATTTAGAAGATCAAGATTTTTGGAGATTAAGCGGGTTAGAGCGTGATGTTTATTTACAAGCGATGCCTAAATCTACAATTTGGGATTATTTTGTAAAAGGAGATTTAGATGATCAATATAAAGAAGGACTTTTTAATATTGATGTTGATTTAAGAAAGTTTGGAAAGAAAGCCTTCAAAAAACAAAAAGTATCATTAAGCCTTATTGATACTAATGGAGAGGTAATCTATTCCGAAGATAAAAAAGTAAGTAATACTTCTAATAAAGTTAGTTTTTCTACTTCAATAAAAAATGTTTTAAAATGGAGTGCAGAGTCTCCTAATTTATATAGATATATTTTGAAGTTATCTTCTAAAAAAGAAGTTCAAGTAGTTTCTAATAAAATAGGTTTTAGAAAAGTTGAAATTAAAGATGCTCAATTAATGGTTAATGGAGAACCCTTAATGGTAAATGGTGTAAACCTACATGAACATCATGGTGTAAAAGGACATGTGCCAGATAGAGAAACCATGTTAGAGGATATTAGGTTAATGAAGCGTAATAATATAAATGCTATTAGAATGAGTCATTATCCTCACGACCCTTACTTGTATAGTTTGTGTGATGAATATGGTATTTATGTGGTAGACGAAGCAAATATAGAAACTCATGCTATGGGAGCCGAATGGCAAGGTCAGATTAATAAATTAAAACACCCAGCGTATTTACCAGAATGGGCACCAGCACATTTAGATAGAATTAAGCGCATGCTAGAGCAGAATAAAAATAACACGTCAATTATTATTTGGTCTATGGGTAATGAGTGTGGTAATGGCTCAGTGTTTTATGACGCCTATAAATGGTTAAAAGATAGAGATAAAACTCGTTTTGTACAGTTTGAACAAGCAGGAGAAAACTCAAATACAGATATTGTAGCGCCTATGTATCCAAGTCTTACTAATATGAGTAAATACGCAAATGGAGCAGATACTAGACCCTATATAATGTGTGAGTATTCACATGCTATGGGTAATAGTAATGGAAACTTTCAAGAGTATTTTGATATTATTAATTCCAATAAAAAAATGCAAGGAGGCTTTATTTGGGATTGGGTAGATCAAGGTTTAAAAACTGAAACTTCAGATGGACGCATGTTTTGGGCTTATGGAGGTGATTTAGGAGGCGAAAATTTACAACACGATCAAAATTTCTGTGCAAATGGATTAGTAACTGCAGATAGAATTGCACATCCAGCTCTCAAAGAGGTTAAAAAGGTGTATCAAAACATTTCTTTTAAACTTTTAAATGAAAATACGCTAAGCATTACTAATAAGTATGATTTCACAAATTTAGATACTTATAAATTTAAATGGGTTCTTAAAGCCAATGGAGAAATTATTAAAAAAGATGATTTTGAGGTTTTTGTAAAACCAAACGAGACAAAAGAGATTTCTGTTTCACTACCTAATTTAGATAATTCCAAAGAATATTTTTTAGATGTTTATGCTTATACAAAAAATGCAACTGATTTAGTTCCTGAAAATTTTGAGATAGCAAGAGAGCAATTTGTTATAGGCGCTAATTCATTTTTTGACCATAATACGAATGTTGTAGGTGGGGATTTAAAGTACACTATTAAAGATGAAATCCTAACTTTTTCTAGTGATGAGGTAAAAGGTGTTTTTGATTTAAAAATAGGGGAATTAGCAAAATATTGCCTTATTAAGGATGATGATAATCAATCTATTATAAGTTTTCCTGAGCCTTATTTCTGGCGAGCACCAACCGACAATGATTATGGTAATAAAATGCCAACAAAATCAAAAGTATGGCGTTTAGCACATGAAAATATTGAAGTTAAAAACATTAAAGTTGGTAATAAAACAGACGAAGGTTTACCTATACAAGTAGAATTCATACTTAAAGATCTTGAAGTCCCTTATACTATAGGCTATTTAATTCAAAATGATGGATCAATAAAAATTACAGCTAGTATAGATATGGCTGAAAAAGAGTTACCTGAATTACCTCGTTTTGGAATGCGTTTAGAGTTAGATGGTAAGTATGATGATTTAGCATACTACGGGCGTGGACCATGGGAGAATTATTCAGATAGAAACACTTCTTCTTTTATGGGTGTATATCAAGATAAAGTAGCCAATCAATATACATGGACATATATTCGCCCTCAAGAAGCTGGTTACAAAACAGATGTGCGTTGGCTTACTTTAAAGAATGAAAAGAGCTATGGACTTCAAATAACAGGGGAGCAACCAATATGCTTCAGTGCATTAAATATGACAACTGAATCTTTAGATGGAGGCGAATACAAAACACAAAAACATCCAACAGATATTATTGTAGAAAAAGATAAAATATACTTACATATTGATTTTAACCAACGAGGTGTAGGAGGTGATAATAGTTGGGGTGCCTCACCACATAGACCATATAGATTAATAAACAAGAAATACACTTATAGTTATAAATTAAACTTAATTAAATAAAAACTGAAACCACAAACTAACTAAACTATGATTATGAAATAAAAAAACTAAAACTATTAAATCAACTAACTAAATGAATTTGAATATAACTCTTGTTTAGCAAGAAAATATTCAACGCAAACTAAACGTAAACTAAATATGACAAAATTGATTAAAATGGAGAAAATCTCTTTTTCAAATCTTAGGTTTGATTTTAAGATTAAATTATTAATGTGCTTTTTGTGCATTAATATATTTCAGGTTCAAGCGAACGAAAAAAAATTAAAAACACTTACACAGCAAACTACTATAACGGGTGTTGTTAAGGATAATGAAGGGATGGTATTGCCAGGAGCAAATGTCTTTATTAAAGGAACTTCCAATGGAGTCATGACAGATTTTGACGGAGAGTTTAAATTAAACATTAACGAAAGCGCTAAAATATTAGTTGTTTCGTTTATTGGTTTTGAAACACAAGAAATTACAATAGGAAGTAAATCGGTGTTTAGCATAATATTAAATCCAGATACTGAAAATTTAAAAGAAGTTGTAATTGTAGGTTTTGGAACCCAAAAAAAAGCAAGTGTAGTAAGTTCAATTACTACAATTTCACCTAAAGAAATAAAAGGGCCAACAAGTAATCTAACTACTATGATGGCAGGAAGAGTTTCTGGTATGATTGCTTTTCAAAGAAGTGGAGAACCAGGAGCTGATAATTCCGATTTCTTTATTCGTGGTTTAGGATCATTTGGATCAGGAAAAGTTAATCCACTAATTTTGATAGATGGTATAGAGTCCACTTCAACAGATATGGCGCGTTTACAGCCAGATGATATTGAAAGTTTTTCGGTATTAAAAGATGCAGCAGCTGCAGCTGTTTATGGGGCACGTGGGGCAAATGGAGTGGTGTTAATCAGTACTAAAATGGGAAAATCAGGAAAGACTATTTTCAATTTACGTACTGAAATGAGAATGTCATCCAACACAAAAAACTTCAATTTTGCTGATAATATTACTTATATGAATTTGGCTAATGAAGCAGTTTTAACACGTGATCCTAGTGCTGCACTTCCTTATAATCAGAACAAAATTTATAGAACATCAATTGGTGATGATCCTTATTTATATCCAAGTAATAACTGGATTGATGAATTAATTAAAGATTATACCATTAATCAAGGTATAAATCTTAGTGCCAGTGGTGGTGGTGAAAAAGCTAAATATTACATATCAGGTACTTATAATGTTGATAATGGTGTACTAGATGTTGAAGGAATTAATAATTTTAATAATAATATAAAACTTAGAAACTATTCTATAAGAAGTAATTTAGACATAAATCTTACACCTACAACCAAAGGTATAGTTCGTGTTTATGGACAATTCGATGATTATAATGGACCAGTTGGAGGTAGAGATACAAATGGAAATTGGGTAAATGGAGGAGCTCGTATTTTTAATTTAACACTTTGGTCAAACCCGGTAAAGTTTCCTAAAGTATATCCATCAAGTTATCTTCCATTTATAGATCATCCATTATTTGGTGGTGCGCAAGCAGGAACAGATAGAGGCTCAGCAATATTGATAAACCCATATGCAGAAATGGTACGTGGTTATCAAACTAACAAAGCTTCAACAATACAAACGCAAGTAGAGATTAAGCAAGATTTAAATACTATTACAGAAGGATTGTCTGCTCGTGCTATGGGATATATAAAAAGATATTCGTATTACGAAGTTGCAAGATTATACAATCCCTTTTATTATAATGGTAGTATTAGCCCTGCGACAGGAGAACTAGAAATCCAGGTCTTAAATGATGGTGGTCAAGGAAGTGTAGGAGTAACAGGTACAGAATATCTTAATTATGGTGAAGGTCAAAAGAACTTAGATTCTCGTATTTATCTTGAAACTGCTATTAACTACAATAGAACATTTAATGAAAAGCATGCTGTTTCAGGGATGCTTATTAATTTATTATCAAGTTATGAAACAGGTAATGCAGGAAGTGTTCAAAATTCATTACCAAATAGAAATCATGGTATATCAGGAAGGTTTACCTATGCTTATGATGATAGATACTTAACAGAATTTAATTTTGGGTATAATGGTTCAGAGCGATTTGCAAATGGAAGTAGATATGGTTTTTTCCCTTCATTTGGTTTAGCGTATCATATTTCTAATGAAAAATTCTGGGAGCCTATTCAAGATGTGATTACAGATATGAAACTTCGTGGAACCTTTGGTTTAGTAGGTAATGATGCTATTGGGGATAGAGCTGATAGATTCTTTTATTTATCTACAGTAAGTTTAAATAGTGGAACATATGGTTCTTCTTTTGGAGAAGAATTTGGTTATTATGCTCCTGGTGTATCTACCAGCCGTTATGCAAATAATAATATTGGATGGGAAAAATCTACACAAACCAACATAGGTTTAGATATAGAATTATTTAATTCGTTAAACCTAACAGTAGATGTTTTTAAACAAAAGAGAACAAATATTTTGCAAGAGCGTGCTAATATTGGTGCAACATTAGGCCTTACAGCAACACCTTCAACCAATTTTGGAGAGATGGAAAGTAAAGGTTTAGATCTTTCTATTACTTATAATAAGTCATTTAGCGAGGATGTATATACACAGCTAAGAGGTAATTTAACTTATGCGACTAATGAAATATTGGTTTATGATGAAGTTTCATATCCAGATGATTTATCATATCGTTCGCGTATAGGTAATAGCGCAAATCAAGTCTATGGATATATTGCTGAGCGTTTGTTTATTGATGATGAAGAGGCTAGAAATTCTCCAACACAGTTTGGAGAATATACAGGAGGAGATATTAAGTATCGTGATGTGAATGGCGATGGTTATATTAGTGAAAATGATAGAGTCCCTATTGGTTATCCAACGACTCCAGAAATTGTTTATGGTTTAGGAGGTACAGTTGGTTATAAAAATTTTGACTTCAGTTTGTTTTTTCAAGGATCTGCACGTTCATCCTTTTTTATTAACCCAGAAAACATATCACCTTTTGTTATAAATGGTTCAGCTCAAAATGGGTTACTAAAGGTAATAGCTGATGATCACTGGTCTGAATCTAATAGAGATTCTTATGCCTTTTGGCCACGTTTAAGTGATGAGTTTAATGAAAACAATAATCAAACATCTACATGGTGGATGCGTGATGGATCTTTCATAAGATTAAAATCTATAGAAGCAGGTTACAATGTTTCAGAAAAATTCACTTCTAAAATGGGACTTAAATCACTTAGGGTATATTTCAGTGGTAGCAATTTAGCAGTTTGGAGTAAATTTAAACTATGGGATCCAGAAATGGGAGGTAGTGGTTTAGGATACCCAATTCAATCTGTTTATAATTTAGGTTTAAAAATTGATTTTTAAAAAAAAATAAGTATGAGAACTATAAAGAAAATAGTATTAATAAAAGGGTTCCAAAAGCTTCATAAAGCATTAGGAATTGCCTTAATGATTTTCTGCCTATTAGGTATAGAATCTTGCGAAGATAGTTTTTTGGAAGTTGTTCCAGATAATGTAGTTACAATAGATCAGGCATTTAAATTGAAGAATGAAGCAGAAAAATATTTATTTACCTGCTATTCATACATCCCTAAAAATGGTGATGGAATATTTAATATAGGAATGCTTGCAGGAAATGAAACATGGATTCCAGGACAAGATGCAGCAATAAATAGTCATACATTTGATATCGCAAATGGATTACAAAGGGTTACTAATCCTTATGTTGATGTATGGGAAGCTAATTATCATGGAGGGGGACCAGGTGATAATTATGCGATTTTTGATGGGATAAGACATTGTAATGTTTTTATAGATAATCTAGAAGACAGAAGTAAAGTTCCAGATATTTCAGAGGCAGAACGTTTAAGATGGATAGCAGAAGCTAAATTTTTAAAAGCATACTATCATTATTATTTAATGCGTATGTACGGGCCTATTCCTATTATACGTAATACAATACCAGTTGATGCACCCGAAAGTGAACTTCAAGTGTCTAGAGAACCAATTGATGAAAGTGTTAATTATTTAGTACAGTTATTGGATGAAGCTGCAATAGGGCTTCCTCCACAAATTGTTGACCGTCAAAATGAATTAGGGAGAATTACAAGACCAATTGCATTAGGAATAAAGGGAGAACTTTTACTAATGGCAGCAAGTCCATTATTTAATGGTAATTCAGATATGGCTGGTTATACAAATAAAGATGGTACACCATTATTTAACACCACTTACGATGAAACAAAATGGGAAATAGCAGCAGAAGCTATTAAAGCAGCTATAGATGTGGCTGAAGCAAATGGACATAAGATTTTTTATAAAGAAGATATTTCATTTACCATTTCTGATGCTACCAAAACGAAATTAGATATTAGACAAGCTGTAACAGAACGTTTCAATGATGAATTAATTTGGGCAAACCCTAACAGTCGTACATGGCAGTTACAACGTTTGTGTATGGCACCTCTAGAAAATACAGTTGCACATAGTCAGGCAAGAAAAGTGTTTTCACCTACAATTGAGTCGGCTTCAAAATTCTATACTAAAAACGGCGTGCCAATTGAGGAGGATAAAACATTAGATTTTAATGATATTACCAAAATAAGAGAAGCTGGTGCAGAAGACGCGCTTAATATTAAAGAAGGATATCGAACTTCAATATTGAATTTTGATAGAGAGCCTCGTTTTTACGCCGATTTAGGTTTTGATGGTGCTGTTTGGTATAAATTTGATAGTGGAGCTAATGAAACACGTTGGCATATTGAAGCTAAGTTTAAAGATTATGCAGGTAGTGCTGATGCGTTCGATTTTAATGTAACAGGTTATTATATTAAGAAACTTATAGATTGGGAACAAAACTTTGATAGTAATGGTGGTGCCTCATATAATGATTATGCATGGCCAGAAATGCGATTAGCAGATTTATACTTAATGTATGCAGAAGCTTTAAATGAAGTCGCAGGACCTACAGGAGAAGTATTGCAATATATTGATGCTATTCGAGAACGAGCAGGTTTAGAGGATGTGGCAACATCATGGCAAGCTTACTCTTTAAATCCAACTAAATATACAACTCAAGCTGGTATGAGAGATATTATTCATAGAGAGCGTAGTATAGAATTAGCTTATGAAGGTAAAAATTATTGGGATATTAGACGTTGGAAAGAAGCAACAAGTGAATATAATAAACCTGTAAAAGGTTGGAATGTATTTGGTGTAAATGAAGCTAGCTACTATCAAGTGCTAACCTTGCATCAACAACGATTTGTAGCTCCTAGAGATTATTTTTGGCCTATTAATGAAAGAACCCTAATTCAAAACCCTAATTTGGTTCAAAGCCCAGGTTGGTAAAAAATATAAAAATGAAAATTATGAAACAAAATTTAATACAATCCTTAAGGATTATAATATTGTCTTTGATTGTAACTTTTATAGGTTGCACAGAAGAACAAGGGCCAACGCCGTTAGAAAATAATACAACACCTCCAGGTGAAGTAGAGAATGTAAGCATACAAAATTTACCAGGTAAGGTAAAACTTGAGTATACATTGCCAGAAGATAAAGATTTGTTATATATAATAGCACGTTATACATTAGAAAATGGTACACCCATGGAAGTTAAGGCCTCTTACTATAGTAATTCTATGTTACTAGAGGGGTTTAAAGGACTTTCAGAAGTTGAGGTTAATGTTTACGCAGTTAACAGAAGTGAGACAGAGTCTAAGCCTATTACAATAACAGTGGCACCTCTTGAAGCTCCAATTTTTGATATATACAGGTCTTTAGAAACTAGTCCAGATTTTGGTGGTTTACGAATTAATGCAGACAATCCTACCGAAGAAGACATTGCTTTGCTTATTATGCAAAAGAATGTTCAAGGAGATTGGGTACCAGATTCAAGAAGTATTTATACGTCTATTAACGAAATAGCACAAAGTTTGAGAGGTTTTGATACGATACCTCAGGATTTTGCTCTTTTAGTTAGAGATAGATGGTTAAATACAACAGACACTTTGTTTACAACAATTAAGCCAATTTATGAAACTTTAATGCCTCGAGAAAACATGAAACCGCTTACGTTATCTAATGATGCAGAATTAATTGCTTCTCATACTGAAGTTCGAGATTTATTTAATGGAGGTGTCTTAGAGTGGTATGATAGTTATTTTACTAGTAGAACAGTAGATACGGAAGACCATCTTGTAACTTTTGATATTGGAGAAGTAACCAAATTAAGTCGTTTGCATATTTGGCAGTTTTCAGAACCTATTGGAGGTCAAAGATTATACTATTATCTAGGTGCTATGAAAATATTTAAGATTTGGGGAGCAAATGAATTGAACGATGGCGATTTGTCTGGTTGGACACTTTTAGGCGAATATGAAGTTGTTAAGCCTTCAGGGTTACCTTATGGGCAAGAGGATAATAATGATTTAATTGCAGCAAAAGATGGTGTGGATTATGAGATTCCTATAGATAAACCTGCAGTACGTTATCTGAGGATACAGTGTATGGAAAATTGGGCTGGTGGTGATTACATGGCTGTTAGTGAAGCACAAGTTTTTGGAAACCCTAATTTTTAATATTAATATATAAAATATGAAAAATATAAGTAATATAAAAGTAGCAATTTTAGCAATTGTTTTAGTTGTTGGGATATATTCATGTACTAGTGATACTGAATATTTAAAATACACTAAAGACGGTGAGGTTTCTTATACAGGCACTATTGATTCTTTAGAAATTTTACCAGGTAAAAACCGTGTTGAGATTCAAGGTTTAATAATAGGAGATCCTAAAGTTACAGAAGTACGTGTTTATTGGAATAATAATAATGATTCTATAGTAGAACCTGTTGTTAGAACAACAGGTATTGATATAATTTCCATTATTGTTGACGGGTTGGCAGAGAATGTGTACAATTTTGTAGTTAAAACATTTGATAGTGAGGAAAATAGTTCTATCCCAATATCACGCTCAGCCGAGGTCTACGGAGACCGTTATATCGCCTCTCTTTTTAATAGACCATTAGTTTCTAATGTACTTGTGGATAGTAATCTTATTATTAATTTTGCAGAGATGGATTTAAGCACAGGTATTTTAAGGTCTGAAGTTGAATATACGACAACAACAGGATCTTTAAATACAATAGTTGTAGATATAGCAGATTCTAGTGTAGATATAGCAGATTTCCAAACAGGTTCTACATATCGTTATCGTTCAGTATTTATTCCCGTAGCAGAATCTATAGATGATTTTTATACAGCTTTTGAAAGTGTTAAGCCTATACCAACACCGATTTTAGGTAATTCAGCGGTACCCTTTTTGGCTTCAATTACAGATGGAAGATGGGGAACTTTAGCAGAGCCATGGGTAACAAATGATGCCGCTAAAAACCACGGAGGCCTTGGTGGTTGGGATGAATGGAATGGTAATATTTTTAATTTAGAATCTGGTTGGGGGGCTCCTGGCATTACAAATGGCAAAATTTATCAAGTTGTTAATGCAGAACCAGCTACATATCAATTAAAAGTTAAATTACGAGATACCAATCATTCGATAGATGATGAAGGTGGGTCTTATTTTGTAATAACAAAAGGAAACAGTGGTTTACCAGATGTAGAAGCTTTAACCACAGATCCTGAAGTTCTTGGATATAAACGAATTTTAGGAACATCTAGTCTAGATTATGTTATAGAGTTTACTGTAGATGAAATGACTGAAATTTCATTAGGGGAGTTAACAACTCAGTCTGATACTGGTCGTTTTGCAAACATCATATCTTGGGAAATATTAGTAGTAAATTAATTTTTAATGATGATAAAATAGAAGAAGATGCAACAGTGTCTTCTTCTTAATTTTATATAGTAAGTTAGTGCTTTATAAGCATGAATAATAAAGCAAATACTAATTTAAGTTTTATTATTCATGTTTTTTTAGTATTAATAACTAAGTCATTATAAAAATATTTCTAGCTAATAATATTACTATATAGAAATTAATATTATAGAATTTAAAATTCAATTATGAAAAAATACTTTTTGTTTTCTGTTTTTTTTATTTGTTTGTTAACATTACAAGCCCAAAATAATAAAGATTCTTTAGGTTTAAGTACCGATGAATTAAAAAATGTAATTGTTTTTATAGACTCAACAAGTTTTAATAGTCAAGAAAAATTTGAAGAAAAATGGAATATGTTATATCCATGGGGGGCAGATCATAATGGATCTGCACGTATGTATAAAGAAAATGTTACTTTAATTAATGAAGGTGTGCTTCAAATAAAGGCAGAATGGACGCATTGGAAAGATGAAGGCAAAAGCAAGTCAGACCCTCATTTAAGAATTAATTTTCATTCTGGAGCAATTCACTATAAAGACCATATAAAAGTATCAAAAAAATTCCCTTATTGGGAAATTAGTGGAGATTTTAAAGCACCTATATCACCTAGTTCATGGCCCGCTTTTTGGATTACTGGAGTCGATTCTTGGCCACCTGAAATTGATATTTTAGAATTTAAAGGAAACACTACAAACCTTCAAAATACAGTTACAGGTCCGTCATGGAATCAAACAGTATGGACAACTGAAAGAGCAACTATATTAGATGCAGATACTGTATGGCATCATTATAAACTTATTTTAGAGCGTCTTGATGATAAAAATACTCTAGTTAAAATGTACATAGATAATAACCTTAAATCTAGAGAAGTAAAGGATTTTACCGATAAACTTTTTTGGCTTATCATTAATATGCAAATGGAAGGAGCAAGTGGGGCAACAAATGATACTTCTAAAGTAAGAAAGGTTCCTCAATATTTTAAGGGAAGAAATGTTTATGTAGCAGCAATCAAGCTGGAAACTAATTAACTAAATCTATGAAAAATAGCAATTCCTTTATTAAATTTTTAATATTAGTAATAATACCTATTAGTTCTTGTTCATCAGATGATAGTGTAAAAGAAGAAAAAGAAGAAAATAAACCTGTTAAAGAAATTGTTTTAGCTACTTTAAAAACGAATGAAGCAGAGGAGGTTGATGTATTTCGTGCTACAATTTTTGGAGAAATAATTGATAATGGTGGAGCTAGTGTTACAGAACATGGTGTTTGCTATGGGGTAATAGAAAATCCTACATATGATGGTACAAAAAAGAATTCTAGTTCAATAAAGGGTTCTGGTGAATTTAAAGTAAATTTAGGAGACCTAGTAGCCGAATCTGTTTATTATGCGCGCGCTTATGGTGTAAATGCAAAAGGGGTAAATTATGGGAATCAAATAAGTTTTATAACCCTGTCTCCAGTTTATCCTTTATTAAAAGTAGGAGAAATTAAAGTTGCAGGAGCTCATGATATTTTTATTGATGTAGAATTAGAAGAAGGTGATTTAGATATTACAGAACTAGGTATTGTTTATGGAACATCTGTTACCCCGACTATTGAAGGAAATAAAATTATTAGAGATAATATAGGCCAAAGTTTTAAACAGCGTATTTCTAATTTAATACCAGAAACATTATATTATATTAGACCTTATGTAAAAACATCTCAAGGTGTTTTGTATGGTGAGGAAATTAGTCTGCAAACTATTAAAAAGGGAGATTTTACCTATTCTTTTAATCAAAACGGAGCAGATGCAGCTACTGTAGCTCGTATAAAAACAGCTTTTGATATAGCCACTACATATTATAATAATTTTACATCTATTGTAAAACATGTTACAGTAAATTATTCTCCTGACACACCAACAGCCGATGCGAATTTTGATGGTTGGATTAGAGTTGGTTCAAACTCAGGCTATCAAAAAGCAGGTACTGCAATGCACGAAATGGCACATACAGTAGGTGTTGGCACATATTGGAAATATTATGACGATTTAATGAAAACGAGTCCTTGGAAAGGAAACCGTGCTAATGAGATTATACAAATGATGACAGATGATCCTAGTGCAGTTGTAAAAGGAGATAAAGTTCATTTTTGGCCTTACGGAATAAATGGCGCACATGAAGATGATGGTACAGATTTTCTATATATGATGAATGCTCTTATATTACAAGGGATGAAAGAAGATGGCTTACCTAGTAATTAAAATAAGAATTTGTATAGACAGTATTTTTATTAACTATTATAGTATAGTTTTATAACAAAAAAACTTCATGAATAAAATTTGATGGGTAAGATTAAATTTATAAAATATGGTGCTTACATAATAGCTTATTTTTTAATAGTAATTATTAATACTTTAAAAGCACAAACTTTTGAGCATATCGAATCTTTTTCAGGATTAGATGTTTTAGAACAAAATAATGGTGTGTCGGTTGCAGATTATGATCTAGATGGAGATCTTGATATGTTTGTAGTTGCAAAAGCAAAAGATGAACCTAATATTAATGTAAGTCATAGTAGATTATTTAGTAATAATAATGATGGAACATTTACAGATGTAACAAACCTTTCAGGCTTAATAGATTTATTAACTATTGATGAAAAAGGGGTGTATACTGATGCTTTAAATGGTTATAAATTTGGAGCATTTTGGGGAGATTATGATAATGATGGTTTTCCAGATTTATTTATGACACATTCAAATAAAATTCAGTTATTTCATAATCAAACTGATGGTACTTTTAAAGATGTTACAGATAGCTCTGGATTTGAAAAGCATAATGACTGCGTAAATACAGGAGCTACTTGGTTTGATTATAATAACGATGGCTTTATTGATATATATGTTTCAGATTGGAGTACAGATTGTGAGGGTAATAGATTATATAGAAATAATGGAAATAATACATTTACTAATGTTAGTAATATATTTCAAGACGCTATAAGTAAGCATTCCTATCAAAGTATCCCTTTTGATTTTAATGGTGATGGTTGGTTAGATTTATATGTTGCCAATGATTATGCAACAGAAACCAATGATCTTTTTATTAATAATAACGGAATTAGTTTTACAGAACAGGCAGAGGTTTATAACCTTGATCATTCTAAAGATGACATGGGTATAGCTATTGGCGATTATAATAACGATGGTTTTTTCGATTTTTATATTACAACAATTGGAGATAATGCGCTTTTTGAGAATAGAGGTAATAATACTTTTATTAATAGAGGAAGAGAATTAGGCATATACAATACAGGGTGGGCTTGGGATGTTGCTTTTTCTGATTTCGACTTAGATAGGGATGAAGACTTATTTGTTTTAGCTGGTTTTGAGTATGGTGGCTCTGGTGCTTTTAAAAACACATATTACGAGAATTTATTAAACAATAGTGATCCTAGATTTATTGATAGTTCCGAAAAAGTGAAGTTGGGAGAAAACACAATTAGTGTTACTAATGCTGTTTTTGATTTTGATAATGATGGAGATTTAGATGTTTTTGTAACGAATAATGATGGGCCATCTTTTTTCTACGAAAATAAAGTGACTGATTTTGTTCAACCTACTGAGAATTTACATTGGTTAAAAATCATGCTCGAAGGTACAAGATCCAATAGAGATGCTATTGGAACTAAGCTGTCTATAACAACTAATAGTGGTACTTTACATAGATACTATACAGGAAAAGGTTTTTTGTCTCAAAGTTTAAAACCAGTACATTTTGGTTTAGGTGCAGATACTGATGTTTTTGAATTAAAAATTACATGGCCTTCTGGTATCGTTGAAACATATAATAATCTTCTTGTAGATAAAACTATATTAGTTAAAGAAGGTATTGGTTTTGAAACTCTTGAAAGATTCCCAAGTATAAAACCTTATGGTTGTACAAATCCTAATTCCTGTAATTATAATCCAAATGCATTAGTAAACACAGGTATATGCACTTTCATCAAAACAAGTAAAATTATAGGGAACATAAATGCTTTTGTAAATAGTATAGAGTCTTATACATATATTTTAAATGATGGTTCGGTATTAGATTGGCAAATAGAAGGAGGGGATATTATAGAAGAAAATGATAATGGAATAAAAGTAAAATGGGGTGTAGGTGATATAGGGAAAATCAAACTTATAGAATCTAATAGTAAATGTACAAGTAATCCTGTAGAACTTGTAATTGGCTTGAGAAATATAGATGAACCTATAATAAAGGAAGTCTCAGTAGCACGATTATGGAATGAAACACTTTTAGAATTAATAAGGAATGATTATGCTAGACCAACAGTACATGCTCGAAATTTATTTCATGCAAGTATAGCAATGTATGATGCTTGGTCTATTTATAGTAAAAATGCATCAACATATTTAATAGGAAATGAACGTCATGGATTTTTTAATGAATTTGATGGCTTTTCAACTTCAGAAATATTAGAAGAGGCAAGAGATAAAACCATAAGTTATGCTGTTTATAGGTTACTATCTCATCGTTTTAAAAAATCGCCAAATCCTATACGTTCTCAAACAATATTAGATTCGGTTATGGAAGATTTAGGTTATGATATTTCAATAATTGAAGAAGATTATTCTAATGGAAACTCAATAGCTTTAGGGAATTATATTGCAAATCAACTCATAAATTATGGTTTTCAAGATGGCTCTAATGAAGTAAGTCAATATGAAAACAAGTATTACCAATCTGTAAATACAGCATTAGATTTAACAAACCCTGAAAGTATGACCGCTATTAATCCAAATAGGTGGCAACCTTTAAGTTTTAATTCTTTTATAGATCAAAGTGGACATGTATTAGGAGGTGTAACCCCCGATTTTTTAAGTCCAGAATGGGGGAGCGTATATCCTTTTTCATTAAAAGAATCAGATAAAACCATCTATAATAGATTAGGAAACGAATACATTGTTTATGATGATCCTGGTTTGCCTCCTTCAATTTTAGATGAAGATTATAAATGGACCTTTTCATTAGTATCAAAGTGGGGATCTCACCTTGATCCAAGTGATGGTGTTCTTTGGGATATTTCGCCAAAATCTATTGGTAATATTTCTATAGAACAATTACCTGAACAGTATTCAGATTATAAGAATTTTTATAATGAAAATGATGGAGGTGATATTGGTAAAGGTAGAAGTATTAACCCTTACACTAATACAGCTTATCAAGAACAAATGGTGCCAAGAGGTGATTATACTAGGGTTTTAGCTGAATTTTGGGCAGATGGTCCAGATTCAGAAACGCCTCCAGGACATTGGTTTACTTTGCTTAATTATGTGAATGATCATCCGTTACTTGTAAAAAAGTTAAACGGAAAAGACCGTGTTTTAGATGATTTAGAATGGGATGTAAAATCTTATTTTATTTTAGGAGGAGCGATGCATGATGCTGCAATATCTGCATGGGGCATAAAAGGATGGTATGATTATATCAGACCAATTTCAGCAATACGCTATATGGCAGAAAAAGGTCAGAGTAGTGATACTTCAAGAATGAATTATAATGAACAAGGTATTCCTTTAGAGCCAGGTTTAATAGAAGTGATAGAAGAAGGAGATACATTGGTTGGAATTAATAACAAAAATTTAGGGCAAATAAAATTATATTCTTGGAAAGGACATGATTTTATAGAAAACCCAGAAATAGATGAAGCAGGAGTAGGTTGGATTTTAGCAGAGAATTGGTGGCCTTATCAGCGACCAACGTTTGTTACGCCTCCATTTGCGGGATTTGTTTCTGGGCATTCAACATATTCAAGAGCGGCAGCAGAAGTTCTTACTTTACTCACAGGTGATGAATATTTTCCTGGAGGATATGGTGAGTTTATTGCAAAGAAGAATGAGTTTTTAGTTTTTGAAGAAGGTCCATCTGTAGATGTGAAATTACAATGGGCAACCTATAGAGATGCTTCAGACCAATGTAGTTTATCAAGAATATGGGGCGGCATTCATCCACCAGTAGATGATATTTCAGGTAGAAGAATAGGAGAAAAAATAGGTAAAAGTGCTTTTAATTATGGTATTTCATATTTTAAAAAGGATAACGAATTAAGAGTTATACTAGAAGATAATATGTTGGTATATCCAAATCCTATTTCTACGTCGTCAAAAGAATTTTTTGTTTCAAATACAGCAGAGACTAGTAGTTTTTCTCTTTATGATATAAGTGGAAGGTTTATAGAAAATTTAGAAAAAGAATTTAATGAAAGCACTAAAATTTCTACATTAAAAATTTCTCATTCAATTTTAACAGGAATTTATATTCTTAAAGTAGGAAGTCAAACAAGAAAAATAGCTGTTATAAACAAATAATTACGTCATTTAATTATCACAAGAATTAAGTTGCAATAAATAATTTGTAGCAAGTGCTTTTAGCTCATTAGTATAATAGATTTTTATGGTTTCAATACTTTCTGTGGTTAAATCATTTAAAGAATCAACCGCTTTTATAGGTTCATAATTACAATTAAAAACTTTTAAAGTTTCGTTATAGGTTTTAACATTTGAAGCAATAGTACTTTTGTAAGAAAGAATAAGTCGTTCTTTTTTAAGTTTTAATTCTTTGTCGCTTTGCTCTGCTAATTTCTTTTTTATCTCAGCTTCTTTAAGTTTTAAAGCTTCTTGTTGCTTTATTAATTTTAACTGTTCGTTTTGTAAATCAGCAAGTTTATCATTCTCTTCATTCTCATCGGTTTCATAAGTATTAGTAGAAGCAGAACATTTATCTATTTCTATAACACTTCCTTTACTAATATCTCTAGCACGTTTTACATAAAAACGCCCGTCTTCATAGGTTTCTGTGTTTTCTACTTTAGCTAATAAGTCAATAGCTTTATTGCTAAGTTCTAATGCTTTTTTACAATCACAGTCACTTAAGTTTTTTTTATAAAGTTTAAAAGATTCTAAAGACCTATTAGCGTAGTACTTTAAGTGGCTAATGTTATTAGAATCATACGCATCCTTAACATGCGAATATGCGCTAACAAGGTAAGAGTTAGCATTATCACAATTTGTTTGTGCATTAATAGAAAACGAGGTGATTAAAATTAAAAAAAAGTAAAAATTTTTCATAATATTTTGGAGTTAAAAACATAAATAGGAATGGCTAATGTATTAAAAACATTGTAAAAAGTTATGTTGTTAGTCGAAATTTATGAATTTGTAACCACTTAGTATACTTAAAAAAATATTTATGTATTAAATATCTTAAAAAGAGTAAATTTTATTTTACCTTTTTTAAGATTTCTATAAACCTATCTATTTTAAGTTTTACAGTATCATTAATCACATCATTTCAATATAAGTATGAATGTCACCTAAATAATTCATGCCTAAATAATTGGCAGATTCAATGAATGGCATAGAAAACCCTTCTTTTAAATCATTAGAATTGCTAGAGCTTATCATAGCCATATTTTTACCTCGTAATTTTCTGCCAATATCTTTATGGACTCTTAATAAATCAGATATTCTATCAAAAAAAACTTTTGAAATACCGCTCATGCTATACCAATAAACTGGTGTTGCAAAAATTATATTGTCATAGCTTTTAACAATATGAGTCATTAAATCTATAAAATCATCATTTTCATTTTTATATTCATAGTCATAATGACCTATGTTTTTCATAGCCAAATCAATAACATCAATATTATTATTTGCTGCCATGTAGGATACAATTTTATGAGTATCTCCAAAACTTCTAGAGCTTCCTTGTATAATAACGGTCTTTGTCATAAAATGAAATTTTATCAAAGAAACAGCTTATAACTAAAGTAATTAAAGGTTTTAAATAGAAACAATTAATAATAGGTATGCTAAAATCGATTGCATTTTATATATTTAATCCATTAAATTTTTTAAAATGAATGATTACAAAGTAACTTCAAAAATATTTCTAAAAGACTCTAAGACAAAAGTTGTTATAGAAGATGCAGAAAAAGCACTTAAAAAGCTTAGAAAAAAGTTAGGAAAATTTCAAGACACCATGTATGCGCATAATAAATATGCTGTTTTAATTTGTTTGCAAGGCATGGATACATCTGGGAAAGACAGTTTAATAAGAGAAGTATTCAAAGAATTTAATGCAAGAGGTGTAGAGGTGCATAGTTTTAAAGTACCAACAGAACTGGAGCTAAAGCATGATTATTTATGGAGGCATTATATAGCACTGCCAGTACGCGGTAAAGTTGCTGTTTTTAATAGAACGCATTATGAAAACGTGTTGGTAACCCGTGTGCATCCAGGATATATAATGGGCGAAAATATACCAACAATAAACTCGGTAAAAGATATAGATGATGCCTTTTGGGACAAACGTTTTGAGCAAATAAATAATTTTGAAAAGCACATAGCAGAAAGTGGAACAATAATTATAAAATTCTTTTTAAATCTTTCAAAAGAAGAACAGAAATATAGGTTACTACGTCGTTTAGAAAAGCAGGAAAAAAACTGGAAATTCTCACCAGGCGATTTAAAAGAACGTAAGCTTTGGGGTAAATATCAAGCATGTTATGAAGATGCTATAAATAGAACCTCAAAACCGCATGCACCATGGTATACCATTCCTGCCGACGATAAACCTACTGCTCGTTATTTGGTTGCCAAAACCATTTACGACACATTAAGTCAGCACACAGATATACAAGAACCAGAATTAGACGACGATATAAAAGCAAATATAGAATTATACAAGCAGCAACTTAATAACGAATAGTTTATGGGCGTTACCTTTATCCTGAATTAATTTCAGGAACAGGTCGAGCTATCCTCTATATCTTTCTGCAAAGCAGTCCCGAACTAGTTATGGAATATCATTATCAAATAACGTTTAGTTTATAAAAGAAGTACAAGTGTAAAGTTTCGCATAAAGGATGTCGCTGCTATCGCTAACGCAGTAACATCATATTTCTTAACACAATTTTATGTTTCAGTAATACATATAAGTTAAAAGAAATAGTATATTTATTTGATAAATAATAGGTTTAAATAAACATGCGGTTATTAATTATACTAATATCATTTGTAACAATGTTAGGTTTTTCTCAAAACAATCAAAACGATAAATTGCCTTATTATGAAATTCCAGAATATCCAGAAACCTATACGGCAAGTAGTGTAGCTGCAAGAATGGTTGATGGACTAGGGTTTAGATATTATTGGGCTACAGAAGGCTTACGTATTGAAGATCTTGCGTATAAGCCAGGTGAAACAGGAAGAACAACTGCCGAAACTATTGAGCATATTTACGGTTTGTCTAAGTTTATTAGAAATAGTGTACTAAGCAATGATAAGGATACTAATACTTCTGAACTTAATTTTGATGACAAGCGGAAGCAAACACTACTCAATTTAAAAATAGTTTCAGACGTTTTAAGAAATACTCAAGTATCTTTTAAACTTGATGTCACCGAGGTCCCTTTTTGGAATATTATAAACGGACCCATTTCAGATGCGCTTTGGCATTGCGGTCAGGTAGTTTTATTACGTCGTGCTTCTGGTAATCCTTTTAATTCTAAAGTGAATGTGTTTCAAGGAAAGTTAAGTGAGTAGCTTAACTGCTATTTATTTTTATTTTCAGTTTTAACTAGCTTTTGTTGTTGTTTGATAGTAAGCGAGCTACCATCATGACTCCATCCTGGAGCAGCAAAAGCATACATGAATTTATGATACCAGTTTTTAGACTTTTTCATATCATTCCAAATATCTACATATTCATGAGTTAAAATCACTAAAGGATTATATGAATTTGGGGCATGTGTAACACCATACTTTATATCAATAGTTTCATCTAGTTCTTTCCAAGTTCCAAAAACTCTATCAAAAATATTTAAGAACCCTCCATGGTTTTTGTCCATATATTCAATGTTTTGGGCATGATGTACTTGGTGCATGGTATGTGTATTCATAAATTTTTCGATAATACCCATTTTAGGAACATAAACAGAGTGTAATTGAAATTGCCACAATGCTTCTATACCTAAGCAAACCACTAACATTTCTGGAGGAAAACCAACCGCTGGAATCCACATATAAAAAAAAGGTTTATAAAAAATGGTAAACCAACCGTTTCTTACTGCGGTACCTAAATTAAAATTATCTGATGAATGGTGAACGATGTGTGCAGCCCATAAAAAACGCACATTATGGTTTTGGCGGTGAAACCAGTAGTAGCTAAAATCGTCTGCTAATTGACATGAAATCCATATATACCAAGCATATCCAAAAGATTGATAACCCATAATATTGGTTCTAATACCATCTATTTCAGGATTAAATATTTCGTAGGTCATGGAGAAAACTAATATAAAAGCTATTGTTTTTGCTATTGGAGCCAATACGGCGGAACCAATACCCATGGTAAGGCTAGCTGCTAAATCTTTCCAATTGTATAGACTTTTTTTTTCTTTATGGTTTTTACTATATGATAATTCGACCAAAATTAAAGCAAGAAAACAAGGTGTGCCGTATACGAGAGGGTTAGTAAAATCCATTGATAATATTAAGTTATTTTCAAAAATAGCCCGATTTTCCTAGTTAAGCAACTCGATTTAGCTTTTTAAAAAATAAATGAAAGAATAATTAAGATGTTTTATTTTTTAGATGATTTATAACTATCATTAATTTAATAGTTTTAAGAGTATTCTTTTGGTTACGTGTTTGTCAAAAACATCGACAAAAAGCATTTTTTTTAGACGTAATGCATTTTTTGTAACTAATTCGTTGTGTGTTAAAGTATTTTTAGGTATAATTGTATGTTGAGATTAACCCCAAATCGACCAAAGAATGAAAAAAATTATATTATTATTTAGCGTTTTAATGTTATTGGTAGTGTCTTGTGAAAAAGATTCTGATAATATTATTGATGAAGAGCAAGTATCTGAAGACTTAATTTGTGAAGATTGTGGCATAGAAGTAACGAAGGATAATAGTCGTTTGTCTGAATACGAACAAGATGTTGTAATTAATTCTGTTACTGGTAAAACTTCTAAAAATACTGGAGTTTCAAAATCTTCTAAGGTTAATGGTATCAGGCTTAGGTTAAAAGCAATTGTAGATCCTTTATATGTAACGCATAAAGGACAAGAGGTTTTATTAAACGCAAATCATGTTGCCGTTAAAAATAGGCGAGTAGCTGCCTCTTACAGTCTTGTAGGTGAGCCTTATTCGGGAGGAGTAGATGTAATAAGTGTACCAAGAAATGGATTTCCTAGTTTAGAAGGAACATTAATTTTACCAGATAGAGATGTGGATGCTGTCGATTTTTCAGATGATAATCATTTATTGTTAGGTGGTGGTTTTGATGCTCAGGTTTATTATGGAGGTGATCATCCTTCATTTTTAGGGAGGTATCAAATAAACTATAATAAAAATACAGACGTTTTTAGTTTGAAAGAAGAAGATATATTTCATTCTATTTTTGGAAATAAGTTACGAAGCATAAAAACTATTGAAGGTGTTATAACAGGTTCTGGAGGCGGAAATTCAGGTGTTATTTACGCATTTAATGAAGAAACAAATACGATAATACAACATAATTCTGCCGAAACAGAAGGCTTATTTATTTTAGATACTTCTGTAGAATTAGATAATAATGAATATAAGTTTGTTGCTCTTGCCTTTAATAATGATACTAAAGAATTACAAGCGTTTTATTATGATATTTCTAAAGAAACCGATGTTATGTTGTTTAGTTATGTTGTTAGTTTAGGTACATTTAATAATATAAATATTGAAGCTAAGCATAGCGCAACAGCTATTAAAAAAGATTGGCTAGCGGTTAGTTTAGGTAGCGATGGTATTGCTGTTTTTAATATAAGAACTGATAGTTCTGAAAATAAAACTGCTTTTCTTGTTCAGCAAATAAAAGAGGAGATTTTAGATTCTAATGAGCCAGATGATGTTGTAAACTCATTTGTTTTTGAAAGTGGGGTGTTTTATGTTGCAGCTGGTGGTGCTGGTTTTTATTTAATAGAATATGATTATCAGAGAAATAAATTAAAAACTGATTTTTCTCATGTTGATTTTGGAGAAGGAGATTCTGTTAATGGTGTTGCTATTAGTGGAGAAGATTTAGTGATAGCATCTACTAAAGGTATTAGTATTTATAAAGCTTCAGGGATGAAGATTTAGTAATACCCTCTACTAAAGCAGTAGTAGCTTAATTGAAAATATTTTAAATAAAAAATGTCCAATATTTTTGGACATTTTTTATGATTAATTATAAGGTGTGCAGATTATTTAACTAATACTTTTTCCTTTTTAGTCGAAAAATTTACTTCTACTTGATTATTTATAATGTCTTCAAAAGTTTCTCTTTTTCTAATTAAATGCGCTTTTTCATTATACCATAATACTTCGGCAGGACGAAAACGTGAGTTGTAATTACTAGCCATAGAAAAACAATACGCTCCAGCATTTTTAAAACATAAAATATCTCCTTCATTAATTTCATTGATACGGCGGTTGTTTCCAAAAGTATCAGTCTCACAAATATAGCCTACAACAGTATAAAAGCGCTCACGTCCTTTAGTGTTAGAAATGTTTGAGATTTCATGATGAGACCCATAAAACATAGGGCGTATTAAATGGTTGAAACCAGAATCTACTTGAGCAAACACTGTAGATGTTGTTTGTTTTACAGCATTTACTTTGGTTAAAAAATATCCAGATTCACTTACTAAAAATTTACCAGGCTCAAAAGCAAGTGTTAACTCTTTTCCATAATCTTTACAGAAATCGTTAAATCTTTTTGATAGTTTTTTTCCTAGTTCTTCAATATTAGTTTCAATATCACCTTGTTTGTAAGGCACTTTAAAACCAGAACCAAAATCGATAAAGTCTAAATTTTTAAACTGTTTAGCTGTTTCAAATAAAATTTCACTTGCATATAAAAACACTTCTATATCTAAAATATCGCTACCCGTATGCATATGAATACCATTAATAGTCATTTTTGTATTTTCAACAATACGAAGAATATGTGGTATTTGGTGAATTGAAATTCCAAATTTAGAATCTATATGTCCTACAGATATGTTTGCATTTCCACCCGCCATAACATGAGGGTTAATACGTATACATACAGGGACTTTTGGATGTTTAGTACCAAATTGTTCTAAAATAGCAAGGTTATCAATATTAATTTTTACACCTAATTTAGCAGCTTCTTCAATTTCAGATAATGAAACGCCATTTGGTGTGAAAATAATTTCTTCTGGTAAAAAACCAGCAGCTAAACCAAGTTGAACTTCTTGAATAGAAACGGTATCTATTCCAGAACCTAAAGATTTAAATAACTTTAATATAGATATATTTGATAATGCTTTAACAGCATAATTAAGTTTAAGTTTTTTTACATTTTTAAAAGCACTTGTTAATCTATTATACTGTGCTTCTATTCTATTGGCATCATATACATAAACAGGACTTCCAAAATCTTTAGCAATTTCTAACAATTGACTTTCTAACATAGTTTTCAAATTTTTGTCAAAGATATTTTTTTAATACATATAAAAAATAAATAAATAAAAAATTATACAAATTAAACATTTTGTTAATTATTTAACACCATAATTGATTTAATATTCTTATTTAAAATAAATTAGAATAATTAATTGCTATTATTTACATTTGCTCTACTTAAAATATTAAGCAAATTATGAATTTACACGAATATCAAGGAAAACAAATATTAAGCAGTTTTGGTGTACGTATACAACGTGGTATTGTTGCGCAAAATGCAAAAGAAGCTGTCGCAGCTGCAAAACAATTAACTTCTGAAACAGGTACAAGTTGGTATGTTGTTAAAGCTCAGGTGCATGCAGGTGGTCGTGGTAAAGGTGGCGGAGTAAAACTTGCTAAAAATTTACAAGAGGTAGAAGATATTGCAGGACAAATAATTGGGATGGATTTGGTAACACCTCAAACTTCAGCAGAAGGAAAGCGTGTGCATCAAGTTTTAGTGGCCGAGGATGTGTATTATCCTGGAGAAACTGAAACTAGTGAGTTTTATGTTTCTGTATTATTAAATAGAGCAACAGGTCGTAATATGATTATGTATTCTACAGAAGGAGGCATGGATATTGAAACAGTGGCAGAAGAAACACCACATTTAATATTTACTGAAGAAGTAGACCCTACTGTTGGTTTAATGCCGTTTCAGGCAAGACGTGTAGCTTTTAATTTAGGTTTATCAGGATTGGCTTTTAAAGAAATGACAAAGTTTGTTACTAATCTTTATACGGCTTATGTAAAATCTGATTCTTCTTTATTCGAAATTAATCCTGTTTTAAAAACAAGTGATAATAAAATAATGGCAGTTGATGCCAAAGTTACTATTGATGATAATGCACTTTACAGACATAAAGATTATGTAGACTTACGTGATGTACGTGAAGAAAGTGCTATTGAAGTAGAAGCTGGTGAACTAGGTTTAAATTATGTAGACTTAGAAGGGAATGTTGGATGTATGGTGAATGGTGCTGGTTTAGCAATGGCAACTATGGATTTAATTAAACAAGCTGGCGGTGAGCCCGCTAATTTTTTAGATGTTGGTGGTACTGCTGATGCAGCTCGTGTAGAAGCAGCATTTCAAATTATATTAAAAGATCCAGCTGTAAAAGCTATTTTAATAAATATTTTTGGTGGAATTGTACGTTGCGATCGTGTAGCGCAAGGTGTTATTGATGCTTATAAGAATATGGGAACTATAAACGTACCAATTATAGTGCGTTTACAAGGAACCAACGCCGATATAGCAAAAGAATTAATTGATAATTCAGGATTGGATGTTATGAGTGCTACAGAGTTTCAAGAAGCTGCTGATAAAGTGCAACAAGTATTAGCTTAAAATATATTTAATTTTAAAAAAAAGAGCAACGTTAATCGTTGCTCTTTTTTTGTGGCTTCTTTTCTCCTTTTTTAGGCATTGGGCCTCTTAAATGAATAACTAAACCATTTAAAAAATTTCGTAAAATCTGGTCGCCACATTCCATGTATTTTGGATGATCTTCCTTTCTGAAAAAAGCACCTAATTCGCTTTTAGAAATTCTAAAGTCTACAAGACCTAAAATTTTTACAATATCCTCATCTCGAAGTTTTAAAGCAACTCGTAATTTTTTTAAAGTATCATTGTTTGTCATATCTATATGTTTTTAGCTTTTTTATCGACTGCATTTCATCGATTCTGTTTTAAAGCATGTGTGTTTCTCGCGTTTTTTAACTTTTGCAAATATACCTTAATTATTAGTTTTAATTCACAAGGGGTTTTGTTTTTTTAATATGTTGATTGTCAGTTATTTGTTTCGGTATTTCTATTGTTTCTTACAGGGTTTTAAAATGATGAAATGCAGTTTTTTTAGTTTAAAAAAATGGTATCATTGATAAAGTAAATAAAAATACCGATAAAATACTATCCGTTTTTCGATAAGTGACATTATATCTACGATTATTAAAAGACTGTTGTGTGTAACTTTATATTGTAAATAATTAATCCCTTAAGAAATGGTTAATAGAGTAGAAAAATTAAGTCTTTTATCTGAAATGATAGCTTTTGCGAAGTATGATAAAGATATAAAGAATTTAGAATATAATTTTTTGTTAGGTGTTGCCAAACAATTAGAAATAACGCGTGAAGATTTTGAGTATTTAATAGAACATCCTGTTACATATACACATTTAAAATCTCATAGTGAGCGTATTGTTCAATTTCATAGATTAGTATTATTAATGAATATAGAACAAGGATCTGATGAAGAGAATAATTCAAAGGGTGTTATAAAATTATACAACTTTGGTTTACGTATGGGACTAAGTCATGAGGCTATCACTAAGGTGTTATACTTAATGGAAAGTTTTCCAAATAAAATTGTACCACCAGATGTATTGATAGATATATTTAAAACTCAATATAATTAAAAATTACTGCTATTATCAATTTTTAAGTGTTGTTTACCCTTTTGGGTTGGCAGGAAATCAAAAGCTAAAAGTTTATACTTTTAGCTTTTCTAGTTTTTGTTGATAATTTTTAATTTCGTCTCTCAGTTTTGCAGCTATAATAAAGTCTAATGCTTTTGCCGCTGCTTCCATGAGTTTACGCTTTTCTCTAATTTTCTTTTCTAACTCAGGTTTACTCAAGTATTCACTTTCGGGTTCTGCAGCTTTTAAAGCTTCTAATTCATAACTGTATGTACTTACCGAGTTTTTAGATAAAGCATTATTTAAACTTTTATTTAAAGCTTTAGGTTTTAAATTATGTTTCGTGTTATACGCAATTTGCTTCTCACGTCTGTATTCTGTTTCATCAATCGTTTTTTGCATGCTTTTAGTTATTTTATCAGCATACATTATAGCCTTTCCATTTAGGTTTCTTGCTGCTCTACCAACAGTTTGTGTTAAAGAGCGTGCCGAACGTAAAAAACCTTCTTTATCGGCATCTAAAATAGCAACTAAAGATACTTCTGGTAAGTCTAAGCCTTCTCGTAATAAATTGACTCCTACTAAAACATCAAATAAGCCTTTACGCAAATCTTGCATAATCTCAACACGTTCTAAGGTGTCAACATCACTATGTATGTATCTACAGCGAATTTGAATTCTGTCTAAATATTTAGTCAGTTCTTCAGCCATACGTTTAGTAAGCGTCGTTACAAGTGTTCTTTCATCTTTTTCAACACGTTGCTGAATTTCTTCAATTAAATCATCAATTTGATTTAAACTTGGTCGAACTTCAATGACAGGGTCTAACAAACCTGTAGGACGAATAACTTGCTCTACATAAACACCATCTGTTTTTTGTAATTCGTAATCGGCAGGTGTGGCACTTACGTAAATAACTTGATTTTGTATGGCTTCAAATTCTTCAAATTTTAAAGGTCTGTTATCCATAGCGGCAGGAAGTCTAAAACCATATTCAACTAGGTTCTCTTTTCTACTTCTATCTCCTCCATACATAGCATGTACTTGGGAAATAGTAACATGGCTTTCATCTACAACCATTAAATAATCATCTGGAAAGTAATCTATTAAACAGAATGGTCGTGTACCAGGTTGTCTTCCGTCAAGGTAGCGTGAGTAGTTCTCAATACCAGAGCAATACCCTAATTCTCTAATCATTTCTAAATCGAATTCGGTACGTTCTTTAAGGCGTTTTGCTTCTAGGTGTTTACCTATTTCTTTAAAATAATCATGCTGTTTTACTAAATCGTCTTGAATTTCTTTAATAGCACCTTGTAATACATCTGGTGATGTAACAAACATGTTTGCAGGATAGATAGTAAGTTGGTCATATTTTTCAATGACTTGATTGGTTTGAATATTAAAGGATTCTATGTCTTCAATTTCATCTCCAAAAAAATGAATTCTAAAAGCATCATCGGCATAACTAGGAAAAATATCAACAGTGTCACCTTTTATTCTGAAGTTTCCATGTTTAAAATCGGCTTCGGTTCTAGAGTATAAACTTTGAACTAATTGATGCAATAATTTTGTTCTTGAAATCTCTTGATCTCGTTTTAAGGAAACAACATTTTTCTGAAATTCCACTGGGTTTCCAATACCATAGATACAAGACACTGATGCGATAACTAAGACATCTCTACGACCAGAAAGTAAAGAAGATGTGGCGCTTAAACGCATTTTTTCTATTTCTTCATTAATAGATAAATCTTTTTCAATAAAAACTCCAGAAACAGGAATGTAAGCTTCGGGTTGGTAATAATCATAATATGACACAAAATATTCAACCGCATTGTTTGGAAAAAACTGTTTGAACTCAGAATATAACTGAGCTGCTAGGGTTTTGTTGTGTGCTAAAACTAATGTAGGACGTTGTATTTCTTCAATAACATTAGCAACAGTAAATGTTTTTCCTGAACCTGTAACACCTAATAGGGTTTGGTATGTTTCATTTGATTCAATACCAGCAACAAGCTTTTTTATAGCTTGAGGTTGATCGCCTGTAGGACTAAATTTGGATTCAATTTTGAATTGCATTTTGCAAAATTACACAAAATATATGGGTTATCTTTTTAAAGCGAAGTGTCCTTTCATTTGAAACTCGGTTCCTTTATAAAAAATATCCCCTACATACCAGTAGTCGTCTGAAGGCATATTTTGACCATTAAAAGTACCATCCCATCCTATGGATGTATGTGGTAATGTTTTAAGTAACTTACCGTGCCTATTATATATGTAAATTACGGTTCCTGTAAGTTGATTGACTCCAGTAATATGCCAAGTGTCAAAATAGCCATCTCCATTTGGTGTTACAAACTTTGGTACATCTATTACCATAACATTTTGACTTACATCTTCGCAGCCATTTAGGTCTCTTACTGTTACTACATGAGGGCCTATACCAACATTATTAAAAAAGTTTGAACTTTGAGGTTCTCCATCATCTAATATATATACATAATTACCAATACTATTAGGGTTTACACCTACGGTAATACTATTAGGGTCTGAAAAATCTACAGTTGTTGTAAAATCAATAGTAGCTTCTACAGATTGTATTACTTCAAATGATTTTGTAGCATTACATCCAGTTGAAGGTCTGGTAATGGTTATTGACCATGCATCATTAACATCGGCAAGGTTTAATTCTATTTCTGGAGTTGTTTCAATGCGGTTTGTTAAGGGGTTATACCATAAGTAGGTGTCTTCTGGATTACCTGTGTCAGCATTTATGAAACGTGGTAAATCGTTTATACAAATAACTTCTATATCTTCAACGTTAACAATTGGTAATGGCAATATTGTAACAGAAAATGGTGTGGTGCTATAGCATTCTGTATCTATATTTTCTATGCGTGCGTAAATAATATCACCATCTTCAGAAAGGTGCCCGTTAGTTAAGGTATCTTCATCTTTGTTTTCTGCTTTATCTAAATTATCATAATAAGTTACAGAAAAAGTTGAAGCGTTTAAGCCGTCTCTAATAGCATTACTGAGTTCACCTGATTGCGTTAAATTAAATGCTAATAAGCCATCATAATCATCATCACATTTTTCAGTTGCAGTTATTGGTGGTGTGTTTGCAATCGGATTTGGGTTAATTTGCAAAGTGAAAGATGTTACAATTGGGCACCCTGTATTTATATCTGCAACTCTAATGTAAATTATATGACTGCTTGCTGAATAATTATAGGTGTTTCCTATTGGAGGTGTATTATCTGTATCTGCATCATTGTGATAAGAAATATTTACAAGGTTCGTATCATCTACAATCATAGTGTTTACTTGAGATAAATCGTAAGTATCTGTATCGTTGTCGCAAATAGGAATGGTGCCTAAATTATTAGTTACTGGTGGTATATTAACAACCAGCTCTAGAGGAATGACACTAAAACATCCTGTTAAAGTATTAGCAACTTTTATGTATACCGCTTTTGAATCTGAAATAAAATTTTGTGGATCTAAAATTTCATTGGTGTTATCTAACCCGTCATTTTGATTAATATCATCAAAATTTTCAAAATAGTTAATTATTAGATTTGTTTGTATTCTATCTAAAATTTCAAAATCGGCATCTTCTAAATTAAATGTTGTAGAACCATCATAATCAGTATCACATTCAACCAAAGGTGTTGTTACTTGTGTAATATCTGGTGCAGCTATTATGTTTAAGCTTAACTCTTCAATAACAAAGCAAAAAGAATCAGCACTTTCTATTCTTACGTAAATGGTTTGTGGGTTACCTCTGTTTGTATAGGTTGTAGGTAATGCACTGGTATTATTTTCTGCATCGGTACGTGTAAAATAATATGTAATATTTAAGTTATCAGTTGAACCTTGATTTATTTCAATAGTTTTTTCATTTAAATCGAAAACTTCAAACTCATCATTACTAATATCATCACAAACTAAAAAAGGTGAAGGAGTTGAGTATATAGGATCTGGTGATACTTGTATCATAAATGATGAGGTGTCAAAGCATGTAGCGTCAGTAATATTTTCTACTCTTACATATATAGTTTGTGTACTTGATGTGTTTTGGTAATCATTGTTTTTGTCTATAGGGACTGTATAAGCTGCGTCTTCAAAATAATAAACTTCTTTACCTATTTGTCCGTTTAAAATTTCAGCATCTTTATCGGCTAATAAAAAATCGGCAGTACTGCTTCCTCCTGTTTGACAAATTTGAAAATTGCTAATAATAGGAATAATAGGTAAGGTGTTTACAATAACTTCTAACTCAACAATGTTGTAACATCCTGTGGTATTAAGCGTACTTTCAACTCTTATGTAGATCGTTTGAGTATTTGAATTATATGCAGATAAATCACTCTGAGGAATCTGATTTAGTGCAGTACTAGCATCATCAAAAGAAGTAAAGAAATCTATCTTTAGTCCTGTGGTGTCTGGTACAACTTCTGAAATTTTATCTTCAAGATTGATAATAGAAAAACCGTCTTGGTTATTATCACAAATAATAATAGGTGTAGGTTGGTTTGCAGCTGGTGCTACTAAAATTTCAATATCAAAAGGGTTTTCAGTATGACATCCAGTTTCAATACTTTGAATGCGTGCAACCAAAGTTTCTGTAGGTTGAGTATTAGTGTAAAATGGAGGAAGTTGACCGGTGTTGTTCTCTGCATCAGTAATTGTTAGGAAGTATGTAACTTCAAAGTTAGTGTTACCATTTGTTATCTCATCATCTAGGGAGTGTAAGTCTATACTAATAATACCATCATCATCAGTATCACAATAAGGAACAGGGGTTGTAGGTGTAAATAACAAAACAGGATTTACTAAAAGATTGATATCTTCTAATTGATAGCATCCAGTAACTGTGTTTTCTAATCTAATATATAATACTTTAGGACTTGTTGCTTCGTATGAATTATTTTTTGGTATTGAGCCAATATTAGCATCTCTTTGTTCAGGTGTTTCAAAGAAACTAACAGAAATAGGATCTGAAAAATTATCTAATATTAAATCTTCTAGTATATAATTTTGAATCGTATTAAGGTCAAATTCTAAAGTGTCATTTTCATTATCATTTGTGTCACATATAGCATATTGACTTGTGTCTGTCCCTGTTAATAATAAATTGGTATGAACTTCTACCGGAACAATGGAAGCACATCCAGTTGTATTGTCTTCAACTCTAATATAGAGTATTGAAGAACCAGGTTCTATTACAGCATTTGTAAATTGATAGTTTGTTTCGTCGGCAACGGGATTACTTCTAGTATCTGCATCATCATAACTTTCATGAAATGTAGTTGATACATCAGAGGCTGGTAAGCCATTTAAAATATCAGCAATTACTTGTGTTAAATCAAAATTAGCAGCCCCATCTAAATCGGTATCACAGGCATCTAAATATTGTGTGTCTCTATTAACTATAGGACTTGTTGTAATATTTACGTTAAGAGTAGTTGTGTTAACACAACCTGTTTGCAGGTTAAAAACTCTAACATGTACTAAATCTGTTGGAGTGTTAATATTTATATAGGGAACTGGTATTGGGTTATTACCATTAGTAGCATCTGTTGGGTTGTAATAATATGAAACACTTAAATTAGGGTCGCCTCCAGTTATTTCATCATCTTTTTCTGTTAAATATATTACAGCATAACCATCAGGAGAGTCATCACTATCACAAACTTCTAAAGGAGAAGGGGCTATAACATTTGGTACGGGGTTTACAACTAAATTAAAACTTGTATACCCAAAACAATTACTATCTGTATCTTCAACTCGAACAAAAATAGGTTGTGGATTTATTGTATTAGAAATTGGAGTCGTTATTTCATTTATATTGTTTCTCGCATCGTTTTCAGAAGGATAATAACCAAAGGTATAGCTTGAAAAAGGGATATTAGGAGTAACATCACTATTTTTTGTAGAAAGATCAAAAGTAATTCCTGTGCCATTACCACCTATGTTATCACACAATTCATAATCTGTTACAGGAGGAATTGTTTCTTCAGCATTTAAAACAACAACAATGTCATCAGTTTCAACACAATTGTTGCCATTTAAAGGCACCGTAACTTCAACTCTATATGTACCACTTTGTATGGCATTATGGGTTGGAGTTGTTATATTTATTGAGGTTCCATCTAAAAACCACTCATACGTTGCTAATAGATTTTGAATATCTGCATCTAAAAGTACAGAACCAGCACAGGTTTCAATATTGTCTCCTAAATCTAATATTTTAAAACTATCTCCTTCAATAAATACGGCGGAGTCAAAAGTTCCATCTGTTTGGTCTGCTATAATAAGTTTAACATGATAAGAAACATGAGGTGTTATAGTTGTTGATGCTGTTAAAACTGTTGTACGGCCTATATAGTTAGTATCTCCAGTATTATAGCCGTCAAAATATTGTTCGTTTTGAGCAGCACAAGCTGGAAGTAAATTTGTATGTACTGTCCCCGTATTTACAGGTGTAGATGTTCCTGGAACTAAAGCAATATTTTGATAGGGTGCTGCACTTCCTGTTTCTTTAATTAGAAAAACGAATCCATCAGATACCTCACAAGGGTTAATACCATCATAGTCCTCTGATGCGAATAAATAATTAAATTGAAATTGGCTAGATATAGACTCAATATCAAATTCAATGGATGTTGCGTTTAATGTATTATTAGTCCCTAAAGCAGCTTCTAAGTCTGGGTCTGTTCCCCATATTGAAGACCCTTCACTAAGTTCGGAGGTTATAACACCATTACCTGCAGATACTGCATTACCAGTAGTTAATACGATACCGTTTTCAAAAGGAAAATTTGAACCAGCACGCTGAAAGTAGCCATAACTAGGTAATCCATAAGTAATTCCATTAACTGATGATGTAATGTTGGAAATATTTACACATCCATCTACTAGATTGTCCTCTATAAGCGATTGTAAATCAACGGTGTCATCAACAGTTATTTGTTGAGAGAACATGCTTAGATAACTGCAAGTTAGCAGGAAGGTGAAGATGAAAATATGTAGGCTTTTTTTCACTTTGTTCTATTTGGGTAAAAAAGATGATTTTTAATTTTAAATATTGGTGGAAAATAGATAATATTTAGATGAAATGCAAAAAAAATAGGATGAAATGCATATTAATTAGTTTTAGTAATATTTTAATTCTCAATGTTTTAAAGTAAAATGGTTTTTAAAAATTCTACCATCTTGTAAAGTAACAGAAAACCAATAATCATCGGATGGTAAAATGTCTCCATTAAATAAACCATTCCAGCCTTTTTCTAGAGGATGCAACTCTTTAATTAATTTACCAAACCTATTAAAAATAAGTATTTTAGAGTTTGGTTGAAACATACTAGAAACTCCTTGTACTTGCCATGTATCATTAAACCCATCTCCATTGGGAGTAAATACTTTAGGAAACCCAATAACAGAAACTTTTTGAGGTACTTCTCCGCAATTGTTTTTTATATCATTTACAATAACAGTATAAATACCCGGAGCCACATTTTCGAAAATATTACTTTCTTGATAAGGTGTGTATACTAAATTAGTAGTATCATTAATCAACTGATATTCATATGTGCCTTCTCCAGAAACAAAAACTGTGATGATATTGTTTTGTGTCGCATCTAGAACTTCAATAGGTTGATTAAAAGTTGCAATGTTGGAAGCTTCAACAGTTATTATTCTGTTTTTAGAGCATCCAGTGGCTTTATTAGTTATAGTAACAGAATAAGTTCCAGGTTCATTTATTTCAATTTCATAATCAGTTTGACCAGTAGACCAACTGTAATTATAATTTGCTGGAGAATCGTTTGTTATACCTGCATTTAAAGAGATGGTTTTTGGATAATTGTTTAAACAATAATAGGTCAGGTTTTCAATTTCAATTTCTGGTAATCTATTTACAGTTAAGAGTATTTCACTAATACCGTAACAGTCATTGGCATTTTCAATACGTGCATGAATAGTTTGTGAATACGGATAATTGGTATTAGTAAATGATGTTCCCAAATCATTTTGTTCTAACAGCGCATTTTCATAAGTTTCATAATAGGTAATAGGGAATCCTATATTATTAATAGATTGTATTTCAGAAGTAACATCGTCAAGATTAAATGTGTTTATACCATTTTCTGAATTTATTTCATCACACAAAGGAGTTGCTGTAAAGTTGTTGATTTGAGTGGTACTAACTTCAAGGGTTAATTCAGAAGTATCAAAACAACCTGTAGTATCATTTATAACTTTTATATAGATGAGTTGTGGATTGTCAGTATCATAATTATAAGAATTGGGATTGGTTATTTCATCTAATCTTGCCATATCTGTATAAAATTTAGCAGAAAGGCCTGAAACATCATCTGTTAAATATGAGGCCGCTTCATTTAAATTAAATCTTGTAAAGCCACCAAAAATACCATCCTCATCGCATTGAACTAACGTATAATCGTAAGCAATAGGATTTGAGTTATAGGTTATATGGGCTTGTCCTTCTAAGTTTGTGTCACAATCTCCAGTATTAGGATCTATAAATACTTCATATAAACCTTCTTGTGTAACAATTAAATCAAAATTGCTTTCAGGTAAAACAATATCATTGCGTTTCCAAATATAGGTTGCTCCAGGAATATTTTTGGAGGTTAAAGTATAAGTATCTCCATTACATAAAGATAAAGATGTAGAAAATATAGTACTATTATTTATAATATCAATTTTTTCAGAAAAAAAGGATGTTATAAAAGGAGGTAATCCTTGAGACGATGTATTAGGAGATAGATTAATAGCATTGTGTTGGTAATTACAAGCTTGTCCTAAATTATTAGGGTCTTTAATGACACCTAGGTAAGAGGTGCCAGAATTATAGGAAGCACTCAATGCTCTATATATTTTACCATCAGGTCCTAATTGTAAACCACCTCTGTATAGTTGCTTATTGTCAATAATAGTTGCAGATGTATTAATATCTGATGCAAATAAATTATATTGTATTAGTGAGGAAGTGTGGTTAGAAGGAATATTATTATTAGAAGGATTTGTAGAATCAAAAAAATCGTTAGAGGTATGTATATAGAGTAATTGGCTGTTAGGAGAAAACTCAACACCATAAGGTTTAGTGTTTTCTCCATTTATAGATAATTTAGTTTGATTACTTACAATCCCAGTTGAAGCATCAAAATCATATAAATACAAACCGTTTCTAGCACTGGCACAAGCTATCTTAGTACCATCTGGCGATAGTTTTAAATAACCTCTTTGGTCTTCTATATTTATATCTAAAAAAGTAGTAGAAACAGGTGTTGTGTTTATGCCTAAACTATTAACTTCAAAAGCATGAAATGTATTGTATGTATTTGTAGGTGCACCAGTAGGAGAAGCAAAAGTAATTACCCAAATAGATTGTGAAATACAGTCTTTTACTACCGCTGATATTTTTTCTGAACTATCTTGAAGCAGATTACTGTTTTTTAAAGTAATACCACCAAGACCGCCATTTAAAGTTATGTCGACTATAGAATAATTAAAACCAAAATCGGGATCGTTGTTACCTACAGAGGTATCAATTGTGAATATAAAATAAATGTTTGGGTCGTTTGGTTTAGGTACAATAATGGCCGATTGAGTGCTAGATGGATCTCCATACAACCCACTTTCCATTATAGCGTGATTTTTATTATAAACAGTAATACCATCTGTATAGAACTGTAAATTTCCATTGGTATCAGAGATAGAAGCACAGCCTTCAATAGTACTCAAGTTGCCATTGGTTAGTGCTGTAACACTGCCATCTGTATTAAAATGAAGGCCAGCATTGTTGCCAAAATACCAATTAGAAGCTTCTTTTTGACTAAAGCAGGATATTCCACTAATTAAAACGAAGATTAGTATTAATTTTCTCATCTATAATAGCAAAGCTATTAAAAGAAATTATAAATCACGGTTTTTTAACAATCTGTACGATAAAAAGATAAATATAGCAGTCCAACCAAGTACAATAGCTATTTCGTACCAATGTACTGCGTAGTCGTATGATAAGTCAACTTTATCAGGGAATTTAGTCATTGCAATTCTTTGAAAAGGTTGGTCAATTAACTTATAAATAGATTTTAGCGGAAAGAAATTCTGAATTTTTTCAGCAATTTCTATATTAGATTGCCATGTTATAAGTCCGAAAATAATCCATTCTAAAATGTATAAGATGAATAAGAATGCTAAAGCAAAAGCAGATCGTTTTACTAGCATACCAAAAAACAAACACAAGCTAAAAAAACCAACAAGTTTTACAAAGTATGCCATTAAAAAATTTGTTTCCCTTATTATAATATTCATTTCATTATAACTAGAATAATACATGCCAATACAAAATGATATTAAAGTTATTAATACCGTTGAGACGAATGAAAAGAATACAATGGTATAGAATTTAGATAGAATAAATTCTTTTTTACTTAAACCATCAATCAAGTTTTGTTTTATGGTTTTGTTGCTGTATTCATTTCCAATCATACTTACAACTACAATAGCAAAAAAGAATTTGAATTGCGAAGCGAAAAAAGTTGTTAAGTGCCATATTATAGGGAAGTTGAAAATACCTAATTCACCAAGTTCTAGAGTAAAAAAACCAAATACATTAATTTTTAATGATGATAACAATATAACAAAGAAGGGTAAAACAAAAGATACAAAAATGAGTATTTTACTAGTTCTATTGAGCAAAAGTTTTTGTAATTCTAAATTTAAAAGTCGTAACATGAGCCGTATTTTGTTGGATCTATTTATTATCTGTTAATTGTAAAAATTGCTCTTCTAAGCTTTCTTTGCGTTGTACTAAATGCGTTAAAATAATACCAGCTTCAAAAAGTTGTTTGTTAAAATCTTCAGATTTTAACGGTTCATTTAAAAATGCTGTAACTAAATCATTTTCAATTTTAATTTTTCCAAAAGCAGTATTTTTATCTATAAAAGCAACGAGTTCTTTTTGTTTATTGCATTTTAATTCAAAAAAACCATGACTAGAAATCATTTCATCAACACGTCCGGAATATAGTTTTTCGCCTTTACGAAGAACTACCACATGCGAGCATACTTTTTCAACTTCATCTAATAAATGAGATGCCAATAGTATAGTAGTGCCTTTGGCTGCTATTTGTTTTATGATTTTTCTAATTTGATGAATGCCTTGTGGGTCTAAACCATTAGTAGGTTCATCAAGAATTAAAATTTCAGGATCGTTTAGTAGGGCAGAAGCTATCGCCAAACGCTGTTTCATACCCAAAGAGTATGTTTTGAATTTACTGTTTTTTCTTTCTAGAAGCCCAACAAGCTCTAGTTTTTCATCTATTTTATTATAATCTACACCTTTAATTTTGCAAACTAGTTTTAAATTTTGAAAAGCCGTCATGTAAGGGTAAAAGTTTGGGCGCTCAATAATGGCACCAACTTTTTTTAAAGCATTATGTGTTGTTGTGTTGCCGTCAAACCAATGAAATTCACCTTCTGTTTTATTTACAACATTTAAAACAATACCTAGTGTTGTAGATTTTCCGCTACCGTTAGGCCCCAAAATACCATATACATTACCTTTTTTTATAGTAAATGATAAGTTTTTTACAGCTGTTAAATATCCGAATTTTTTAGTGAGATTATTAATTGTTAGAATAGGCTCCAAGTTGCAATTTTTAAATGTTGATTTAAAACCAACACGCGTTAGTTAAAGATATGACGATACTCTTTAGTTTTTGTTACAAGCTTAATGATAAAAATGCTAAATTTGAACAAGTTAAAAACACTTATGCAAGATTTAAAAATATCTAAAAGAAAACCTTCCTATCCTGTAACTCCTAAATTACAGAATTATTTAGTGAGGTATAATAGAAATATAGAAATCCCACTTTTTTATGATGATTTATTGCGTTTTCAAGGGTCGATAGTTGTTTATGATAAAGATGATAATGATACATTATGGATTCGTGTTTATTACAATGAATTTGAAAGAGAAGAAATAGAATTAGCATTAAAAAAAATATATACTATTCTGCATTCTGATGGAAATGAAAACACGTTTTCTTTTTTAAGTGTAGACGCTATTGATTATTGTACGTTTGGAAATTCAAAACCTTTCAGAATAAAGATTAGAAATGTTTTGAATGATAATTTCACATATTTTTATATAAAACAAGCAGATGCTTCTCGTGTTTATGGCTTGGAATTAGAGCATATGCTCTCACCGTATAATCTGAATTTCTTAGTACATGGAGATACGCTAATTGAAGAGCATATAGCTGGAATACCAGGTGATGAGTTTATAAAAAAGTTTCTTCCTAAATGTGCCAAATCTGAAAAAGCTCAAATAGCTAAAGAGTTTGTGAAGTTTAATGAACGTTGTATGATTAGACTTTTAGGAGACATGCGTTCATATAATTATGTTATCGTACCTACGCATGATTTTGATCATGTTGTTTATAAAATACGAGCCATTGATTTTGATCAGCAATCTTATGAAGGAAAGTTTAATATTTACAGACCTCAGTTTTTTAAAGAAAACATGAAAATGGTTGAATTGGTGTCTGAAACTTTTGAGAAATTATCTATCGACCAATACAAAATTGAGGAACGTTCTATTTTAGTAAAGCGTATGAAAAGTTCTCATGCTAGAATAGGGAAATTGTTAGATTGTATGGTTAACGATACTATTTCAAAACCAGAAAATATAGATTTATTAAAATCTAAAATTTATGAATATACGTTAGATAAAGGCTTTTTGAAATGTAAGTCTATGGGGAAAATATTGAAAAAATCTTTAGATTATTTAACTCGTAATTATGAAAATTTTAAGCCTAAAAAAATAGTTAATTAGAACTTAATTCCAGTTTTCATCAAAATCTAGGTTATCATAATCATCAACATCAATACCATCTTCAAACTCGTCAAATTCATCATGCTCATCTTCAGCTTCAAAGGTTTTATTTGGTGCTGTATCAGGAACTTGACCTTGAACAAACATTAAATTAGGATAGTCAATTCCAGTGTTTTCTTCAACAATTTCGGCTAATTCAACGTAAAAAGTCCACAGGCTTAAAAAGTCGTAAACATAAATAAGTTTTGGTTGCATTTCAAAAACAACGCTATCTAAAGATGTTTCGTTCATTAATCGTGCCGATGCATCTTCACTTAAATCAAATAATGAAATTTCTTCACCTTGATTCCATTGGTCATCACTTATGTAAAAAGACGCCATTTCTGTACCATCAAAACCAAATGATTGGGTAATAATGTTATGTAAATCTTCAAGTGTATCAGATTCACGAATTTCTAAATCGCGAAAAATATCATCTTCGGTATCATTATCAAGTATAACTCTAAATCTGTAAATCATGGTAAAAAATTAAAGTGCAAATGTATGTTATTTTAGTTATTTACTAAAACGATGCAAGGTAAATGTCATGGCGCTTAATAAGAAAAATGCACCTATTTGATGTGCTACTCCTAACCAAACAGGAACCTGTAATAAAATGGTAAAAACTCCTAATAAAAATTGAATTCCAACCATGAATAATAATAATTTTATGCTTTTAAGTTGAGGTGTGCTAAGCGTAAGTTTTTTTGAATTTTTCCAAATTAAAAATACAAAAACAACGACTATGTAAGCTAGTATTCTATGTATAAATTGCACGCCACTTTTACCTTCAATAAAATTTTTGTAAAATGGGTTTTGCTCAATATAAACTGTTTCGTGTATAAACTTACCTTCGTTCATCATAGGCCAATGGTTATGAATAAATCCAGCATCTAAACCTGCAACAAAGGCACCATAAATAATTTGAATTGTGAGAACAACTAAGCTAAATCTTATTAGGTTTCTAAAACTTTTATTTATTTCTTTTTTGTTCGGATACATTAAATCTAAGGCTACCCAAAAAGTATATGCAAACGTTACAAAGGCGGTTGTTAAATGTGCTGCAAGCCTATAATGACTTACATCAGGATTATCTACTAAACCACTTTTAACCATATACCAACCCATAAAACCTTGAAAGGCTCCCATTCCTAGTAAAATAATTGCTTTTTTGATGGTTGACTTGGTAAGTTGTTTGGTAATTAAAAAGTATAAAAAAGGTAGAAGAAATACTAGTCCTATAAATCTACCAATAACGCGATGTAGCCATTCCCAAAAGTAAATGTCTTTAAAATCTTGTATTGAAAAATGATTATTTAGTTTTTGATATTCGGGAAATTGCTGATATAACTCGAAAGCTTCTTGCCATTCAACATCATTCATAGGTGGAATGGTACCAGAAATGAGTTTGTAATTTGAAATAGATAACCCAGAATGAGTTAGTCTGGTAATGCCGCCAACAACCACCATGATAAATATTAGTAAGCACCCTATTAATAACCAGTAAATTACTTTTTTGTTGTCTTTTTTCATTTTTTTGTCATTCCTGCGAAGACAGGAACCTTATCAATTGATACTTATTATTTAGCTTTTTTTAATCCTAATTTATGTCCTTCTTTTATCATTAATTTATAAGCAGCATCATATTCATTAGGAATATCTCCTTCTAAAATAGCTTCTTTTATGGCTTCTTTTATAATGCCAATTTCTCGTGATGGTTTTAAGTTAAAAGCAGCAATTATTTCTTCACCAGAAATAGGTGGTTGAAAATTTCTAACATGATCGCGTGCTTCTACTTCAACAATTTTTTCGCGAACTAATTTAAAGTTGTTGTGGTATTTGTTAAACTTTTTAGGGTTTTTAGTAGTTATATCTGCTTCACAAAGTGTCATTAAATCTTCAACATAATCACCAGCATCAAATACCAAACGACGAACAGCAGAATCTGTTACCATATCTTGAGCAAGAACAATAGGACGGGAGCTCATAAATACCATTCTCTGAACGAACTTCATTTTATCATTCAATGGCATTTTTAATCTTTTAAATAAATGATATACCATTTTAGAACCTTCAAATTCATGAGCATGAAATGTCCAGCCTACTTTTTTGCTAAACCTTTTAGTTGGAGCTTTTCCTATATCGTGTAATAATGCAGCCCAACGTAACCAAAGGTTGTTTGTGTTTTTTGCAATATTATCTACTACTTCTAATGTGTGATAAAAATTATCTTTATGGCGTTGTCCTTCAACTTCATCAATGCCTTTTAAGGCTGTTAGCTCGGGTAAGATATATTGTAATAATCCCGTTTGTTCTAAAAACAGAAAGCCAATAGAAGGTGTTTTGCTTTCTAGAATTTTATTAAGCTCAACAACAATACGCTCGTTGGTGATAATTTTTATTCGATCTGAATTTCTATTTATAGCATCTAAACTTTCTTTTTCAATTTTAAAGTTAAGTTGCGTAGCGAATCTAATAGCACGCATCATGCGTAATGGATCATCACTATAAGTAATATCAGGATTTAAAGGTGTTTTTATTGTTTTGTTTTCTAAATCTTGTATACCATTAAAAGGGTCTAATAAATCTCCAAAATGGGTTTCACTTAAATTTAACGCAAATGCATTTATGGTGAAATCACGACGGTTTTGATCGTCTTGAAGTGAACCATTTTCAACTGACGGATTTCTACTATCTTCAGTGTAAGATTCTTTACGGGCTCCAACAAATTCAATTTCTATGTCATTGTAAAGAAGCATGGCAGTGCCATACGTTTTAAATACTTGTACGTTTGGTTTATTTGGTAAATTTTTAGCTACTTGTTTCGCTAGTTTTATACCATCTCCAATAGCGACAATGTCAATGTCTTTTGCGTTACCTCGTTTTAAAATAAAATCTCGAACAAATCCACCAATAACATAACTGTCTAAATTTAATTCTTTAGCAGACTTTGTTATAATTTTAAAAATAGGGTTTTGTAAAGCTTCTTTGTAATTCATCAATAATATTGGCAACTTATTTTCGAATGATCTTAACAATACCATTATTACTCAATTTAATAATTGAAGATGGTTTATCACAGATTTTTTCGCGTTGCAAATTTACAACATAGTCTACACCTTTTAAAACCTCCGGAGCTATTTCTTTAAACGATTTTGGTGTAGGTTGCCCGCTTATATTTGCAGAGGTAGATACTATAGCACCATTAAGTTTTATTGAAAGTTGATAACAAAATTCATCATCAGGAATTCTAATAGCAATTGTTTTATCATCAGCAATTAAGTTATCTGCTAAGTTTTGAGCATCATCGTAAACTATAGTTGTTGGTTTATCAGCTATGTCAATAATACTAATGGCAGATTCTGGTATGTTTTTTACATACTTTTTAAGCATTCTATCATCTGTAACTAAGCATATAAGAGCTTTGCTATCTTCACGTTGTTTTAATTTGTATATTTTTTTAACAGCTTCAGTATTTGTAGCGTCGCAACCAATGCCCCAAACAGTATCTGTAGGGTAGAGTATGAGTCCACCATCTTTTAATACTTGTAGTGCTTTATTTATTTCTGTTTGCATTGAATAAATTAAGGGGACTAATTTACTATTAGTTTTTTACATTCTGTAAAACTTTGTAGTTTTGTTAAATATAATAGTTGTTCTGTTTTTGTGGTATATGATTTATGATTAGACGAATAAAAGTTTTTACAAAAAGAAAAATAAGGCATGCTTTTAGGAACGTTTTTAGTAAGAAAGATATAAATTATTTAGAAAATAAAAATTTTATTATTATTTCTAATAATTGTTGGGGAGGTGCTTTGTATAGATGGTATAACAGATCTTATAATTCTCCTTTTGTTGGTTTGTTTTTATATGGGCCATGTTACTTAAAAATGCTTTCTAATTTTGAATATTATTTAAAGCAAGAATTAAAGTTTATACCTATTTCTAAATATCCAGATAGAACTAAAAATTATCCAATTGCTTTATTAGATGATGTTGAGATACATTTTACTCATTATAATAGTGAGGAAGAAGCTCATATGAAATGGAACCGTAGGACCACTAGAATGTTAAATGAACCAAATCTAGATAATTATTTTTTTAAAATATGTGATAGAGAGCGTGTTACAAAGGAGCTCCTAGTAGATTTTCATAAATTACCTTTTAAGAATAAAATTTCTTTTGCTTTAGAAAGCAATCTAGAGTTGGAAAAAGAAAATCATATAAAAGTTTTTGAGTCGCATGAAAATAATAAAAAATTTGTACCTAACGGTAAAAAATTATTTAAAATAACGTTTATATATTTTAAACTGAATAAATGGCTAGCAAATTAATATTTTTAGAATTAAAACTTTGTAATATTGCAAAATGAAAAGTGTTTTTAATAATATACAAAGCGATTTAGAGAAGAAACAGTTAACTGCTATTATTGAGGATTTTGATGCTTTAGAAGGTGGAGAGGGTAAGCGTAATATTATCAAAATAGTCAAGGTTGATTCTGTTAATTTGAATATAAAAGCATTTAAAATCCCTAATATAGTTAATCAAATAGTTTATAATTTTTTTAGAAAAAGTAAAGCACAGCGTTCTTATGAATATGCTGAAAAACTAATAAGAATGGGAATAGGCACTCCAAAGCCAATAGCGTTTTTTGAGTTTAAAACCTCTATCTTGTTTAAGAAGAGTTTTTATGTAAGCGAACAACTAGATTACGATTTTACTTATAGAGAGCTTACAACAGATTTTAGTATTCCTGACTATGATGATATTCTAAGAACTTTTACCAGATTTACTTATAGTTTACATGAAAAGGGTATAAATTTTTTAGATCATTCTCCAGGAAATACTTTGATTAAAAAGAATGGTGATACTTACGGTTTTTATTTAGTTGATTTAAATAGAATGAATTTTGGACCCTTAGATTTTGAAACTAGAATTAAGAATTTCACAAGACTTACTATACATAAATCTATGGTAGAAGTTATGAGTGATGAATATGCAAAATGTACAGGAGAAGATTATAATAAAATTTTCAATTTAATGTGGAAGGAAACTGAAGCCTTTCAGGAGAAATTCTACAGAAAAAAACGATTAAAAAAGAAGTTAAAATTTTGGAAGTCTTAACTGTAAAGTTTTTTTAACTCAACATAACGAAAATAAACACCATAAGCACTTAAATAGCAAAGTGTAAATCCGTCTTTTCCATCTAAAACACCTAGTCTAATAAAATAATTATAAATAAACTTATAGAAAGGTTTAAAATAGAAATGAAAGAGATTAGGTTTTTTTCCTTTTTCATATAGTTCCAATGCTTTAAGAGAAGCATAATGCTCCATTTTGGATTTGTAATGCGCTGCATTGTCAATAAAATAGTGCAACATTTTGCTTTTTAAAATTTTACTTTCTCCTTTAATTAAAGGCATCTCATGAACAATTTTTGCTTCATTATATTTTATAAATTCCTTTTGAAATAATCGATAAGTGGTATCTGTTTGAAAACCGCTAAAGCGTATTCTTTTTTGATTAAAATAGAACACGCGTCTAAACATAAAACCAACAATATCATTATAAGGTTTGTTAACCTCATTAATAATTTCCTTTTTTAGTGAAGGTGTTATGCGCTCATCAGCATCTATAAATAAAACCCAATCATGAGAAGCTTGTTGTAGTGCAAAATTTCTTTGATCTGTAAAGTTTTTAAACTCATGACAAATGACAGTTACATTTTTATGATTTTTTAATTTATCAATAGTCCCATCGGTGCTAAATGAGTCTATAACTATAATTTCATCTGCAAAGTTTATGTTTTTTATAACGTCATCAATATGATTAACTTCATTATAAGTTATCATTAGGGCTGATATTTTCGGGGTATAAGTATTCAAATATAATAGATTTGGGTTCTAGTTTTTATTAGGTTTTCCAAATATGGAATGTATTTTTAATCGTCTTAAAAATGAAATTTTCCGTTTGTTTGGAACTCCATTTGTATTAATATAAGATTTTGCAGCTTTTACCATACGTTCTGCAGATTTGCCATCGTTATAAGGATGGAACTGATTTACAATAAAGGCTCTAGATTTTGCAAAAGGATCTTTGGTTAAGTTCGAGTCTACTAATTTTACTAATTTATCATAATCACTAGAGTTTTCCCATTTAATGTTTTCAGAAATACTATTAAATGTTATTACAGGTTTGTCTAGTAATATGAATTCATAAATGACTGACGATGTATCACTAATTAATATATCAGAAATCAATAAAAATTTTATAATATTTTTTTCGTCTTGGAATATGATATTTGGAACGTTATTAGCTAATTTTTTATAACGATTAATCCAATCATTATCCATTAATGGATGAAATTTCAATAGGATGATATAATCTAAATTTTTAGCAAGTTGTTTAATTTGATTGATTAAAAAAGGAGCAGATGTTAGTTTTGGTGAAAACGTAGGCGCATAAAGAATAACTTTTTTTGCTTTATGCTTTTCAAGCAATTCGGTTTTATACGTATTGTATGTACTTTTATCCTGTCCGTAAACATCTAGTTTTGGCCAACCAGTTTCAATAACATCAAAATTTTTATGAATACTTTTTAATTCATTAAACTTATTGGTAAAATAAGGGCCTTGTGTAAGATATAAATCGAAATAATGGCGTATTCTAAAATGTCCTTTTTTTTCGCCAGCTAACCCATGAAAAACTTGAGTTTTTAAACCTCTTAAAAAATAAGGGACTTCATTTCCTGGTACAAAAATAACATCACTGTTATAGTTTTCTAAATCAGATATTTTAGTAGTAAATTTATCAGCTTGATAAGGGAAGTCGTTTAGAATCTTTTCTTTAATAAACCAGATGTAATTATCATTATTAGATTCTAGAGCCATTTTTATAGGTTCAAGAATTCCAAAAGCATAATTATTCTGGCAGAAAAGAATAGCCTTCATTATAACAAATTATTTACATTTTCAAGATCTTCAATAAAATCTATTTCCATACAGTTGTATTTAGAAATATCTACTGCTTTTATTTTTAGATTATCTTTTTCTATAGCTAATTCTAAGCCTCTTTCAAAATAATCGTTAGCGTCACATTCTTCTAAACGCTCAATGAAATATTGAATATCATTAGATGAAATAAAATTTATACCAACGGCTTCTCCAAGTCCATTGTTTACTGTTTTAGAGAGTTCATCTATAAAATCATCTTTTAAAGTATATTTTACTTCTTCATCTGCAACTTTACTCGTGTTTACTGCAACAAAAGATTGATTGGCTTCAATAAAAGGGTTTAAGATATCAAGTATTTTTTCGTCAAATACAACATCTCCGTTAAACCAAAGTACAGATTTATCTCTATTTTTTTTTAAAACTTGTAAAAGACTTTTAGACGTATTAGTTCTATCAAAAAAAGGATTGTAAACATATGAAAGTTCAGGAAAGCGTTCCATAATTAAATCTTTTTTAAAACCTACGACAACACTTATATCATCAATATTATATCTTGATGCTATATTATCGGTTTGCATTTTCATTATGCTTTTTCCGTTTTTTAAAGGTGTTAATGGTTTAGGAAATGGATTTCCTAATCTAGAGCCCATACCAGCAGCAAGAATGACAATTTTCATATTCTAAATGTATTACTTATTTTATAAAAATAAAAAAGAGAGAATTACTAGTTTCATTTTTTATCGACTGAAAAAAAATGAAACTAGTAGTAATTATAAAGCTATTTAAATAATTAAACAGCTACGTCGTTTTCACGAAGTGCATCATTAAGCGATGTCTTTTTGTTTGTGCTTTCTTTACGTTTTCCAATAATTAAGGCACAAGGTACTTGAAAATCACCAGCAGCAAACTTTTTAGTATAACTTCCAGGTATTACTACCGAGCGAGCAGGAACGCGTCCTTTCATTTCTACTGGGGTATCACCTGTAACATCAATTATTTTGGTACTCATTGTTAAAACAACGTTTGCTCCTAAAACCGCTTCGGTTTCTACGTGCACACCTTCAACAACGATGCAACGAGAGCCTACAAAAACATTGTCTTCAATAATAACTGGAGCAGCTTGTAAAGGTTCTAAAACACCACCAATACCAACACCTCCAGATAAGTGTACATTTTTACCTATTTGAGCACAACTTCCAACAGTAGCCCAAGTGTCAACCATAGTTCCTTCATCTACATAAGCGCCAATATTTACATAACTAGGCATTAATATAGTACCCGGAGAAATGTATGAACCATGTCTTGCTACTGCATGTGGTACAACTCTAATACCTTTTTCTTTATATCCTGTTTTTAATGGAATTTTATCATGAAATTCAAAAGGACCAACTTCTATAGTTTCCATAGTCTGAATAGGAAAATATAGTACAACACCTTTTTTTACCCATTCGTTAACTTTCCAGCCATCATTAGTTGGTTCTGCAACTCTTAGTTCGCCTTTATCTAATAAATCGACCACTTTACGTATGGCAGTAGTAGTCTTTTCTTCTTTTAAAAGGGCTCTGTTTTCCCAAGCTTGTTCTATAATATCTCTTAATTCAGTCATTTGTAATTTAATTTTTGACAAATATAGTATCTATCATTTAAAAATGGGAATGAAATAGGCATAATAATAAGATAGATTATCTGTAGAATATGAGTAATTGTTCGTTGTTTTTTATAGGCAGAAAGATGCTTTTCATCTTTTTATCTATAAAGGTTAAGGATGAAGTGTAAATAAAGAGGTGTTTCGTCGGAAAAAATAAGTGTTTTATCTGTTTGTCGATAAAAATTTGTCACTCCACTACTAATCGAAAATTCAAAGTGTTACAACTAATTTTTTGTGTAATAGCTTCAGTCTGGATATATATTTGAACCATCAAACAATGATAAACAGATGAAAATAAATTTTTACATATTATTAATATTACTTTCTTTTTCTACTGCAGAAGCACAAAGTACTTCAGAAGTAGTTAAAGTAGAAACTAATGATACTGTATCTGTTTCTAATAACGATAACAATGTTATTGTAAATGTTGAAAAATCAAATGTAGAGGTAAATGAAAATGAAGTGTTATTAATTGATGCTTCTCAATTCAAAAAATCTATTGCACGTAGTAGTAGTGATATTAGAATTTTCTTAAACCGTGAAAGAAAAGTTGAAAACATTAAATTAGTATTCCCTAAAATGAATAAAGCGGTTAAAGCTTAAAATAAATATTATTTCAAATATTAATATCCAAGGTTAAACTATTGAAGAAAGGCTGTCTTAAAAAAGACGGTCTTTTTTATTTTAATACGTTATTTTCGCATAAATTTTATATATGGCTCGCATATTAGCAATAGATTATGGTTTAAAGAGGACAGGAATAGCTGTAACCGACGAGTTACAAATTATAGCTTCAGGTCTTAAAACGGTTAATACTAAAGAATTATTAGTGTTTCTAAAAGATTACACTAATAAAGAACAAGTAGAGTTGTTTTTGGTAGGTGAACCTAAGCAAATGGATAATACAGCATCAGAGAGTGAAATATTAATTTTACCATTTTTAACAAAGTTAGAAAAACAATTTCCTAATATACCTATTCAAAGAGTTGATGAACGTTTTACTTCTAAAATGGCATTTCAAACTATGATTGATAGTGGATTGAAAAAAAATCAACGAAAAAATAAAGCACTTATTGACGAGATTAGTGCAACACTTATACTTCAAAGTTATTTATATTCAAAATAACTGAAAACTTAAAAAGTAGATTTTAGTCATAAATACAGTTTGTAAATATTGTATTTTTGCAACTAATAACACAAAGCTTAATAATGATTTTACCAATAGTAGCATACGGAGACCCCGTTTTAAAAAAGAAAGCAGAAGATATTACTAAAGATTACCTTAAACTTGATGAACTTTTAGTTAATATGTTTGAAACCATGTATAATGCTTTAGGTGTGGGTTTGGCAGCACCTCAAATTGGCTTACCAATACGGTTGTTTTTAGTAGATACAACACCTTTTTCTGAAGATGAAGATTTGTCAGAAGAAGAACAAAGCAACTTAAAAGATTTTAAGCGTGTTTTTATAAATGCTAAAATAACCAAAGAAGAAGGCGATGAATGGGCTTTTAATGAAGGTTGTTTGAGTATTCCTGATGTTAGAGAAGATGTGTTTAGACAACCAAAGATTACCATTGAATATCTTGATGAAAATTTTAAGCCTCATACAGAAATTTTTGATGGTTTAAGAGCAAGAGTCATTCAGCATGAGTACGATCATATTGAGGGGGTTTTGTTTACAGACAAACTTTCAACTTTAAAAAAGCGTTTAATAAAAGGACGACTGAGTAATATTTCAAAAGGGAAAATAAATGTAGATTATAGAATGCGTTTTCCTGCTCAAAAAAAGAGAAGATAATATTTGCAAGACATCAATAAACAGATGATATTTGCGACTTTCAATAAAAAATAATTTATGAGTTTAGATAAAATATTAGCAATAGGCGGAAAACCTGGATTATACAAATTAGTAACTCAAACACGAGGTGGTTTTGTCGCTGAATCTTTAATAGATAAAAAACGGATATCTATAAGTGTTAGACAAAACGTGAGTGTTTTAAGCGAGATTGCTATTTATACGTTAACAGAAGAAGTGCCGCTAAAAGAAGTTCTTAAAACTATTAAGGAAAAGGAAAACGGACAACAAACATCTGTTAAGCCTAAAGATAGTAAAGATAAGCTAGAAGAATATTTCTTTGATGTTTTACCAGATTATGATGAAGACAGAGTTTATGTAAGCGATATTAAGAAAGTTTTACAATGGTATAATTTATTACAACAGCATAATTTATTAGATGGTATTCAAGGAGAAAAAGAAACTGTTTCTGACGAAGAAGAATAAATAATAAAATAAATAAAGTATAACAAAAAAACCTCGCATTAGCGAGGTTTTTTGTTATTAACATTGTATTGTTTACACTTTTGAAGCTGTATCGTCAGTGTCTAAATAATTAGGAATTCCATCTCCATCTGTGTCATCATTTGTTGGATCTCCATCATTATTAATATCTTCATTTATTGTAAGCACGCCATCACCATCATCATCAGTATCTATATAATTATATCTAGGATAAACATACCCACTTGAATCACTATAGGTATCACCATCGGTATTATCACTTAACACTCCATTTCCATCTACATCTTCTAAATAAGAAGGTACACCATCTTGATCATGATCATTTTGAGACATTTGTAATAATTCAAACTTAAAAATTAAAGGAGAATATGCCAAAAAACCAGATG
>TARA_R110002050_G_scaffold177889_1_pt1 | contig 94887 bp, 59 predicted proteins | sample TARA_R110002050 | Tara Oceans TARA_R110002050 (sample SAMEA4396988) | marine metagenome | biome: Polar Biome; feature: [DCM] deep chlorophyll maximum layer (ENVO:01000326); material: water (ENVO:00002006), including particulate matter (ENVO:01000060) such as... | depth 25 m
ATCAAGCTCAATCTCCACAAGGACTTTCAACTTTTAAACATTGAACATAAACCAATTAATCACCCCTACCCCCATACTCCGGTACATCCGATAGGGTTTCCATAAAGGCAATAATATCCTCCATTTCCTGCTGGGTCAAATTCAAGGGTGTTTCGGGCAAGGTTTGATTTTCCACCTTCAAGCCCATTCCTGCGCCTCCTCCTAGGTTGTAGAAGGCCAACACATCATCCAAAGTAGCAAATAATCCGTTGTGCATATAAGGTGCTGTAAACGCTACATTTCTGACCGTTACCGTTTTGAACGAATTTTTCAAAAAGGGACGATTATCCAGTTTTAGACCATTACCCATGCGTCCCAAATCCGTATCCAACTTAGGGACTATGGAATCAAATCCCTGGGTAATACCCAAGACCTCCGATTCCGATTCCAGATAAAAAGGAGGAACGGTACCATTAAAGACCGGTGCAAAATGACAACTTCCGCAGGCCGCCTTCCCCATAAACAGGTTAAATCCCCTTTTGGCATTCTCGGGATACTCCTTGGTTTCGTTCCGCACATATTTATCGAAGGGACTATTAAAGGATTTTAAAGAGTTTACATAGGCCGCAATGGCATTGCTAATGGAACGCTGATTGATATCCTCCTTGGCTATCCCTCCATAAGCCTCTTTAAATAGCTCATTATAAACGTTATTTTTATTGAGCTTATTGATAATCGCATCAAAATTGGTATTGAACTCCAAATCGTTATCGATAACGTGTATCACCTGTTTTTCTAAATCCAAGGCGCGCATGTCCCAAAAATATCTTGTGGAATAGCCCGCATCTATCAAGGTTGGGGCATTTCGTGCCGTAAAAACCCCTTTTTGATTGGATACACTTTTGGGCAAGCCATCTGAAAATCCTTTGTTGGGGTTATGGCAGCTTATACAGGCCATGACATTATCCTTGGAAAGCTGGGGATCCCGGAACAACAATTTCCCCAAGGCTATGGTCTTGGGGTTGTCCAAAGGCAGGTATACCAGTTCCGAATAAAAATCGGTGTTGAGAAAATCAATGTCGAATATATTCTTGGCCTTGTAGTTTTGGGCATGCTTTTTATACGGCTCCAGCACAATCTTGTTTACATTCTGAAATTCCAACAAGGCCGCATATAAGGGGTTGACCACCTCCTTTAAAAAGGCCAGCCTATCAAACTCATTAAAAGTGGTATGGGCATTTAATTTCTTCCTCCCCTTGGCAAAGTGTTCTTTGATGGCTTCAAATTGGGCCCTGGCTTCTGGGGCCATCCCGGATTCAAAATACAGAAATGTAGTTTCCATACTTTTCCACCCCGTAACACTTTCCTTCAACCCATTTACAGACCCTGGAGTATCATATCCCGTTAGTCCCAGCGTAAAGATCCTAACGATGCCGGACCGGATACACTCAATAATCTGGCTCGACTTTAAATGAACCGGTAAATGTATTTTCGCTATAAAATCTACCCGCTCCTTGAGTCCGTTGGCCAATACTTGTAGGTGCTGTAAATTTTCATTGGAAGCTTCCCCATAAACGGCCTCATCCAATGCCTGCAAACCGCCAGGGGGAATCACTTTTTCGGCTTCAAAATACTCACTTACCTTGGGCAATGGTGCGCCATTGATATAAGTGGTATTGTAGGAGGTTTGGTAATAATCAAAAATAAATTCGATCTCCTTATAGCCCAATCTGGTCTTATCCACCTGTCTTTTCAACACCTCCCATTCGTTTATGGAGGTTGTCCTATTGACAAGGGCTGCCAATGAATCCACTTCCCTTTGAAACTTGTAAAAATTGGCCGTGTATAAGGCTGCTACTTTTTCCGGAAGCGTATCCTTCTGGTCTGGAATTGCCATTTGCGTCCCGGACAACATCAATAGACAAATTAAAAAAACTCCCAATAAAATGCTTGTCTTCTTCATTTTCAACAACCGCTTTTTACCATTCTATGGACTTTTTAACACTGCTAACCTTCTCTTTCCTCTATGGGGCCAGCCCTTACTTGGGATATTATTGTAGGCCATTCCCACAGCCCGCTTTTGGCCAAATTATTCTATTCTATGGTAATGGACTCGGTATACGCTTTTTGTTTTGTAATGACTTCAATAACATACAGGCCTTTTGGCAACTTGCCTACATTGATGGTTTTCCTTCTACTTTTCTTCACCAATTTCCCTATGTTGTTATAGAATTTGACTTTCTTTAGTTTATCGTTTTTATCCACATCAAGCCTTACCAAATCCTTGTCGGCATCATACAATAGTCCAGCACTTTTTTGTCCGGATGCATTTCTATCCGCATTCAGTACCCTAGCTGATTTGTTGATAGTGAAATAGTCGTCTATGCCATCATTATCCCTTATAAACTTTACGGTCAGGTTCTGCCCTCCCCTACCGTCATCTTCCACTTCCATAACACAGGAGCCCAATTGGTTCAGGGACACGGACATGGCCTGGTGATTTAGGTCGCCCCCGGATATTTTACCGGCAGAGCCCGTGGTTATATAAACGGCACCCTCGGCAGCCGTATTGGCTTTTTGGTAGGCACCATTGCTATCCACTTTCCCGTCCCCATAGCCATTGGATCCAACGGTATGGCCACCCTTTGAAATATCATCCGGGTTAAAAGTGTTGGCAAAGCCATAATGTCCGTTCAAGAAATACGAGCGTTCGTAAGAATGGCTATGCCCGTTTAGGATAAGGTCCACTCCGTTGGCCTCCATCATGGGCATAAAGTTTTGTCGCATTTCAATAAGTCGGTCTTCGGTATCGGAGTCATGGGACCCTTTGGTATATACTGGATGATGAAACAGGGTCACGATCCAATCCTGTTTGGTGTTTTGAATATCGGCCTTGGTCCAGTTGTACATGGCACCCCCAACTTCGCGACTGGTATGATGGGAATCCAAGATTATAAAGTGGATATTGGCGTAATCAAAGGAATAATAGGCCTCTGTCCCAGAGGCAATCCCTCCGGCCTGTGCAGCGGTAGGGAAGGTAAATATATCATAATAGGGACCGGATTGTGTAGCCGAATCGGCCGACTTCCCATCATGGTTTCCCAAGCAGGACCATGCCACGGATTTTTTAAGCATATCGTCATAAATGTCGAACAAAGCGTTCTGATACTGCTCATCCGTGCCACTGCCATAGGCGTTATCCCCTAAGAACAACATCATATCGGTCTTACCCGAATTCTTGGGTGCTGCGTCCACATAATCGTAATAGGCATCCCGTACGTTTCGCTGATTGTTATTGGCCGTACCGGCATCACCCAAAATCCATGCCCTTACAAACTGTTTGGTACCTGCTTTAGGGGCTGTTATAATGTACATCTCGCCGGAAACACTTTCGGAAAGTACACCAGCTTTATTGCCGATATTGAAATAATATTTGGTGTTGGGGCTTAAACCCGAAAGAGCGACTTCGTGCTCGGTGGTTACATTATTGCTGCTAGCCTTCTTCGATAACGATTTTAATGATTTTCCGTAATGCACCACGGATTCAGTAGCGATATCCGTTCTCCATTTTACCACTACGGACGTTGGGGTACCACTTTGTAAGTAAGGCCCCCTTACAACAGTTACCGAAGTGGAATGCTGTGGATGGCTTACAGGCATGGTTACCGCAACATCACTTACATTGGGAAGATCTACATGCGAGGTTTGGGAAAATGAATACACTGAACTTAGTGCAACTAGTAAAAAGGTACTTTTTTTAATCATGATTTTTGGTTGTTAAGGGAGCTTTCCAGGCTTTTTATTTGTTCTTTTAATTCTATTACGGGACCCATATTTTTAAACTTGGTATCCAATTGCTCAACGGCAACCGTAGCCAGTTTTAAGGAGATGAAGGCCTCATGGGGTTTATGTATTTCCGCCAAATACTTTGCTTTTTTAAAATACCAGAATTCATTTCTGCTGTATTCAAGGATAAAGTAATTGTACTGTTCCAAGGCCTTTTCTGTTAGACCGGCATCTTTTAAGTAGTCCAATTTTTTAAGTTGGAGCGATATGGTATGCGGGCCAAGTTGGTCCAGGCCATATTCGATGGCCTTCAAGGCAGCCTTATAGTTTTTGTTGTTTTCGGCAAGAATGATGTTGCAGTATTCCAATACATCCTCGGGCCGAATGTCCTTCATGTTAAGGATAACAGTACGGTAGCCCTCCAAGGATTTTTTGTACGATTTAAGATTGAAGTGTATTTGAGCCTGCAATTTTTTTGCACTTAGGTCCATGCTATCCAATTCCAAATAGGAATTTATACTTTGCAGGGCCTCCTGGTAGGCTTTGGTTAAAAAGTGCACCTCCGCAATTTGGTAATATAGGGCTTTGTTGGAATTTCCCATGGATTGGGACTTAAGGTAATCTTCCAGGGCATTATCGTACTCCATGTGCTGTTGATACAGCAACCCTCTTTCATAGTACAGTTCAGAATTGTCCGGATCTTCGGATATAGCAATGGTTTTTTCCGCTATCCGCATACTTAGATCCCCATGGGCCAACAGTGGCATGGACAGCGATAACATCAGGATTATAAGTAGCGTTCTTTTCTTCATTAAAGGTAGATACCCCTTGTTTTTAAAAATCATTCAATTGGTCAATATAACAACCTTTTTCCAAAACCGCCATCATAAGGCATAATTTATAAGAAGGTTGCCGTTATGGGCGGACAATTTTAAGGATTGTACTCCCCATTTGGTTTTATTTCTCAATTTATGATAGAATATTATCAATTTTTAAGGACGATAATACTCCCTTATCAAACGTATTGAAACAATATTAAATGTGTTTTTCTGAGTAGTTAATTTTTTGTTAAAACAGAAAAAGGAGAACGAACCAATCTCCATTAATATCCCTCCCCAAAAACAAAAAAATTATCAATATTGAATCTTATAAACCGGAAATATTTGCTGGGACAATATGGCACATGTGGTACCCCAACCTTATTAAAACTAATTTCAATCTCAACATACCCTTATCCGTGAATTAAACAAAACCTTAATATTCCTTTGCGGATCTAATTATCAAATTTATAGGGAAATCAATATAGCATTTAAGAATAATTTGAATTTTTGAAATGGTAGAATAGTTTGGCTAAAAATATCAAGAAAGAGCAGGGGATTAACAATGAGACACTTACTTGGATATAAGCGTTATAAGTAACGGGCGCCATACAACAATAGGCCAAACGCAATAAGGTTGTATCCTTGGCAACGCTACATTATTTTAACCGTGGATTGTTTCTTCCTTTCCATAATTTTTTATCACTTCAGCTTCAAATTCAACAAGCTCTTGCCAGCGTTGGTCTACATCTATATTTTGGCCGTATTTGCGGGCAAAACCAATAAAAGTGGTGTAATGGCCTGCTTCGCTGATCATTAAATCGTGGTAAAATTTTGAAAGCTCAGGGTCCTTTATTTCATTTGACAGCAACTTAAATCGTTCACAGCTTCTCGCTTCGATCATAGCAGAAAATAAGAGCCTATCTACCATCGCTTTAAGTCTACTTCCCCCTACATTCATAAACTTATAAAGCTCGTTAACATAGCTGTCCTTGCGCTCTCTGCCCAAGGTGTAACCGCGCTTCTTAATGAGATCATGCACCATCTGAAAATGTTCCAGTTCTTCCTGGGCCAAAAGGAGCAAATCGGTGACCAAATCCGGGTATTCTGAATTAAGTGTAATAATAGTGATCGCATTGGTCGCCGCCTTTTGTTCGCACCACGCATGATCTGTTAGTATTTCTTCTATGTTTTTTTCAACAATATTAACCCAACGCGGGTCTGTTGCCAATTTTAAATGGAGCATGGGCCAATGTTTTTGTAAAAGTAGCAATAAGCTGTTTAAGAAATCATATAAACTTACCCCTGCCCAAAATGTACCTTTATGTACAGCGTATCTGCGTTAGGCAATTTTTATACTCCTCTTAGAAAGTTTACTTAAGGGATGCTTAAAAACTCCAACATTTTTTTATTTACCGTTTCTGCCTGATCCATAGATAAAAAATGTCCTGCATTATGTACAACCTCCCCCTTTCCTTTTGGCAACATATTGGCAATTTCTACCGTTCTTTTTTCATTGATCATATCGTCATCCCCAATTAACACTAAAACAGGCATTTGTAAGGATGTTAGTTCGTCATTGGAAAAAGGTTTCATACTGGTTACAAATTTGTTTTCGGACTCCAATTCCGTACCCAGTTTGTATTGCTTCAGGTAGGCCTCTTTGATATTGGCCACATTGGCCGACATGCTTTTTAGGCTTTGCTCCATTTGTTTTTCCTTGGAAGAAAATATCCTGACAATATTTTTTAATAAATCCGTACTTGGCTTGATCCATGTAAAGGTTTGGGCCGGACTTAACAATACTAGGCTTTTTATCCTTTTCTGATCGTTTAACGCTAGGTTCACCGCCAACCAACCTCCCCGGGAAGCACCAATGAGATGAAAGCTGTCCAACTCCAGGGCAAATAAAACTTCCTTATACCAGTCGGTCACTTTTTCCACACTTTCAATATCTTTATACAAATACGATTTTCCTGCTTCCAAAATAAAGTCGATCGCAAACACCCTATGGTTTTTGGTCAAGGATTCTATATTTGGATACCACATGGTAGAGCTGGCGTTCATTCCGTGAAGCAACACCGCCGGATCTGCATTTTTAGGGCCACTTACTATAACATGGGCTATTCCGTTGGTGGTAGGAATATATAATTCCTCAAAAGGGACCTTCCACAATTTTAAGGTTTCGTCATAAGCTTCAAAATAGGCTGCATTTGCAGCAGATGGCTTTGTAATATATTCCGGTGGATTTTTATACTTATCGTATTGGTCGGTACAACCAACACCAAAAACAAAAACAGTAAGCAAAAGCAATAGTCTCATAGAATGCAATATACATTGGATAAATCCCAAAAGCGGTTTGTGAATAGGATAAAGATAGAATAAACTAAGCTGGCGTTCGTGTTTTGTTCATTTTTTGCATCGCCCAAATGCGTAGCATTCATGAATACCATTAAAAATCAATAGACCAGCCGATAATAAAAAAAGAACCTAAGTACCCAAACAAAACTACTACACTTAAATGTGCCGTCAATTACGAATATTGATTAAAATAAAAATGGCTACCAAAAAGTATTGGCAGCCATTGTAAATGGTATATTAAAGGGTGGGGTTCCTAGAAAAGAATGGGAATGTTCCCTTGCTTACATTCTTCAATCATTTCTTCGGGCCAGATACTGGTCTGAATCTCACCAATATGCGCTTTTTTCAGGAAGAACATACATAGACGGGATTGGCCTATACCTCCTCCTATGGATAATGGCAGTTCATCATTTAAAAGCATCTTATGCCACATTAATTCTTTTCTGTCTTCCGCACTTTCAATTAGCAATTGTCTATTGAGTGCTTCCTTATCAACGCGGATTCCCATAGATGAAAGCTCCAAGGCATCTTCAAGCATAGGGTTCCACAGAAGGATATCGCCATTTAACCCCTTTAAACCGTTTTCGGTTTCGGTACTCCAGTCGTCATAATCCGGAGCTCTTCCATCATGCTTTTTCCCTTCTGGGAGTAGTCCTCCAATTCCCATAACAAACACGGCACCATACTTTTTAGCAGCTTCCAATTCCCTTTCCTTGCAGCTAAGCTTAGGATACTGTTCTGCCAATTCCTCTGTATGGATGAAGGTAATTTCTTCCGGAAGTACAGGTTTTAAATGGGGATAGCGCTCGTATACAACATATTCTACCCTTCTAAAAATGCTATATATTTTTCTTACAATATATTTTAGGAAGTCAATGGATCTTTCTTCTTTAGAAATCACCCTTTCCCAATCCCACTGATCTACATAAATGGAATGTATATTTGAAAAAACTTCATCCGGACGCAATGCATTCATATCTGTATATACACCGTAGCCCGACTCAATTCCTAATTGGGCCAAAGCAAGTCTTTTCCATTTGGCAAGCGAATGAACAATTTCAGCTTCGGCATCATCCATACTTTTTATGGGAAAGGTAACTGGACGTTCTACGCCACTAAGGTCATCATTAATTCCAGATCCTTTTTTTACGAACAAAGGAGCCGTGATTCTTCTCAATCTCAATTCGGATGATAGACTAAGTTCAAAAAAGTCTTTGATCAACTTAATTGCTTGTTCTGTCTCTTGCATATTTAATTGCGGATGATATCCTTTCGGGATTTGTAATTTATAATCCATTCTATGTTACCTTTTATAAGATCATTAGCGACCTGCCTGATTATTATTGAAAATTAAAACGCAAAAGTGCAATAAATAGAAAGAATATCAAAACAGTGTTAAGTGTTAAATAAGGAAGTTGTAAGGACTTGCCCCCTACACCACAGTAATCACCATTCAAGGCCTTTACAAAAGAGAAGCGATCATAGTCTGGTAAGAAAATTGGTTCCTTGTCCATCCTGAAAATTTAAGGTGCTAAGAAACTTATGATTCATTTTGGAACCCAATTTTCCACTTGATCCATGGTACGTCCAAAGTCGGGAGACATCGCACAGCTAGTTCAAAGTCAGGAGACTTTGCACAGCTGGTTTTTTTAATCTTTAAAAACATATGCCCTAATTCCGCTCAAACACAATTATATTTTTCCTGCTGTTATAATAAATCAATAGGTTTGAGTTTTTAATTTCAAATTTTTGGGCCGATCCAATACTAAATAATTTTGTCCATTCAGGTTCATTAATATAGGTAGTCATAATTGGTCCAATGGATATATCTCCATTCTTTTGAATTGTGTATTCCCCATTGTAGGCATTGGAAACCGAAATTCCAGAAACAGTTCCTTTTCCATTGTTATCGGGTGCCGTAAAGTTTGTTGTAATGTCTCCATTATTGATATCAGGCCAGGTATTGTCCTCCGATTTAGTAATTTTTTTATTCCCGTCCAAAAAGTAGATAACTTTCCAACTACCCGCCAAATCATATGAGATATCATCGTTTTCCTTTGAGCAACTATTGCATAAAAATAGTGTCACTACTAAAAATGCCAAATTTTTGATTGTAGAATAGGTTCTCATAGACCATTTATTTAAAAATATAGACGTTAAATACCCCGTATGGTTGCGTAGAATAGGTATTTTACTTACTACCAACACCTATATACAACAACAAGTTCTGTATTTTTTACAAGTCCAATTTAGTAAATCCATTATGTTGATCTGCCATGCCGGTTGGTTTGCACTCCACCCCTATTAAGTATAGAATTGGACATCCCCGGAAAGTTTGAACTGACCCTGATATAGAAATGGGGTCCATGCCAAGGAATTGTTCCTATTTGACTCCCAGTACTATCATTTTCCTATAAAATACCAAACGAACTTTTAACAGTAACTTTGCCTAAAACCAAAGTAAATGGGCCAACAACTAAAAAGGAACAAAAGTTTCCCCTTGCCCCTTTTCCAACAAAACTAACTAACTCAATGCTTCTATTCTTTTGGTTCGTTTCCTTCATTGCTACAAATTATGGCCATGTGGAGGAGCTAATGTATTTAAGGTGGATACAGGCAGTTCAAGGTCTTCACTTAATCGATCATTTTTTCAATTAAGATTCCAATATGCCTTTTTTACGGTTGCACTGTGCACTACATAATTATGGTAGTGGGCGCGGTCATACCCTTCCAAAATAGACTTGACATGTCTAATTATACCACTAAACTCTTGGATTTTCCAATCCCTAAAAGCCCAATGCCCCGAAAAATGTATTATAATAACTGTAAAATATCCCTGAAGAAAACCTTAAGGAATACTACAATTATCATTACTGCTCAATACTGGCACCTAGTAGAAATATTCTTAAGTTCTTGAACACTTTCGGCCACAACCTCTAATTCCCTAAATGCATAACTGGGATGTAGGGTATCTACCTCAACTGCAAAAAAGCCTTTATAATTTACGTCCACCAGCAACTGCGCGATCCGTTGGTTATCAATAAGCCCATGTCCCGTGGGGACACAGGAGAAAAAATACCAATCATTGACCGAAACTCCTTTAACGGGAAGCATGTCCTTTATATGGGTAGCAAGAACATAAGGCGCGAGTTTCTCCATGGCCTTTACTGGGTCATCTAGAACTCTAAGGAAATTTCCAGAGTCAAAGTTAACTCCAAAAAAGGGCGAATCCACTTCTTTTAATAACCATAAAATTTCATCCGAATTGTAATCAATATGATTTTCTATTGCAAGTTTAACCCCGTAAAGTTCTGCAACTTGAACAGCCTCTTTAAACATTTTGGCCAGCCGCTGCAATTGTGGTTCATGTGGCTCAAATCTATACATAAGGCTACTTCCAACTACACGCATTACATCGGCACCAATAGTTTTTGCGTATTCGATATGTTTCAGCATTGAGTCAAATTCCTTCCTGTTATTGCCTCCTTCCAAGCCATCTGGATGTCCCCATGCATATACCCGGTCCAATCCGAAATTATCCAATTTATCCTTAAGCCCGGTTAGATATTTATAATCAAATTTGTCGAAAAAACAAGATTCAAGAGATACTCCATCCACGGCAAGGGAATTTGCGTAGTTAAGAAAGTCATCCATTGTAAACAATTTTTCCTGTTTGTATTGATGGGGATATACTTCCCCAAACAAACGATGAAAACAGTAGCTGTCCAATCCAACCTTTAAACGATTTTGTTCTGCCATTATATAATTATAAGTTTTATTGCCCTTTTAAATGGGTATTATTTTAATCACGATTTTTTTAGTTTTAAACGATTTTCTTTAATGATTTTACTCTCCTCTTATTATAATAGAGCAGACCAAAACCGAATAATAGGATTAATGGAAATACGGCAACAAAACTAATTGTGGCCTGACCTGCTGCAAGTTGGGCTTCTTGGTAAATTGACCATTCCAATGTTCCCTCTACTGCCTTACTTACCGTTTCCAGGGAATATTCTTTAGGTAACCTATCCATTATCTGTTTATCCAAAATACTACCTAACAAGGGTTGCGCAAAATTAGAAGCCAACATACCCCATCCACCAATAACTGCCAACCCAAGAGCTCCCGATTTAGGAATATTTTCATTTACAAATCCCAACATAGTTGGCCAAAAATAAGTTATGCCCAACGCAAAAATAGTGGCCGATGCAAAAACGGTGATGGTCGTTGAAGACTGTCCCAGCATAACCAGACCGATTAAGGAAAAAAACGATGCCAACAATAATAATTCGATGGAGGAAATTACTTGTAATACCCTTCCTGCCAAAGCCCTTCCAATTGCCATTATCGTACCGATCCAGGCCAGGACCAAAATTGGTGAAGCTACACTTTGCAACAACTGTTCAATCCATTGATTGGGCCCCCACTCTGTCATTGAGGTAAAAGTCATCAATATTAATATGATAATGAACAAAGGGTTCAAACAGGCCTTAACCATTTCCTTTGCTGATATACCCTCGGCAACTCGCTCGGTCAAAGGAAATTTAAGTCGAAAGAATAGATAACCATACATGACCAACGGAATTAAAATAACGGCCATTTTAACTTGCCATGTTTTGATTCCAAAGGGCATCATCAATTCGTCCATATAAAAAGTGATCAAGCCTCCTATTACCAAGCCTACAGGAAACCACAGATGAACTTTATTGATTACCTTTATCTTTTGGTCGGGGTACATTGCCGCCACTAGAGGGTTAACATACCCTTCTACCATTCCATTGGCAATTCCTATCAATAAAGTACCTAGGAAAAGTGACCAAAACCCGCTAGCGAAAATGGTCAATGCAATACCTGCCAAATGACTCCAAAAGCCCATATAGGCCAAGCGCTTCATCCCCAATATATCACAGAGAGTTCCTGCAAAAACCATGGCCAAAGTAAATCCCCAAAAAGCAGTTCCTATCGCCCAACCTATCTCCGCACCGGTCAAGTTAAATTCACTGCTGAATTCATCCAAGAGTCCTGCGCGAATGGATGCTGTCATTGAAGTTACTGTCATTGCCACACAACTGGCCCTAAAAAGAGCCGATGATTGATATGAAGTATTGCTCACCATAGTTTAATTATATCTTATGTGTTATCCTTGAACACCCTATTACCAATTTTATTCCCTAGATTGTTCGCCAATTTATTTCAAGCCTTGATTACGATTTTGCATTTGGAAAATTATATGACTTGGTCCACGTATTCTCAATGTTGGGGTACTTTTCCATACACTTTAAATACGATTCCATCATAACTTTCATAGTTGGGCTTAAGGTTTCCAAATATTCCTTGGTCAACAAATCATTCTTTAATAAATAAAAGTGCCAGGTTGGAGGATAAGTTGAACTGTGGTAGCCCATATGTAACGTCCTTCTAGGGACCTTCATTGTTTCTGTGTAACCTCGATGTATGAGATTATTATTGTAAAGAACAGCCTGACCTGCTTTCAAAGTAACAGGCATTGCCCCTGGCATTATTGCTCCGATAGGAGCATAATGTTTGGAACCGGCAAACGCCTTATCCTCTTCCGGTGTATTGGGACGATTATGGCTCCCTGGCACTATCCATAACGAACTTTCTTCAACCAAAGGCAGATTTATCTGAACACTGTTATGAAAACGCTCTGGAGAAAACAACCAATCTTTTATTTCTTCCTGGGGAATTTGAATAACATCACGGTGCCAACCAAGCGAATAGGAAGTTCCTACGTTTGCCGCTAAAATAGAGGCGTTGTTAATGATCAAATCGGACCCTATCAATTCTTCAACAGCCTTGATAATTATTGGATGATGGAAAGCATGATGAATGGGCTCGGTACCTCTTTTTGTAATTAAATGAAAGTAATATTGCCTTGCCTCCTTTCCGAATTCGGAAATATCATCTCCTAAATGTTGAAAGGAAGAGCTTTTATTGGATATGGACGTTGCCTTCTTGTCGGGACTTAATAATTCATCCATTATTCCCCTAAAATGTTTAATTTCCTCGGAGGAAAGAACATCTATAATTATGTAGCCTTCCTTTAGAAATTGTTCTTTTAAATTTTTGTTCATTTTTTTTATTTTATAGTTATTGTTCTTTTTTCCATTGAGGAATCCATACCAGCTTCCAAAACCTTTATAACCTCAAGACCATCGGCAAAATTTGGATGAATTGGATCGCCACTTGAAATCGCATTTATAAAGTCTGCAACGGCATGAATAAACGTATGCTCATATCCTATAATATGACCGGGCGGCCACCATTTACTGATGTATGGATGATTTTCCTCGGTAACGATAATATCCCTATAGCCTTGTATGGAAGATTCATCCAAACTTGAATAAAACCTAAGTTCATTAAGCTTTTCTAAATTGAACGTTATACTGCCTTTACTTCCAAAAATTTCAAATGTCAATTTGTTTTTACATCCATTTGCGAATCGTGTGGCCTCGAAGGAACCAACAGCGCCATTGGTGAAATTCACAAGCATAAGTGCTGCATCCTCAACCGTAACTTCGCCCAAGCCTGCATCACTTGCAAGAGCCTTAAGGTTGCCTACTGTGTTTTCTTGGGCAAGCGGGCGATGTGAAATGAAATTTGACATCAGGGCGGTAACATCCAATATTGAACCCACTAAATAATGCGCCAAATCAACACAATGTGAATTGAGGTCCCACTGTGGACCTGCTTGGGCCTTGTCCTTTTTTAATTGCCATGTCAAGGGAAATTCAGGATTCATTACCCAATCCTGCTGGTAAGCCGATCGCCAATGGTAAATTTTACCGATCAAACCTTCATCAATCATTTTTTTGGCCAATGCAATTGCAGGTACCCTACGATAATTGTGGTTCAAATAGTGTAAAACTTTATTTTCCTCACATGCGCTCAACATGCTCTGCGCTTCAGTACTATTCATCGCTATAGGCTTTTCACAAAATATATGCTTGCCGGCCTTTGCTGCTTCCAAGGCAATTTCACAGTGTAGGTGTTGAGGAAGAGCAATATCTATAATGTCTATGTCATCCCTGGCGATTAAATTTCGCCAATCCAGTTCTATTTCCTCCCAACCCCAACGATCGGCAAATTCGGTTAGATTCTTTTCATTTCTTCCACAAGCCACTTTCAATACAGGTTCATAGGGCATATCAAAAAAACTAGAAACCTTTTTCCACGCATTGCTATGTGCACGGCCCATGAACTTATAACCAATTATTCCTATATTAATTTTTTTTAATGCTGTACTCATTTATTATTATTTATTTCGTTATTGGGACGAATCTATGCCCTTCAAAAATTCTCAATTAAATAAAGGCTTAGAAGATTTCAACCATGCTATCTTATTCTTAGAAGCATAATCAAACCTTGATTATCCATATTTCATTAACTCTCGACTAGACTTTAAATCAAAAAATACCATTCAAGAACAGTCAACGTTTACTACATTAGGTAAAAAAATCGGACCTTTCAGAATAGTCAACGTTGACTATTTACTGCCAAAAAAAAACAGATATTGCCTGTCTCTCTCTTAATCAAATGCAATATAGAGAGTTATGTATGTAATACCAAAAGTTTTAATCATTTTTTTTTGAAAAAATATTATACTAATTTAGAACAATGAAACACAAATCAATTGGCATAAAGGATATAGCCAAACATGCCGGTGTATCCACAGGTCCTGTAGATAAAGTTCTAAATAACCGAGGAGGAGTTTCCAAAGCCACAAGACAACGTATACTTCAGGCTATTAAAGAACTTGAATACACCCCCAACATTCTTGCCAGTAGGTTAAAGTCGGCCAAAGAATACACTATAGCTGTGCTCCTACCTGAAGCTACTGATGAAGTCCCATATTGGGAAGAACATCATCGCGGCCTTCAAGACGTTGTTTCCGATATTGCCGTTTTTGGTTTGGCTATAGAAATTTTTAGCTTTAATCAGAATGATAATATTTCCTTTTCAAAACAAATTTCCATCATACTTTCAAAATCTTACGACGGTGTTTTTATGGTTCCGGTTTTTGAAGATCATACAAAAGAGTTTGTTTCCAAATTAAAGGAAAGGAAAATACCCGTTATCTTTTTCGACACTCAAATACCCTCATTAGAGGTTCCGTTCATAGGACAGCATACAGAAGATAGTGGATATTTGGCGGCCGAAATTTTATATAAATGCCTACCCTCATTATCCGATATCCTAATTGTTACCCTTACGAAAAAAGATGATAATCATATGCATTTTAAGAGTAGGGAAAACGGTTTCAGGAAATTCTTTAAAAACAAGGAACGGAGCATATTAAATTATAAGAACAACTCCGATGATGAAGAAACTATTAAATCTGATCTAAAGAAAATACTGCTGAAATCACCCGAAATCAAGGGAATCTTTGTTACCAATGGCATACATAGGATAGCTTCCATTTTACCTCCTTCCAATGAGTATACGGTTATCGGCTATGATTTGATCCAACAGAACATAGAACATCTGAATAATGGTATTATCGACTTTTTAATATCACAGAGACCCTATAGTCAAGCAAATTCCGGCATCAGGCTTTTTTATGATATCCTTATTAAAAAAGAAACCGTCAATAGTAAAATTTACCTCCCCATGGATATTGTAATGAAATCCAATTTGAAATATTACTGTCCCTCAACATAGTTGGAATATATAAATTTTGGACTACCTATTTTAGGACGTTGACCAATATTGTTTCCATTGATTTACCAGTGTTCCTTTATATTGGAATTTTAACATTTCCACTGCTTAATGGTCTTGGCCTTTTTTCGCCCTTCCTCTAAAATTCATAACAGCATGTAGATAATCCAAAATTGATAAGTTCTATTTACACAATTCAATATTAGGAATTCTCAACCTTACCTCCCTTAAATTGAAGGCGAACCGAAAAAGTTTCAAAGCTGTTACTTCTTCATCAAATATTCTATAGCCTGATACAATAATCTGCGGTAATTATCATCTGCAAAAATTGATGCGCCATGACCAGGTTGCAAAAAGACTATTTTTGAATTGGCATACTTGTGTTCCCATCCAATGGTATATGTACTGTTCGGGTGCGTTGTCCCCAGTATGGGAACTACACCCGGCAACACTTCCGTATTGCCATAAACCTCATCATTCACTTTGAAATCACTTAAACCCTTGGTAATTGGATGGTCTTTTTGTAGAATTTTAATATCTACATCCGTATCATGTAAATAATTGGAATATGGATGATTCGGCTTTTCCTGCAATAGCCTTTCTTCATAATATTTACCACCCAGGATTTTTCTGTATTCAGGCCAGTTTTGATGAGATACCAGTGCATGGTGCAAAAACAATATGGGCTTGCCTTTTTCAAGAAGTTTTAAAAATGCTATTTTCTCCTCTTCCTGGATGGGTTCGTACATATCATAAAAAACCAGAATATCATAATCATTAATAGTTTCCTCCCCAAACATTTTTTGGGCTTCCGGTTGCACAGATTCCACCCATTCAATATTTTTCATACTATTGAACATTTCAAAAAAAGCAGGCCTGTCAAAACCATGTCCTCCAGTAACAATCAATATTCGAATATTTCCCTCTCCACGCCCATTAATACTTTTATTGGTTATGTCCGCACTAGATTTGGAAACTTTACAGCTAGCCACTATCAATAAAACATAGAATATTAGGGGAGTCAATTTTTTCATATTACATTAAATTTTATAGAACGACCCAACAAAAGTCATCGTTCACTAATTTATAGTTACGAAGATAGAACTATTTTTTTAATTTAAGTAAAAGTGAAATTAAGATAAGCCAGGAATTGGTGGAGCTAGAAATTATCTATGATATTCAGTATATACATAACCCAATATTAAACAATCCTTTCCTAAACATGCCAAATATGGAAATTACATTGAAGTTATGGTTTATGAACACCCCATTTACAAATAGATGAGTGATTATCACTATATAACGATTAAGAAATACTTCATAGTTTAATCGGACCTAGTGCCATCAATAACATTTAATCTGTTCATAAAAACACAACATTACCCATGTACATTATCGCTTTGTAATACTATAGTGAACACCCTACCCCTACTTTAACTTTTAACATATCAAATGTCATTTTACGTATGAAAGTAATAATCACTAAAAAATCAATTGATTTTACTTGAAAATAGTGTACGTTGACTATATTTGTGATCATTGGACTCACCTTAATCTCCCTATCGACTGGACTGGGTGCAATTAAAGATTTCCATGCATAACATATTAAACCATTTTAAATGAACAAGACCCGCAAAGAAAATGTAAGCGTTGTTAATTTATTCCTACCAGTACTTTTTTTACTGTTTCTAATAATTTACGGTCTTATTTTACTACCCAGGGTTTATCATAAACCAGCCTTTCCCTTGGAAATTATATTCCTATTGGCCACCATTTTTTCTTCCTCCCAGCTACTAATTCTAAAGTTTAAATGGAAAACAATACAAAAGGCAATAATTGCCAAGCTCGCAAAAGGATTTCCTGCTATTTTAATACTCTTCGCGATTGGGCTTATTATTGGCTCGTGGATGGTAAGTGGTACTATTCCCATGTTAATCTATTATGGAATCAAATTGATCAATCCTGATTATATATATATTCTAGCTTTTTGTATACCTGCAATATTTTCAATACTTACGGGAACTTCTTGGGGCTCGGTTGCCACTATTGGAACTATTTTAATAGGAGTGGGTGCCACCGTAAATGCAGACCTCGGAATTACTGCCGGTGCCATTATTGGAGGTGCATATTTTGGCGATAAGATGTCACCCTTATCGGACACGACCAACATAGCTGCCCTTTCTGCCGGGGTAAATTTATATGGACATATAAAATCTATGATGTTCACAACCATTCCCTCTGCAATCGTGGCCACCGTTCTATTCTTTGTGCTTGGATTTATATTTCCAACAATTGAGGATGAAAATTCAGTATCCCAAGTTTCCGAAATAATGATATCGATCAAATCAATGTTCAATCTAAATCTATTCCTTCTAATTCCACCGTTGATCGTTCTATATGGCTCATTAAAAAGAATGGCGACTTTACCTACCTTATTAGCTTCGGCTATGGTATCGTGTCTCTTGGCATTAATTTTTCAAGATTTTGACGTTGAAACTATTATCATTACCTTAAAGCAAGGATTTAATACAGAAATGGCAAGTTGGGCACTCAATGTACCCAATGAACTTCAAATACTTTTTAATAGAGGAGGACTTTACGAGCTCAATGAAATAATAATTTTCTCTTTAATGGCCCTTTCTTTCATAGGGACCTTGGATGTAACCGATACTATGCCAAAATTGATCAATATAGTTTTTTCGTTTACCAAAAACAGAACTCAAGTAATATTATCCTCCATGGTGTCCACTGCATTCACCAATGCCATGACTTCCAATCAAATTGCAACTAGCTTTATTGTGGGGGATGCCTTTAAAAATCAATACGACAAATTCCATATTTCGAGAAAGGTACTTTCAAGATCCATAGAGGATTATGGTACTATGATAGAAAGCATTATTCCATGGCATGCGACTACATTGTTCATGGTTACTACATTAGGTGTCCCGTTTGAAGATTATTGGCATTGGCAATTACTATCATTGGCAAACCTCGTTATTGCCCCCACCCTTGCCATTTTTGGGATCGGATGCTTCTATAACAAGTCCAACTCTAAAATAAATTAAATGAACAACGAATTTAAACTAGAAACTTTCCTCATGCATCATGCAGAAGATAGAGGTAGTTTTCACGGAGCAATAACTCCACCCATTTTTCAAAACTCCCTTTTTGCCTTCAAGGATTGGGAAGCGATTGACGATGCTTTTAGCGACAAAATGAACCACTATATATATTCGCGTGGAAAGAATCCTACGACAAAAATAGTAGAGGAAAAACTGGCGTTACTGGCAGGTGGCGAAAGAGCGCAATTATTTCCTTCAGGAATGGCCGCCATTACAGCTTCCTGTCTTCACTTTTTAGGACCCAATGACCATGTAATAGCAATTAACAACATTTATGGCCCAGCCAATAATCTGTTAAAGAATTATTTGACCAAAAAACTAAATATTTCCACAACCTTTGTCACAGGTAAAAATATTGAAGAATTCAAAAACGCTATACAGAACAACACAAAATTAATTTATCTAGAAAGCCCCTCAAGTGCTATATTCAGTCTACAGGACATCAGGGCGGTTACTGATTTAGCAAAGGCCAATGGCATAAAGACGATAATTGATAATACTTGGGCAACCCCTGTATTCCAAAAGCCCTTGGAGATGGGAGTTGATCTAGAAATTCATTCCTGTACCAAATATATTGGGGGGCATAGCGATTTAATCGGGGGGGTTGTTATAGGAAGTAAGCAGGAGATTGATGCAATTTTTTTGGATGAATATGAGCTTTTGGGAGCAAAAACGGCTCCCATAGAGGCTTGGTTAATACTCCGTAGTTTAAGAACCTTACCCATAAGATTGGAAAGACACCAGCACAATGCCATGGCCGTAGCTGAATTCCTAGAAAATCACCCTAAAGTAAACTCTGTTCGGTATCCAGGGCTGAAAAGCTTTTCTCAGTACAAATTGGGAAAAAAACAAATGAGTGGCTATACAGGATTAATGTCCTTCAGACTTAAGACGCCCATACTCGAAGAAATCAAAGCTTTCGTAAATGGGTTGAAGATATTTCAAATAGGCGTAAGTTGGGGAGGTCATGAAAGTTTGGTATATGTACCTGCTATAAGTTACTTCAAAGAAATGGATAAAAAACAATTCGACAATTTAGGAATTTCCATGAGCGATATTAGAATTTCAGTAGGACTTGAACATAAAGAAGATCTGATACGTGACTTAGAGAGGTCGCTGGAAAATATTATGTAATAAAATTTATTTAAGTGGATTAAACATAAAGCTCTAAAAGACTGCGGCATCAGGTAGATTTAAAAATGCGAAAAAAAGATGACCTAACTGTGAAATACAATTCTATGACCTGATTTTTTTTCCGTGGATAAACTTCGGAATGTATCCCAAACTGTATTAACGTCTTGGTAACAAGTACTTAAAAAATAATTTCGAACGTCTTTGAAATATGCCGACCATCATAGCAGACGATTTGGTGAAACCAAATCCTATTCGAAAATAATTGTACTCAAAAACTGAATCTATAAAAAGAGCGAACCTTTATATTATAGGTTCGCTCCTTTACTAATCAATAGGATTTATGGTTGATCAGCCATACCCCGACAATTTGCTTTAATCAACTATGACCTTATCAACTTTTCTAAGTCGATTTGGTGGGTTTTACCCTCTGGAAGCGAATGATCATAAATTGTTTTTCCTGAACCATCTGTAATAATGACTGTAATCAATTTACCTTTTCTAACAAATTCAATGCTCCATGTCATTCCAAAAGCACGTATATTTTTCAATGATGCATTATCCCATGATGTCGGTAAACTTGGTTTACAATCAAAACGGGAAAATCCTGTTGGTCGAATTCCAAAAAGTCCCTCAATAAAAATTCTACAATACAAGCCACCCTCTGCCGACAAATGACTCATGTTATATTCAGGGAACGCCTCAATGAGATAAGGAACATGGTCGCCCAACAATCTTGTCTTAGAAAAAGACCTCAACCTTTCAAGACCTTTATCGGCATACCCGGCCTTAAATATTCCCCTGAATGCAACAAGGGCAGATCGGTCCCAAACCGTGGTGGTGCCGGATTGAGTCAACAGCCCGTTATCCGTCCATAATTTAGGAGAAAACAATGCATCTACCGTACCCTCGGCCCGGTCATATATTCCAACGGTCAAAGGAATGCTACTCCAACTACGCAATTTCGTATTACCCTCAAAATACTGGTACGTTTCAAAGCCTTCCACATTAGCTTCAAAGTTCCTCTTAATTGCTTTTTTCAATGCTGCAGCTTGCTTGCTGTATTGCGCAATGGTATCCTCACTTTTACCCAACTCCTTACCTAATGATATTGATGAGAGCAAAGCGTCATAGTTTTGGGAAATAGTACTTAAATTAGCTTCTCCAGTCGGAAATCTGCCTTCCAATTCGTCTGTATTTGAAGCTACCGATCCGTTGGGCAATTGCTTTCGTTTTAAATATTCCAAGCACCAAGTAATAAATGGCCAAAGTTCTTCCCCATATTGCTTGTTACCGGATGCCAAGACAAACCTGCTTGCCCCATAAGCCAACATTGCCATGTCTCCCCTATCTCCCACCCCGTGCCAAAAACTTCTCCCTTCAGCAATGATAGCGCTTGGGATAGGCTTATAATCGGAATTAACATATGTAGAAAAATGCCTAAAACTATTAATTGCACTTTCCGTACCTGCCACGTCTCCCAAAAAAGGGAAAAACGGATAAATATATTCAGCCTGATCATTGGCCCAAAAAGAGGCCAAATATTTATTGTACCCTCCAGGGCTGTGCATTAAACCACCTCTTGTGGAAAATATGCTTTCGGAAGCCCTTATCTTGGCAAAGGCAAATAACCTGTTTAATACATGATCTGGTGATTGTAGTATCAAATTATTCCCAGTATTTTCAATAAACTTGTTACGTCCTGCTAATTCTGTCAAAAAATTTCCAAAGTAAGGAGCGTCCTGCAGCATTCTTGCCGTACGAACAATGGCATATTCCAATGTTTCCCCCTTGGCTATTTTAAAATTTCCTTGCCCTACATTAAATTCATTTATTGAATAAACACCATACACTCCTTGATTGGCTTCTGTCAATTCAGTACGATTCCAGGATGGTATAATAATTTCCACTGTTTCGTCCCCAACATTTGTCAGTTCCATTCGGTCAATAATTGCAGGATTAAGCACACTTGGAAATATTGTCCTTTTAGAAAGGATACCTTCCTGATGCTTACTTTCTACAGAAAGCATGCCTTTTATGCTTATTCTTTTGGCTATTCCGAGTGAAAGTACTTTCCCATTTATGATTGGTTGGGAGCTTATAGTGTCTCCGAGCCGTCGCTGCAAACTGGCATGGGTATCGTCCGGTATTGTACGCAGCATTGGCCATCTGATGAGACGTTGTGCATGAAAACTACCTGATTTGTCCAATCCCCATTCCAAAATCATATCCACGGATTGTCCGCTCATTGCCATATGGTCACTGTGCTGTACAGGTCTATCTCCGGCTAATTCCCAATAAATATCACCTTCTACTCCAAGTTTCCAATCAGTATTTAATGTTTTCTCCTGGGCATATCCCATATTCAGGCAATAAAACATATATGTAAAAATAAAAACTATGCTTCTTTTTAATAAGACCATAAAATTAAATTGTTTTTAAGATTGATATAGCTCAAACAAAACCTTAACTAATGCTATCAATTTTCATTAATAAATCCCTGTCCGAGGTGGCTTTTACACAAAAAATTGTTTTGCAAACAATTTTGCATTAATTATATCCTGGGTTTTGTTTTATAATTCCTTTTGATCTGGTTATGGCAGATTGTGGAATTGGATATAGTATTTTGTCAAGACTAGGGTTACTTCCAGGAAATTGGGATAAAGTCTCAATAAGTTTGCCATGCCTAATTAGGTCTTCGCGACTAAAACCTTCACAATAAAGCTCATGCTTTCTTTCATGCAGTATAGCATTGTTAAAAGAACCCCTATCTGCAGTCTGTTCTTCCAATAATTTGGGTAATCCCACTCTGGCTCGTATTCTATCCACTAAGGCAATTGCTTCTTCTGTTGGCCCTACAGTGTTATTAATTGCTTCCGCCAAACTAAGCAGCACATCCGAGTAGCGAAAAACGACTAAATCAATTGAACTCTTATAACCTTTTACATCTGGATCCTCACCATATTTTAGCGGGATTGGCCCCCATCTTAGAATTCCATCAGAATCGTTTTCCCTTGAAATTGTCTCTCCTGTCGTTGTCACATATTCATCAAAAATGGTCTCTAGACGTTCATCCCCCTCTTCAAAAGTCTCATAGAATTCCCAACTTAGCCTATACCCATTCCATTTATCAATAGTCGGATTTTCGGTTGGAAAATTATAGGGGAGGGTCCAACTTACCCAATAATTACCCCCTGTTGTCTCACTGGCCGGTATAGAATATATTAATTCCTTATTTCGTCTGTTTTCTTTTGTAAATATATCCTTATAATTAGCCATTAAATCATACTTTCCCAAAGCAATTATATCCCTGGCAACATTTTCTGCCTCCGACCATCTCTTCTTAAACATATAAAACTTTAGTAAAAGCATCATTGCATGCCCCTTGGTTACTCTTCCATATTCCGCATCTGAGTAGTCTACAGGTAAATTGGCTATTGCATCGTTTAAATCATTTTCAATTAAACTCTCAACAGTCTCAACTGATGACCGTTCTAGTTCCACTTCATCCAAGGGGTTTTTTAGCTGTTCAAGTGTGGCTATTGGAAAAGTACCAAATGACGTATAAAGCAAGTAAGCTGTCCAAGCCCTTATAGCTTTAATCTCAGAAATATATCTATTCTTTAACTCATCCTTGAAACCAACATCATTGATACTTTGAATACGGTCTATATTTAATGTGTGCCTGCTAATGTTCCTATATTGACCCCAAATTCCATGGGTAAACCCTCCATTGGTCGGAGTATAGCTTTGTTTAAACTGTGTACTCCAAGCGCCACTTCCATCTCCCCAATTACAACGAAAAACATCAGTGGACATATCAAATATGAGTGGGAAACTCCATGCTGAAAAGCTGTACCAACCACCATCTCCGTTGTACATTATGTCATTGTAACAACTAGTAACAATTGCCTCTGCGTCCGATGCATTCTTAAGAAATTTAGATGGTGTAATAATGTCGTAGTTCTCAAGTTCCAATTGGGTACAACTAGAAAATAAAAGCGTCATTAAAATAATTTTCGAAAATATATTTTTCATAGTAGAAGATTTTAATAATTAGAAATTTACACTCAATCCTAAAGTATAGGATTTTTGATTGGGATATCCTGCCATACTATCGGTTTCCGGATCTGGCCCAGAGTAGGATGTCAATACAAAGAGATTATCCAATGATGCAAACAGTCTCAAGTTCGAAATCCCACCAATAACTCCCATGGGCAGGGTATAGCCTATAGTAAGGTTCTTTAACCTCAAGAAATCTGCCTTTTCAATATCATAATCACCATAGCCATATTTATTAAACATGCCTATTATAACATTGGGTCTAGTTCCATCAGGATTATCACTACTCCAACTATCAGTTTTAACCTCTTCAAATAAATTCAATCCCTCTATAATCCTGAATGCATTTCTAGAAAAGGCCTGTCTTGTTGAATTTACTTTCCAATAATCCAGAAGACCTGACATATAGAAACTAAAGTCCAAATTTCCATATTTAAAGGAATTTGAAATGCCAAAATTGTATTTCGGATCCCATGAACCAATCATTTTTATATCTGCATTGTCCAATATGCCGTCAGGTTTGTCCAAATAAATAAACCGTCCGTTATCATCTACTAGTGGCGTACCAGAATCATCTCTGGCATATCCGTTAATATCATTTAATTTTATAGTTCCTGGATTTATACCGTCCATATGTGCCAAATCAGGGCTACCTATTTCCTCCGGACGAACTATTCCATCTGAAATATGAGTGTAGATTGCCCTAACAGGATCATGTTCCTGTTGATATATATCTGGTCTCCAAGAATCTCCACGATCCGCCCAAAAAACTTCATTGGATGCAAAGTTTAATCCAATGTTCCATTTAAGTTTCTTAGTCTGGAACACCTTGGCATTTATTCCCAGTTCGAAGCCTTTACTTTTAATTGCTCCAATATTATCCGGAATCTGAGCAATTTCATTATGAAAGGGTAAATCTCTCCAACTAAGTAGATCATCCGTTTTTCTTTCATAAATTTCGAAGGAACCATTTATCCTATTCTCTAAAAATCCAAAATCTATTCCTATGTTCAATTCTTTGGTAGATTCCCATTTTAAATCAGGATTTCCAATTTGGCTTGCGTAAACCCCTAAATTCAACCGGTTTCCAAATCCATAATTTCTACCGGTAACGTAGGCATCAATTGTTCGGTTACCGATATCGTCATTCCCTGTCACACCATATCCTGCCCGAATTTTAAGATTGGACATTACAGGTTTTATACCTTGAAAGAAAGGTTCTTGGGAAACCCTCCATCCCAATGAGAATGATGGAAAATATCCCCATTGTTTATTCTCTGCAAACTTGGGCGATCCATCTATTCTGAAATTTGCAGTCAACAAATATTTATCTTTGAACGAGTAATTAAATCTTGAATAATACGATATAAGATTGGATGAACCACCATATGAATTAATAGTAGGCTTTTCTGCTTGGCCCGACCCAATATTATACCATTTAAAAGAGTCGAACATAAAATCGGTATTTAGCATGCTCTCTCCGGAATAGTGGAATTCTTGATAGGAATACCCTCCTAGAATATTAAAATCATGATTTGATAATTGCAAACTATATTTACTATAAACTTCAAAAAGGTAATTGTCGAATTTGTTCGATGAAATATTAGCCAGTCCCCCCCTACTAGCGCCTTCTTTGGTCGATTTTGGAACATACTGGTTTCTTCGTGTATCACTACCGTCATATCCCAATGATGCTTTAAACTCCAAACCTTTTAATGGCTTATATTCAAGATAAGAGTTTATAAATTCCCTGCTAAATTTTGTCTCATCTGTTATTTCCAATAAAGATGCCGGGTTAGGTGTAAATGTATTATTTGGATCCAAAGGATAGGTACCATCCTCATTTTGAATGGGTATTATGGGATTTGCCGATAGCGCAAGCTGTATTATTCCAAAGGAGTTTTGGCCAACCCCACCATTTATAGGAATATTATCTGTGGCATTTTTAGTAATCATAGCAGATATACCTACCTTAATATTATTCCCGATTTTTTGGTCAAAATTGAATCTCCCTGTTATCCTATTAAAATTGTTGTTCTTAACAATACCGTCCTGATCAAAATAATTTAATGAGACCAAATACTGATTTTCCTCAGTACCTCCTGATAATGACAAATTGTGTTGTTGAATAAATCCCTGCCTTAAAACCGAACCTAACCAATCGGTGGGGTTCGCACTTTTCTCGGCTATTTCATCAGTTGTATACCTAGGTGTAAACGGTACTGCAAATTGATCCTCGGGTAGCGAACCATATGGTATTAGTCCATTTTGGAAACGCCAATTCTCCTTCAACACCCGATTGGCCTGTAACATATAGTCTTTTGCACCCAACATGTCCCAAGCTTCAGAAAACCGCTGTGATGTAACCGATGATTCATAAGCGACTTTTAATTTACCCTTTTTACCTCTTTTTGTAGTAATTAGAATAACGCCATTGGCAGCCCTAGCTCCATATATGGCAGTTGAACTAGCGTCTTTAAGAACTTCAATTGATTCAATGTCATTTGGGTTGATACTATTTAGGGCGTTGTCCGTACTCCCAGATCCATAAAATAAATTTGACTCGCTAGCCACCCCGTTGGTTGCAAAACCGTCGATTACAATTAGTGGTGAATTGTTGGCAGCCAGTGAAGATGCCCCTCTTATAAGTAAACTTACAGATCCACCGGGCTGTGCGCTATTTTGAAATGCCTGTAGACCTGGGGCTTGCCCTTGAAGCAATTGTGCAATTGAAGTACTGGTCGATTTATTTAATTCAGTAGCCTTTACGCTAGAAACAGCACCGGTTAAATCCGATTTTTTCTGAACCCCATATCCCACTGCAACAACTTCATCCAGTGCATATGCGTCATCGGTCATTACAACGTCAATTGTCTTTTGTCCGTTTACCAAAATTTCTTCTTCCACCTTTCCCAAATAGGAAAATATTAGAATAGAGCCATTAGTTATCCCTGATATTTCGTAATTCCCATCGAAATCCGAGACAACACCATTGGAAGTTCCCTTTTCTATAATACCTACTCCCAGTAAAGGAATTCCACTGGAATCCGTAACATTCCCTTTTACAGTATTCTGTTGAAAATCAACAAATGTGAAATTGAATTCTTCCACTGCTAAATTTTCATAAACATTATTGACGGTTATATCTATCACATTATTCCCCATTTCACCTTCTAAAATGTCCAAATTGGAAACGTAATCTAAATCCATTGATTTCGACATAGCCTGTAAATGGACTAAACCGATTAGTAAAAGAATTATAATCCGCCCTTTTATAAAGCAATTACCTATCCAGTAAAGTGAATTACTATAGTTTTCAAAATTGTTTTTCATACCCTTGCAGTTGTTTTTGGTGGTTAATTTATTATCTAGTTGGTTTATATATATGCTATTAATGAATCTTCATTTAAGCGCATTCAATTATTGATAAAAACTAAGTAGTGAACGTTGACTATATATATTACACAAAAATTCCACCCTTTATTGTAAATAGTCAACGTTCACTATTTAAGATGACTAAATTAGTCAAATAATTTAATAAAGCAAATTAAATGCAAAATTTGACCAAATAAATTCAGAAATTTGACATTTTATATCATTTCAAAGAATATAAGCGTAACGTCCTAAGTTGATGATATTGAGTCGCTACCAACCCTCGCCTATAATTCGGTATACGCAAAACTACTCAGGAAATAACTTTTGATGTTTCCCCCAACTTTAATCCCACAGACCTATCTATCAGTTACTTATTATTACATCCTTCCCTCCCACTGCTCCTAGACAACTATACCTTAGCTAAATTGGCCAAAGCCCGCTCCTACTTTTATACTAGCCCCCTTATAGTTGGGCCCTTTCAATAAATTGATCCCCAATTATATTCCAACATCAATCTTCGCCAAGGATTAAGGGTTTCCAAACTCACTATAATTGGCATATTTAAAGACCGCAATATATACCCAACTGTCTACCGTATTCAACTCGTAAGGAGACCGCCAAGTTCCAGGAAATCTTATCCTTCTTGGAGAAGGCTACAACACAACCTTGATCTTTCATTTCAATAATTGTGCAAATTCTTTAAGAAGAATTATAATTCAATTTGAAAAGAAACATCTCTTAAAGGAATTTCATATGCCCCACTAAGTCTATTGTAGGATAAATCCTTCTCTTTATTTATCCTTAAATAAGCATTGGGAGTAAAATCATCCTTTTTGGACAAGGTAAGGGTTACTTGTTTTGATTCTGTATTATAGGTGAACTTCTTAAACGCACCAGCATCCAGAGTGACCCATAAATCAATTGGGGCAATAAATATTTTGGATTTTGACGCAGTAGTTATGTCCACTTCAACAATATTTTTATTTATATGAAGATTTCCCCCAAAAGCTAACCACCCCAAATCCTTATCATGTGTCAAATACGTTGCCGAATTCACTGCATAACCGTAAAATCCAGAACCATAGTCTCCAGAAATCCCATCTATTTCCAGGGTTGACGGAAAAGAATGAAATGCAGCCGGACCAAAACCATCCTGGGTTATATTGGAGATACCACCCAAAAGTCCACCATACCCTACTTTCAACAAATACAAATCTTCCGGTGTTTTTCTAAATTGTGTTAACACTGGAATAGCGTTCAAGGAAGATCCATAATGATGTATTTGTCGTTCCACCCTAGACGTCTCCCCTGCCTTACCCCCATATAGAAAATCCCAATACCTTCGTGCATTACCATTGTAAGCCCAATGTGGCATGGTTGGCATATAGGCCAGAATAGCATTTAAAGTTATGCCTGCCTTATCATTATACCCAAAATAATCGGACCACAGGTACACCTCCTCTTGCCCCGTAGAATCCCAAGGCATTTCACTTCCGAAAGGGTAATCCAGGGCCCGCCAATGATTGGCCCTCTCCTTCATTTTTGCTTCCAACTCATTGCCCATTTTCAAATATCCCTCACTTTTTAGGTCGTTTAGCAAATAAAGGAATACAGACCCTTCCATCTGCCCAAAAACTGAGTAATATGGGGCCTGTTCCAACATGGCTATACTGGTATGGTATGCATTGTTCAAATACCATTCCCAAGTCCGGTTATCCACTAATCCTTTCCTGTACCTAGCTAAGCGGTACATGACCCAATATGCGGCGGTGACATGGGGATAGTTATAAGATCTTCCAGGGTCATTGGCATGTTCATGATTCCAGGCAGCCCAGGTTTTATAATTGATCCCATCACTATAGGTTCCCTTTGGTAAGGAATCCGGTTCGTAATAGAACACACTTTTTTTAACGCCATATTTATGGGGGCCCCCACTATATTGAATATCTCCCCATAAGGTAGAATCTATAAACTTTTGGATTTTTTGTATTTCACTACGCTCAGGCAGTACCAATTGCTTCATTATGGCCGCCAACCAACTACCGGCTCCGCCCTCATCACTCAGGCCACTGATCCATACCCTACTGTCCTCGGTTAACTTTCTTTTTGCATCATAATCATAGCTAATAAAAGAAGGGTTTCTATGGAAAGGGTCGTTGGGATCATTAAACCATTGTTCCGTAGCCAAAAAATGTCCAAAATCCTTTACTACCTCTGTTTCAGGTTTAATTACCTTATAGTTTACAGTTTGTTGTTTCCCATCCTCGTAGGTAATGGTCAACCGTGCCCTTCCCCATTTTTTGCCTAGTACACTATAGCTTTTCTGTCCCTTTGGCGTCTTGGCAACTTCTTTAACCTCCAAAGCTCCATTAGGTACTATTTCCAAGGATGTAACCTTTTTGCTATAATCAATAAATAATTGGGCTTTTACATCTTGGGGAACCACAAAGCCCGGGACCCCATTTACTACTGGAACTTTTTCCTCTACCAAAGTTCTTTGCACCTCTTTTATTCCTTTGGAAAGTACAAGTTTAAAAGAAAAATTTTTAGCCTCCTTAGGTTCCAATATCACTGAAGTTGGTGTATTCCACTGTTCCACTCCTTGCCATTCATTTTCAGCATAAGCCTTACTATAGACCATCCATTCATGGAATCCCTCAAAAACAATACTTCTTGGCGTGGGATCATCCAAGAGTGGCCTATAGGCTTCAAAAGACATGTTTTGAAGCGGTAAGACCAATAGAACCGGACCTTTCCCCGATAAGCGTTTCACCTCCAAATATCCAGCATCCATACCGATATAAGGGTCAAAAAATACATTTTGGGCATGGGTTTCAACCAGTGATTTGCCTTCCAATATATTATTAAAAATCATGGGTACTCCCAAAGCACCAATTTCGATGGATTTGCTACTCCTATTCCTTATTTCAAAACGAATTGCCAAATGGTCATTATCCAATTCATAAAACCTATGAACGCTTACAGGTATATCGGCAGGGAATGTATTTGATAAATCTGCTGCTGCCAAAATATTTCCAGAGACCTCCAAAGGTTCAACCTTAACTCGCTTGGTAGCCGTAGAATAACTTTTCCAAATTCCTTTGGCTTCCTTAATTCTTAAATTGATATCCCCTAAATGATATAACCCGTCCTTATCCCTAATTTCCAACCGATCACTAGGTGTAAAATCGAAATCCAAATTTTTATTGGGACGCAAAGCTGCCACTGTTTGCGAGGCCTTGACCAACTTTAACTGAAAGTCCGGGGTAGTAAATTTTTGATATACATCGGCTATGCCAAGTGTAGGTTCCTTGGCCTCTACCTTACTCCAATAACCTTGTGCCTTAGTGAAAAAGCCAACCATTATAAATAGTACCGTGCAAAAATATCTAAATTTCATATGCCTTGTTTTATTCGAAATTGAAATCAACCTCTCATTACGTAAATTCCCAATTATTTAAGTATTACATCCAGATATACTGAATGCCGCCCATAAGTTTCATAAAAAGGTTTAAAATCCACTCCATCAATAGTAAATTCCAGTTTTCCCGATTTCTCCTTAATCGATCTACCAATATCTTTTGCATCCAAAATTACCTTACGCCATTCCTTACTGGGACCAGACTCTTGGGCCGCCAATAAAACGGGGCCATAAAATAAACTGGCTATGTTTTCTTGATCCATAACTGGGTCCAAATGAAATTGAAATGGCATACTAAGTTCAATCCTGTCACCATCTTTCCAATGACCACCTAAAGAAAGGTAGCTTCCGGGGACAGCATTTGCCATTTGTTTCTTGTTATTTATTTTTACAAAAAATCCTTTGGTCGCCCATTTTGGCACACGAACTTTTATATCAAATTCTCCTTCCCCACGTATTGTCAATAGGGTTTGATCTTCATTAGGAAAATCGGTTGTTTGTTCTATAGTTACTTTTTTTTCGGTCCAACTTAAGGTTGAGGGCACAAATAGATTAACAAAGAGAGCCTTGTTATCCGAACTTCTAAAATAGATTGAATTCTGAAGCTTTGTGCTACTTTCAAGGGCCGTACCATTACAGCAGGTAAAGCCTTCCATATCAGGATTGCCAAACTTCTTGACCGAACCTGGTCTTAACGGAACATGATAGGTATTTGCTGGACTATCCTCTGCAACGGAGGCAAGAATATGGTTATATAGTCCACGCTCATAATAATCCATTAGCTCTGCTCGCTGATCAAAAAGAAAAAGATTTCTCGTTAATTTGAGCATATTATAGGTAGCGCAAGTTTCATTCTGCCCACCAGCCGATAGCCCATTTTCATAAATCGTAGCCGGCTCACTGATAAAACATTCCGCGTTGGCAGGATTACGGGCCCCAGCTACCCCCCCAATACTATACATGTAACCATTAATGGTTTTATTCCAAAAATTATCCGCTATTCTATAATATTCAGGGACATTTGAATCCCTATACATTTCAAGAGCCCCCATCATTTGGGGTATATGCTGGTTGGCATGCAATCCGCGAAAGGTATCCACATTTTTAGCCAAACCATGTGAGTGTTCCGCATTCCCAAAGAAAACTTTAATGTTATCAAATGCCTGTGCCAGCTCTAAGTATTTATTTTCATTGGACATCCTATAAAGACGTGCCATAACTTCATTCATACCTCCAAACTCTCCTGCTATATAGGTATTCCACATACTGATAAGTGTTTCGGTCGTTAATCGACTCATACGTGTATGAACCCAACTTCCCACCCCTTTGGCAATTTCCAGTGCTTTTTCATTACCACTCACTTCGTATATATCAAGTAGTCCTGCTAAAATTTTGTGCAAGGTATAATAGGGAGCCCAGATTTTGGTATTCCCTGTGCCATAGGTAGCACCCTTTTCCAACATAATAAATTGATCGGGAGGATAAGCGCTTAGGTATCCCTTACCCCAATTCCAGTAATCTGTTCGGATACCTTCAACACTTAAGTCGGAATCAAAATCCATTTTACCCGGTCCAGGAGGTACCTTTGCAGGATCTGAAACATGTTCGCCTGAAGTTTCTATCGGTTGTCCGGACATCTGGGATAATTGGTAAAGGACATTGACCATGTACTTCATTTTTTCCGAGAAATTTTCTTGGAGTTCCTTGTTGTACCCTGTAGAGGCATAAGCTTGGGCAACAGCGGTAAGGTAATGTCCCGTAGCATGGCCCCGTAGTTTGGTTTCCTGGCTGTCCCAAACGCCCAATGGCTCAGCCCCTTCGGGTTGTTCCTGTCCAAAGGCGTTCCTAAACATATAAAGAAAATTATCGGGGTTTGTTTGGGCAAGTTTTGTGATAAACTTATCCCGGTTTTCTATAAATTTTGTACGTTGCCCATGAACATTATTGTTTAGTGATACCTGATCAAGATCAAACACTTCCAGTTCCCGTTTGGGGGTAGCCGGTACTTTCCCGTCTTTCACGTTTACAATGGCCTTAGGCCTTATTTCTGAACCAGATATAATACCCTCAACGGTATATGTCCTGGGCGAGAGTACTTCGGTATTATCTTTTGGCGAGGGCCAAATTACCCTTACATTGCCCTTCTTGATCCCTTTGCTATAAATTCCCTTTACATAAGGTGGAAGCTGTGGGAGAAACCCGACTTGCGTTTCAACTTCAATATTTTCAACACTTTTCAAGTATTCATTATAAAGCTGAGGAGTCCCTTTAGGAAACATGGGGAGATCACCGTCAAGTTCAACCTTTGTACCTACAACGGCTTCATCATCCTCCAGTGCATTTTTATATATTCCCGCTATTTGCTTTTCACCCAAGGGAATTCTGTAGATTCTGAAATCGTGTACTTTCGCATTAAGGGAAGTGGCCTCGGAGCGTATTGATCTGCCTATGTAGAGCAAATTATTTTCACTTGAATTGGAATCGAAGAGCTGTTCCCATCCAAGGTTTATATCGTTCACCTTTTCAACAAGATTTCCATTGATGTATGTACTTAGAGACTTGGAGGGAGCATCAATAACAATTGCCAAATGATTCCATTTATCAACCTCCAAGGGAGGTTGCCCTGACAAATGGATATTTCCGTTTTCAGAAGCTATTTCAACCTGGTAAGCTTCTTTAGTTTCAATTCCCCTTGGTGCGACAAAAAAATGGGACTCATTGTTTCCAAAATCAAAAAAAAACTGACCGTTCTCCGAAGAACGTAGGTAGATCCATCCTGTAACGCTTATAGATTCCTGCTGTGCGATAGCTTCCCCTGGAATAGTAACAAAAGCTTTGGAATTTTTGGTTAAGGAAAGTACTTGTCCAAACTGATCATCATTAATAAAATGAACCCCGGAATCATCAATTTGACCGTGTAAATTATTCCTTGACCAATCCTTTACATTACCATCAAATAAATAACGGACAATCAACGCTGTTTCGCCTATTCCGTCCAACATCTGATTACCAGTTTGGGCTACTAAAGTTGATGTAAACAACATTGGACAACTTAGTATTACTATAATAAATAATTTGTATGTTTTCATAACTAAATCCGTTTCTCCTATATTTAAAAATCTATAGTTATTGGGGTTTTATCCACAAAGTTTACGGCGTTCTTAAAATCCATCCCCAACCCTCCAATGCTTCCTTGTACATTTAGGCAAACTTTGGAGAACCAAAACTTTCTTCGGAGATTAAGCACCCCATTCATAAAAACCAATGATAGATATTCCTACTTACCATTAAAAAATATCATCACCGCTATTACAATTAAAATGATCAAAATAGAAATAGCTATATCGACCCAGCTATAACTACTTTTATTATTATTCTTCTCCTCTTCCGTAATTGTGCCAAAAGTAAGATTCACTATCTGTTCCCTGTCCGGTGCTTTGGTAAGTAAACTTACCACAACCAGGAATATCAGACAGAATAAAAAGAACCATGCCCCGAAACTGAGAAAATTCATATCCCCTAAATAAAACAAAAAGCTATCCGGGTCTAAATTTTCTTTAATTAGTTCTAAGGCGATTCTAAAAAAGGCGACCACAATTCCCATAATCAAGGTTGCAAATGCCCCGGTAGCATTAATCCGCTTATAGAATATTCCCAAGATAAATACAGCGGTTATCGGAGGCGCAATATAAGCTTGTACACTTTGAAGATATTCGTATAAAACCCCTGATATATTGGCCATTATCGGAATCCATATAATCCCGACAATAACTACAAAGACCGTCGCAATCTGTCCTGTACGTACCAACTTCTTTTCAGGAGTATTGGGCTTTAATTTTTTATATATATCAACTGTAAACAAGGTTGAACAAGAGTTGAATACCGAGGCCAAGGAACTCATTAAAGCTGCCAACAATCCTGCAGCTACCAATCCACGTAATCCTGAAGGCAAAAGGTTACTCATTAATACAGGAAAAGCTTCATCCGGACTGTCCCAATGCAACTCTCCTCTCATTTTGAGGGTCAAGGCGATAATACCAGGAATCAGGAATAAAAAGACAGGCAATAATTTCAATAAAGCGCCAAAAATAGTTCCCCGTCTCCCTTCTTTGATATTTCTTGCCGTTAGTGTTCGTTGCACAATGTACTGATCTGTACACCAATACCAAATACCAACAATAGTACTGGTGATCAATAGGGACGGCCAAGGAAAATCAGGGTCGGTAGCTGGCCTCCACATATTAAAATATTCCGGCCCCAAGGTTTCTTGCATACTGCTCCAGCCACCAACTTTGTCCAAACCTATATAGGTTAGTACGGCTGCCCCTAAAATTAAAAGCACCGCTTGTAAAGTTTCCGTATAAACAACGGCCCGCATACCTCCCAATACGGTATAAATACCTGTTAGGATTACCGTTGCGATTGCTCCGGTCCAAAAATCAATCCCTAAAAGTGCTGCTACCACTACCCCTCCTGCATATATGGTAACGGAAATTTTTGTAAGCACGTAAGCAATTATAGAGAAAATGGACAATACCCATCTAGACCTAGCATCAAAACGCTTCTCTAAAAATTCCGGCATGGTAAACACGCCACTTCGTGCATAAAAGGGTAAGAATACCCAGCCCAAAATTAATACCACCCAGGCCTGTATTTCATAAATCAATAAAGGCAATTTATTACTGGCTCCTGTACCTGCAAGGCCCACCACATGTTCCGAGCCTATGTTGGAGGCAAAAATGGATGCTCCTACAACAAACCATCCTATATTTCTACCTGCCAAAAAATAGTCTTCGGTGTTCTCTTCCTTTTTTCGGATTACCCAAATGGCAATCCCTATAAGGACTAAAAAATATAAGGATATACTAATCCAGTCTAAGGTATCCAATGGTTGCATGTTGGTGGTTATTTTGTAGAAAATTTAAAAGTAGTTTTAGTGGTGTACCTATCTCCCGGTACCAAGGTTACGGATGGGAATTCCGGTTGGTTGGGTGAATCCGGGTAGTGTTGTGTTTCCAAACAAAAACCCGAACGCAAGGCATATGTTCCGCCGTTGGGTGCCGGCAGAGTACCATCCAAAAAATTACCGGTATAAAATTGAATCCCCGGTTCCTCGGTAAGTACCTCCAAACTGCGGCCCGTTTCTGGATGATAAGCCTTGACCACCGACCTATAACCCGCACTTTGGCGGTTCAACACCCAACAATGGTCATATCCCCCGCCCAGCTGAAGTTGTTCATTCTCAGCATCAATATCTTTTCCTATCAACTTGGCCTTTCTGAAATCGAAGGGCGTACCTTCCACAGATGCCAACTCCCCGGTAGGAATCAAACCACTATCAACAGGAAGGAATTTATCCGCATCTATTTCCAATACATGGTCTAAAATTGTTCTTGAAAAATCACCTGAAAGATTAAAATAGGCATGTTGCGTTAAATTGACCACCGTTGTTTTATCGGTAACCGCTTCGTACAATACTTCCAAGCTATTATCCGTATTAAGAATATAGGTGACCGAAGTTGTTAAGTTTCCTGGAAAACCTTCCTCCATATCAGCACTCACATAGGTTAGTTTCAACTTTATGGAGTCATCGCTTTCTTCAATGGCAGCATCCCAAACCCTTTTATCAAATCCTTTTTCTCCCCCGTGAAGACTATTTTCCCCATTATTTTGTGCCAAGGTATATTCTTCACCATCAAGACTAAACTTACCTTTGGCTATTCTATTTCCATATCTTCCTATAAGTGCCCCAAAAAAAGGATTGTCCTTTTCATATTGGGCCAGATTATTGAATCCCAACACTACATTTTTCATGTTTCCCTCACTATCCGGGGTTCGCAAAGAGGTGATTCTTCCGCCATAGGTGATGATATCCACTTGGATTCCATCCCTATTTTCCAGGGTATATTTAGCTACATTTTCACCTTCGGCAGTAGTGCCAAAATCACTTTTTGTAATGCTTTGGGATTTTTCCATTTGTTCTGGTTCCAAATTTTCTCTTTTCGTTTTATTGTCCTTACAACCGTTATTTAGAACTAACAGAGTTCCAAATAAAAATATGGACAAAGGTGTTTTGAATGTTCTCATACTATCCGATTTTTACATTTTATGTTGAAATAAATGGTAATAGGCCTCATTGGCATTCAATTGGTCCTTGAACTGCCTTATGGTGGTATTCTTATCGATTACAACAAGTTCTACCCCAGCCATTTCCGCAAAGTCCTCGATGAATTCCGTTTTTACCGCTTGGCTATAAACGGTATGATGAGCGCCTCCAGCCAAAATCCAGGCCGTTGCCGCAATTTCCAAATCGGGTTTCGCATCCCAAATTACCCGTGCCACGGGTAATTTGGGTAATTCTCCCATTGGGGCTACCGCCTCCACTTCATTGACAATTAACCTAAATCGATTTCCTAAATCAACCAAGGACACATTAATTGCAGGGCCGGCCGGGGAATTGAAAACCAAACGCACTGGATCCTCCTTACCGCCGATACCCAACGGATGTACTTCGCAAGAGGGTTTTTTATCGGCTACGGACGGACAGATTTCCAACATATGCGATCCCATTACATATGCTTTCTGTGGTGTAAAATGATAGGTATAATCTTCCATGAACGATGTTCCGCCTTCCAAGTCAGAGGCCATTACTTTCATTGCCCTCAACAACGCGGCAGTCTTCCAGTCACCTTCCCCGCCAAAGCCATAACCATCGGCCATTAATCTTTGGGTGGCAATTCCAGGTAGCTGTTTCAACTCGCCAAGGTTTTCAAATGTATCGGTAAAGGCATTGAATCCGCCTTCTTCCAAAAAGGCACGTAAGCCCAATTCTATTTTTGCCGCATCGATGAGGGATTGGCGTTTGCTACCAGATTCCAATAATTCATCTGTTAAGTTGTACTCGGATTCATATTGGCTTACCAGGGTAGCTACTTCCTTATCTGAAAGCTTATCGATGATTTTGGTTACATCGGACGAATCATAACCGTTTACCGAAAAACCAAATCGCAATTGGGCTTCCACTTTATCGCCGTCGGTTACGGAGACTTCACGCATATTATCTCCAATTCGCGCCACTTTTAGATTCTGAAACTCGTTCCAACCTAAGGCGACCCTACTCCAGTTACCTACCTTTTCCTGAATTCTTTGCTCTCCCCAATGTCCAACAATTATTTTTCGCTTTTTACGCATCCGAGTCATCATGTGGCCAAATTCACGGTCGCCATGAGCGGATTGGTTCAAGTTCATAAAATCCATATCAATGGTTTCCCACGGAACTTCTGCATTAAATTGAGTGTGTAAATGGCACAAAGGCTTGGTAAGAATAGACAGACCATTGATCCACATTTTAGCCGGGGAAAAAGTATGCATCCAGGTAATGACCCCAATACATGCCTTATCGGCACTGGCCTGTTGGCAAACCTCCGCTATTTCATTGGGTGATTTTACCGTTGGTTTATATACAATTTGCACCGGTATATGGCCAGATGCATTAAATTCCTTTACAATGGTCCGTGAGTTCTTTGCTACTTGATCCAATGTTTCAGGTCCGTACAAATTCTGACTACCTGTCAAGAACCATATTTCCTTATCCTTCGTCTTTATACCCATAATAGTAATTGCAATTTATTGTCCGTAGTAGGCATTATTACCATGCTTACGTTCGTAATGTTTTTTAATTAAAGAATTTTTTAACCTTGGAGCATTTGGATTGATCTGTAAGGTTAAATATGCCATTTGGGCAACGGTCTCCAACACCTTGCTGTTATAAACGGCTTTTGCCGCTGTTTTCCCCCATGCAAACGGACCGTGGTTCCCAATAAGCACCATTTCCACTTCTTTAGCGGATAAACCACGTTCCTCAAAGCAATCCAATATCTGTATGCCCGTATTATGTTCGTAATCCCCTTCAATTAGACTATCCTTCATAGGCTGGGCACATGGAATATCGGCTGTAAGATGATCGGCATGTGTTGTCCCAAAAATAGGTATGTCCTGTTGGGCTTGTGCCCAGGCAACCGAATAGGTGGCATGGGTATGGGCTATTCCACCAATGTGGTCCCAGTTTTTATATAAATAGGCGTGTGTTTTTGTATCCGATGAAGGCCTTAAAGCCCCTTCCACAATAGAATTGTCATAATCTAGAACAACGATATCCTCTGGTTTCAACTTTTCATAGGGAATACCACTGGGCTTAATGGCAAATACCCCATTTGCTCTATCCACGGCACTTACATTACCAAAGGTATAGATGACCAGCCCAAGGTTGTTCAACTCTATATTGGCCTCATAGCATTCCTGTTTTAAATAACTGTATTTTGTATTCATTTCAATTCTTTTTTATGGTACTTTCCATATAGATTCCGAGGTTTTCATAGGATAATATTGATTTTTCAAATTCCTTGACCGCCTCCGGTTCCGGATAATATTCTGCCTCATAATCACTGCCCATATGGGCACTGGCTTCCATAACATTGGGATAAATACCCGAAGCTACGGCAGCATATATGGCAGCTCCCAAAGCAGGAGCCTGATCGGAGGCTGCCACTTTGATGGGCATGTTCATTACATTGGCCAAAGTCTGCATGATAAATGGCGATTTTCTTGCAACGCCACCAATGCCTACAACCGATTCTATTTTTATACCTTCCTCCTGAAACCGATCGGCAATTTTCTTGGAACCGAAACAAATTGCATTGATCAAGGCCTTAAAAATATGCGGAGCCTTTGAACCCAAGGACAAATGGGAAATGGCACTTTTCAAATTTTGGTCTGCATCCGGTGTTCTACGTCCATTGATCCAATCCAAGGCTGTTGGAATACTTTCCGATAGTGGAATGGCTTCGGCGGCATCAGAAAGTTTCTTGATAAAATCACTTTCTATTTCCCGTTGCAGATCTTCCTTTTGTTGATGCGAAATTATATCGGAAGTCATGATCAAATTGTCAATCGGCCAGGCCAGTACCTCTTTAAACCACGCCAATAAATCCCCGAAGGCAGACTGCCCAGCTTCAAGTCCAATAAAACCGGGAAGGACAGAACCATCAACCTGACCACAAATACCCCTAATAGTCTTTCCATTTACTTCGGAGTCCTTTGCTACTATAATATCACAGGTGGAAGTACCCATCACCCTCACAAGGGTATTTTCGTTAATTTTGGCACCCACAGCGCCGGCATGCGCGTCGAACGTTCCAACTGCGATTACCGTGTTTGTGGTTAAACCCAACCTTTCCGCCCATTCTTTACTTAAATTTCCAGCAATTTCATTGGAAGTGTATGTCTCATCATACAAGTTGGCACGTAATTCTGCCAAGTACGGATGTAAAAGCCCCAAAAATTCCTTAGGGGGCAAGCCTCCCCAGCTTTCATGCCACATAGCCTTGTGGCCGGCAGCACAACGACTGCGTTTAAAGGTTTTTAAATCCTTGTTTTCAACGAGGATATAAGTCATTAAATCACAATGTTCCATCCAGGTGTATGCTTCCCTTTCAACTGCTACATCCTCTTCTACAACATGTGCTATCTTCGCCCAAAACCACTCCGATGAATATATTCCTCCTACATATTTTGTATAGTCCTCCCCTCCCCAGGTTGCTGCCAACCCGTTAATCTTTTCTGCTTCTGCTATGGCCGTATGATCTTTCCATAGGACCATCATGGCGTTAGGGTTCTCCTCAAAACCATCTACCAGGGCCAAAGGCGTACCATTCTTTGCTAGGGGCACCGGGGAAGAACCTGTCGTGTCAATACATATACCTTTAATTTCCGCTGGATTCACTTTGCTTTTTGTAACTACGGCGGATACTGTTTTTTCCAACCCTTCTATATGATCCAATGGGTGTTGCCGAAATTTATTTTGAGACGGTTCACAATATTTTTTTTCGCTCCACCTTGGGTACCAATATATTTCTGAAGCTATTTCATTTCCATTTGATGAATCTATTAGTACAGCCCTTACGGAATCTGTACCATAATCCAATCCAATTACATACCCTTTCATTTTTTGATTCAATTTTTTCGAAGTAAATATAATTATTTGACCGTTATAAAGTGTTATAAAAACACTTATTGTTAAGTTCCATTAAACCTCAGTATGGAAAACGAGTTGTTCTTTGGTAATATATTTACTTTTCCATTGGAATTTTATATCTATTTCGATTTTGTTGGTTTTCTTACTCTCCTTTTGGAATCCATACCTTCATTTTGCCAACTCCCCTATTGGACCATGCATAGTAAGGAATAGCTTTGAATTTGCTATCTTTAATCGTATTGACACCACCCAAAAGATTTTGTTCCATTTGAACTTGAAAATTATTTTCCAAAGGCACTGTTATATCATCGAAATTATTTTTATTATCAATTTCTTCAACTGCATAAACCAAAGGACCGTATTCCAATGCAATTTTACCCCTGTTCTCTACAACTTTAGAGGAGGTCTCGACCATACGAACCTCCATAGGAAACTTTAGTTCAATATTCTTACCATTAATCCTTTTCCCAGGAAGGGTAACGTAACCGTCCAAAGAATTTACAACCTCTTTTTGACCATCTATAAACACCTCAACCTTATTAGGGATTACATTTACATAATCATACAGACCGCCGGGAAGCACCTCATTATTCGCCCAACCTGGAATACGCATTTTAAGGTTAAAGTCTTCACCTTTAGTTGCTATTACATTAATATGGACGTTTCCGTTCCAAGGATAGTTTGTTTTTTGGGTAATATCAATACTATTATTAGGAAGGTCAATTGTTGCCACATTTGAAGCATACAAATTAACATAAATGTCATCCTTGTTTTTTGAATAGATAAGACCGGGCATTGCCGGTAAAAAACGTACAACATTTGTTGGACAACAAGAACAATCAAACCAGGATTTCCTAGTGGCCGCCCCTTGGTTAAATTCATATTTGCCATCAGATTCCAAGGCATTTGGATAGAAAAATTCAGTACCACTTAAAGAAAGTCCGGAAATCAATCCATTGTACAGTGTCCGTTCAATTACATCAAAATATTTTACATCCCCTGTTAGGTTGAACATTCTATGGTTCCAATACACATCGCCAATTGAGGCACATGTTTCGTTATAAGCCGTTAAATTCGGCAATTCATAGTTCTCGCCAAATGCCTCACCGTCATGCTTGGCCCCAATACCACCTGTTAGATACATTTTCTTCTCTACCATATTCTTCCATAAATTGTCAATGGCCCTATGATATGCCGTATCATTTTTTAAGGCAGCAATATCGGTCATGGCAGCATACATATAGACCGCCCTTACAGCATGGCCCACAACTTCCTCCTGATTCACAACCGGTTGATGATCTTGAGAGTAGGGACCGAACAATTTGTGATTTTCAGGATTGCCCCTATTGTCCAAAAAGTATTTTGCCAAATCTAAATAGGCTTCCTTTCCAGTTACTTCATAGAGCTTTATCAAACCTGTTTCAATAATCTGATGCCCGGGGACCGCAGGAATTTTTCCCTCCCCATCACCAAAAGTAGCAACCATTAACTCTGCATTTTTTAAGGCTATATCAAGAAAGTTCCTTTTACCAGTGGCCTTAAAATGAACTACGGCGGCCTCATACATATGTCCTGCGTTGTACAATTCGTGACTCATAAAAAGCGACTCCCAACGCTTTCCTTCCTTGACCTCTACCCATTTAGCGGGAGGTTTTGTTGGATTAATAGTTCTCCAGGTTGTTAGATAACCATCAGATTCCTGACCAATTTTAACAATATCGATCAAAGAATCCAATAATTTCTCCAAGGGTTTGTTGGGGGCACTTATCAATGAATTGGAAGCACCCTCTATTACTTTATAAACATCGGAATCATCAAAAGGCATTACTCCCTTTACCGGCCCGTCCATTTTTCCACCCGCTATCAAAAAATTATCAAAACGACCTTCTTCCTCACATTTTTCAATGGCATAGGCTATTGTCTTTTCTTGTACCCTTTTTATAATGGGTAACCAAAATTCATCTGTTAGTTTTACGTTTTGAATGTTTACAGGAGTTAATTTATATCCAGGGCCCTGAATGCTCTTAGCAGGCAATGCAACTTCTACTTTTTTTTCTTTGCAACCTGTTAATGCCAGAAGAATGGTCAATGTAAATACCGGGAATAGTTTCCTTTTCATATCATTTAATTTAAAACATTCGATTTAAGTTGTGGCCAATTCCCCTTCCAATGCAATTCTGCTATTTTAAGTTTAAAGATTCCTTTATTCATATCAGTACTGCAAAATGACCATAAATATGTTTACTTATTTTTGGAGTATTTTCAATAGGACCAAGATCTACAAGGGTTGATTTATCCTGTGCATTTAACCCAAAAGAAGTAAATAGAAAAAAACAACGCTAAATCCAATACTTTTAAACCTCATGTAGTCAACTCTCAACTCTTGATTATGGAAAAATTCCATTAAAGTGTATTTTCAACACTTGTAAATAAAGTGAAGTTTTGCCTATTCTGCAAATAATTTTTATTAAAAATGTCTTATTATTGATTTCTAGCTATTTATAGTCAGTTGGAAGTGAATTTTCTACAAAACATTTCAATGGCGGCATCATTGTTTGCAACAAGCAATAACTGCTTGTTTTTCAATTTGATACCCTTGATATCCCTAGCCATTCCTTTCACAGAAAAACCACTTTCATATGGTTCAATATACTTCCAACTTCCTTGGTTGTTACCCAACAGAAGATTACCATAAGAAACATCCTGCTTGCCCAAGGATGGGGTAAAGCCTGAAAAATTACCTGCCGCTAAAATATCCATTATACCGTCTGAATTAAAATCTCCTGTCAAGAAGGCATAAATGGGTGCCATTTGTACTTCATGTGGTAATGGTTTGGGTTCATAAACCCCATCTTTATTTAAATATACAGTAGACAGCAGTGTCTGAACGCTCTTGATTTGGGCAGACTTTAAATCCTTTTCGGAAAAAGCCTCTTTTAAACCATCCTTGGCAAAAGTTTCATAGTCCCTATACCGCTTTCTGACCAAAGGCATCTGTTTTTTCAATTCATCCAAGGAATTATAGATCCATTCCCTATCATCATGATAGTAAGCTATAATAGGATCAATAGACCCATTTTGATCCCAATCTTTAACAATCAAACTCAAGGGTTGGTCTTTTGACGCCTTCCAGGAACTATTTACCCCCAAATTGCCCACCAAAATATCCATCCTGGAATCTCCATTGATATCTGCCCGGTGAACGCTATTCCATAAACCCACGGAATTGGGTAATTTCTTTTTCGATAAAACCGAATCTTCCTTAAAACCAATGAGGGTAATTGGCATCCACTCCCCTACTACTATCAGATTTTCTTCCATTGAATTCCAATTGGCATCTGTAACCATACCCAATTTTTCCAGTGTCTCAATTTTAAAACTGGGCGTTTTATTTATGTTTATACCATTATTCCAAAGAATATAACTATCAGGGGACACCCCATAACTTCCATATTCGGATCTTGTTCCTACAAATAAATCCACCTTACCATCCTTGTTAAAGTCTCCTACTTCAACCACAGATCCATTGGATTCCGGTAATTCTCCCAAATATTTATTAAATGCTCCACTGCCATCGTTCAAATACAATCTATCCAAATATTTTGAAGAATCTTTAGTGTAAGCCCCTCCACTTACCACATATAAGTCTTGATCCCCATCATCATCAGCATCTAAGAAAATGGCATCTACATCCTCTTGACCCCTATCTTCCTCTATAATTTGAACAATTACCTTTTTAAAATAATTTGATTCCCCATCCCTTACCTGTTTATACAAAGCACTTGCCTGCCCTTTTGCGCCAGTAACGAAAAAATCTTCCAATCCGTCATTATTGATATCACCTGTGGCTATTTTTGGACCTTCGGTAGAAATCTTATGGGGAATCAAATATTCATTTGCAAAGTCATCAAAATCATCCTCCTCATGCACAAAATCAACGACAGCATCCTGAACCCTTTCAAACCACTTAGGACTGTTTCCCTTAATTTTTTGTGCAGATGAACTATTTTTATATTCAATTACCAAATTTTGGTTCACAGGAACATCCTTTAGTTCTTGTACACGACCGTTATTCCAAAGGATTTTCACCTTATCAATTATTTTTTCATTACCCAGGCCAAACAGTAAATCATCATGGGATGAAGATAACCATCCCCTCACCGGGCTCATTTCTTGAACAATTGTTTTACCCGCAACCTCCATCACTATTTTTGTCCCTACTCCGTTTCTATTTTTTGTATCACCCCTTAATTTTATTTTCAAAAAATTATTGCCCATTATTTTTTCAGCATTGTTCCTGTATATGGAACTAGGTTGATTGAGATTATTGACGACCAGGTCCAAATCCCCATCATTATCCAAATCCCCGTATGCGGAACCCATTGAACAACCCAATAAATCCAAACCCCATTCTTTGGACACATCTTCAAATGATAGGCTACCCGTATTTCTATAGGCGTAATTGGCAACCTTACCTTCGGGCATCATCCGGGCCAGCTCCAAAGATGATTTTTGTTCTGCCGATGCAGTATTGTAATTATAATTAATGTAGTTGAGATCATTGGGCCTTCTCAATATACCATTGGTTATAAAGATGTCCTTGGCCCCGTCATTATCGTAATCCGCCAAAAGAACCGACCAGCTCCAATCGGTCGCATCAATTCCTGCCATTTGTGAAATCTCACTAAACTGTGAATGGTCCGCAAAAAGGTTCCCCCTGTTAAGATGTAACATGTTGTGCGGAAACTGGTCAGAATACCCAAACTTCTTTTTAAACTGATAGATATCATAGGGATCTGCACCTGAGGATTTTTTTCTCGTCACTTCATCATGAGGTTTCATATCCAGCGTCATAATATCCAAAAGCCCGTCATTATTGATATCTGCAATATCGCTGCCCATGGAAAAAGTACTTGTACTTGTTGTACTCCCTTTTACCGCCTCCTTAAAAGTACCATTGCATTGATTGTAATATAGGTAATCATTATCATGAAAATCATTTGACACATATATATCGGGACAACCATTATTATCCAAGTCGGCAATGGATACAGATAATCCGTAACCCGTTGCGCCACCAAAAATACCAGCCTCATCACTTATATCGAAAAACTTACCCTCTTGGTTTTCAAATAATCGGTCTCCCGCCAAACTGTCCCTAACAGCTCTTTTCCCTACATCGACATAGACATCCAAATCATGTATGGAGTGATTTAATTGAAACATATCCAAATCTCCGTCATTATCGTAATCAAAAAAGGCTGATTGTTGACAATATCCCTTTAAATCCATTCCAAAATCTGACGCTTTCTCCCCGAATGTTCCATCCCCATTGTTTAAGAATAATTGATTCTCACCCTTAAACATATTCCCGTCCCATAAATAATTGACATAAATATCCAACCAGCCATCCTGATTTACATCCACTACGGTAACGCCTGTACACCAAATCCCTTTTCCCATGGGCCCTGAAACCCCAGCTTGTTCAGTACGGTCCTCAAATTGCAGGCCACCTTTATTAAGGAAAAGCTTATTGGACTCCTGATTGGAGGTAAAGTAAATATCTACTAGACCATCATTATTAAAATCGGCCAAAGCAACACCGCCACCATTATGGGCATATAAATAAGTGTTGATATTAAAGCTATCACTTTCCGTGACTGTATTTGTAAAATCAAGTTGGGTCTCGTTTGGCATTAATTCAGTGAACAACTTGGTTTGCTCTTTACAGCCCAAAAGGCACAAACCAATCACCCACAAACAAATTCGGACTTCCATAAACGATTTTAACTGCTCCATAGTCAAGGTGCCTTCTCAATTCTTATAAACTGTACATCTTCATTGTTTTTGGCTACTAAAAAATAGTCTTCTCCCTTAATCTGCAATTCTTTTATATCACGAACTTGTCCATTTATTCTTAGACCAATTTCACTGTTACGGACAGGCTTAAAGGATCCCTTGCCATCATTTAGAAGACACAAACCATAACTGGCATCATATTTCCCAATTTCCGGTTTTACTTCCCAAAGGTTTCCTCCCAAAAGAACATCCTTGAAACCATCTCCATTAATATCCTTGGAAACAATGGCATAAATTGGGGAGTATTGAGCCCTTAAAGGCAATGGCTCTAGCTCCAATCCGTCCTTGCGGTTCCAGATCACAGCGGATTCAAGATAATTTACTTCACTAACCAAGGATGAGGAAAGCTGTTCTTTGGTAAAAATCTCATCAATATTTTTAAGTTTGTAATCCTCATATTTTAAAAATCTTTTCTTTAAATATGGAAGTTGGGATGTTAAGTCATGGCGTAGTACCAAAGGATAGGACTCTTCCCCATTGTATGTACAAATAATTTGTTCTATGGTACCATTTTGATCAAAGTCGTTTATATAGCAAGCTATGGGCTTATCATCCGTAGCCTTAAACCTACTGTTTAGCCCATGGTTACCAACAAGGTAATCATCGTCGCCATCGTTATCAAGATCAACGGCCTCTATGGTATTCCACCAACCTGAAAGTGTGGAAACCCCATCCATATCAATTTTATCAAAACCAATTTCAGTCTGTTGAAAAAGTTGAATCGCCATCCATTCCCCTATCACTATTAAATCCTGTTTCCCGTCATTATTAAAATCTGACCAAACAGCATCCTTTATCATTCCCAACTCCTTTAGGCCGGGGGCAATTTCCATTGTAACATTCTTAAAAACACCTTTACCATTATTCTGTAAAATATATCCGTTTTGGGGAATTCCATAATTTCTATTCCTAAGTCGCACACCAACAAAAAGATCCAAATCACCATCATCGTCGTAGTCTTTTGCAATCACGCATGAGGTACTTTCATATGAAGATGTAGGTAGGGTTTGCCCGGATTTTGTAAAGAAACCCTTTCCATCATTTAAATAAAGTCGATCGCCAAGAGCCGATGAAGTATTTGGATATTCGTTTCCTCCACTCACCACATAGATATCCTGGTCCCCATCTTGATCAGCATCAAAGAACAATGCATCCACATCTTCAGAACGCTTGTCCTCTTCAAAACCAGCGTTAGCCTTTAAAAGCAACCTACCTTGTTCTGTCTGTAAAAAAAGTTGACTTTCAAAACCAGCTGCACCGCATAGAAATACATCTTCCAGACCATCGCCATTTACATCTGCCAAAGTCATTTTAGGGCCTTCCGTAGAACTCATTTGAAAGACCATACCATCCCTATCAAAATCACTGAAATTATTCTCAGTATGTACAAGACTTCCTATTTCCCCACCAGGAACTGTTATCAACTCAAAACCTAAATGGGAACCCTTGTTTGTCGTTGCCTTCACAGCTTGTATCTGATTTTTGGATTCCACTATTTCAATCTTTTGATTGGCAGCAATGTTCTGTGTTTTTGATGTTTTTCCGGTAGGCCATTCCACAATGATCGAATCTATTTGAGTTTGATACTTAAGGCCAAAATTTAATACAGGGTCCACGGAAGACTGAAATCCTCTACTAGGCATTTCCCTTAAGATCTGGACTTCCCCTTTTTGGTAAAGAGACACCTTTGACCCAATGGCGTAAGTGTTCTTATCCGCCCCTTTTAACTGAACCTGAAGATAGTGCGGTTTTGGAGAAACTTTGTCTGCATGATTCCTATATACAAAGGCCTCCGTATTTACATTATTGACTACAAGATCCAAATCCCCGTCATTATCCAAATCGCCATAGGCCATACCGTTGGAAAAGCCTGGCTTATGCAGCCCCCAGTTCTCCGTTATATCTTGAAAGCCAAGTTCTGGTCGGCCAGAATAGGCCACATTGGAAATAGGCTTGGAAGGTATGATATCTATTAACTTTTTATAGTTGACGCCTTTTTCTGTTATTATACTTCTTGCCACCACCTCGCTTGATATATAATTTAAATAATCTTGATTGAGTATGTCTTGGAAAATCCCATTTGTCACATAAACATCCTTATACCCGTCTAGGTCAAGGTCTGCCATGAGTACACTCCAGCTCCAATCTGTAGCTTCCATACCTACCAACCTAGAAATTTCACTAAAGGAAATATCGTTATTGGCATCAATACCATTATTGACATGGAACATATTTCTCGTAAACTGGCTATGATACCCGTTCCTTATCTTGCTTTTATAATTATTCCAACTTTCAAAGGACATGGAGGTTTTAATACGTGATTCCTCCTTGGGTAGCATTTCGGTAACAAAAATTTCAGGGAAACCATCATTATTGATATCGGCCTCATCTATTCCCATCGAAGCCATGCTAATTGAGGGCATTTGATGCTCCAATTTCTCGGAAAAAGTTCCGTTCTTATTATTCATATAAATATAGTCCCGCTCAAAAAAATCATTACAGACATACATATCTTGCCATCCATCGGCGTTTAGATCCGTCACTATAACCCCTAAACCAAAGCCTATAGTACTGCCATATATGCCAGCCTTTGTACTTACATCTTTAAAATGACCATTCACATTTTCATACAATCTATCCCCGTTTATGGAATCTCTTAGGTGACGTTCATTCTTATTAATACTGAAAGAGCCTATAGCCCTAAAAGAATTGTTAATAATATAGGCATCCAAGTCTCCATCGTTGTCATAATCAAAAAATACGGAATGGGTGGAAAGTCCGTTGTCATTTAAACCATAATATTCCGAGCTTTCGGTAAAGCTTAAATCGCCATTATTTATAAAAAGCTCATTTTGCTTGTCATCACCATCAATATCTCCTGAATTACATACATAGATATCCAAAAGGCCATCAGAATTCACATCTACCATATTCACTCCTGTGGACCAAGATCTATTTCCCTCAACACCGGCCTGTTTAGAAATATCCGCAAACTGAAAATTCCCTTTATTTAAATAGAGCTTATTAGTTTGCAAATTGGAAGTAAAATAAATATCCGATAATCCATCGTTATTAATATCCCCTATTGCAACTCCGCCTCCATTATAATAGTTCCTATAGGTAAATACATTAAAATCCTGATCATATTCTAAGCGGTTGACAAATGAAATGCCCGTCTCCTTATTATCCATCAACTCAAATAGCTTTTTGGACTCCTTTATTATAGGTTTTTTGTCACAGCCAACAAACAGTAGAAGTCCAGTACTAAGGCATAAAATCAGATTCTTCATAGTTTATCCTCGTTTAAATTGGTCAAGTCCACATACCACAGATTAATAATTTGCCCACTCGCATCAGGATAAACAGTAATCCTTCTGTTCCCCTTGACCTTTACATAAATATCCTCTTTGTAAAAATTTGGACTTTTTATCTTAAAAGTTTTTCCTCCATACCATTTATCCATTAAATTAAGTACGTCCAACAAAAGACTATCCTTTTCAAAAATACCATCCTTAAACTTAGCGTTCTCATAATATATGGCCGCGTTCATTTCATTTATAGAATCGTTCTTAAATTGGGGATAAAAAGTCAAGGTTGCCGGATATGTCATCTCCTCCAATTTACATTGCACCCAATTGGGACTTTTTTGCCCTCCTTGTTTAAAATGCCCTTTAACGTTCATATCAAAACTATACGTTCTGAATTCCTTAAAGGGCATTTTTAGGTACAATCCTTTAAACAGGCTATCTTCACGTATTTTCTTAGCCAATTCCTTTTTTTCGTATACTTTATATTTAGCCTCGTTAGACCTATTACAACCTAAGACACCAATTAATAAGGTAAAGCCAATAATTTTAAGAAAACGAGATCCCACTTTTAAACATTTATTTTTGATGCCCCAAAATTGATAGGCTATCATTAATTTTTAAGAACACAGTTACTCTTTCGTGACCTGCAATAATACTTTTTACATCGCGAACCTCCCCTTCCACGAACAATCCGGATTGGCTAGATCCAAGGGCTGAAAAACCTCCATTACCATCGCCTCTTAAAAAAAGAGCCCTATTACCATCATAAATACCTACCTCAGGTTTTGACCAATGAAAATTACCGACCAGAAGAATATCTAAATTTCCGTCCAAATCATAATCGAAAACTTCTAAGGCATAAACTGGTGAAAATTGGGCTTCTGAAGGAAGCTTTTGCTCCTCATATTTACCTCTTCTATATAAATAACATGTAGTAGCCGTATTATATACTTCCCTTATGCTTGATTTTTGCACCAATTCCGGTCCAAAAATATCTTCCACCGTCTGTTCCCTATAGCTCTTAAATTTTAAATATTTTTTTTTCAAATATGGAAGTTGTGAAACCAGATCTGTTTTTCCTATTAAAGGGTATTCATTTTCTCCTTTGAAGGTTGTTATGATATGTTCTGTTTTCCCATTGGCATCAAAGTCATTTAAATACATTCGAACCGGCTTGTTTGGACTAGCTTTGAACCTTGAATTTAAGCCGTGGTTTCCAACAACCAAATCCAGATAGCCATCAGAATCCAAATCGGCAATTTCTATGACATTCCAGAAACCATTGCTGTGCTCTAAACCAACTTCTGGAGTAATATTTACAAAGGAACCCCCATTATTTTGAAATATAGTAACAGGCATCCAATCCCCTACAACAACCAAATCTTCATCACCATCATTATCATGATCGAACCATTTAGCATCTGTTATCATTCCAATTCCAAATAGTTCGGGCGCCAATAATTCTGTTTTATTGGCAAACTGGCCCTTCCCATCATTTATAAGTATATAACCGTTGACCGGCATACCGTAATCGAAGGATTTGGAACGGGTTCCTACAAACAAATCCTGATCACCATCCTTGTCAATATCAGCTGCTATAACACAGGACGAGTTCTCGTAAAAATTGGTAGGTAGATTTTGACCGGATAGAACGTAGTTACCGTTTCCCTGATTAAAATAAAGCCTATCTTTCAAAGATGATGAAGTTGATGGGAATTCGTTTCCGCCACTGCACACATATAAATCCAAATCACCATCGTTATCGGCATCAAAAAAACAAGAACCGGCATCCATACTGGATTTATCATTTTCAAAGCTAAGTTGGGGCTTAATTGTAAAATTACCTTTGTTGTTTTGAACAAATAAAACACCTGTCTCCCCTTTTGCCCCACCTATATAAATATCAGCTCTATCATCATTATCAACATCGGCTATTGACATTTTTGTGCCCTCTGCAGATTGCATATGGAATAACAAGGGGTTACGATCAAAATCATTAAAGTTTGATTTCTTGTAGTAATAGGCCAATCCTTTGTTGTCATTTTCTAAATTGAATATTCCCTTGCCTACTGATCTATGGCTTTGCACTATGGGAATGGCATTTTCATTTAGTTGTTGGGCAAATGAAATTATTTGATCCACCTGAACATCTTTTTCTATTTCAACGGATAGATCTGGCCATTGGATTCGGATAGAATCAACTTTTGGGTTTATTCCAAGTCCAAAGTGTAATCTATAGTCTACTGATGATTGGTAGCCCCTCATTGGTGCCAGTTCTTGATATAGTTCCTTACCGTCCTGATATACTGTGACCTGGCTTCCCATGGCGAAGGTGTTTTTTTCCGTTCCCTTTAGTGCTATGGTCAAAAAATGATGTTCGGGCCGCAAAGTTTCCGCATTATTACGATAAACCGATGCTGGCATATTAACATTGTTCATTACTAAATCCAGGTCCCCATCATTGTCCAGATCGGCATAGGCAGACCCATTTGAAAAAGTAGGTTTCTCAAAACCCCAATTTATGGTCTCATCCGTAAAGGTAAGGTCCCCGTTATTCCTGTAGGCGAAATTAGGCAAAGGGGTAGATGGTATGCTGTCTATAAGCTGTTTAAGAAAACTGCCCCTCTCCTCAAAAAGACGGCGCGCCGTTATAGGGTCTGCATAAAAATTTAAATAGTCCAAATCTATAAGATCTTTATAGATACCATTTGCCACAAATATATCTTTTAGCCCATCATTGTCCAAGTCCGCAATTAATGCTCCCCAGCTCCAATCTGTAGCTTCCACTCCCGAAAATCGTGAAATTTCACTCATGAATATGTTGTCCCCTTCGTCTTTATATCCTCTGTTCAATTGAAGGACATTCCTGGGAAACTGCCTGTAATATCCTGCCTTCATATTGGCCTGATATTTATTCCAATCCTCAAAAATGGCTTTAGTCTTTAAACGGGCTTCTTCCTTAGGCAGCATTTCGGTTACAAAAATTTCTGGAAACCCATCATTATTTATGTCGGCCATATCTGCCCCCATAGACCCCAAACTTATTTCACCAATACTACCCTCTAAGTCTTCAGTAAACGTTCCATCCTTATTGTTGATATACAAATAGTCTTTTTCAAAATAATCGTTGGATACAAATATGTCTTGCCAACCATCCTTATTGAGGTCCCCGATGGTTACCCCTAAACCGAAACCTATAGTGCTACCATAAATGCCTGCCTGCTCACTAACATCGGCAAAAACAGCCCCGTCATTCCTATAGAGTTTATTTCCTCCATAGGGATCCCTAATCAATCGCCTATCTTTTTTTAAATCATAATTGCCTATTGATTTTATTGAATTGTTCAGTAGATACATGTCCAGGTCACCATCCTTGTCATAATCGAAAAAAACAGCATGGGTAGAAAACCCATAATCCGCTATTCCATACTCTTTGGCCATTTCGTGAAAAACAGGGTAGGTACCTGTTTTATCCAACCCTCTATTGATGAAGAGTTCATTATTTCTTCTTTCACCTTCCGGTTTTCCAGACTTACAAATGTATATATCCAGCAATCCGTCTCCATTTACATCTGCAAAACTAACCCCGGTTGACCACACTCCTAAGGAGTTGAGCCCACTTTCATCTGTTACATCCTTAAACTCAAAATCTCCCTGATTTAAATACAGTTTATTCGAAACCATACCCCCTGTAAAAAACAAATCTTGAAGCCCATCATTGTTTATGTCGGCAATAGCAACCCCTCCACCATTATAAAAATTACGATAGGTATAGGTATTAAAATCTTCGGTATAGGTTAACTCGTTTTTAAAATCAATATTGGTTCTGGATTCAGGTAAGAAGGTAAAAAGTGTTGTTTTATTGGTTCCGGTTTGTACATCTCCAAAATCCTTCTTACAAGAAATGCAGATCAATGGTAAAATGAATATAAAACTACACAAAACCTTTGTTTTCATAAAATAGTCTCTATAAATAGGAAAGACACCTAAAAATAGTGTCTTTCCTCATCAAATTAACTAACAATAATTCTTAATACGGTTAATATCCAGGATTTTGAACTAGATTTGGATTACCGTTAACTTGATCTGTAGGAATTGGGAAAACTTTTTTATTTGGATCAGTAAGGGTTTTCTCCCACCATTGGGTATCAAATCTGTTAAACCTGATCATTACCGTTCTAGCCTGACATTCAAATGCCAATTCTCTTTGAATCTCATCATAGAGGGCATCTTCAGTCAAGGGGTCAATAGCACCCAATCCTACTCTGTCTCGCACCTGTCTCACAAGTTCAACAGCTTCGGAACTTGCATTGTTTTCTCTCCAAAGTGCTTCCGCACGCATAAGCACCACATCTGCATATCTTACTGCCGGAAAATCATTTTCCATTGCGGTTCCGATACCATTTTCAATTTTAAATTTTCCAATACGCGCCCCAGATTGACTGAAGGCCTTAGGGGTTAATTCATTAATATAGGGAGTGAAAATCAATGGTGGTCCATCAGGCTCAGGATTACCTTTTGAATCAACCTCAATAGCCCCATTTGGATCATTTATAGGTTCACCTGAACTAGTGTATTGTTGACCTACAATAAACATTTGCTTCCGACCATCCGTTTCTTCAAAGGAATTATAAAATTCTTCCAAGGCCGTATAGCCATTCCATGGTCCATTTTGCAAATCATAGGTTTCCTTGTTCAAGGGGTGTAAAGTTTCCATGTGCAAAGCGAAACCGGCCCCACTCGACTTGGAATAAGGAACAACAAAAATATTTTCATTGGATCCCTCGTTTCGTATTTCGAAATTATCCAAGTAATTCGGCTCCAAAGAAAATTGCCCACCATCTATAATTTCCTGTGTGATGGCTGCTACCTTGCCCCATTGTGGCGTGCCTGTATACGTTTCGGCATTTAAATATACCCTTGCCAAAATACCCATTGCGGACCAACTATTTATCCTTCCGTACAGTTCACCTTTGGTTCCTGATGGTAAAAGTGGAATAAGTTCTTCCAATTCTGCTACAATATAATTAAAAACCTCTTGTTTTGGTGTTCTTGAAGGGCTTGCTTCTGCTGTCGCAAAGGTGGTAACCAAGGGAACATCCCCAAACAAATCCATTGCCATATAAAAATAGAGAGCCCTAAGCGCCCGTAATTCATTAACAGCTGCCTCTGAATCGGCTGCCGATGCTTGAAACTCTTCAATGAGCCTATTACACGTAGATACTCCGCTAAAACATAAGTTCCAGGCACCATTAATATCTCCAGAATTGTTTTCCCATTCATGCCTATGTAGCCTCGCCCAAAGACCACCATCATCCCAGGGTCCAAATTTTGCTGGGGCTGCACTCGTTTCTGTTGAGAGCTCCTGAAGATTGAAATAGCTTCCTGCATATCCCTTTAATGGCTCATAGGCCGTTAATATGGCAGCAAGTTGCGTATCTGTGGTAGTGTACTCCGTTTCAGGCGTTAAATCACTATAAATCTCAGTTTCAAGATCAGTACAGGAGATGACCGTAACACAAACTAGGACACCAACAATTATCGATTTCATTTTAAATGTTTTCATTTTGCAAGTTTTTATATTAAAGTCCTATATTTAAACCTAAACTAATTGTCTTGGTACGGAAATATGAATTTCTATCATCAACACCGGGTGCCAAAGGCGAACCATAAGAGTAATGAACCTCGGGATCCACACCAGTGTAACCGCTTATTACAAATAAGTTTTGACCGGAGGCATATAGTCTAAAACTTTTTATAGCAGAAGATTTTCCAACCTCAAAGTTATAGCCCAAGGTAATATTGTCCAGCTTTAAGAAATCAGCTTTCTCTACATAATAGCTGTTCCAACTTTCAGGCTGTGTCAGTTCTGGTAAATAATACTTTGTCCTTACCGGGTTGTAATTATTGGAGGCAGCAGGAGATTCATAATAGGCCCTATTAATGTTTACCAAACTATGGCCAAAAGCACCTCTCATAGTAAAATTCAAATCCAAATTCCTATAATGGAAGGAATTGCTCCAACCAATTTCAAAATCTGGCAAACCATTACCTGCCACTACGGCATCATCCTCTTGGTTAATGGTTCCATCTCCGTTTCTATCGGTGATTATTCTTCTACCTTGATCATCCAATCCTTCAAAAGTAGGAGCCATTATGTCTCCAATCTTTTCTCCTTCCTTTACACGAATCACCAAAATGTTATTCAGTCCAGGGGCACCAAGGTTTCCCAAGAATATTTGCTCCCTATCACCATCCAAACTTACAAGTTCGGTATTAAAGGTTGAAAATGTAACTCCTGTATTATACGAAAAGTCTTGTTTTTGGATTACTGCGCCATTCAACGCTATTTCTAGGCCATTCGATTTTAATTCACCGATATTCAACAAGGTATTGGGGTAAAAATTAGGCGGTACAGGTACGCTAACGGATTGTAATACATCTGTTGTGTTTCTGCTATAAAAATCAATAGAACCGTATAAACGGGAATCAAATAAACCAAAATCAAGCCCCATGTTCGTTTCTGCCTTTTCTTCCCATTTAAGATCTGGATTGGGATTTGAAGCAAAATTTACACCCTGTAAATAACGGGTGTTGTTGAAATAGCTCCTAGAACCCCTGGACAGTCTTGTGCGGCTTTCATAATTCTCATTAGGCAAATTCCCTGTGATACCGTAACCGGCACGAAGTTTTAAAACACTAAAAGGAATCTCGAACATTTCCGCAAAATCCATACCCCCACTAATTGAGTAAAAGTTACCCCATTGTTCATTGATACCAAATTTGGAAGACCCTTCCCTTCTTATGGAGCCACTAACAAAAAACTTATCCTCAAAATTGAACATGGCCCTTCCAAAGAACGAAATCAATCTCGATTCTTCCTTTTGACTGTTCATACCGGCAAATGCATCACTTCCCGTAGCCGTACCCAGTCCTAATTCCAGAGCGTTGTAAAGTAATTCATCTGTTATAAAATTGGTATTAAACGCGTTAAAATTTTCAAACGAGAACTGCTGCCAGGAATAACCGCCCAAAAGCGACACTTTAAGCCCATTGAAGTTTTTTTGGTAATTGGCCGTTAATTCAAATAATTCATTAAGCCTATCCTCCGACTCTTTTCTAGCCCGCCCCTTCTGACCTGATCCTGCTGAAAACCGAGTTTTTGAGGAAAAATACTGGGAACGGAGGTCACTCTCATACTGTAAGGAATAAAAGGCAGAAAAGTCAAAATTATCAGTAAGCTTATACTTCGCTCGTATATTTCCCAACATGGTTTTAAAGGTGCCCTCGTCCGTAACTTCATTGGCGATTCCCAAAGGGTTATGATATTCTGGAGTACTTGGCTCCCAATAGCCATTTGCTGCATCACCACCTATATAAACCGGGGCTGTTGGATCCGCAATAATTGCAAACCGAAGTGATTCATAAGGTTTAAATTGGGCATTTTTTTTCGTTACACCCCCATTAAGCGTTAAAATTAACTTATCATTCATGGCACGCTGTTCAAAATTGAACCTTGCGTTTAATTGGTCAAAACCCGTACCTAGTGCAATGCCCTCTACATCCCTATAATTAATAGAGGCCCTATAATTTCCATTGGCAGTGCCATTTGAAATTGCCAAATTGTGAACATTTGAAATTCCCGTTTGTGTCAATAAATCCAGCCAATCAGTTTTATAGCCATTGTCAACTCCACCAGCCTCAACAAATTGTTCTGGAGTAGAATTGGGAACAAATTTGGCCACACTTTCCATTGCTAGATAAGTATTGTACTCTATTCTAGCAGCACCAACTCCAACCGCTTTTTTGGTTGTTACCAAAATAACACCTGAGGCTCCCCTAGTTCCATATATTGCTGCTGCGGAGGCATCCTTAAGAACTTCTATCGATTTAATATCATTTGGATCGATCAAGGCCAAGGCACCACCTACCACTCCGTCTATAACTATTAAAGGTTGGGAATTGGCCCCAAAAGTTGATAACCCCCTTAGACGTATATTATAACCTGCATTGGGATCACCACCCGGTTTCGCAATAGATAAGCCGGCCACTTTACCTTGCAGTAACTGAGCAGGATTACTAATGTTACCCTTATTAAATTCTTTGGAATCAACACTGGCTACGGCGCTGGTTATTTCCCTTCTTTCAACAGTACCGTATCCGATACTGGTGATGGTAACCTCATTTAGTTGCGTAAAATCCTCTTCTAATGAAACATCAATTGTTGATTGTTCCAAAACGGGAATATCAATACTCTGGAACCCTACATAGCTAAATTGAAGAACGTCTGAAGGAGATGCTTGTATGGAATACTTTCCATCGAAATCCGTTACAGCACCAATCGTTGTACCTTTGACAATTATACTGACACCCAATAAAGGTATATCATCATTAGCATTAACCACCGTACCCTGAATGGTACGTTGAGTTTGTCCAAAGCTAACTAAGGTAGTCATGAATAATAGAAATGTCAATATCCCAACAGTCTTGGGAAGTCGAAATTTAAATCCGAAATGAACTGGTTTTTTTTTCATAAGTGAGTCTGGTTCGTTATTAAGTGTGTTATTTACACCTGTAAATAAAGCAAAGAAAAATGACATATGCAAGGGTCCAACATAAATATGTGTAGTTTTAACACTTTTATTTCACACCTGAAAATCAATATTTTGCAGCTATCGGTAATTTAGCTTTTAAAGAATAACTAGTTTTTTTGATAAGGAATTATCCTAATCTTGTTAAATTTGCCCCACAAAAATTCAACAATGGTATTAAATCATTATAATAAAGAAGACAAGGTTCTATTAGCGGTTGATTGTATAATTTTTGGATTTGATAAAGAAAAATTAAAGATTCTATTAGTTCAGAGAGACTTTGAACCGGAAAAGGGAAATTGGTCCCTAATAGGAGGTTTTCTTAAAAAAGAAGAAGATTTGGACAAAGCGGCCACCAGGATACTAAATCATTTGACCGGTCTGAACAATATATATATGGAACAAGTATATTCCTTCTCCAAAGTGGATCGTGATCCTGCTGAAAGAACAATTTCTGTTGCCTATTATGCCCTCATCGATATCGCTTCCCATGACAAGGAGCTTTTAAAACAGAATCCCATACAATGGTTTAACCTAAAGGATGCACCTAAGTTAATTTTTGACCACGGCCGTATGGTAGAACGGGCAATGGCCAGGTTACGTAGAAGGGCATTAAACAAGCCCATAGGTTTTGAACTTTTGCCAAAAAAATTTACAATGCGCCAATTGCAAAAATTGTACGAAGCCATATTGGATACAAAGTTGGACAAACGAAACTTCATTAACAAGTTCAATTCCTTGGATATATTGGTTAAGTTGGATGAAAAAGATATGAAATCTTCCAAAAAAGGGGCATTCCTATTTCAATTCGATGAGGAAAAATACAATCGTAAAGTAGAGGATGGTTTTAATTTTAAGCTATAAACATTATAGTTCATTTACCCTTTAGGTTGGCATTGTGCTGAATATCCCATTACATCATTCCATAGGATAATGATCAACATCTCCATATATCACTTTCCAGATCCCATCACGTTTTTCCCATACAAAGGTGTTTGGCCCTTGGGATTGAGAAATTGTCCCATCTTTGGCAACAAGTGAATCGGTAAATATAAATGAAGAAATCGCGTGATTATTTCCTATAGGAATAATTCTTACATTTTTCCATTCCGAATCAAAGCTTTCCAAGGATGCCATGAAGGCTTTAGTGCCTTCCCTGACGTTATCATATGCAATATAATTTCCATCTGCCAACATGATGAATTCTGGCCATAATAGATCTACAACCCCATCGGAATTCAGAGTTGTATCGGCCATATGAAAAGCATCGACCCTACTTTTCACTTGTTCAATTAAGGCTACTGAATCAATCTCTTTGACTACTACTTTTTTGTTGCAACTTAGTGGTAACCATAGCAAACACCAAAGGACCTTTAAAAGAATTCGAAAATTCAACTTTTACCAATTTTAATTAAATTTATCTACAACAAGGGTATAGGTGGAAGCTGTACTTAAATTCCTCCTATAGGTCTAATTTACTAAATCTTTTTTTATGGGGTCAATACCATCCCCTTGGCATTAATACACTATTATGTTATTACAGGGATCTCGCTGTTACAACGTTATAGGTTCCAAGCACCAAATCCTCATCCATAAAAATTGAGGGTGCCTTTTCACCAGAATCTTAAAAAATAATTCTCACTCATTAATTTAACCCCTTTGTTACACATGACATTCAAATATTTGATTATAAAAAATTGTCATTATCACGCAACTTCATTATGTCAAATCGGCATGATTTTAAAACTTTATTAATAATTTTTTTCTGAATTTCTTAAAAGAATTTTAAAAATTTATCAATGGAACAGGGGCCCCACATTTTGGCATTTTATTTGTCCGATATTTTTCAGATTATTTGAATTATTGTTTAACCTAAATTTTTTTGTAATTATGGGCAATCTAGTAACAACAAGAAAAAATGGCAGTAAGGTAAGCACAAATTCGAATGGCCTTAGCTATCCAACATGGTCCTCTTGGTTGGATGAAGCGTTCAATTGGGAACTACCTTCAGTTTTTATTACAAATTATAATTCCTTGCCCGAAGTAAATATCAGGGAGACCAAGGATGCCTATTTTGTAGATATGGCGGTACCAGGATTGAAAAAATCAGATTTCCGTATCAATTTGGATAATCAAGTGCTTTCCATTTGCACAGAAGTGGAAGAAAACAACGAACAGAAAGAAGACAACTTTATCCGTAGGGAGTTTGGCTATTCTTCTTTCAAGCGTTCGTTCTCACTACCAAAAACGATAAACGAGGATGATATCAATGCGAAGTATACCGATGGGGTATTGAGCATTCACCTGCCCAAAAATGAAGAGGCTATCCAAAACCCCGCCAGAACTATCAAGATTTCATAAGAGTCTAGTTTTAAAAGGCCGGTATTGCCGGCCTTTTAATTAATTCAATCGTGTTTACGTCATAATCGAATAGGAACTTTAAATTATCTTAAAAATGAAAGTATTTGGAAAAAAAATAGGAAAAGACCTTAAAATCCCACCGTTTATAGACAACTTTATCGGGAAACTTTTACCTAACAAAAACAAGGATAACGAAGAGCTGGTAACAATTCCATCGACCAATATCAGTGATGAAGAAAAAGCTTTTGAACTCTCGCTCGCTTTGCCGGGATTGGACAAGAACGATGTTAACATAGAAATAGAGAACGAGTGCATTATAGTAAGTGCCCACAAAGAACAGAGCAGAGAGGAAAAGCATAAAAACTGGGTGCGCACAGAGTTTGTAAGCAATTCGTTCTATAGAGCCTTCGGTCTACCTCCCAATGCAGACCCTCAAAAAGTACAGGCAAAAATGAAAAATGGCCGATTGGATATTAGGGTAGGAAAGGCGACAAGACCTGACCGAAAAAACAGGAGTATCGAAATCAATTAAATCCTAAACTATGAATTCCAATGTTATTGCGCGAATTAAAATATATTGGACGCTAATAATTTACAAAGTTGAATCAAAAACAAAAGTGCTGAAAAAATATGCCATACCCATGTTACCGAGTATTGTAAAATACTAGCCGTAGCAATACTATAATAAAACAAGTAAGAAGATGTCGGTAAGGTTGGAGAAATTATATCCCGATCTCCCAAGGGCAGTTGGAAAGAAAACCAGATGCGTATACATATGGAGGCCATGCAAATGCTATTTTGGATAGGTACCAACCGCTTATCGAGAAAGTAAAAGATACGATAAATCAAAATTAGTTGGAAGTTATATATAGAATTCCAAAATGGAATACCATGGGATTCTTATTTGGTGCTTATCAGTAGGTCTTGGTCCATATCCTAAATTACAAAACTAACTTGTAGCAAATTGACCAAAATCCGAAAAAAATTATAAGTGTATAATTATGATAAAAAATGTTCCAATCTCACAGCCCAAGTACCTAGTTTTAGCCATGCTTATATGTGCGTTTTCCAATTTAAGGGGACAAACCATGTACGCCTTGAAAATAGATGGAAACATCCGGCTAGAGGCCAAGAAAATTACAGCTCAATATCAGCCACGCCTTGTAATGGGTGTTGACCAAGCCTTGGAGTTCCAATCAACAGTGGCCAGGTATTTGGTAAAAAAGCAGGCAGTTGAGCAGGATTCCAATTTATCGCCCAAGGCGAAATATGACTTGTTAAAACGCCTATCAAGTCTGGAGACTTCAGAAATGATCAATGTTCTAGAACCGTATCGTTGGAAAGAGTATATTCGAATTAAGGCACAGTTCCAACCCATACCTGAACCATTCGATTACGTGGGAAATGAGATTGCTCGGGAGCAAGTTGGAATAGATTGATTGTGGGATGATATCACAATATCTACATACCGTAATATTTTAGTTCCCCATTCACATCATTTATTATTAGCATAAAAAGCTACTTAATTATGTTGGGCGCGATTTTAATCCATATATCACATAAAATGAAATTATGAAGTATGTTCGTTACGGTATATAGTTGACCAAAGTTAGAGATTTACCTTTACACTAAATCGATCTCCAATCTTGTTATTTAATTCATACGTAGGTCCATATTAGTCAAGCTTTATGTGGACTTATGATACTATCCGTTTACATTTAAACACTATTTGATATCATTTTGATCTATAAGGTTATCAAAAAAAAGTGAGCCTTTTATAAACAAAAAAAACTCCCAATCTCTCGGAAACCCTGTTTTTATTAGTGGTAGCAGAAGGATTAGCTGCGGTGATCCTATCTTATGATTATAGCCAACGATGCCGGTATTGAAGAACACTTCACCACCTATTCCTCGGCCACCATCGCGAAGTTTATGGGGATATCCACGGAGGTGATCAGTGAAGGGATGGGCCACAACTCCTTAAAAACAACTCAGATCCATTTAAAGGGTTTTACCAACCATGTTCTGGATGAAGCGAATGAGTTGCTTGTTTCTTAAGTTTATCCTTCGATGTAAAATTGAGCGAATGAACTAACTACCGAAGTATAGGTAAATGATTATACCAAACTTTCAGCTCCTTCTAATTTTGATTGAACTGGGACTGAGTGTTCTATTTTCTTAAAATTCCTCTTTGAGACCAAAACTCACTCAAATTATTCTGAAGATGTTGGTACTCTTGATTAAGAGTTATAAATGATGAACTATTTTGATTATTTGGGATATATACTTCTCCAATTATTATAGTTGAATCGCTAGCTGTTTCAAAATTCATAAAAGCACCCACTCCAATTCCTGCGGCCATGGCAACGCCCCAAGTTCCGGTTTCTAAATTTTGGGGTACTTCAACTATCATATTTAATGCATCCGCAAACATTTGGCATAATACAGGGCTTCTAGATCCCCCCCCGGTTAGCCTAATTTTTTCAAAGTTAGAACCACTACGCTTTAATTTATTTATATGCTCTAAATGACCTAAAACAATACCTTCATAAATTGCTCTTAACATATCCGCTTTGCTATGCCAACCTGCAAGCCCATAAAATCCGGCCCTTGCATTTCCATTATCGGCCGACCCATGCAAATACGGATGAAATATTAAAGGCCTATTATCATCCATAACGGTATTGACCATCTCATCGCATATTACGTGAACAGATACACCTCTCTTTTTAGCCTCCAATTGTTCCTTATGACAGAATTCCCGAATAAACCATTCTAAATTGGAGACTGATGTTGCGCTCGCCTCAACTGATTTCCACAAGTTCGGAACTGCAAAGGTCGTTGACATTCCCAACTCAGTATTAAGAATAGGAAATTCGGTGACAACCGTATTTACACTCCAACTTCCAGCTATAATACTGGCCTGTCCCAATCTTGTTACCCCAGACCCGACCATACAGGCATCTACATCTAACATACCGGTCACTACAGGTGTGCCTTCCAATAAACCAGTACAGTCCGCTCCATTTTTCGACACTTTACCCAAAACTTGATCACAACTTTGTATTTGTGGTAATTTAGAAATTATATCTTTTATTCCATAATAGTCTAATATTTCCGAATTATAATCCACTTTATTGATATCCAGCAAATTAGTCGCGCCCATATCCGTATAATCAGAACCTATTACACCTGTCAGACAATAATTGATATAATCTTTACAAAGAAATACTGATCCAATCTCATTATACAATTCTGGTTCTAATTGTTGTATCCACCTTAATAAAGTATTAGTTTGGGATGCCCAGAATTTTTGATAGGTATAAGATCTAACCTTATCTTCTAAACCTTTTTTTGTCCATTCCTCACATATCGATTGGGCTCTAGAGTCCATTGACTGTATTCCCTTTAAAGGATGTCCTTTTTTATCCAAAAGATAAAGCCCATTCCCATGGCCTGTTGATCCTACTCCTATAATATATTTAGGATTTATTTTTGAATTTTTAATTACTTCCCTTATTGTCTTCGAATTTACCTTCCAAAGCTCGTCCAAGTTTCTTTCACTATATCCAGGCTTTGGGTAAATAGTTTTTATTTTTTGGGAGGACTGTGATATCATACGTCCTTTAATATCAAAAATAACCGCCTTACATACAGTGTTACCGTTATCTATACCCAAAAGAAACTTTTTCATGTCTTTAAAATTATTCTTTTTTGATGCCCCCTAATTTACCAAGCTTCCTGGTAGAGTTTTACAATTTCATCTTTACTAGGGACCCTAGGATTATTCTGAGGACTACCAGACGCTAAGGCATCGTCGGCCATTTTTTGGAGTACTTCGTTAAATTTTACTTTATCCACACCCTTGCAGTCCCTTAATCGAGGTACTTTTAAACTCCGATTCAATTCTTCCAACCCTTTAATCAAGTTTTGATTAGCCTTTTCATCGGAATCCGTATTCCGGGAGAACCCCATTTCTCTGGCTATTCGAGCATATTTATTTGCCGCTCCACATATTGAATACTTTGTTACCGTGGGCAAAAGCACTGCATTGGACAGGCCGTGTGGTAAATGAAATTGTACACCTAAAGGACGGCTCATACCATGAATCAAGCAAACACTACTATTCGTAAACGCCATTCCTCCATGACAGGCAGCCATTGCCATGCCTTCTCTCGCAGTTTTATTATTTAAATCGTTCCAAGCAATTTCTAAATTTTCAGCTACCAGACGGATGCAAGAAAGAGCAAGGGCATCTGTCATTGCACTAGATTTTTTTGACACATAAGCCTCTATCCCATGTGTCAATGTATCAATACCAACATGAGCCGTGAGGCCAACTGGCATAGTAAGTGTTAATTCATAATCAATTAATGCTACCTTTGGCAATAAATTATCATCAAAAATCATCATCTTCACATCACTTTCCGTGTCTGATATCACCGTAACCTTAGTAACTTCACTTCCTGTTCCGGCCGTGGTCGGTATAGCTATTACTGGGATTCCCGGTTTCGGGATTTTTTGGTACCCCATATATTGTGAAAGGGGAAGTTTATTATTAGTAGCAATCGCTATTGCCTTGGCTGCATCAATAGGACTGCCACCACCAACGGCTATAAGCAAATCTGCCTTAGATGCCTTAAGTTTACCTAATCCTTCCTCAACATTATGGACGGTAGGATCGGGTTGCACCTTACTAAAGGTTTCACTTGATATACCTGCCTCGATAAATCCTGCAGATAATTTATCTATCAAACCAATATTCTCTATAAAGGGATCCGTAATAAAAAGAACCTTTTTTGCCCCAATTCGGTTTACTTCCTCCAAAAGGTGACCACTGGCACCCGCCCCTGAAATTATTCTATTTACGGTACTAAAAGTATTTATCATATTTAATTCCTTTACCAACCTGATTTTCTTTGATACATATTATCCCACCTTGAAAGCACCACTTTTTGACGGGTGTAAAACATTATCCCTTCCGTACCTTGCATATGAAGATCTCCGTAAAAAGAATCATTCCAACCAGAAAAAGGAAATAATGACATTGGTGCAGGTACACCTACATTCACTCCTACCATACCACATTTAATATCCCTGGTAAACTTTCTAGCTGCACCACCATCACTTGTGAAAATAGTAGCTCCGTTTCCATAATTTAAACTGTTGAGCCATTGAATCGCTTCATCTATGTTTTTGGGGTTCAGCATGGACAACACAGGTCCAAAAATTTCCTCACTGAAAATTGACATATTCGGTGTAACATGTTCAAATAAGGTGGGTCCGACAAAAAAACCTTTCTCGGGAAGTCCATCTCGACCATCCCTTGCTAAATTGGCACCCGTCTTCTTTGTGTTTTCTATAATTTTAGTAATTCGTTCCTTACTACTAAAATCTATAACCGGCCCCATTTGAGTGGCTTCATTGCGTAATGGATCTCCTAAAACAAGTTCATCCATTGCACTTACAACACCTTCTTTTAATGATTCAGCACTTTCACCAATTCCCATAAGTAATGAACCGGCCATGCAGCGTTGACCTGCACAACCAAATGCAGATCCCATAATTGCCCTTAGGGTAGCATCTTGCTCCGCATCTGGCATAACCAGTAGAACATTCTTCGCAGCACCCCCAGCTTGCACTCGCTTGCCATGACTTGTCCCCAGGGAATAAACATATTTAGCAATATGGGAGGATCCAACAAAACTAATTGCCACAATTTTAGGATGTGTACAAAAGGCATCCACAATTTCCTTTCCGCCATGTACAATATTCAACACTCCATCAGGTAAACCAGCTTCCATAAAAATTTCAGCTAGTCTTACAACTGTCAAAGGCACCTTTTCACTAGGTTTTAATATAAAAGTATTACCACAGGCAATGGCCAATGGAAACATCCACATTGGTACCATTGCAGGAAAATTAAATGGACTTATGCCAACACAAACTCCTAAAGGCTCCCTTATAGTTACTCCATCAATATGATTGGCCACTTGTCCTAAACTTTCACCTTTACTTAAATGTGCAATACCACATGCGAATTCCACTACTTCAAAACCTCTTCGCATATCACCCCTAGCCTCATCCAAGGTCTTGCCATTTTCCAAAGAGATCAATTGGCTCAGTTCCTCGAAATTATCTTCTAATAAAGAACGATATTTGAACAAAATGTCCGCACGCCGTGTTGCAGGGGTTTCAGACCATGTTTTAAATGCATTTTCGGCACATTCCACTGCTTCTTGCACATCTTCGAAACTACCCATTGGGGTCTTACTAATGACCTCTCCGGTAGCCGGATTATAGACATTTTGATAGTTATCTGCCCGTGAAACCTTCCATTTGCCTCCGAATAAGGAGGGTACCAACTCGGGAATCTTAATTTTCAAAGAACTCATACTATGCTTTTTCTATATTGTTATTATAAATTTCCATTGCTTCGTCTGGTGTTGCATCCTTATGAATCATAGCCATAAAAGCCTCAACAATTCGAGCTGGATTAGGGTGTTGATATATATTTCTTCCATAAACCAATCCCTTGGTTCCTTGTTGAAGAAAACCATAACTTTTTTTGAAAATCTCATTTAATTCTTCTTTTCCACCACCTCGGACCAATACAGGACATCGCGCAGCCTCCACCACTTCATGATAGTCTTCTACATGTTCTGTTGGATCTGCTTTTATAATGTCGGCTCCTAACTCTCTGGCTTGTCTAACAAGAGGTACTATTAATTTTTTATTACCATCCACTTGATAACCTCCTCGAATATCATTACTCTTCATAACCAAAGGCTCGATCATTAATGGCATTCCGTATTTATCACATTCCGATCTAATCCTGCTAATATTTTTTATACTAAGGCGGTGTAAATCTGGTTCACCAGGAAGAAGAAGTAAATTACAAACAACACATGCAGCATCCATTCGGAGAGCTTCAAGTAAAGGTTCGTTTTCATTTTGAAGGGCACTATACATGACCTTATGAATTTCAGAATTATAAGGGTTCCCAACATCTACCCTCATTACCAAAGCTGGTTTATTCTTACCCGGGATGTTTTGCAATATGTCACTTTGCCCATAATTGGTTTGAATAGCATCCGGACCAGCCAAAACCAATTGTTCTATCACTTTTTCAACATTTTCGAGACCATCCAAAAAACTATATTCATTAAAAATTCCGTGATCTACAGCAACATCCAAACATTTTCCCGACTCATTGAACATTCTCTTTAGTCTGACTTTAGGAGATATATACATAATATTTATTATTTAAGTTTTAAATTGTGTTTATGCCTTAATATTTCTACAGTTCTATTTATTTCTTTTGCCAAAGCATTTTCTGACCAATTATTCAATTTTCGCACAATGGAGCCAATCTCTTTCAATAGTGAATATGTCAACTCACCTTTTAAAGCTATTGTGGTACGCCTTAATATAAGATCATCTAAATGCACTACATATTCATTATGAACCAAATACATTATTTCCCTATATGTGTATTCCGTATGAAAATCAAGAGGTTGATCATTATCTTTGACCATAAATGAAGCTACTGCTTCGGCCTCCGTCCCGTAGCGTTCCAAAAGTGTCTCAAGTTTGTTAAGTGGCAGACCTGTTTTATTTTCCATCTTGCAGAACCAATTGTCTCTTGCATTTTCACTATTTGGGAACTGCTTTCCACCTCCAATGGAAATATCATAGGTATCTGTTCTTCGCGAAAGATTTAAGCATGTTAATATTTCATTAGCGGCTTTTTCTGAAAAAGCTCTAAAGGTTGTCCATTTTCCACCAATCAAATTATATATAGGAAACTTATTGGTATCTGAAGGGGGTATAAGTTCTATACTATGATTGCGACTTATCTGTGCTGTGACATCTGTTTTAGTATTAGGTAACGGTCTAACTCCACAAAATTGAAATACTATATCAGAATTTAAAATTTTAATATTCGGAAATATCTGTTTTACGGCATTTAACATATATTCCACCTCATCCTTATGACAGATCGCCTCCTCTGGATTATCGATTTTAATGTCCGTTGAGCCAACCAAAACTTTACCCTGAAATGGAAAAAGTATACAAATTCTTCCATCCTCGTTTTCGTAAAATAACATTTGACCACGTGTTGCCCTAGTAAGCTCCATATTATCTATAACCAAATGAGAACCTTTTGTTCCCCCAATAAATTGGGAATTTTTCCCTAAAGCCTTATTTGTTAAATCAATCCAAGCACCTGTGGCATTAACAACAACATCTGGTTTTAGAGTTAGGCATTCCCCAGTGGTAGTGTCCTTTACAACAACGGAATCGTAATTACAGTTCTCCAAACTCATATAATTAATCGCCAAGGAGTTCTGATCTAGTAAATTAGAATCCTTTATTAGTTCAAGACACAAACGTTCGGGATAAGAAATCCATGCATCAAAATAGGTCGCAGTTCCAATAATATCGGGATTTAACTCTGGCCTATTTTTAAGTGCCTTCTTTCGTGAGGTAAAAATATGCTTAGGTAATATTCGTTGATTCCGTGTATAGAAATCATATAAGCTCAAACCCAATTTAACAATTAAAGCTCCACGACCAACATTCCTTGTTGGTCTTCCAAAAAATTTTGGCACGGCATTAAGGGTCCCTGAGAGCCAACTAAATATGGGTATCGTTGTAGGCAATGGCTTAACATAATGGGCAGCATTAAGTATTAATCTATTGCGTTCCAAAAGACTCTCTTTAACAAGTTGCACTTCATTATTCTCCAGGTAACGGAGCCCACCGTGAATCATTCTTGAAGATGCGGCGCTAGCTCCGGAAGCGAAATCACCCTTATCTATCAATAGGGTTGAAACTCCCTGTAGTGTGAGCTCACGATATAGTCCTGCACCATTTATTCCGGCCCCTACGATCAGAACGGATATTTCCTTTGAATCTCTTAAATAATTCAGTACGTCATTACGATCCATTACTCATATGATTTTAGATTTCTCAATTTTCAAAGCTTCTTAAGCAATATTATCAAGGCTAAATCCTTTTACATTTTATCACAATATCAATTCAAAGAAGAGATATAAACCAATCATAATCATCGATAATACAGCCCATCCCCTCCAGATATTTTTATTATTCTTAGCTCCAAATGATCCATACGCCTCTAATAAAGTTGGTAGTGGGGACGATGGTGATGTTTTTTTTGTAAGTAGAGATACAACAATCATGAATACCATTAAGAAAACAAAAAGATAAAAGGCAATTAATAAAAAGTGAGGCCAGTATTCCTTAGAAGGCCAACCCGATAAGTAACAAAATCCTATTATCACGCTCGGAATATTACCAATTATAAGGGTGTAAAAAGCTGCTTTAGGCGTAGCACCTTTCCAAAATATCCCTAATATAAACACAGCGGCCAAGGATGGGCTTAAAAAAGAGAAAATAGAATTAATAAGGTCGAACAAGTTCATACCCTCAACGGAATCAAGACCGTATGCTATGAAAACCGCAACAAAAGCGACCAAACCGGTAACTAATTGACCTGTTTTTTTCAATTGCTTATCACTAGCCTCCCTATTAATTTTCTTCCGATAGATATCAAGGGTAAAAATGGTACTCGCCGAATTTAACATGGAATTTACCGTACTAATTAAGGCTGCCATCAACATGGCCACTATTAATCCTATCATTCCGTTCGGCAAATAATTGTCCACCATTGTCATAAATGCGTCATCAGAATCTTTTAAATCAGGGTGCAGTGCCAAACAGATTATGCCAGGAAGAAAAAATATAACCGGCACTAAAATTTTCAAGTAACCTGTAAATAATATACCCTTTTGTGCCTCTTCAAGGTTTTTTGCCCCCAGTGCCCTCTGTACAATTGTTTGATTGGTACACCAATACCAAATAGCCATCACAGGGTATCCAAATACAATAGCTGGCCAAGGATAGGCCGAATCATCCGCCGGCCTAAACAATTTCCAATGATCCTCTGGAACTAAATCATACAATTTTCCAAAACCACCAATCTCATTGATGCCAACCCCAGTCAATATAGCACATGCCAGTATCATTAATATTGATTGAAAAGCGTCAGTAATAGCTACTGCTTTCAAACCACCAGTAATTGTAAAACTTGCGGAGATGAATGTCATTAAAAGCAATGACAACCATAACGGCCATTGCATTAATTGCCCCATTAATATTGACCCTGCAAACAATACTGCTCCTACCCCTATTGTAATTTGCACAAAGATTATCCACGAAAGGATATTTCTACTGGGAGCCCCAAACCTTTTATAAATAAATTCAGGCATGGTACTAATTCGTGTTGACAAATAATGAGGAAGAAAAACCATTGCCATAAGAATAAGGAAAATGAAGGCTAGCCATTCAAAATTGTTTGCCACCATCCCATAGGCATAGGCAACCCCAGAAGAACTTATTAACATCATCGGACTTATATTGGTCCCAAAAATAGATAAGCCAATAATTTTCCAATTTAAATCCCTTCCTGCAAGAAAATAATCTTCTGAACTTTTTCGATTACTACCGACCCAAAAGCCCAAAATAATTAACCCCAGTAAATAAAGAAATATAACCGTAAAATCTAATCCATTTAAATTTGTCTGCAAAATCTACCTTATTTTTATAACTATTCTTTTTCTAAATATTCTCTTAAGTCATTGGACATTGGCCATTCCAATTGAACGTGGTTTTTCGTTAATTCGGAACAAAGTTCGTCATATGAAATTTCCATTACATTCACATTATCCTTAATAGCCAAATAAATAGCAATTCCTGCTGCTTGCCCCAATTGCATCATAGTTCTCGACAGCCTACAACTTGATGCAGCTATTGAACTAAAGCTGGCAGCCCTCGAGGCCATTAGTACATTTTTAAATCCCTTAGGAACTAAACAACGGTAAGGTATCCCATAAGGAAAATCCAATTCAGTGCACCCAGACCTACCCTCTTCGTGAACATCCATAGGATGGTCTGAAATAGCTACAATATCAGGATGACTCTGCTGTTTTAGCCCTTTAACCAAGTCATTTTCAGTAAGGACATACTCACCAATTACACGGTGTGTTTCCCTAACTCCCAGTGAAATAAAGCGAGAGATTATTTTAAAGGATTGGAACATTGGATAATTGGTTTGTAGATTATGCCAGTGAGCCAAACTTCTTCTTAAACATTCCTCATATACAGTTATGTCCTTATTTACCCAATTAAAAAACTCCTCCCCGGACATAGTTGGTAACATATTAACATTGTAATCTCCATTGGGATATTGTACGAAACTAGTAAGTGGGAATTTTGAAGTCCACCAGCAATCTGATGGAATATTCTCTGGTAGAGATTGAACCTCATTTGTTTCTGTTGGAGAAATTCTAAAAATAAGACTGACACCATTTAGTTTTTTAGTGGGGTTCAACGGTGCACTGGGTTCTTTGAACATACTCTTTGATTCCTGTCCGAAAAGTGTTTGACCCCCACAAGCCCTACTTAAATGACCATCATCTGTGGCATCTATAAAATATGAAGCTCTTATATCTCTTTTATTGGAAAGTTGGATAGAAGTTACTTGACCATCTATATATTCGGCTTTTACAAATGATGTATTTTTTAACAATTCGACCTTGGGATACTCCTTAAGCATTTCCTCAACAATATGCTGATAAACAATAGGTTCAAATGGTACACCGTGCCAGTACTTTCGAACGAAATCCTCGCTTGCTGCCAATGAATCAGTACCAAATCTCCGAAGGCTATCAATATATTTGAAATTTGTAGATATTGTAAGATCTGCCCCGGCAGGAAACTGCGATTCTCCCAATTCGTTTTTCCAGGCGCAATGACGCTTGAATTCATATATTCCAACTGCATTCTCGACCTTCTTCAATCTTTTATAAATATCAAAAGGAACACCTGTACCCCCTGCACCCATTTCCCATACAGAAACACCACTGACAGCAGCATTCCCGCCAATTTCATTGTTCTTCTCCAACAGAAGGGTTCGTAGTCCATATTTTCCAGCTGTCAGGGCAGCACCAATACCACCACTTCCGGCCCCAACAATAACTACATCATAATCGCGCATAAGCTTTGTATTTTAATATGGTACAATTTCCTGAACCATTGGGAGTATTGTAAACTCTGGTATGATCAAATGATCAGGTAATAAGCATGCATCCACCACCACTTTTCCCATGTCATCCGGCTGAATTGCCTTATTCGCTACTTCTTCATCAAATCCTTGCAAACCTGTAGCCTCATTGAACGAAGTATTACCCCAAGAAGGAGTGATACACATTGCCCGAACATGGTGTGGCCTTAAGTCTACATACAATGACCTACTAAACTGTTCCAACCCAGCCTTTGCTGCTGCATATATACTGAATCCCGGCCAAGCTTGAGTGGAGCAAATAGAGGAGATATTTATAATTGTACCTGACTTCTGTTTCACCATAAGTTCAGCCGCTCTTTTGCTACCGTATATTGCTCCTAGTAAGTTTAATTCAACTGATGATTTAATATCTATATCTGACTGCGCTGTTATATCGGCAATAGCAATCCCACCCCCTGCATTATTTATAAGGATATCCAATTGTCCATGTTCTTCAATAATGGTTTTCACTAACTCATCCCAATCTTTCGGACTAGTTACATCGGCTCTTTTATAGTTTATTTGCAACTCGGAAGCGGCAGATTTAAGTTTTTCTATTCTCCTGCCGGTAATCCATACATTGGCCCCAGCTTCCTTTAACTTTTTAGCTATTCCAAACCCGTATCCATTTGAACCTCCGGTTACAACTGCCGTTTTATTCAATAATAATTTTGCCATACCCTAATTATGTATTTTTATACAACTTAATTTCAATTAGTATTTAATAAAATAAAATGTGACCAAACCTCTTCTTATAAAAAAGTCTTTCCTCCATTTACTGCTATTTTTTGACCTGTGATAAAATTTGATGACTCGCTGGCCAAAAATGCAACCACTTCCCCTATATCTTTTGGTGAACCTTGGTAACCAAGAGGCAGAGTACTGGTATATAAATTATAATCCTCTTCAGATGTTCCTATATGTCGCTCCACTGGAATCCACCCAGGGGCTACTAAATTGCACGTTATTCCAAATGGACCCAATTCCGTAGCCCAGCTACGGGTCAATGCCAACATTGCACCTTTAGCTGCCACATAATGAGCAAATTCCCGGTTTCCCAATTCTACGACCTCACTGCCAATATTAATAATTCTTCCTGCCCTCCTTTGCTTCATCTTGTCAAGATTGGCTTTAAGTAAAAGTAGCGGTGCCTTTACAAAAAAATTTAATTGTCCTAAATAGTCATCCCATATTTGATTTTCTAATTTAATCATAGGCTGTGGGCCGGTTGCATTGTTTACGATTACATCAATTTCCCCAAAATCACTTTCTATTCCCTCTACCATTTTGATTACGGCAGTTTCTTCAGTTATATCATAGGCATAAGATTTTACTATACCTCCTTTTTTTTCGATATCTGAAACAACCTGCGCGGCCTTTGAATGATCTTTTAAATAGTTAATGGCTACTCTAGCACCGTTATTTGCCACACATTTGGCTATCGAAGCACCAAGTCCCTTGGAGGCTCCAGTGACCAATACCACTTTTTTATTTAAATTTTTCATATACTTAAATACCTTAAAAGGTCGTGTTATGCCAACTATACTATTTACAGCTAACAGTAGCCTTACATTTTATAATCAACACCAATATTGGTCAAATAATCCAAGCTACGCCGTATACCGTTTTTCAAATCAAGCAAAGGTTCATATTCAATCAAATATATACCCTCAAATTTTATTTTTTCCAATAACCGGGAATAGTCCAAATCATCATCACCAATAGCTACCGCTTCCCATCCCCCTTGTTTCCTTTTCCAGTCTTTTAGGTGGCAATAATTGATTCGTTCATTGATTATATCCAAGCAGTAAGTTTTATCCGCAGGTCGCACTGCTTTTATATTACCAGGATCATAATTAAATCCAACATTATCGGGCAAATCTTTCATCATTTTCTCCAAAAATTTAGGATCAGTGCTCATTGTATTATGATGAAATGCAATGCCATTTTTATGAACAATTCGCCCATGTGTTTCTATAGAAATGGATATATCGTATTCACTACATAGCAAACTACATTTTTTCATTGCGTCGATTGCTTGGGAATATATCCTATTGGTAATGTCCTCCGCAGGCATAAATCCAATAAATATTCTTATATGGGACACCTTAAATAATACCGCCTGTCTAATTGAACTTAACACGTGTTCAATCATTTCATTGTGGTCCACCACATTGTCAAGCGTAAAATCATTCTCCACTGTAGCGAAAGGCATCCTAATATCAAAATTATTCGCCAAAGCGACAGCTTCTTCAACACCAGTTTTATCCAAACCGATTGAGAAAGTTGAGGGCAACTCATCCCCCAATCCGATTTCTAAAACTTTAAACCCGAACTCGTTACAAATATTCAAGTGTTCCTTAAATGGCAATTCTCTAAAACCCCACCAACCTAGACCTATTCTCATATGTTAGTTTATTTACAAATTTTCATTTTGGCCAATGATACATATTGGTTCCCGCATTTTTATCGACAGGACCTTTTGGAAGATGTGATTTCCATGAAAGTAGTGTAGCCGACATTTCCTTTACCAATTGAGGTTCATCCAAGGCCCTATTATCGAGTTCTGTCGGGTCATTGATCAGATCATACAACTCAACTCTACTTCTATCAGGATTCATTAACAGTTTCCACTTATCTTGCCTCATTGCAAGCATCGGACTTTTGTCCAAAGGACGCCCTACAATACCAAATCTCCATTCCCAAAACAAAGGTTTGGTACGTTTTTTTGGAGAGGCTAGCCAAGAACTTGACATATCCTCACCATCCAATTTCAATTTATCATCATTAGAAAAACCACACAGTGTGGTAAGGGTTGGTATAAAATCAACCGAACTAACGACTGAAATACTATCTATTGAATTCTCTGGTATATGATTTGGCCACCTAACTAATAATGGCACCCGAATCCCTCCTTCGTATAGACTACGTTTTAAACCCCGAAATGGCCCAGGGCTTCCAGCCGCGCTATGTGCCGCATTGGATATTTGCATTGCCTCGGGACCATTATCACTTGTAAAAATAACAATGGTATTATCCTTCAACCCCAAGGCATCGAGCTTATCCAGAAAGATTCCTATTTGTCGATCCATCTCGGTAACAGTTGCATAATAAATTTGAGGGGCACCATGATATTTCACCTTTTGACCATAATGTTTTTTGGCATATGGTTTGGGAGACATTGATTCATACTTTTTCATTTGCTTTTCCGAAGGATTAAGCACTGCATGTGGATCCACCAACCAAGCGTTCACATAAAACGGGTTCTCCTTATTCTCTTCTATAAACTTTGTAGTTTCATCCAACACCATTTTTGTGGCTTTAGACCTCTTAGTGGGGTACCATAATTTAAATTCATCCTTACTATTACTAGTATTGGTTTTGGCTACATCTATGCCGTAGGCCGTTGGCAAAGGTGCATCCGAGCTATGGCCCAAGTGCCATTTTCCAAAGTGCCCTACGGCGTACCCATTGTCCTTAAAGATTTTGGTAATTGTTTTTGCATGTGGATCTAAAAAATTAGGCATGCCACGGCTACCATTGGATTCTGGTGTAGCAAAATGACCATGGATACCTAATTCAGCAGGGAACCTCCCTGTCATTAATGAAGCTCTACTAGGTGAACACACCGGGCTATTAACATAGAACTGGGTAAACAGCCTTCCTTCTTTGGCCAATTGGTCCAGTTCCGGAGTTTTCAATTGACGATGACCGTAGCTTCCTAAATCGCCCCATCCCAAATCATCCGCAAAAATCAATATTACATTGGGCCGATCATTTTGCTGCCCACACAATGTAGTTGAACCAAACATTAACACCATTAAAATTGGCCAACCCCACAAAATGGCTGCCGATTTTTTATTGCTTGCTTTGCACACCATAAATGGTCGTATTTGAAGGTTTATTATCTGGAAAATCAGAATATCGTACTCTCTCGTTTTTTATATTAAACGGATTCTCACATTTTGTGCATCCATTGTTTTCAACGGTCATGGTTTCCCAAAGGTTCCGATGCCCTTTGTAATCATGATCTTGTATGTCATGCACATAATTATTGCTTATTACCATACTCCCACTCCCCTCATCGGCATAAATACCCTCTGCCATTATTCCACTACCACCTATGTTATATATCCAATTATTTTGAACCACTGTTCCAGGCTGATTACCAACGGTATATACTGCACCGCCGTCACTGAGATATTGCATACATTCCCTTATTTCATTGTATGATATTTCATTGTGATGGGCGTTGGTCAATAAGCCGTCGTTCCCCCATCTCCAACCCACGCTAATTCCGGTATATGGAACTTCTTCGATCAGATTATTACTTATTTTATTATTATTGGAATAGGCAATCAAGATTCCGACCCCACCTTTATCAACTGTTGCCACATTTTTTAAGTGATTATTTGTAACCACATTAAAGGCAGGAGCATCCTCTTCATCCTTATAATCCAAGTGAAGCGGATGTCCTTCACCAATATAATTACTAATTCTGCCTATTTGAATAACATTGGAACCAATATCCTGGAAAGTATTGTTTTCAATATTCATATGATTAACTCCATTCTCGAGTGCAATAGCTCCTTCCCCCAAATTGACAAACACGCAATCCACTATTTCACAATTTTCGGAATAAGACATCATAATGGCCGCAGGTGGAGAGAACACTGGCTCCCCTATATGGGTGCCCCAAAAACCAGCTTGTATTCCTTTACGCTCTTCTTCTGGAAATTGCCATGTGGTATACTGGAATGTGAGCCCTTCGAAACTAATATCAGTTATTGGTCTTGACTTGTCGCCCTTTATTTCAAAAAGTGTTTCAAGTACAGCATAGTGATACGCTGTATCATTTGGATCGGATGCCGTATACAAAGTCAATACGTCAGTATCTTCATTCAGAAACCACTCACCTTCACTATCCAAAAATTCAATATTATTCTCAAAGTATACCCTATCATTCGGCATAAGCTTGGTACTACTGCATTCCGGTCCTATCTCTGTTTTTGTATGAATGGAATTATCCGCAGGATCATAGGATTGAATTTTTTGCCTAACAAAATGCCACGCAGCATACGCCAATAATTCCGTTTGATCGGTTACCGTAAAATTAATAGGGCTAGAATCTGCAAAGGACATCATTTTTTTAGTGACCTCTACCTTTTCAGGGCGAACGTATTCGCCAAGATTTGGCCATCGCGCTCTTGTCATTCTTTTGTCCTCAACAAACATTTGATTGATAGTGCCCTGAAAGGGGATTTCCCAGATATTCTCCCCTTTTGACTCCCATGTACCTTCTATTGACCGCCCTCCACTAAAAACCACTTCTTCCTGATTATATGCCTTTATCCTTAAAGATTTTAAATTATACCTATTATCTATCACAATGCGATCCGATAGTTCATAGACACCTTCCCTAACATAAATCTCAAATGAATCCTCTACTTCTTTGGAAGCTCTTTGTTGAATAAGTTCCAGAGCTTTTTGTACGGACTTAAGAGGCTTGTCAATAGTCGTTCCTTTGCTATTATCATCTCCATTCACGGCCACATACAACACATTACCCATGGGTTCACTCTGACAAGCAGTAAATAAACTAAAAACCGCTAACAACCCTAGAACCAAAATGGAATCATAATAAATTTTAATTCTTTGTACATAGACTATATTATTCGTCCTCTTAACCTTAATAAAATTCTTCATATCAATTATTTGACTGTTTTACTTTTGCTTTCTACCATAAATCAATGAATTGTTAAAACTTCTTAAAACACTTTTCAAATTTTGATTTACTACTTTGTTCCTAAAAAAACCTTTTATTTTTTATTTTGGATTCCATAAATACTTGGGTCTGGAGGCAGATTGTCTCCAAAATCGGAGTATTTTGCTATTTCACCTATTGCTTCTAAAGTATTTTCACAATCATCGCAACCATTATTTTTAATCGTCATTGTCTCCCAAAGATTTTTATGCCCCACATAATCATGACCTTGAACATCATATACATAATTATCACTAATAGTCATGTTTCCACTACCTTGATCAGTATATATTCCCTCAGCCATTGCAGCACCACCACCTATACTATGAATCCAATTATGAGTAACAATGGTTCCAGGTTGATTGCTTACCGTATAAATGGCACCACCATCGCCTAGATATTCCATACAATTTCTAATGTGATTGTATGAGATTTCATTATGATGCGCATTTGTCAATAATCCATCATTACCCCATCTCCAGCCTACACTAATTCCAGTATATGGTGCACCTTCAATAAGATTATGGCTTATTTTATTATTATTGGAATACGTTATTAAAACACCAATTCCACCATTATCAACTGTAGTAATATTGTACAGGTGATTGTTTAGCACGGAGTTAAATGCCGTTGCATCGCTTTCATCTTTATAATCAAGATGTAAAGGATGACCTTCTCCAATAAAATTTGAAATTCTTCCTATTTGAATTACGTTTGAACCAATATCTGTAAAGGTGTTTCTGTCAATAGTAGTATGTTTCACACCTGCACCTAATGCAATAGCACCTTCCCCTAAATTCTTAAAATGACAATTTAAGATATTGCTATTATCAGTATAGGTCATCATCAACGCTGCTGGTGGAGAAAATACTGGTTTTCCTACTTCAGTTCCCCAAAAACCAGCCTGAATACCCTTACGTTCTTCCTCAGGAAAATTCCAGGTAGTATATTCAAATGTTAGCCCCTCAAAATTCAAATTGGCAATTGATTTGTCCTTCTCTCCTTTTATATGGAATAGTGTTTCAATCGCGGGGTAATAAAAACTGTTCTCATTTGGATTTGATGATGAAAACATGGATAAAACGTTTGTATCTTTATTCAGAAACCACTCTCCTTCGCTGTCCAAAAATTCAATATTATTTTCAAAATATATCCTGTCTAACGGTCTAACTTTTGTACTACTACATTCGGGGCCAATCTCAGTTTTGGTAACAATTGTATTTTCACTTGTATCAACAGATTCAAGCCTTTGTCTAATAAAGTGCCATATGCCAGTTGCTACCAGTTCTGTTTGAGCCGTGGCAGTAAAGTTCAATGCTACAGAATCAGAGAAGGTCATCCATCTTTCAGAGACATTCAACTTTTCAGGATGCAAATATTCACCCTTATTTGGCCAACGAGCCCTTTGTAATCTTTGATCATCTGAAAACAATTGATTAAAATCATTTTCTACATTGATCTCCCAAATGTTCTCGGATTTTTCAATCCATAAATCACCTATATCTTTGCCTCCGCTAATAATAACTTTTTCGTTCATATTGGCCTTGATTTTTAAGGACTTAAAACTATAGCTGTTATCTATAATTATTGGTTCAGTCAATTGATATACACCTTCTCTTAGAATAATTTCAATTGAATCCTCAACTTCTTTGGAAGCTCTATGCTGAATTAATTCCAAGGCTTTTTGCACAGACCTAAGAGGCTTGTCAATAGTCGTTCCATTGCTATTATCATCTCCATTCACGGCCACATATAACACATTACCCTTGGGTTCACTCTGGCAAGAAGTAAACAAACTTACTAGTACAAACAGACCTAAAGCCATACAAATACTAGTATGAATTTTGATTTTTTTACAACGGATAGGATCTTTTGCTTTATTCAACTCTGGTACATTTTTTATATGGGCCATCATCTTAATTACAATTTGTTTTTCTTTTTATTAATTGGCCATCTTAGATTTTACATACTTTTTTAAATCTTGTACTGTATACAGTAAATACTTTCACCCATACCCCTGGCTAGTCTTTTCGACAATTAAGCCGGATTGCTCAAAAATAATATTCTATATATAGATATATATTCCAAATATAGAATATTATTTTAATATATCCTATTCGAGGGATTAAAATGATTTTTATTAAAAGAAAATCTTAAATTAATCTATCTCTTGAAATATGGTTTTGTAGGAAAGTAGAATAGTTCTTTGTTATTCTCACTATACTAAGTTCGGCATACGTCCTAGTTTATTTTTATCCTAATCACTAAACCATAGCTTAAGAAATTCCCTCCTTATCGGTGTCACATTCCGAAGATGTGTTCGGGTATGGATTGAACCTTAATAAAATCTAGACAGAGCAAATATTGCGACATAGACATTCCGGCGAAATTTTAAGTCGTGATACTCAACATGGGTCTTAAAGCAGCTAAGCACGGTATCTTCGCTGTCATATTGAAGTCCGCACTACCGAGTTGCAACCGCAAAATGAATATTGAATAAGATTATCGGCCTAATTTCTTTCCATTCCTTTTGGGCTTTTCATAAGATTTTTACTGTATTTATAGTTTGTCTTTTAATCAGAAGCACCAACGCCAAACGGATTTGTGAAAGTGCGATAAATATCGTTTCCACTTGTTCGTATTAGTTCAGCTCGAACATAGTTTTTAATATCAGAGCCTCTTAATTCTATCATCCTTCCCTTACCTACAACTTTGCCCGAATCCCACGGTTGATTGCTTGTTTTATAATTAGCTATTGGTTGTAATATTTCTGGACCCGATATCCATACAATCTCGTCATAGTTGGAAGCAGAAATTGTTATATTTGCTTCTTTACTATCAACTTCTATTTTGTCAATGCTCGGAAATAGACTTGGATCATCTTTAAGCATATTGATTATACGGGTTGAATAACAAAAATAAAATTGCCCATTAAGCATTGCATTATAAACTGCATTCTCTGAGAATTCATCAAGTAGAAATACTGTAAATGAATCCATAACATTATCAAGACTGTGCATATCATCAGAACCAAAACCCCAGATAGGGCGTACTGGCATAAATCTCATCAACAATTGATCCCATAAACTTTCGTTATATTTTAAGGCTTTAGCAGTTCCATCTATAACTTCCTTGTTTTGCATGTTGGTTACTTCCATTCCCACCAACACTTCCGGTGAAGAATTCCGAAATCGTTGAACATACCATTCTAAAGGTTTTCGTTCCCACCAACTTTTACTATCGGAAATATCAGGATGATTAAGAATTGCAAGGCCTTTCTTTCTTTTAACAGCAAAGATTTGTTCATCTTCAAATATTACATTTCCTAAATTGTCTTCTATCCCAGAATAAGGAGCTTTCGAACCTGTTCGCTCATACCAAACCCCGTAATCTGAAAAATAACTATTTATATGATGCCTAAATGTCAGTTCGGCTGCCTGAATTCCAATTATTTTCAATGAATCAGGAGATGGAGTACCATAATCAATCCACGGCCAAGTTGTATTGGCAGGAAAATTGTCAGGTTTTGGGTCTTCGGGGAACGGACTGGCCTTTTCTTCCGAAACTTGTCCCCATTTTATCCTGGCATTCGGATAATTCCAATCATGATCAGTTATTCCAATAATTTTAAAACCTTGACGTTGATAAGTGTCTACCACTTCTTTGACGGAATTATAACCATCACTTTGAAGGGTATGTAAATGTAGCGCTGCCTTGTACCTTTGGACCGATGACCAACTAACCTTTTCGTATGGGTTAACATTAACCTTGATATTTTTGTGCTCAATCCTCCTATTGCTACTACATTGTTGTAATACTAGTCCTAGTAGTGCAAAACCAATTGGCTGACCTATAATTTTACCTATTTTTTTTAACAATAACATTTTAATATAATTCAATTTTTACACCTGGGTCTCCTCACTCTAACAGGTTTTGAGCTTTTTTAAAAGGTAAAACTATAGATGAATTGAATCAATTTGTTTAATCTATTCATAAGAAATTCCTTCACTCTTGCTGCTTTTTAAATCCTGGAAATTCACAGATTCAACCTTTAACACTCCATTGAGATTTGTTTCATTCAATATATATTGAAATTTCACGTTCACTGGTTCGGGTGCGTCATGAAAATTGTGAGACTGGCCTTCAAAAATACCAATCAACTTATCATTACTATAAACATTAAACCGCTTTAAGCCACTTTCCATATCTATATCGGCTTTCCAACACAAGCTCAAACTTATACCCGATTTATTAATTTCCAAATCGAAAGGAATTGGAGGTGGCGTGCTATCTGTAACCCACCCAGTTTGCACAAATTCTTGCCAGTTTTTTGCTATCGATTCATTTGGAAGCCAAACCCATTCATTATGCTCATCCTTTACCCCTAATGCTGGCTTAACCTCATTGGTTACCATATTTCCCAACCAATGAGTATTGGAATCTAATTGAACAGGTTTATTTCCACTATTAGGCAATCTCATTGTCAGGACAACATCCATCCAACGAATTGCATAACTCCTCCCTTCCTTATTGCCATGGTCTGCTATTGGATCAATGGCCGCACTCCATATTGCACCGTACCTTCTATATGAATGAAATGATTTTTTGGTCATTTCCCTTACATAATCGAAACCATCAACAAGATCCTTTTCACCGGCCATCCAAAGTACAGGTACTTGTTTTACTGAAGGATTCCACAGCATTGTAAATGCTTGCCCTCCTGACCTAGGAATAGCACATAACACTTTTTCCGGATATTCAAATAAAATATCTGTACACCAATATGCACCTCCAGAATGACCCCATAAAGCCCATGGCACCTCATTTAACTCAGGATGCTTACTAAATTCGGACAAGTACTCCAAAGCCTTTAATAGAGCCTTGGCTGAACCACCTTCAATATTGAACCATTCAGAGCATGCAGTCTCACCAATTAATTCTGTTCCCAATAAAGCCATCTTATGTTTTTTGGCCAAGGCCTGCCATTGCAAATCATTTGCGTGATTAAGGCCATTATCCTTAGCATGTATCCCGCAGCCATGTTGCCGGATAATAATACCTCTTACATCTTTTGCCATTTCTGGAATCCAGATACGATATTTTGCAGATTTATATAAATCAACCGATGTAGGTTGTATCGACACTTCATAATATTGACAATGAATCTGCCCTCCACCAGCAAACCATAAAAAAAATAATAAAGTGAACACCCTCATATTAATCCTTCTTTTTGGAATAATCGATAATAAACCTTCCTTTTATATTGGACAAGATTTATTAACCAAATACTTGTATACATTACTATGGATAAATTGAGGAAAGAACACATTCCTACCTAGTATAACACCACTCACTACTTGACCCCTATATGCTTTAAAAATTTTGAAGCAAATAGGCTGGAGCAATCCTCTAAGCGCCAATAAAGCTCATTTCGAATTTTCCATAATCCAAGCTATTTTTCCATTTACATGAATTCTTTCTTTCAAACCAATCCTTAAACCAAGGACCGAAAGAGACAGCGAGCTTTCCAAAAATAAATTCAAGTAGTTCGTTTCTACGTTTACTTTAAATTACGCAAAAGGCCTGTTTTACAGACCTCAAATTGCCAAGGTAAAAATTACGGTGTATATTTAGAGAACCTACAAGGTGCCCTACGCTATGATGTACATAGCATAGCGCATCCTCGATGGTCATAATTGCTAAAGTCAGATGGTGTCCTTATTACATCCCCTCCAAAATATTCCCTTTTCCATTCCCGCTTAAGAAATTTTCATCATTAGCCGCTATTTAAACCATAACAATTAACCGATATTTCCCTATCTGTTTCCCAAAACAATCCTACCGACACTCAGTACTGGATGTACGCTAATATTATGATAGTAATTAAACAACAAACAAGTGTTTAATATCCAGGGTTTTGCGTAAGGTTTGGATTGGCTGCAATTTCCAACATAGGAATAGGAAACAATTTATGTTTTTCAGCCACATTCTTGCCGTTGGCCGTCATAGCCTCGATAAAACGTCCTTGTCGTAAAAGATCCCAACGATGGTGACCTTCAAAACAAAGTTCCAATTCTCTTTCCCTCCATACGGCTTCCCTAAATTGTTCTTTAGAAAGACCCTCCAAATCAGGCAATTCTAATAAATCGTTCGGGTCGTCTATACCATCCCCATTGGAGTCTCTGGCTCTTTTACGGATGGAATTTATCGCATTATACGCGTCAGTTGTTGGACCATTGACTTCATTTTCCGCCTCCGCAAAAATCAAAACCACCTCTGCATATCGGATAACCGGCCAATTGGCATCACCATCTGAAATTGCAGTTAAATTACGGTCATAAAATTTCATACAACTTGGTCCTACCTGTAATTTTCCAGTACCAGTACCATTTTCCGGAATAATTTGTGGCCAAAAAGGATCAGGTATAGAATCAAGAAGAATAACCTTTTTTCTATAGTGATCTGGAAAGTTATCATAAAAATCACGTTCAGCAGCTATAGCAGCACCAGCCTGTTGGCCAATACCTCCTGTAATAATTACAGGGTTTCTTGAAGCATAAATCTGCGTTAGGGTACTCGGCACCCTAGTGCCAGCCGTATATTGAATAGAAAAAATATGCTCTTTGCCATTTTCCTGCTCCACATCATATAGATCCATTAAATTAGCTTCCAAACCGTAAATTTCTGAATTCATAACCTCCAAGGCCATCTCCCTAGCTGCCGGAAAGTCATTGCGATACAAGTGAATCCTTGCTAAAAGAGACTGAACAGCTCCTTTTGTCACCCTGCCTATATCGCTTGAAGAATATTCGGTGGGCAAATTATCCATAGTTTCAGTCATTTCACCTATAATAAACTCATAAACTTGCTCCTTATCGGTTCTAGGAAGATAATTGTTTTCTTCGTCCGTTGTAGGGTTTGTTATCAATGGTACGTCACCAAAAGATTGAACCAAAATGAAATATGTCATAGCCCTTAGCGCCCTGGCTTCAGAAATATACCGTGTTTTTAAATTTTCGTCCATTTCAATGGGTGCTATATTCTCAATCAATGTATTTGCATAATTGATCGTTTTATATAGATTGCCCCAAGTACCCTGGAATTGAGTAGGATTAATATCCAATTCATTAATACCTCCAGTAACCTCTCCACTAGAGGCCAAATTAGCTGAAACGTCTCCATGTTGGAAAACTTCCCAACCATAATAGCTTCTAAATCCAGAATATACGGCATTTAATCCTGCACTGGCATCATCAGTAGTGTTATAAAAATTTGTACTGCTTATGCTTGAAAATGGAGCCTCTTCAAGAAAATTGGAACAGGAGTAATTAAATAGTGTAATTACGAATACCCCAAAAATTGTTTTATAAATAGTTTTCATAGTTTTCATATTAAAATTTTATTTGTGCACCAATTCGAATTGTTCTGGCTTTTGGATATACACCATCATCTACACCCAACACTGTATTGTCATTTCCCCTGGAATTGACCTCAGGATCATATCCGGAATATCCGGTTAACACAAATAGATTTTCCCCAGTGACATATAGTCTTGCATTTTTCAAAAAACTCAAATTCTTAAAGGTATAGCCCAAGGTGACATTTTGTAATCGGATAAAAGAACCGTCCTCAATATAATTCGTTGCCGCCCTATTCGGATATGTCCCACTACGACCACCTGGTCTATCTACTTTTGGTATAAGATTCCCCGTACCAGGCCCATTCCACGCCTCCTTTAGTAAGGAAAGTACGTTTTGATTATTCATCTGAGATAGCCCTTCAACTTTATAGGCATTAAAAACATCATTCCCTTGCGTACCATAAAATGAAAAACCAAAATCAAAATCTTTATACATAAAATCACTTGATACGGAAAAGGTATAATCTGGATTGGGATCCCCTATAACGGTTTCGTCTATACCCTCTTCAAAAATTCCATTATTATCTATATCCCGCCAGTTTTCAAAGCCAGGTCCAGAATTGGAATCACTGGCCATATGCCCATTGTCATACTCTTCTTGAGTCTGCCATAAGCCGTCAAAAATATTGCCCCAGAAAACACCTAAAGGCTGCCCTTCCATTACAACACTGGCAGCACCTCCATTTTTCCCAACTACACCAACTCTACGCTGGTTAATACTACTTCCAAAATACTTATCCGAACCAGAAAGCTGGAGAACCTTGTTTCTATTAAAGGAGATATTTCCGTTTATGTTCCATCGTACATCTCCAAAATTCAAATCCAAACCTGTTGACAATTCTATACCTTGGTTCTCCACACTACCAATATTTTTCAAAAGTGATGTATAACCGCCTTGTCTAGGTATTTGAACATTCAATAAAAGATCGGTAGTCTTTTTGTAATAATAATCTATGGTAAAATCAAAATTACTATCCCAACCAAAAAATCCTAAATCCAAGCCAACATCCAATTGATCCGTTTTTTCCCATCGCAAATCATTGTTAACCAATGAACCAGGTACAATACTAGTATATTCTTCATTTCCAAAAATTACTGGGGAACCAATGCCGTAGGTCTGAACATTTTGATAAAGCGGAATACTTTGATTACCTGTTCGTCCTGCACTTACCCTTAATTTCATATTACTTATAAACTCCACATCTTCTAAAAAAGATTCTTGATTTACCCTCCATGCGAAAGCGGCAGATGGGAAAAATCCGAACTGATTATTACCTCCAAATCTACTTGATCCGTCATACCTACCCGAAACAGTCAAAAGATACTTTTGATCAAAACCGTAGTTAACCCTACCAAGTACTGAAGTTAAGGAAGACCGATTCCTATATGAACTAGAATTTTGCGGATCATTACCAGCACCCAAATTGTAGTATCCAGTGCTATTATTTGCAAACTCCCATACTGTTGTTGAAAAATAATCATCCCTGTCTGATTGAGCCGTGAATCCCACGGTAGCATCAAAATGATGGACATTGATATCCTTGGTATAATTCAAAACACTCTCATGTAACCAGTTGAATTTAGATGTTTGATTGCGACTTGCCGAACCATTAGACCCCCTGGTTTTCTCTGATTCAAAATACGATGGTGTAAAAGAACTACCAATCCTACTATCTAGATAAAGACCGAAAGTTGATTTATAGGTAAAACCTTCTGAAATATTGTAAGTAATCGATAAATCACTTAACAAACGGCTACGCTCTACTACATTTTTTCTTTCATAGGCCATTTGCACCGGGTTTTGATGCTCTGGAGACATATAGATACCCGTTGTCCTCCAAATTTCAGCTTGTGACGAATAAGAACCGTCTTCATATCTAACTGGCAACGTAGGATTCTGAATAATTCCTTGGTAAATAATATCGGAAGCAATAGGTTTATCTACGATATAACTCGGGGTTAGGTGAAGACCTATTGAGAATTTATCATTTATAGTATGATCCAGATTTACCCTTAAGGTACCTTTCTGAAACCTAGAGTTTATAGCAATTCCTTGTTGGTCAAAATAATTTCCTGAAACAAAGAATTTAGTTTTATCATTTCCACCACGGACACTTATGTCATAATTTTGGATTGGCGCGGTTCTGTAGATTTCATCTTGCCAATTGGTACCTTCGCCCATGTTAGCTATTTCCTCTTCTGTATATGCACGACTAAGAAGCCCTCCATCACGGAACCTTTCCCAAAATAATCTTGCAGTAGAAGCCCATTCTTGTGCATTAAGTACGTCTAATTTTTTGGTTACAGTTTGAACGCCTGAATAATAATCAACACTTACTTCAGTATCACCTGAACGACCTTTTTTAGTGGTTACCATGACTACGCCATTCGCTCCTCGAGCACCATAAATAGCCGTAGCGGAAGCATCCTTTAAAACAGATATGGATTCCACATCGTTCGGATTGATATAAGAGAGTGAACCGTCGGAAACTGGGACACCATCTATTACATACAACGGATCATTTCCATAATAAACAGAATTACTACCCCGTATTCTCACCCTCAAATCAGCCCCTGGTGAACCACTTGTTTGCGTAATTTGGGCACCAGCCACTTTTCCTTGCAGTGCTTGTTGAAGTACTGCTCCAGAAGACTTTGTCAAAGCGTCACCGCTTACTTGCCCTACCGAACCGGTCAAATCGCTTTTTTTGGACGAACCATAGCCTAATACTATGACCTCATCCAATCCAGTAGTACTCTCTTCCAATGACACGGACAGCGTCATCCTTCCATTAATCGGAACTTCCAAAGTGGCATAGCCAATATAAGAAACTACCAATGTAGCATTACCATCATTGACACTAATTGAAAAGTTACCATCAAAATCAGAAACAACACCGTTGATTGTCCCTTTTTCAATGATGTTAACTCCTGGTAGCGGACTACCATCTACCTGAGAAATTACCTGACCAGAAACTACTAACTGAGTACCTGGAAAATAATCTAACTCCAATAAGAGATTCCCACCGTTTTTTGCAGGGACTCCATTTGCCATGCTACTGCAAATGAACAACAAGGCAAAAACATGTAACAATTTATTTTTCATATTTTTCTATATATGGTTATTTATACCAAATATAGAATAATAATTTTTACGCACAAGACAATATTGAAAAAACTTGGATATTTTAACAAATAACTAAAGATCCTTTAAATAGATAGTATTTAAACTTCGAAAACAAAAAAAGAGCCTTCCTTATGCCGAAGACTCCCATATACCACTTAATTATTACAATTACTCAGTTACAACTCTGTATAAAAACCAAAGCGTTCGGATATCAGTTTAGCATGCTCCTTAACCTTTTCGCCAATTACATCAAAAGATTCTTCCGGTAACCTTTCTTCAGGACCTGTAACCCATATTGCGGCAATTGGCGAACCATTTCTATTAAATATAGGGGCTCCCACACAATGAACACCAGTAACCTCTTCTCCGATGTCTGTTGAAAACCCTTTGAGTTGAACTTCTTTTAAAGCCTTTTTATAGCCAGTTATATTGGTAATCGTATTTTTTGTATATCGTTTAAAATCCATTTTTTCCAATATTTCCTTTTGCTGTTTGGGCTGCATATAGGCAATCATAGCTTTACTAGGTGCAGCAATGTTTGAAGGATAGACCGTACCAATATCTACCCAAAACTTGATGGAATGCAAACCTGGTATTAATTCTAAAACAATACCCTCATGATTCACCATTATTCCCAATAAAACAGTTTCCTTAATTTCATCTCGCAGCAAACGCATTATATCAATAGATTTTTCAATTAAGGTTTGCTCGCTCAATACAGAATAGCCAAGAGATAACAATTTACCGGTAATAGTAAAGGCCTTGGAACCCTCATTTCTAAAAAGGTACCCAAAATCCAACAATGTAGAGGTTATTCTAAATGTACTATTCATCGGTATATCCAAATGATTACTTATATCCGTAATATTTAACCCTTCAGGATGCTTAGTTAGCAACTCCAATATTTTGAGGGCCCTCTCCAAGTTAGGAACGCTATGTTTAGATCCTTTATTTTCTTCTTTTATCTTTTTTATTTTCATTACATCATGACTAATTAATAGGGGAAAACCCGACTATTTTATAAATGGAATCAAGTCTATCTAAAATGCTAATAACCTTTAACGATCAATCATTCTCCAAATTATGAAAAATAACTAGCTGAAATTTAATGTATAAATTAACAAGAAAAATCAAAAACCTTAGTATTTAAAATCCTTGTTTGTAAAATTAGGCATTTTTTAAATTCAACCGTTTTCCTTTTGACATTTCAAATATAGGTTATATTGTTTTTCCTAGACTTTTGAAAAATGTATAAATCCTAAATGGCCCACACAAGGGCAAGTGTGATTCTTACGAACTACGATGGTAGTACAAAGCTCTTTACAAAATACAAAACCCTTCGTTGAAGAATGAACGTGCCTAAAGACCATTGGTACTAAAGCAGGAATAAAAAAAAACTTATACCACTTATTCCATACGCCATTCCTCGGCCATCATCGCGAAGTTTATGGGGATATCCACGGAGGTGATCAGTGAAGGGTTATCTAATAGGCAGGCCAAAGAATTACATCAAGAGTATTTGAGTGTGTACTGCGAGAATAGAGGCTGAAGAGTGAAGCTCCCCATTCATCTCCACAATATCAACATTATGGGCTTAAAAAATTTTTCAATTTAAGGTCCCGATAATTATCGGGATGGACTTGGTCTTTTTAAAGGATACGTTATTGTAGTCAGCATTTTACCAACCATCATTTTTGTCGGTTTTTCCAGATAAATAATTAAAAAGTGAAAGGTTGAATCTATTCAGAATATTCAATGTTTCATTAAGCCATGGCTGATAAATCTCTTTGTGAAGGTCAATTATTTTCTGCGATTTCCCATATTTAGGGTCTGGAGTCAATAATTCGATTGAATTTACAACAGTTTTCCCATTTTTTTCATCAGCATGATTAGTTTTTGTTAAAGTAGTTCTGTACCTATTGTCTTTGAAGTCAATCTCAATTGTATAAACCATATCATCTGTTCCTCTTACCTCCTCTGTACCTGAAATTCGAATAAACTCTCCTTCAATTTTGCTGGCTATAACTTCATCAGGGTAATTGTAATTAAGTTTGATCCATTTTAAGGTGTTGTTATAAAGTTCCATACTTGTACCATTGACTTCAGTGACAAATGGATTTGGACTGATTTCACCAACTTCATCAAAAATATAAGTAGTTTGCGCAAATGACATAGAGATTATCATGCAACAGGCTAGGTTTGAAATTGTTCTTTTCATTATATATTTATTTGATTTAGAACAGTTTATCGTTAACAATTGTAATATTAATTAAAAGTAATGCAATCATAAAAATAACTACACCAATAAAAATTAAAATTCCTGAAAAGGTTTTGTTTGAACTGTGTTTTTGTGCTTTTCCAAAATCATCAAACCCTACAACTCCACCAGATGTTGTATTTTCAAATTCATATTTTAATAATCTTTTTCTCCAATTATAACCGCGAATTGTTAAAATAACTCCAAAAATTAGAAATGAAAACATTACTATCCAAAAGAAACCATGTGCTATAATGTTATTAAAAATAGCATTTGACTTTTCTTTTTGTTTCTTTGCATTAGTGTCTTTTAATTTTTTGTTGTGTTGTTCTCTTCGAGAAAATACATTGTTGTATTGGTTTTTAGCTCTTTCATTAAATAAAATGTTTATAATATTTTTTTGAAACTCCTCATTATTTGAAAAATTGCTTATCGTTGCATCCCAATCTTTAGCATTTTCATCTAGCTCTAAAGATTTAATTTCGTTACTATATCTTTGACGAACCTCTTTGTAAAAAGTATTATATTCTTCATTCTGTTTCTTTTTTGCTGCCATAAGAACATTGTCTTCCAGCTCTTCAAAATCACTCATTCGATATAGTGCGATTCTAGACAAATGTGATAATGTAGCACACTGTTGAATGTAGGTTTCCGCTTTATCTTTGCCTTTTACTTGGTTTAAAACCTTTTGAGCAGTTGGCATATCAAAGAATTTGGGGTTATTTTGACTAAATAATTGAAAAGTCAAAAAAAATAATAAAAAAAATAAATTTTTCATATGGTTAACTAATTTAGTCATATTCAACTGCAACAATTGGATATAGTCATTGACTATATATCTTTGATATGCCTAATTTAGTAAATCTTTTTATTGGTCTGATTATTTATTTAGTGGCCTATAATCCTAACTTACCCCTACCCTATTTTGTGGGGTCTGGCTATCGTTCATTTGCATAATTTCATGGAACTAAAGAAAAACAATTCTATGGGAAGTTGGTTGTGGGTAACCGTAGTTTGGGATTTTTATAGTTACTATTTTTTATAATTGCACAATTGGTCCGAAATGCATGGCACATTAAACTAAGGTATCAACCAAGACAAAGAAGAAAGAATATCGAGCTGTAGGCCTACAAATTGGGACTGTCACAGGCCAACAAGGCAATGCTGCTATCGACCATTGCCTACAACATCAAAAAATACCTGAAATTCTCGGGAAAACGCTCCAAAAGTGGAGCGGGAAGCATAGTTCTGCACAATTGTATGGAAAATGTACTCCATAAGTCTATTTGCTTCCTTTTTGGCACTATAAAAATGAGTGGCAACGCGTTCGTTTAAAAAACAAAACGGCCCTAAAAGGCCGCTTACGGCATCGATATTTTATTAATTATAGGGTTGTGCAACAGTTACTATTGTTAGGCAAAGTTTTATTCACTCAATTCTTTGATCATTTTCTTTGAAAAATCAATATGACGTTGTTCATCACTGGTTGCTACCTCAATCACTTTTTTGAAATATTCAATGGCCTTTTCATTATTTCCATATTTTTTGTAATACTGAGCTAATCCAATATATCCGTCAAAGTTTTGGGGAAATTCCATTTTTACGAAAGTAAAAACATTAAAAGCATCTTCTTTTTCATCTTTTCGTAGGTAGCTAAATCCTAAACGGGTCAAATCTTCTGTATCGACTTTGTAGTTGTCCTTACTTACGATGAGGGTATCATAGTATGTTTTTATTTCCCCACTTCCATTATTGGTGATCTCCTTTTCGATCATCACATCAATAGGTATAGGTAGTTGTCCATCGGAATATAAGCTTGCCAGAAAAGCAGCTGTACGCCGTAATCCTCCAAAATCCACGGTATTTGTAAAAATAACTACGCTTAGTTTCTCCGAAGGGATTCTCAATGAAATGTTTATAAAACCGGTAGTACTACCACTATGCCTTAAATATTTTTTGCCGTTTTCCATTTCAATAAACCATCCAAATCCATAGCCATTTCCCTCAGTTTTTTCGTTTTCGTCCCAACTGGAAAATGCATCGTTAAGCAAGTCCGATGAAACAAGGGTTTCATCATATAAACTGTTGTCCCACTTAGCATAATCGCTTACTGAGGAATAAACTCCGCCATCGCCTTGTATGGCCGACCAAATGTTCTGGTCTATATTTATGTATTTGTTGAGGGAATCATTGAATGTATAACCAAAAGCACGATTTTTAATGGGTGCGCCTTTCACATATATCGTGCTGTTGGTCATTCCAGTTTTCTCAAAAATTTCTTCTTCCATAAATCTTTTAAACGTTTTTCCTGTAACCCGTTCAATAATCATGGCCAACACGGCATAACCGGAATTACTATATTTAAATTGTGTATTCGCAGGAAACAAAAGACTGTCCTGCGCTATTAGAAGATCGAGCACTTCGTTATCCACAAGTGGTTTTTCAGAATCCCTTGGATATAATTTGGAATAATCCTGTAGCCCTGACCTATGCGTCAGTAAATTTTTTATTGTGATTTCTTTTCCATAGTCAGGAAATTCAGGAATTACTTGGGTCAATTTAGTGTCGAAATTTAATTCGCCTTGGTTTATTAAAATTAAAATTCCCATGGCGGTAAACTGTTTGGTTACCGATGCAAGTCTATAATTCGTTTCACAATTCGCCCGGATTTTATTTTCCAAATCGGCATATCCAAAACTTTGACAGTCTTCTATTTTGCCATCTTTTATAACAGCGAAACTCGCGCTTGGCCTTTCACTTATGTAATTTCGGAACACAAAATTTATTAAATCTTGGTTGGTCTCCCTTTTTTTTACTAATTCTTCCGTAGGCTTACATCCACTAATGATGAATAAAAAGACTACTATTAAATATGTGTATTTCATTTTTTCAAATGTTCGTTAAGATACATGGTTTACAAAAGTTATATATTGACCTTTACACTAAATTGATTTCCAATCTTGTAGCCTGTTCTTTATTTCTTAAATGTTTTTCATCAAAGTATCCTAAAAATACGTTTCTATAATATACCCTCCAAATGCCATTGCCCAATTCCTCCATTCCAAATTATTAACCTTTCAAAGCAGCTGTGATATATACCCAATAATAGAATTTCCATAGAACGGGTGAACAGTCCGCAGGGAAGGTACATGAAGGGCAAGAACCAGAGTACGGTGGAGCCCGTCTTTGGGACCCTGACCCAGTGCATGGGGCAGAGGAAGATAAACACCTTGGGACTGTCACAGGCCAACAAGGCAATGCAGCTATCGGCCATTGCCTACAACA